>Ga0209890_10001563_pt1 | contig 10348 bp, 6 predicted proteins | sample OrgsoiDNA2013049_FD_185799 | JGI IMG/M metagenome (GOLD analysis project Ga0209890, IMG submission 185799) | Permafrost soil microbial communities from the Arctic, to analyse light accelerated degradation of dissolved organic matter (DOM) -... | ecosystem: Environmental > Terrestrial > Soil >... | reverse complement strand
TGCACGCCAGCCCGGCGGGCCACGGGCATCGCGCCGACCTGCTGCTGGAAGTCAATGCCAAGCAGATTGGACAGCTTTGCCGCGACTGGCACGCGATTGTGGATGTCACCGATGTGCGCGTCGGCGTGCCGACGCCGGAAATGCTGGAGACCGCCGCTGGATCTGCGGGGCCGCATCCGCCTGCCTCGGCGGGCGCGAATGGACGCTCGGCCAGCGCGGCAATGGCGTAATTCCTGCAACTGAAAGCTTACCGTCTAACTATTGCAATCGGGCCTGCGCCAGCATCTCCAGAAACTGCTTCTGCGTTCTCATATCAATCGACTGAGCGACGATCTTGCCGTCGCGACCGTAGATGAACGTCTTGGGAATGCCGTCAATTTGGAACAGGTCATTCACTTTGCGGCCGGGGTCGAGCAGGATTGGATAAGTAGTGCCCTGCTTCGCAATGAACGGACTGACCGCGGCGGCATCTTCGTCGGAGATGCCGAGAACCACTAGCCCCTGCGGACCGAAGCGGCGATAGAGGACTTCGAGGTCGGGCATTTCTTTGCGGCAAGGCGGGCACCAGGTGGCCCAGAAATTTACCAGGACAACTTTGCCGCGGAGGTCTTTTAGCGTCCAGGCTTTGCCGTTGAGATCGGTCAGGGTGAAGTTGGCTTCATTGCGATGCTGATCGTCGGCCTCGAGTTTGGCCATTGCTGCGGCAAACTGAGGCGAATCGACTGTCGCGTTCACGTGCTCATAGCGGACGAGACTGGCCAGCTCGAGATAATCACCCTGGTCTTTGGGTGGCTGCTCCTTGATTGCGTCAGCGAGAGTGGTTGCGACTTCCTGCAGGGTGTCGTGTCCAAAGTCGCCTTCGGTGGCTCGGGACGCGAGCGCCATGGCTAGAGTCAGTTTGTTGGGCACGACGGGAAGCTGGCGGATTTCTCGCGCCAGATTCTTGGTAGTGCTGACACGAGCGTCGTCGGGCAATTTGCGAATGTTATGGAGCTGCTCGACGATGGGCTTTTCCTGGTCGCTCCAGACGATTGGCTTGTCCTGGGCGAAGAGCGCAGAACTCAGGAACACTACCAGTGCCGGCAATAGGTGAAGAACTCTAGATCGCTGTCGCATAGTGGCAGACTACATTAGACGTCGCACTCGATGGAAGTTACGCACAAAAAGGCAGACCATTTGTGGCTTTGCGGCACGCCTGAAGGCGTGCCCTGATACGAACCGGCTTCGCTTTCGCTTTCGGCTGCTCTGTCGTACTCTTTTAATCTTGGGATCAAAGACCTGGGGATTAACCAATTATGGATCTGAAACATCGCAGCCGTCTTATCACTGATGGGCGTGACCGGGCCGGGGCCCGCGCCATGTTCAAGGCCATTGGATTTACTGGCGAAGACCTCACCAAGCCGCTGATCGGCGTCGCCAACACCTGGATTGAAACCATGCCCTGCAACTTCCACCTGCGCCGGTTGGCGGCCAAGGTGAAAGAAGGCATTCGCGCGGCGGGGGGCACGCCGATGGAGTTCAACACGATCGCCATCAGCGACGGCGAGACGATGGGCACAGAAGGAATGCGGGCTTCGCTAGTGAGCCGCGAAGTAATTGCGGATTCGATCGAACTGGTTTGCCGCGGGCAGTTGTTTGACGCGGTGGTCTGCGTGGTCGGCTGCGATAAAACGATTCCCGCGGCGGCAATGGCGTTGGCGCGCCTCGACCTGCCGGGGATGGTGCTTTATGGCGGCACGATCGCGGCTGGAAATTATCGCGGGAAGGACGTCACCATTCAGGATGTGTTTGAAGCGGTCGGAGCGAACGCGGCGGGGAAAATCAGCGACGCCGATCTGCTGGAAATTGAGAACGTTGCCTGCCCCGGAGCAGGCGCGTGCGGCGGGCAATATACGGCGAATACGATGTCCACGGTGATGGAAATGATTGGACTGTCGCCGATGGGATTCAACAGCGTTCCAGCCATGGACCCGCAGAAAGACGAGATCGCGTTTCGTTGCGGCGAAGTCGTGATGAATCTTCTGAAGCGCGGCACCAAGGTGAAGGACATTCTCACGAAGCAGGCGTTTGAGAATGCGATTGCGTCGGTCGCGGCCAGCGGGGGCTCGACTAACTCTGTGCTGCATTTGCTGGCTATTGCGCGCGAAGCTGGGATTCCGCTGGAGATTGATGACTTTCAAAAAGTCAGCGAGCGCACGCCGCTGCTGTGCGACTTGAAACCCTCTGGAAAATACGTAGCCGCTGATATGCACCGGGCGGGCGGAATCCGTTTACTGGCGAACCGCTTGCTGCGTGGGAAGAAGCTGCACGAGAACGCAATGACGGTCACCGGTAAGACGATTGGCGAAGAAGCGGCGGCGGCCGTGGAGACTCCCGATCAGGAGGTAATCGCTCCGCTCGATAAGCCTCTGAAAGCGACGGGTGGGCTGGTGATTCTGCACGGGAACCTGGCTCCTGAAGGATGCGTCGCAAAAATCAGTGGGCATGAGCGGCTGAGCCATCGCGGGCCGGCGCGGGTGTTTGAGTCTGAAGAAGAAGCGATGACCGCGGTCACCAGCAAACGAATTAAAGCTGGGGATGTCGTGGTCATCCGCTACGAAGGGCCGCGCGGCGGACCAGGAATGCGCGAAATGCTGAGCGTTACCGGCGCGATTGTCGGGGAGGGACTGGGAAACTCGGTTGCCCTGCTCACCGACGGTCGATTCAGCGGCGCCACGCACGGCTTGATGATGGGACACGTTTCTCCGGAAGCGGCGCTGGGCGGCCCGATTGCGGCAGTCCACGAAGGAGATATGGTGCACGTTGACGTCAGCAAGCGAGTGCTGGAACTGGAAATTGCGGACGCGGAGATTCATCGCCGAATGGCAGGCTGGAAAGCTCCGAAGCCGCGTTATGCAACCGGAGTTTTCGGGAAGTACTGCGCGCTGGTGGCTTCGGCGTCCGAAGGCGCGATCACGCGCCCGAAGTAGTTCTCTGTCCTTATCTGATTGTCATTCGAACCTGTGTGGGTCGGAATGACAAATTTACGACATTTTCATCAAACGGAATTGCAAGTCGGGCCGCATCCAAGTAGTTTTATGGCAGGCGGTTCAGGCTTTGTGGACAGGTAAAACATTCTCCCTGATTTTATGTTTGTTCTTGCTGGGCGTGTGCCCGGCATTCACGCAGACCTCCGCGCAAAGCTGGGGACAGACGAAAGATCAGATCGCTCCGACACTTTCTAGCGCGCAGCGCGGGTTTGCGACTGTAGTTCCTCGTGGACAAGCCAGCGCCATCTCGCCGCACCCCCTTCCGTCGGCCCTCGCGCCAACCGGCATTGATTCCATCCGGACGTTTACCGGCGAATTCCAGGTCGCAGGAATCGACGCTGCGGGAAATCTAAGGCGAGATTGGCAGTTCACTATGGCTGGTGGCGAACCGGAGTTAGGGGGAACGACGAGCCTGAATGCGCCGATCGTGCCGGTTTCGCTTGATCTGCTCGATTACAACCGCAGCGTGCGAGTGGTAGATGGACACCTGCTTCACTATTCGGTGCAGCCTTTCGTGAGAGCGGTGGTCAACTCTCCGGTATTTCAGAACGCGGATTACACCAGTAGCGACCTGCCAACTCAGTTTGCCGACGCGGTGCAGCGGGCGGAGTTCTACAACCAGATGCAGACAGACTGGCACACGCTGCTGAAGCCCGCGGTCAAGGCGGAGCGGACACTGGCTATTCCGCGCGGCGCATATTATTTCGCGTTGAACTCCGACGGCGCCTGCTGCGCTTTTGTTCTGGTGGATATCAAAGTTTTCTCCAGGCTTCTGTTTCCTGCGACCTCGAATGACGCCAGCAGCCCGGTGGGTGCGGCCGAGCATGCGCGAGACATCACTACCGCAGACATCTCCACGTTTCTTTTTCCGAACACCTATCTTTATCTCAACGGGAATCCAAACCACTGCTGCGTACTCGGCTTTCATACTTATGATTCTGAGCCCGGCGATGTGGGCAATCACTTTCGCGAAAAACGCTACGTCTTCAACTTCTCGAGCTGGATCAGTCCGGGCCTTTTCGCTCCAGGGTTTGAAGACATTACCGCGCTAAGCCACGAGGTCACCGAAAATTTGAACGATCCATTTGTTGGCAGTGACGGCGTTCACGGCATCACGCCGTGGTGGCTTTCGCCAAACGGAAATTGTCAGAACGATATGGAAGTGGGAGACGTGATCGAAGGACTGCCCGACGCGACGGCTGCCGTTCAGACGCACGGCAGGACGTATCATCCGCAGAACGAGGCGCTGCTGCCATGGTTTGAATCCCAATCGCCGTCGTCGGCGCTGGGCGGGGCCTACAGCTATCCCAATCAGAACGTGCTAACTACGCTTTCGCCGACGGAAGGCGTGCACTGCCAGTGAGCTTTCAGCTCTCATTGGTCATAGGGGTCCTTCGACTCCGCAGAATGCTTCGCAAAGGCGAATCATTCCGCTTCGCTCAGGATGACAGAGGAAGTTAGATCTAGAACTGAAACATTGCCTGCAAATCCACGCGGCGGTTGGCTGATGCGGAAGAGAAGGGGCCGCCCAGCGCGGTGACTTGTCCAAACTGAGGAGAACTCAGGTTTGCGACCGGAGCCGCCTGGCTGACGCTGTTGAAGATATTGCGCCCCGAAACGCTGAAGGTGAGATTGTAGCGGTGACTGGTTCCTGCACCGCCGCCGAACGGATTTCCACCACCACCGCCGAGGCCGCGTCCACCTAGACCGCCGCCGGGGAAGCCTCCGCGACCGCCGCCACCTCCCTGTCCTCCCGTCGCACCTTTGGTTTCGCGGCCAAAGCCGAATGTCTTGCTCACGCGAAGATTGAAAGTGGCGTTGCCGGAGGCGGTCCCGTAGTTGATGGGCAGGGCAGTCTGTCCGGCGGTTGGAAGCGCGGCGTTGAAAGTGCCAAGTGTCGTGCAATAAACGGTGCCGTTCACAGGGACGACAGGGACGGTCGAGCAGGTCGCGGTCGAAAGCAGCACGGGGCGATCGTTGAAGATCGAATCTCCGTTGAGATCGGAGCCGGCGGTGATGTTGTAAGGCTGGCCTGAGTTAATGATGATGAACGGACTCAGGCGAAAGCCATACGGCACTTCGATTGTGCCGCCGATGAAGGCGCGGTCGCGAACGTCGAATGAGGCGCGGCCGTAGTCGGCCATGGGATCGTATGAATTGGAAACAAAACCAGCGGAACTGGTGATGCCGCTGGAGAAGCCTCCCCCGCCGCCGCCACCTCCGCTAACGTTGCTATTGGCATAGCCGAGCGTGTAGAAGCCGAAAAGCGAGACCTTCTTTCCCACGGAGACTCGCATGTTGGCGATCAGCTGGTTCTGCCGGAAGATTCCTTCGGACTCGTATTGATAAACGTTGTCGTTGCCGTACTGCGGCAAGGGGCGCACGCCGTTCACCGGGGCATTGATATTACGAATGAAAAGCGCGTGTTCGCCGTAGGAATTCAGATAGGTCAAGGACAGAGTCGCAGCCTTGGTGATCTGGCGCTCAAGGCTGGCCGCGGCCTGCATGGTGTACGGCGCCCGCATATCTGGGCTGATCTGATAAATCGTGGGCGAAGCGATTGACAATCCCTGGAGCACGTTGAATGGCGGAATCTGAGGATAGAAAGGCGGGTTCGGCACCACGACGCTTTCCTGGGTGACCCCGTTCAGGCGGTCGGCCTGCTCCACCAGGTTATAACCGAAGCGGTCATAGAAAATTCCGAAGCCGCCACGAATCACGGTCTTGGGAGCGGACTTGCCGTCGCCAAGGCCCCAGGCAAACCCCAGCCGGGGAGCGAAGTCGGCGTGATCGTGAATGTCGTTCTGCGACTCGAAGCGCAGGCCATAAGTAAGCGACAAGTTCGGACGGATGCGCCACTCGTCCTCCGCGTAGAGACCGCCGTCAAACCAGTTCACGCTCACCAATGGCGTGCCGGTGGCAATGGAAAACTGGGATGGGCAGGAGGGTGATCCGCTCAACGAGCAATTGCCCTGCGCAGCGCTCGAATACACCGAAAGGGCGTCGACTGATCCAACCGGAGAAAAATTGAACGTCCCGTTGAAATTGGGGCCCGAAGCACTGGTAGTAGTCAGGGCGCGCAACCTTCCGCCAAATTTGATGAGGTGGGTCCCGTGCGCAATCGAAGTGTAGTTCTGCAGTTCATAGTTGTTCTGGGTGTTGCGAGTGTCTCCCGAGGTGTTGCCGCCACCGACAAATGCGCCTTGCACCTGCAACTCGGGCGCTGAGCTGTAGGGCAACTGGTGATTGTTCTCCCGCATGAACTGGAACCGGGTCTCGTTCACAATCTTCGTATTAATGATCTGGGTGTCGCTGACCTGCAAGGTCTGCTCAGTCGAATTCAGATTGTAGGCCTGCGAAGGAAGTGAAAACTGGCCCAGACCTCCGTCCTGACTAGTTTCATGCGTTACCTGATAACGCACGGTCAGGGTGTTGTTGGCGTTGACCTGATAATCCAGTCGGGGGCTGAAGTTAGTACGCGTCCTCGGATTCGGAATGGATTCCACCAGAGGAGCCGGATTGCCGCTGGAATCCAGTATGGTCGCGTTGATCGCAGAAAACTCACTGGTGTTACGGCGTTGCGCGTCAATAAAAAATGACGCCTTCTTGCTGATCGGTCCGCTGAGATTTCCGTCAAATAGTTCGGAATTGTAGTCCGGCTTGGTGGGGACGTAGGGGTTCCGGGAATTGAAGATGGAGTTGTTATCGTTGAACATGAACTGGCCGTGGAGCTTGTCGCTGCCCGGCTTGGTGAAGATTTCAATTCGTCCGTAGCCCAGCTTGTCATATTGTGCGGAAAACGGATTTTGATTGATGCGGATTTCGCGGATTGCAGACTTCGGCGGAAGCTGCCCTCCGGTGAAGCCGTCAATGTAAATCTGCCCGCCGTTGGGGCCGGCTGAGGGGCCAGCCAGCGCCTGTAGTTCCGATGACAGTTCGTCGGGATCATCGGACAACGCTTCCAGATCTTTTCCTTTGATAATCAGCGAGCCTGCGTTCGAGGAGGAGCTGACGTCCAGCGACGTGCCCGGCTCTCCCTTTACGTCAACTTTCTCAGCTTGAGTTTGAATCTGCAGCGGCAGGTTGAGTACTTGAGATTGACCAGCGGTGAGCGTCACCCCGTCCTTTTTAAACGGCGCAAAGCCTTGGGCAGCGGCGGTCACGCTGTACGTTCCCGGCGGCAGACCATGGATAGCGAATGCTCCTGCTTGATCGGTGGTCGCGCTGGTTGGCTTGCCCCCAGCCGCAGTTACGGTGACGGTGGCTTGTGGGATGACCGCACCGGTCTGGTCGGCGACCTTACCGCTGAGCGAGGCCGACGGCGTCTGCGCGAAAGTTACAGCGCAGAGCGAAAGCAACGTCAAAATTAAGTTAAGGACTTGAAGGATTCTTTTCATTTTTTCCTGGTTAAAGCTTTTCCTGGCAGAACTTTTCCTGATAATCCGCAGCTGCGGTTGCACTACTTAATCGCCGCCTGCGCCCGCCGGACCCCCGCCCAGGTTCCAAGGCGAGAGAATGGTCGCAGCGCTGGTTCCGGCTGGCGCGGCGGTGAGAATCGGTTCGACCCCAGCCAGCAAAGTGATAGCGGTAGGCGCCGAGGTCGCACTGCCTTCGGTCGCGACCAGCATCACCGCATCGCCTTTATTTAAATCGCTCACCATGACGGCGGGCATGCGGCTCAACATCTGCTGAAAATCAGGAGCGCCGCCACCTCCTGCTCCCCGCCAACCTCCGCCGCCTGCACCCTGGCCGCCGCTGGCAGGTGCACCACCAGGTGCGCCCGAAGAAGGTGCACCCGCTGCCCCAGAACTTCCGCCGGCGTTCCCTGCTCCGCGCCAATTGCCTTGTCCGCCACCCTGGCCGACACCCTGACCCTGGCCCGGCGCGCCTGCGCCCGCCGCCCCCGGGGCACCGCCTTTTAATCTCATCGCAATTCCCATAGCTACCATTGGAGGCAGTTTGCGAAGCTGCGAATCGGCGGTGATCTTCACCACCACCGGCTTCTTGGTGGCCAAGTCGGTAATGGTGACGGTGTTATTCGCCGCGTCGGTGGAAACCACGGTTCCCGCTATGTCACGGAACGCGCCGGAAACGATGGCTTGCGCGGTGAACTCGGTGCCGTCTGCGTTCTTGGTTCCGCGCGCCCGGACTTGATCGCCGGGCTTGATCTGGTCGAGAGTCCCAGGTTTGGCGTCATCGAACTTGACCGAGTCCGGTGCGTAGCGGCGGATGGTGGTCTCTGCCGAAAGGTGAATGATGATCGGCTTTCCGGACGCGGTGACGGTAATGGTGTCGGCCGCGGCATCGACCTGCTTCACAATCCCCCCGACACCCTTTCGCCATTCATCCCGCTCATGCTGTTGTTTATCGGCAATGTCGCTCTGCTTCATGACAATCGCCGAAACCGCGACCACGGCGTTGCCGTCTCCGGCCTGCCCGCGAGCAAAAACCCGGTCGCCTATCTGGATGTCCGAGACGGCGATCGGGGTCGCGGTTTTCAGGTCGGTTTGTCCTGGGACCGCGCGCACAATGCGGGCAGAATCACCGAAAGTTACCGTCTGCTCAGAGCCCCTGTCGGTGGTCAGGACAACCGAATTGCCGGTGACGGACTTGACCGTCCCGACCGCTTTGACGACGGGAGTCTGGGCCGATGCCGCGGATCCGAGCAGGAGCATCGTGGCAAGCGCGATCCACGGAAGGGAACGGTTTGGGGGCGCATGTGTCATGACTCTATTATCAATTGAATCATGCGATTTGAAGTGCGTGGGGTAAAGAATTGTCAAACGAGGATAAAGAAAGGTGTAGAGGAGGATGCCCGGCGAGCGGCGAAAAGCCGGGCCTGTGGCCCGGGGTCGGACGGGGGCGTCCGCCCCTATATTCAGCGTCTTTGGGACGACCTACGTCTCGCGGGCTTCCATTTCCAGCAGCGCCTTCTTGCGCCCGATCCCCCAGCGATAGCCACCGAGTTCTCCATTGGAGCACAGGACGCGATGGCAGGGAATGGCGATGGCGACTGGGTTGGTGGCGCAGGCGCGGGCCACGGCGCGCACAGCGGATGGCCGGCGAATGGCTTTGGCGACCTGGGAGTAGGAACGAGTCTCACCGAATGCGATGGATTGCAGATACGACCACACCCGACGCTGGAAAGCGGTCGCTTGAATATCGAGCGGAAGGTCGGACGGTAATTTCTGGCCACGGATACGCTGCACTACCTTTTTCCCCAACTCCGCCAGATCGCGGTCATCGCGCCGGCGGATGGCGAAGGGAAATTCCTGTTTCAATCCCTGCTCGAGTTCTTCGTCGGAATCCGCGAACGTGATGCAGCAAATTCCTTTGTCGCTGGCTGCGATCAGCATACGTCCGAGTGGAGAATTGGCGCAGGTGTAGCGAATAGGCGCGGCGATTGCTCCGCGGCGATATTTTGCTGGATCCATTCCGAGTTCTGCCGCCGTCCGCGAATAGAGGCGGCTGGTGGAGTTGTATCCAGCGTCGTGCATGGCGCGGGTGACGGAGTGTCCGGCTTTCAGGTTCTGGCGGAAACCGCGTATGCGGCAGGAATTGGCGTATTCCTTGGGCGTGATTCCGAGGACGGATTTGAATGTCCGCTGCAGATGAAATGGGCTTAGCCGGAATTCCGCGCCGATTTGCGCCAGCGTCACTGGCTCGTCGAGATGCTGTTCAATGTAGCGGCAAACGGATTTAATCAGCTCCTGTCGCGGGTTGCCACTTGCCGATTTCGGCCGGCAGCGCAGGCACTCGCGATACCCGGCGCCCTCGGCTTCTTGCGGCCGACGGAAAAATGTCACGTTCTCGCGACGGGGACGCTTAGCCGGGCACGATGGCCGGCAGTAGATGCCTGTAGAGGAAACGGCGAACACAAACTTGCCGTCGCTGGCGGTCTCGCGCGCGAGGACCGCCTGCCATTGCGGGTTGGTTGCTTCAATCGTTGTTGCGGTGGTTGTGATTGCGGTCGCCACTTCGAGTTCCGGAGTTAGTATCGCACTGTTCATGTTTGCAGGTTACGATTCTGTGGGAGGGGCCGCTATCCGGATCTTGCGGTCAAACTGATTTTTTCTGCACTATTGCGGTGCCGCGTAATTATGACAACCTCATCATCCTCCGAAATCATTGCGAACCGTGCGTCCTCAGAAATCCGTCTTGATGCGGCGAATTCGGCTGCCGACTGGCAGTCTGCGCAGCCAGTTCGTTTCCAGTCCGACTGGCAGGGGAAGAATCCCGATCCGACGCTGGAGACCGAAGTCCGCGTTCTGTGGTCGCCCGCGTCTCTTTATTTGAGATTTGTTTGCCGCTATCGCGAG
>Ga0209890_10001562_pt1 | contig 10349 bp, 8 predicted proteins | sample OrgsoiDNA2013049_FD_185799 | JGI IMG/M metagenome (GOLD analysis project Ga0209890, IMG submission 185799) | Permafrost soil microbial communities from the Arctic, to analyse light accelerated degradation of dissolved organic matter (DOM) -... | ecosystem: Environmental > Terrestrial > Soil >... | reverse complement strand
CTCGGGTGCACGGGCCCGCACCAACGCCGGATCGGGCAGGCCCGACAGGCCCGCCCGTTGGGCCGTGATGAAGCCCAGCACGTCGAGGGGAATCACCTCGCCCACCGGCTTACCCACCACGGCGAAGAAGACCTTCAAGTCGAACCACGTCGCCAGGACCGTGTTCGGACGCGAGCGTGCCGCCACGAACTCCAGATACGCATCGAGCAACGGATCACCCAACCGGCCCGCAGGCACCCCCGGCTCAGACTCGACAGGCGAGATCAGGCACGACAGCACACCAGTCATCAAGGTTCCTCCTCAACGGATCGACGAAGCCAACCATGCCGCGCCGGTGACTGAGAAGATCACCTACATATCAAGCAATTGAGTGCGTCCGACCCGGGCCACCCCACTTGGGCTCTGAGGCCCGGCCTACGTCATGCGAGCCCGTGTGGGGTCCCATGCACCAGCTTTTCTCCGGATCTCACTCACATACTCCAGGCCCCGCTCATTCGTGCGTCGCTCACATCGGCCCGAGCTGCTCTACACGGGCGTCATCACGGACGGTTGCCAATTCGCAGGTCGCCCGGTCGCCGGTTTCCGGTTGCCTCAGCAAGTACTCAATTTGTACTCAGCACAGCCACAAACGATCAACGCTGGCCACATGTCGATTTGGGTATATGCGCTGGTCAGCGCCATATACCGGTGATAGTCAACGACACTCACTGATGCATGCTTACTTCCACCGGAAGTGGACGAAGACGCGGCCGAAGTTGTTCGAGTCCTTCTCCACCCGGTGGTAGAGCGCTTTGATCTCCTTCTGATCCAGAAAGCGCAGCACATGTTTCTTCAGGGCACCTGAGCCCTTTCCCGGAATGATCTCGACCAGTGGCGCCTTCTTGAGGACTGCTTCGTCGATGATGGCTCGCAGCGCCCGGTCGATGTCGCCGCCGTGGTTGTAGATGTCGTGAAGGTCAAGCTTCAGCTTCATTCCGTGATCGCCTTTCGGCCCCACGCGGAGACCATCGGGGAGGTGGCGAGGTCGAGGCGCCCAGAGCTCACATGGACGAGGTGCCGCACGAGCTCGGTCTCGGTGGCGATCCCAGTGGCGATCAGTGCGTGGTGGACCTGGTCGACCGTAGCGCGCTCAAGCTCGTTACAGGCGGGCCCGCCCATCGGGAAGTATGCGTCGGACTGCACGTCGCGCAGGCCCGCCTCGCGCAGGAGCCGTGGAAGCTTCCTGCCGTAGGCGAGGTCGACGCCGCGCTCCGCCAGCAGCTTGCGGAAGCCGTGCTTGATCTTGTTGGCCAGCTCCTGCTCGGGCCCGAACTCGTCCGGGCAGACCAGCGGCTGGAGCTCAGGGTCGGCGTCCTCCAGCAGCAGCCAGCCGCCGGGTCTGACGGCTGCCACCATCGCGGCAAGTGCTTGCTCCCGCCGTGCCACGTGGACCAGCACCAGCCGGGCGTGCACCAGGTCAAACAAACCAGGCGGGGGCGGCTCTGAGCCCACATCGTGACGTCGGACCTCGAAGGCGGTCTCCGGGCATTCAAGCCACGAGGTGTCGATGTCAGTGGCCAGAACGTGGCCCTCGCGGCCGACCTGAGCTGCCAGGTAAGCGGGCACGCTCGGGCTTCCCGCGCCGATCTCCCACACCCGCCATCCCGGCGCGAGTCCGATCGCTCTGACGTGTCGGAAGGTTGTGGGGTTGAACAACACCGACAGTGCGTCGAACCTCTGCCCGGCCTCCGCCCGCTGGTTGTCGAGCAGATAGTCCTTGTCCTGGTTCACGTCCCCATCCTGCGCCCTCGACATATGGCGGCCCACCATGCGCGCGCGTAGACTCCCTTTGCGTATGTTACCGGCCGGTAGATTGGAGATGCCGTGATGAGCAAGCATGTTCACACGGCGATGCTGAACGGGCACGAGCTCTGGTATCTGGACAGCGGAGAGGGCCCGGCGGTTCTCTTCATCCACGGACTGACCGGCTCGCACCGTAACTGGACCCAGCTGGTCGAGAAGCTCGAGGCCGACCACCGGGTGCTGGCGCCGGACCTGTTCGGCCACGGCGCGTCGGAGAAGCTGATGGGGGACTACTCGCTGGGCGCACACGCGGCCACCCTGCGGGATCTGCTCGATCGGCTCGACATCGATCGGGTGACCCTGGTGGGGCACTCCTTCGGTGGCGGCATCGCGATGCAGTTCTGCTACCTGTTCCCGGAGCGGGTCGAGCGCCTGGTCCTGGTGTCGAGCGGAGGCCTGGGCCGGTCAGTGAGTCCGCTGCTCCGTGCCGCCACGGTGCCGGGGGCCGGATGGGTGCTGCCGCTGATCGCCTCCGGCTGGGTACGCGGACGAGTCGAAGCCGTGGGACGGGTCCTCACCAGCAGGGGCTGGCGGGCGAGCTCGGACACGACCGAGATCTGGCGTGGGTTCACGTCCCTGGCCGATGCAGACAGCCGGCGAGCCTTTCTGGCCACGACCCGCTCCGTCATCGACCCCGGCGGGCAGACGGTGAGCGCTCACGATCACCTGCCCCTGGGAATCGAGATCCCCACCCTCGTTGTCTGGGGCACCCGGGACCGGATGATTCCAGCATGGCACGCCACCACCGCACACGAGGTGATCGCCGACAGCCGGGTGGTCCTGTTCGAGGGCGCCGGACACTTTCCACATCTGGACCAGCCTGAGCGGTTCGCTCAGCTGCTCGGCGATTTCATCAAGAGGTGAGCCCCACGCGCTGACCCTGCAGGGTGGACCACGAGGTCAGCTCAGCGTCTGGCCGCGCCACAGGTCGATGCCACCCTCGACAGCATGGTTGTCGATCTCCGCCAGCTCCTCGGCGCTGAGCTCGAGGTTCCCCAAAGCTGCGATGTTCTGCTCCAGCTGGCTGACCGACGAAGCACCGATCAGGACGGACGTCACCCGCTCGTCGCGAGTCAGCCAGGCCAGGGCCAGCTGGGCCAGCGACTGGCCACGCCGCCGGGCTATCTCGTTCAGGGCGCGGATGTGCGTGAGGTTCTGCTCGGTCAGCAGATCCCGGGAAAGCGACGAGTTCTCGGACATCCGTGAGCCGCGCGGAATACCGTCGAGGTACTTGTCGGTCAGCATCCCCTGCGCCAGGGGCGAGAACGCGATGCACCCGGCGCCGACCGTTTCCAGGGTGTCAAGAAGTCCGCCTTCGACCCAGCGGTTGAGCATGGAGTATGACGGCTGGTGGATGAACAGCGGTGTACCGAGCTCGGTCAGGATCCGGGCGGCTTCGGCGGTCCGCTCCGGAGAGTACGACGAGATCCCGGCGTACAGGGCTCTGCCCGAGCGAACCGCAGTGTCCAGCGCCCCCATGGTCTCCTCGAGCGGGGTCTGCGGGTCTGGCCGGTGCGAGTAGAAGACGTCGACATAGTCGACACCCATCCGCTTCAGGGACTGGTCCAGGCTCGCCAGCAGATACTTGCGGGACCCGAACTCCCCGTAAGGGCCGGGCCACATGTCGTAGCCCGCCTTGGTGGACAGGAAGAGCTCGTCACGGTACGGCAGGAGATCCTGGCGCAGGATCTCCCCGAAGTTCGCCTCTGCCGAGCCGTAGGGCGGGCCGTAGTTGTTGGCGAGGTCGATGTGACAGACGCCGAGGTCGAAAGCCCGGCGCAGGATCGCCCGCTGCGTTTCCCGCGAGCTCTCGTCTCCGAAGTTGTGCCAGAGCCCCAGAGAGATCAGCGGAAGCCTGACTCCGCTTCGCCCGACCCTGCGATAGGTCATCGACTCATAGCGGTCCTGCGCGGCGACGTATGTCATACAGCGCATTCTTGCAGGCTCAGGCGCTGTGCTCGCCCCCCTCAACAGACCGCACGACGGCGACCGGTCCGGTGGCTCGTTTCAGAACGCGACGGCTGACCGACCCGAGCAGGAGTCCGATGAACCCGCCGCGTCCGCGAGACCCGACGACGAGCAGGTTGGCGCCCGCGGACTGGTCAAGAAGCTCGACGACCGGGTCACCTCGGACGATGTGGCTGCGGACGGGGACATCGGGGTACCTGTCCGCCCAGCCGGCGAGCGACTCGGAGACAACGGTCGCCTCCTGGCTCGCGATCTCGGTCCAGTCGCCCATCCAGGGCTCACCCAGGCTGGTGCCCTCCAGCGGCTCCCACCACCAGGTGTGGACCGCGACGATGCTGCGTCCGGTCGATGCCGCGTAGGCGAACGCGTAGCCGATGGCTGGCTGGGAGGCTTCTGAGCCGTCCACTCCCACCACGACCTGTCCCGAGGCGGCAGAGTCCGGGTTGCTGTTCCCCCGGACGACCACGACGGGGCAGCTCGCATGAATAGCCACCTGCTGCGAGACAGAACCGATGAGAGCGCTGGGCAGGGCGCCTCGGCCATGGGACCCCAGCACCACTATGCCGGCGACCTTGGAGGCTGCGATCAGTGTGGTAGGGGCAAAACCGGTGACGCTGTGCGGCGTTGGCCGCATCTCTGGCGCGATCCCGCGGACAGTCTCGACGGCTGCCATGACGACCGGATCGCTGTCAGCCGGGTCCTCCCGGGTGCCGAGCGGCTGCCTGTCGCTGAGGACGACCTCGGTTTCCAGGGCATGCACGACGTGCAGCTGTTGGTGCGTTCGTCGGGCTTCGTGCACGGCCCAGCGCAGAGCCAGCTCGCTGGAGGGCGAACCGTCCACGCCGGCGACGACACTGCCCTCAGTGATCTGACGGGTGCTCATGCTTGGGCTCCTTGGGTGAGGCGTCCGGTGGGTGGACCACTCCAGCATGGCCGCCCGGTGACCCCGGCGCATCGTCGTCGGTGTCCTTGAGACTGAAAACACCGGGGTGAGTCAGCAAGAAACCTTGACGAGTCCTTAACGCCGGACGGTCCGTCGGCCCCTACCCACGGCCTACGCTCAGGAAATGGCGACCCGGACCGCAGAGATCAACGGGGCGCCCACCGCGCCTGCAGCCTTGCCTGGCTCGGCGGTTCTGCCTGAGCGGCTTGGCTACCGGCTCAAGCGGCGCGCTCTGGGCCCGCCGCTGACCACGGACCAGATCGAGCACGAGACGCTGTCCAAGAAGCTCGCCCTCGGCGTTCTGTCGAGTGACTGCATCTCGTCGTCGGCGTACGGGTCTGAGGAGATCCTGCTCATCCTGCTGCCGATGTTCGGGATCGCGGCCTACACCCTGCTCCTGCCGATGACGCTGGTTGTTCTTGTCGTCCTGGTGCTGATCACCCTGTGCTACCGGTGGGTCGTCATGCTCTACACCAAGGCCGGCGGCTCTTATGTGGTGGCGCGGGAGAACTTCGGTCCCATCGTCGCCCAGGTTGCTGCGGTCGCCCTGATGGTCGACTACATCGTCACGGTGGCCGTGCAGTCAGCAGCAGGGACCAACGCCGTCACATCTGCGATTCCGGTGTTGTTGCCCTACAGCCTCGAGATCACCGTCACCGTGGTGCTGATCCTTTTTTTCGGCAATCTTCGCGGGCTGCGTGAGGCAGGACGAACGTTCGCCTTTCCGACATACTTCTTTGCTGGCTCTATGTTCGTGGTGATTATCGGTGGCCTGGTGAGGGAGGTGCTCGGAGACCTGCCGCAGTATGACCCCGCCAGCGCACCCGGCGCCTTCCCGATGGGGCACGGCACTGCATTGCTCAGCTTCGGCGCCATCTACATCCTGCTGAAGTCCTTTGCCAACGGCGGGTCGTCGCTGACCGGGCTGGAGGCGATCTCCAACGGTGTCAGCACGTTCAGGAGCCCCCGCGGCCGGAATGCCCGCACGACGTTGGTGGCGATGAGCTGCATCCTGGGCTTTCTCGTCGCTGGAGTCTCGTGGCTGGCACACGAGACGCATGCAGTCGCTTACGTGGCCGGCTCCCCGACGGTCATCTCCCAGGTTGCCAAGGCTGTGCTCGGGGACAGCGCGGCCGGGCATGTGAGCTTCCTGCTGGTGCAGCTCGCCACGATGCTGATCCTCTACACCGGGGCGAACACTCCCTTCAACGGCTTTCCCTTCCTGGCCAACTTCGTTGCCGCGGATGGTTTCCTGCCTCGCTGGATGACCAAGCGTGGTCACCGCCTGGCCTTCTCGAACGGGATCATCGTCCTGACGGTCGCGTCGCTGGCCCTGCTGCTGGGCACCGGCGCCCACGTCGACAGGCTGGTGGCCTTCTACGCGATCGGCGTCTTCACCGGCTTCACGCTGGCCGGCTTCGGGATGGCCAAGCACTTCAGGACCTTCAAGGGTTCGCGGTGGAAGGTCAAGGTGGCGATCAACAACGTCGTGGGTGCAGTCTCGGGCCTGGTCGTTCTCATCTTCGCTGTCACCAAGTTCACCGAGGGCGCCTGGCTGGTCGTCCTGATCTTCCCGATCATGGTCATCGTGCTTCTGCGACTGCACCGGGCCTACGACCGGGAGGCTGAGCTGCTCGAGGCCGTGCCGAGCGACGCACCCGTGGTTCGCGCGGCCCGGAGCTGTGTCGTCGTGCTGGTCGACTCGGTCGACCTCGCCGTCATCCGCGCCATCCGATATGCGCACACCCTGCGACCCAGCGAGCTGCACGTCGTGCATTTCGTCATCGACTCGAGCCACGCCGCCGACCTGCGTAGCGCGTGGGACGCCCAGCCGGGTCTTGACCTGTCGCTGGAGCTGGTGGACTGTCCGGACCGGCGACTGCCGCGGGCTGCCCTCGAGCTCACCGAGCGACTGGTTGCCGAAGGTCGTTCGACCCAGGTGACCATGTTGTTGCCCCGGCGTACCTATGGAGCCTTTCTGAGCCGGATGCTGCACGACCGGACCGCTGATGACATCGCCGCGGCGGTCTCGACCGTGCCCGGAGCGGTGGCCACCATCGTCCCCTACGACGCCACCAAGCCCACCACGCTGTTGCGGCGCTTTGGTTCCGGTCGTGGCCCGCAGGTGGGAACCGGGCAAGGGGCTCCGCCGCTCAGTGATGAAGCGGCGCTACACGAGACGGTTGAGGCGCATCCCGCGAAGGCGAACGGTCACGGGCACCGGGTGGCCATCCAGGAAGCCACCCACCGTCAGACAGCGGTCGTCGAGGGTCGAGTTCGTTCCGTGCAGGTCTCTCCGATCTCGGGCAGTCCTGCCCTGCGTTGCGAGCTGGTCGACGAGACGGGTGGGGTCACTCTTCTCTTCTATGGCCGACGATCGATCGCCGGCATCGAACCGGGTGTGCAGCTGCGTGCAGAGGGTCGCATCGGCACCTACAAGGGACACCTGGCGATCGCAAATCCGTTGTACAGCCTGAAACCGCGGGACCGCGCCGAGTCGTGAAGGCCCTCTGCCCGGCGAACGACGGCGCTCAGCCCCGGTGAGGTCGTCTTTGGCCCACGTCGCGGGCGTGCCACCCGCGTCGACGCCGACCGGTGTGCGACCCTTCTCATCATGAGGTCCGAGGCGCCGGCGAGCGGGTGGACGGCGCTGGTGCTCGCGGGGGGCCGTGGTTCAAGGATCGGCAACGATGACAAGGCCGCGATCATCATCGGCGGCATATCCGCGCTGGATCATCTCCTTACCTCGCTTCCCGAGGGTGTTCCGATTGTGGTCGCCGGTCCCGAACGCCCGACACGGCGACCGGTCACCTTCCGGCCGGAGCGGCCCGTCTTTGGTGGACCCGTCGCCGGCATCGCCTCAGGGCTGGGAGCGGTGACGACGCCCGTCATAGTGCTGCTGGCTGTGGACATGCCGTGGGCCGGCGCCCTCGTGGGACACCTGATCGCCGAGTTCGCCGCGTGCAACGGGGCTGCGCTGGTGCCGGTGGACAGGTCGGGATTCCGCCAGCCGTTGTGCGCGGTGGTCCGCACCGATGCGTTGCGGGCCGCCCTGGCCGGGCTCGGCGACCCTCGGGGACGGTCCTTGCGGGACCTGATGGCACTGATCGACGTTCAGGAGCGTCCTCTCGGCGAGGCCGAGATGCGCTGGGTCCACGACATCGACACCAAGGACGACCTGCGCAGGGCCCGATCGATGCCTGCCCCGTCTGCGGTGGCGGCACCCCCAAGCGGAACCGACGAGTCCACCTTCAAGAAACCAGGAGTGAAGCCCATGATGAAGAACTGGACCGACGCCGTCTGCGCCGAGCTCGACCTTCCGTCCGATGTTGATGTCGATGTCGACGCGATCCTGGACGTGGCCCGGGTGGCCGCGCACGCCGTCGAGCGCACGGCCGCGCCGGTCACCACCTTCCTACTCGGCTCCGCGGTGGCGGGCGGGATGGATGTGAAGGTTGCTGCGGCCAAGATCCAGGCGCTCGTGGAGACCTGGCCGACGTCGGCTGAGTAGACCTTGGGCAGCCCCTCCCGGAACGGGTACGCCTGACCTCGCACGACTGTCAGCGCCGCACGGAGCGACCTATGGTGGGATGCATGCTCGCGCTGCCTGGTCATCGACCGTCCCTGCTGCTCGAACTGGACCTCTCGGGGCTTCCCGCGGCGCCGGATGCCGACGACCCGATCGCCCGGCTCCGCGCCCGGGGACGTCCCCAGCTGCGTCCCACCCTGCGCTCGCTGCACGAGGCTGCGACCGACCCTCACGTCATCGGGTTGATTGCCAAGGTCGGCGGAGCCTTGCCGTGGGCAGCCATGCAGGAGCTGCGCATTGGTGTGCGTGCCTTCGCCGCGAGCGGCAAGCCGACGTTCGCATGGGCGGAGACCTTTGGCGAGGGCACCGGCGAGATGTCTGCGTACGTGCTGGCGTCCGCGTTCGGCGAGATCTGGTTGCAGCCGGGCGGGGGAGTTGGGCTGCTCGGCGTCGGGGTCGAGACGACGTTTGTCCGCGGCGCGCTCGACAAGATGGGCATCGAGCCGCAGTTCGAGCAGCGTCACGAGTTCAAGAACGCAGCCGACAGGGTCATGCGGACCGAGTTCACCCAGGCTCACCGCCTCGCGCTCGATCGCCTGGCCGAGTCAGTCTTCACCGAAGCGATCGACATGATCGCCGGTGGGCGGGGTATTGACGCCGTGCGCGTGCGTGAGCTCGCTGACACCGGGCCGCGCACCGCGCCAGAGGCGCTGGAGGTTGGGCTGGTCAACGCTCTCGGCTACCGGGACGAGGTGTATGCCTCGGTGCGTTCCCGCCTCGGCTGTGATGCCGAGCTGCTCTTCGCCGATCGGTGGCGCCCGCCCCGCCGTCTGCACGTGCCGGCGCGACGCAAGGGCCACGTCGCTCTCGTCGAGGTGCATGGAGCGATCGGGTCCGGGCGCACGCGGCGCACGCCGATGGGACGCCAGGTCGGCAGCGACTCGGTCGGGGCGGCGCTGCGCGCCGCTGCCAACGATGACCGGGTCCGGGCGGTCGTCCTGCATGTCGACTCACCCGGGGGGTCGGCTGTTGCGTCGGACACGATCTGGCGTGAGGTCTGTCGCGTGCGTGACGCCGGCAAGCCGGTGGTCGTGTCCATGGGTAATCTGGCGGCCTCCGGCGGCTACTACATCTCCTGTCCGGCTGATGTCATCGTGGCGCTGCCGTCGACTCTCACCGGATCCATCGGCGTCTTCGGCGGCAAGATGGTCGTCCGCGAGCTTTTCGAACGCCTCGGCCTGACCACCGGCACGGTGTCGCATGGTGACCGCTCGCTGATGTTCTCGCCGCGGCGCGGCTTCAGCGACGACGAGCGCGAGCGCCTGGCTGTCACCATGGATGCGATCTATGGCGACTTCGTGGCCAAGGTGGCTCGGGGCCGCGAGCGCCCGGTCGCCGAGATCGAAGGCATCGCGCGCGGTCGGGTGTGGACCGGCAGCGATGCTGTGGGCATCGGACTCGTGGACGTGCTCGGGGGGCTTCATGACGCTGTACGCATCGCTCGCTCGCGTGCCGGCTTGGCGGCCGACGCCCCGGTGCGCCAGGCGCTCCATGTCGCTCCGCTTGCCCGGCTCGGACGCGTAAAGAATACCGAGGACCCGCGTGCGGTCCTGGGCACGAGGCTCCCGGGGTTCTCCGACGTTGCCCTTGCTTTCGGGCCGTCTGCGACGGCCGTCCTGCGGATGCCGTCGATCACGCTGCGTTGAGCCATTCTGCCGGACACGCACAGGTTCCGGCCGAGCGCCGCCGAGCTGACCCAACCGGCTGCGAGCTGTGAGGGCTTAGGTGAGGCTCAGGTGTCCACGACTTCGGAACGGCGGGGCATCGCACCTGCGGGCACCCTTGGAGCAAACCGTCCGATCTCGCCGCTGGACTTCAGCGGGTAGGTGAGTGTGAGTGCGGCCCCGCTCCCAGGCGTGTGCCACGCGCGAAGGGTCCCGCCGAACTCATGCGCGGCTTCCCGAACGATGCCCAGGCCGAGGCCGGTCCCTGCGAGGGGGTTCCGCCGGCCCGTCGGCCGCCCCTCACGGCGTTTTGTTCAGAGCTTGTAGGTGGTCAGTTGCCCCG
>Ga0209890_10001561_pt1 | contig 10349 bp, 14 predicted proteins | sample OrgsoiDNA2013049_FD_185799 | JGI IMG/M metagenome (GOLD analysis project Ga0209890, IMG submission 185799) | Permafrost soil microbial communities from the Arctic, to analyse light accelerated degradation of dissolved organic matter (DOM) -... | ecosystem: Environmental > Terrestrial > Soil >... | reverse complement strand
AGGTGTAGCTTTCGGTCAGCACGGTATCGCCTGATGATGCGACCATGCCGAGCGCGATCGACAGCGCGTGCTGCCCGCCATGCGTGATAAAGAGATGGTTGGCGTCCGCGGTCACGCCGAGCGAGGATAGCCACGTTACGACAGCCTCGCGATGCCGTCGCAAGCCCTGGTGCGGCAGATATCCGAGCAGGTTGGACAATTCGCCGTCGGCGACGATCGCCGCAAGCACCGATGCAATCGCGTCGTCTTCGCCGGTATAGGGCGGGACATTGAGCGCCAGATTGATCGTTGCCTCCGATGAGCCGGGACCGCGCGCCTCGGGCCGTCGTCGCTGCACGAACGTCCCGCGTCCGACTTCGCCCGAGATCAGGCCGCGCTGCTCGGCTTCCGCATAGGCTTTCGAGATCGTTCCGACACTCAGTTCCAGCCGCTGCGCCATGTCGCGCTGGGGCAGCAAACGCATGCCCGGCTTGACGCGGCCTGTGGCGATGTCGGCCTCCAGCGCCAGAACAAAGGCGAGATAGCGTGGCCCGGGAAGCGAAGCGAGAGCCGGTACCCAGTCGGTCATTTCACGTTATCCGCGAGGCGCGTTGCCAGGACACTGATCGGTATTTCGTTGGATAGTACAATTTTCGGATTGTCGCAATGTTTGTTACAGCGGTATGGGAAGGCCGAGCACGCCCTCCCTCATTTTCGGGAGGTGTCGGCCAAAATCATTGCACTTCTATGCTGTTCAAGGAAATACCAGACCGTGGCATTCGCACAATTGAACCAATTCAATCGGACGTGGATCGCCTGATTGCCTTAGTTTGTGTTTGACAATTTCCGCTCCCGGCTCCTATCGTCTTCGCAAAGGCGGCGGTTCTTACAAGCTGCCGCCGACAATGGGAGCAGGTATTGATCTACGAAATCCGGGTCTACGAAGCCGTCGAAGGCCGCGCGGACGCGATGCGCCGCCGGTTCGCCGACAACGTTGCGACCACATTTTTTCCCCGTCACGGCATCGAGCTTGTTGGCGCATTCAAGGCGCCGGTTGAAGACGGCCGCCTGACCTATGTGACGCGTTTTGCGGACGAAGACGCGCGCAAGAAAGCCTGGGCCTCGTTCGCTGCGGATCCGGAGTGGGCGGCGGTGAAAGCGGCCAGCGAAACCGAGGGGCCGCTGTTGAAAAATCAGATCGTCTCGGTGCTGTCGCCGGCGATCAGCGGCTTGCCGCTGGGCTAGCGGCACCCCATGAAACCCGCGCCGTTCGATTATGTCAGGCCGGACACGCTCGCCGAGGCCTGCGCATTGCTGGCCGGCGACGAGGATGCGCGCCTGATCGCCGGCGGACAGACGCTGGTGCCGATGCTGGCGATGCGGCTGGCCCGCCCGGCCAGGCTGATCGATATTTTGAGATTGCCGGAGCTTGCGGGAATTCGCCAAGAAAAAGACGCCGTGGTTGTCGGCGCGACCACGCGTCAGGCGCATGCCGAGCGCGATCCCGTCATCCGCGCGTCGGTGCCGATGCTGGCGCGGGTGCTGCCGTGGGTCGGACATCCGCCGACCCGCAACCGCGGCACTGTCGGCGGTTCGATCGCAAATGCGGACCCGTCGGCCGAAATTCCGCTCGCCGCGGTGACGCTCGGCGCCGAAATCATGCTGGCGACCCCGGACGGACCGACATCGATGCCGGCGGATGATTTCTTCATCGGGCCGATGCTGACCACCATCGGCCTGGGCGAGTGTGTGCGCGCGATCCGATTCCCGGTCTGGCCGCAGCCGCGCATCGGCGTCGGCTTTTTCGAGATCAGCGCCCGGCGCTCGGATTTTGCATTCGTCGCCGCCGCGGCGCAGGTGGCGCTCGATGAGGAGGGGCGCTGCCTTGATGTGGCGCTTGGCGTGGGCGGTGTCGGCGACCGGCCCGTGCGGCTGGATGTGGCCTCTCTTGTCGGCACCGAGCTCGATGCCGCGTCGATCGTTGAAGCCGTCAATGCCTCGTCCAACGATATCGAAGCGATGAGCGATCTGCATGCCAGCGCGGCGTATCGCCGCCGCGTCGCTGTCACGCTCTGCGTTCGCGCTCTTGAAGAAGCACGCGCCAATGCGTCAGCCAAACCCGCGAAAGGCGCGCGATGAAAGTCGACCTGCGCATCAACGGCGCCAGCCGTTCCGCCGATATCGAGCCGCGCAAGACGCTGCTCGACGCGCTGCGCGAAAACTTTCTCCTCAACGGCGCCCATGCCGGTTGCGAACACGGCGTCTGCGGCGCCTGCACCGTGCTGATCGATGGCGAGCCGGTGCGATCCTGCCTGATGTTCGCCGTGCAGGCCGACGGCTACGAGATCACGACCATCGAAGGCGTAGCACCGGCGCCGGGTGAGCTCAGCGTGATCCAGGATGCGTTCTGCGAGACCCACGGCCTGCAATGCGGATATTGTACGCCCGGCATGATCCTGGCCGCGCATGCCCTGTTGCAGCACACGATCACGCCGACGCGCGAGGACATCGTCGAGGCGATCTCCGGCAATATCTGCCGCTGCACCGGCTACGGCCAGATCATCGAGGCGGTGCAATTCGCGGCCGACCGGTTGCGCAAGGCCAATACGCCGCGTCCGCACCATGGCGCCGACCAGCCCGTGGAGGCGGAATGAGCGCCGATCCCGCAACCTTCCGCTTTGTCTCGACCAACCGCCGCGTCCGCGAGGATCGCCGCTTCGTGGCAGGCCATGGCCATTTCGTCGCGGATGTCGCGCTCGAGGGCATGCTGCATGTCGCGATCCTGCCGTCGCAGCATCCGGCCGCGCGCATTGTTTCGATCGACGCATCGGCAGCGCTGGCGATGCCGGGCGTCCATTATGTGCTGTCGGGTGATGAACTCGCCGCCGCCACCGATCCCTTGATGAACGGGCTCGATACCCCAAAAGTCCAGCGCCATCCGCTGGCCGTGGGGCAGACCCGTTATGCCGGCGAATGGGTGGTGGCCGTGGTCGCCGATAGCCGCGCGCTGGCCGAAGACGCCACCGAAAAAGTCCGCGTCAGCTACGAGCCGCTGCCGTTCGTGATGAATGCGGAAGAAGCCTTGAAGCCGGATAGTCCGCCGGTGCATCCGGCGCACGGCTCCAACGTGCTGCTCGACCGCACGTTTGTCTGGGGCGACGTCGACAAGCATTTTGCCGAAAGCCCGCGCCATCTGTCGTTCCGCGTCACCTGGGGACGCAATTCGACCGTTCCGATCGAGACCTTTGGCGTCGCCGCATCCTGGGATCCGTGGCGCGACATGCTGGACGTGTGGGCGTCGATCCAGATGCCGAAATATCCCGATCAGATCGCGCGCGCGTTGCGGATCCCGGCGAATGGCGTGCGCGTGCATCAGGATGTCGACGTCGGCGGCAGCTACGGCGTCAAGCGCGGCATCAAGCAGACCGTGCTGGTGGCGCATCTGGCGCGGCGGCTCGGCCGGCCCGTGCGCTTGATCGAGGACCGGCTGGAGAACATGCGCGGCGGTGACGCGCATGGCCCGGAACGTATTTTCGATGTCGAGGTCGCCTTCAACGATGACGGCATCGTCAAGTCGATGAAGATCCGCGCGCTGGACAATGCCGGCGCCTATGCCGGCCGGGCGCCGTTTCAACTGGGCAAGCCGATCGGCGCCATCGTCGGTCCGTACAAAATCGAAAGCGTGCAGTACCGCGCGCAGTCGGTCACCACCAACAAGGCGGTGCAGGAAGCGGTGCGCGGTTTTGGCCAGGCGCCGACCAATTACGCGATCGAGACCGCGATCGACAAGGTCGCCGCGGCGACAGGCCTTGAGCGCATCGAAGTCCGCCGCCGCAATTTTATCCGCAAGGAGGAATTTCCCTATCTGATCCCGAGCGGCAGCACCTATGACAGCGGCGACTATCACACCGTAGTCGACAAGGTAGTCGCGCATATCGATTTTGCCGCGATGGAGCGAGAGCGGGATCGTCTGCGCGCCTCCGGTTTGCTCGCCGGCATCGGCATTGCGGCCTGCCTGGAGCCGAGCGGCGGCAATTCGTCGTTCGAGCCGCTGCTCAACGAGAAAAACACCACCACCACCTGGATGGATTCCTGCCGCATCAACATCGATGGTCCCGGCTTCGTCACGGTGACCATCCACAACACGTCGTCGGGACAGGGACACGAGACGCTGGTGTCCACCGTGATCGGCGAAGTCCTGCAGATCGATCCCGATCTGATCCGGGTGATACGGCCGGATTCGCTGGCGTGTTTGCCTTCCAACTCGCCGGTCGGCAGCCGGATGGCGATCATGCTCGGCGGCGCGGCGTTTCATGCGGCGCAGAAACTCAAGGCAAAGCTGACGCGGATCGCGGCGCATCAATTCGGTGTCGGCGAGGACAAAGCTGTTTACGCTTCGGGCGCCGTCAGCGATCCGAACAGCGGCAGGCAACTCGGCTGGGCCGAACTCGTCAATATCGCCCATCGCAATTTTCATCTGCTGCCGGAAGGCATGGAGCCGGGCCTCGAGGCGACGCATGTGATGCAGGTGCCGACCGGCAACAAGCTGCCGCAGGCCGGCCGCGTCCAGATGTATCCGTGCCACTCGTTCGAATTTCATGTGGTGCTGATGGCGATCGATCCCGCGCTCGGCAAGCCGGAAATCAAGCGCTACGTCATCGGCCACGACTGCGGCACGGTGATCAACCCGCATATCGTCAAGGGCATGACGCTGGGCGGCGTCGCGCACGGCCTCGGCGCCGCGCTGCTGGAGGAATTCGTCTATGACGACGAAGGTCATCTGATCACCCAGAGTTTCATGGACTATCTGCTGCCGTCTTCGCACGAGGTGCCGGAAGTCGAGATCGTGCATCACTGCACGCCGTCGCCGTTCACCGTGTTCGGACAGAAAGGCTCCGGCGAAAGCGGCTATCTTGGCGCGCCTGCCGCGATCTCGGCCGCGGTCAACGATTGCGTTTCGCCGCTGGGCATTTCCTTCAACAAGCTTCCGATCCGTATTTCCGCGATTGGCGATGCCATCGCGGACGCGCAACAAGGCAAACCTCAAGAGCAGGCCAAATGATCATCGATTGCCACGCCCATCTGGTGCCGCCAAGCCTAGTGGACGCCATCCGCGCCCAGGCTTCGCGTTTCCCCTCGATCCGCCTGATCGAAGACGGCGGTAGTCTCGGGTTCTCGTTTGCCGGCGGCAAACCGACGCGGCCGGTTTCAAAGCCGCTGAGCGATCTGCCGGCGCGGCTGAAATGGATGGACGAACAGAAAATCGAACGTCAGGTGGTCGGCGGCTGGCTCGATATGTTTGCCTATGAGGTGCCGGCGGAGGAGGGCGCGACCTGGTCGCGACTGATCAATACGCACCTGGCGCAAGCCGCGATGCGCGAGCCACGCTTCGTGCCGCTGGCCACCGTCCCCCTGCAGGACGGCACGCGCGCCGCCGAAGTGCTGCGCGAAGCGCACGCTGCCGGCTTCAAGGGTGCGATGATCGGCACCCAGCCCAAGGGCAAAGGCGGCGTGCTCGATGACCCCGCGCTAACACCGTTCTGGGATGCCGCCGACGAACTTGGATCGGTGGTCTTCATCCATCCGGTGTTCGAGAGCGGCGATGACCGCGTCCATGATTACGGCATGGCCAATGCGGTAGGGCGCATTACCGATAAGCTGATCGCGATGTCGCGGCTGATCTATGCCGGTCACGTCACCCGCTATGCCAATGCGAAGATCGTGGCCGGCATCGGCGGCGCGGCGCTGCCTTATGTGATCGGCCGCCTGCGCCGGAACTATTCGCTCGACAAGGACAAGCTCGGCGATCCCGATGCGGCGCTGGCCGCGATGTATTACGACACCATCGTGCAGGATCCGCGCGCGTTGCGTTATCTCGCCGACATCGTCGGCGCCGAACGCATCATGATGGGTTCGGACATGCCGTTCCCGATCGGCGATCTGGCGCCGCTGAAAATCGTCGCCGAGACAAAATTCTCGGACGCCGAGCGCGCCGCCATCAATGGCGGTTTGGCGCAGCGCCTGTTCGGATTGTGAGGGTATAGCCATGAAGCTCGATATCGGCGGTGTCGAAACCATCCAGGCTCCGGTCGAAGTGCTCTGGAAGGCGCTCAACGATCCCGTGATGCTGACGCGCTGCATCCCCGGCTGCAAGACCATGACCGAGATCGCGCCCGATGCCTACAAGGTCGAGATGCAGTTGCGCGTCGCGGCGGTGGGCGGTTCGTTCGAAGGCGAGATCGCGCTGTCGGACAAGGAGCCGCCGCAGGCCTGCAGCATCAAGGTGTCCGGCGCCGGCACGCTGGGCCATGGCAACGGTAGCGCGCGCTTCCAGATCGAGCCCGATGGTCCTGATGCGTCGCGCCTGACCTTTCAGGGCGCCGGTGAAATCGGAGGGCTGGTCGCCGGCGTCGGCCAGAGGATCTTGAGCAGTGTCTCCAAGCACCTGGTCGGTCGTTTTTTCACGGCGCTGCGCAAGGAATTCGAAACGCCGGTTGAGGGCGCCGCGGAATAGCTTTAACGAGAATTCCTGAAAGGACGGCCATGAGTAACATTCGTATCGGCCTTGCTTGCATCTCGGCATTGTTGTGGGCAGCACCTTGCTTTGCCGAGGCGCCGGAGCCGATTTCGAATGTCGTCTTCGGCCCGCCGTCGCTCGGCGCATTCCTGCCCCCGGTGATCAAGGCGCAAAAACTCGACGAAAAGAACGGTCTTGCGATCAAGTTCGAGGAACGCACGCCCGACGCCTATACCGCGCAATTCAACTCCGGCGAATTCCAGTTGGGCGGCAGCGCGTCGTTGCTGACGGTAGGCCTGGCCGATACCCGCGGCGTCAAGGTGACTTATCTTTTCAATCTGTTCGACTATTGGGGCGCGGTCGTCACCTCCCGGCCCGAGATCAGGACGCTGCGGGACCTCGAGGGCAAGGACCTCGCCGCGGCAAAGGGCACCACCAATTATGTGATGTCTGGTTGCTTGCCACGGATCGAACGATCAGCTTAAGATAAACTGGATCAAATACTTAGCTGCATTTTTTAAAAATGAGATATCGCTGTTATTGCGCCGGGGCAGCATTTGGGGCCGCAACCGGCAAGGCCGGGCTTAGGAGACGGCCCGTAGGCGCGCTTTGCCGGGCGCCCGGTGTGTAGGACCCGTCGCGCGGCGCGCGCGCCCCACGGGGCCAGAGCGGCCCGGCGCCGATCCCTTTAAGGGCGCCCCCCAGATGGCCTATGACGGCCTCTACCTAGGATAGAACCGGCCTGGCGGTGCAGCCCAGCCGGCGCTCTAACCCGGCAAACCACCTTTTAAAAGCAAGTGAGGACACCATGCCGCTTTGCTACCGCCATAACGCCCACAGTGAATGGAAACCGCCTCAGAAGCCTCTAATCGATACCGAAGCCGAAGCTCTAATCGATCCCGATGGCAATGATCCCGATTGGTGGCGGGACTGGCGGCCAAAAAATGCTATTTCCAGCACTCGCCTTCTAGTTGAGTGTTCCGGACAGGGACGGCATTTGCCGCCCCAGCCACAGGAGCATTCCATGACTACCAAGAAAGCCAAGCCCGCCGCCAAGCCCGGCATCATCGCCACCATCATCGCCACCATCAGCCGCGATCGGGGCGCGTCCAAGAACGAGATACTCAAAATTCTCACTGACAAATTTCCCGATCGCGCGCCGGAGAGCATGACCCGCACTGTGGGCATTCAAGCACCGAGGCAATGCACCAGCAAGCAAGACGAAGAAAAACGCGGTCGCGTTTACTACCGCCGTGGTCGGTCTTCCCGTGTGTCTGCTTAAGCGGAATAGCGCTGGCACTGCTGCCATCGGCGGCACTGCTGGCAATCCTGCTTTTGCGCGACAAATGATTTCAATCGGAAGGACTAACACAATGAACACCGATCAACTGCAATATTTTTCGATGACCACACTGGAAAACATGCTGGTCGATCTGGAGGCGCACGAAGCCGAACATCGTCGCGACGGCCACCCGATGGACGAAATCAATGTGTTGCAGAATGCGGTCAAGGAAGTCCTGAACGAAAAGGCAACGGGGTGATGGCGTCGAAATGCTGGAAAACCGGCGACAGCGAGGGTGACGTTTTGGCCAAGCTCAAGGCGGCGCAGGCCGAATTGCTGCTCATTATCGAGGAAGGCGATGTCAATGCCTCCGACATCGTTGATCTTCGGTCAGTCATCGCGCGACTTGAAGAAGCCATCCTGACCCTGCAAATGAAACGCTAAGACCCTTTTTGCTTTTTGTAGACACTTGCCCTCGGCGCGATCCCCCTCCGCTGGGGGCTTTTTTTGGCAATCAGGGCGGCCCGTTTTCGCGCCGTCACGGCGCGCTGTGTCAAGGCCTTTACGGCTGCTTGGTAACCGAGTCTGCAACGAGGTTTCTCGGATGGATAGCCCCGCATAATGGGGGGACAGCAGGGACACCCGCGCTGGTCGTCCCGGCTGTCCATGTTATAGAGCCGATAATGCCAGTGCCGTCACCGCGCGGTACGTGGTCAAGGGGCCGATATGAAGCTGTTAGACGAAATCATCGAAGGCGCGGTCAGTGACACCCAGCCCATCGGCACTGTTCTGCGCAAATGTCTTGTGCTGGAGCGGCAGGTCAAGAATGAGAAATTTCGGGTTTGGCTCAACAATGAGCTGGATGGTTACGAGAAAGCAATCAGCCGGTGCGCCCAAGAAAGCCGAGGAACTTCCTGACTACCGCCTCATCAATTCAATTTCTCGCGGATTTTTTGTCGGCTATGCGGGAAGCCAAATTAACGACCAACCTATAAATCTTTTCGTCATGCCGGAGAAGGATCGGAAGTTTGTTGACAAGGTAAGGCTTGCCCAACCCGTCGCATCCTATGAGGGCCGCCCAAACAAGTCGGCAGATGCTTCTCTAGCTTGGCCACCTTGGCTCACGACCAGGTATCAGGAGAAATTCATGCCGGACTTCGTCCTGAACCGCGCCTGGCAGGAAGTTCCAGGATCATGCATGGTTGGTTTGGTAGAGACCGTGCGCAACCGCGTCCTACGTTTTGCGCTTGATATCAAGGATCAACTTGGTGAAGACCAAGAGAGTGTTGCGCAACTTCCGGCCGAGACGGTTGAAAAGTCCGTCATCAACAACATCTACGGCGGCAATGTATTCATTGCGGCCCATGCGGAAACAATTTCGCAAGTCGCCCATACCAACATCGTCGCAGGGGATGCGAGCGGTTTGTTTAAGGCGCTATCCAATCTTGGCGTTACCGAAGAGGGATTGAATCCAACACGACATCGAGGCTGACAAGCAGGATGGCAAGCCCTCCCTCGGTCAGAAAACAATGGGTTGGCTAACAGACATCGGCAAGTACCTTGGCACAGAAGGCGTCAAGATCGGCGTCGAGGTTGCGAAAAAGGCAGCAACCAAATGGATCATGCAGCACTACAGCCTGGATGTTTGAGCCTTGACGGCGGTTAGCGACGGGCTCAGGGATGCGGCTCCGTACTTGCCGGATTTGCTACGATCTTGGTGATGTCGGCGCTGGGCAGAACGATAATGTGTCCCTGCGCAACAAACGCAATGTGGTGTGACAGCATCATGATGATCTTTGCGCCTGTGTAAGTCGCATCTTTTGTTGAAACGTCTTGCAAATTGGAGCTCTGGTCACGGACATAATATCCGAAGGTGTTCCCGAAAACCGAGATTGAGAACGCCAGTACCGCGATGTCTGTGGCGAATGCGCGCCAACCAAAGGACCTACCGGTCGAGCGAGAAAATCTTATGAGAACCGCCACCCCCATAAGCGCGCTGAAGAGGAGGTATACGTGAAATGAGGGCGGGTAAAGTCCGCGTTGAAAATCTCGATAAATCGGAAAGGCGAATAGTGAAAGAAGAACGCTGCCGAGGATTGATCCCCAAATAATTTGATTTTTTCGAGTATCCATCGTCAGCACGACGAAAGTGTGAATAAGATTTGCCCCGATCACAACAACTGTCAGGAAAAGTGCCGCGCCGAGAAGAAAGAACTTTGTCAGGTCAGAATATTCAATCAACCAGATCAACGACCAATCGAAGACCGAAAGATAAACCGCAAGGAAGAGCATGGAAATTCCAGAGGCGATCAAGGCCAGTGCCAGCGAGAGCACCAAGAAGTGCTTCGTTAAAAAGTCGAGCGTCGTTGCATCGCTGGCCATCGTTGTCTCATTGTGGCGCATAATCGGTTTTTTGCTCAAGAGCGCGTTTCCAATGTTTAAAACAATAACACCCTAACTAGCCAAGGGCTCCGCCCTTGATATCCCCGGCGCCTGAGCCTGACGAGGGGGCGATCGCGGAAAATCAAGGGGAAGCGCTATGGTTGAGGGTCAGAAATAGCCGCTACGATC
>Ga0209890_10001560_pt1 | contig 10353 bp, 13 predicted proteins | sample OrgsoiDNA2013049_FD_185799 | JGI IMG/M metagenome (GOLD analysis project Ga0209890, IMG submission 185799) | Permafrost soil microbial communities from the Arctic, to analyse light accelerated degradation of dissolved organic matter (DOM) -... | ecosystem: Environmental > Terrestrial > Soil >... | reverse complement strand
TGTCAAAACGACGCCGAAGTGACGTCAACTGATGGTGACCTCACCTGATGGTCAGGGCGACGGAGTGTGGATGGCAACGAGCTCGGCGAGTCCCACGAGGTCGGTGGCATTTCGGGTCCACAAGGTGGCGTCGTGCGCGACCGCAGTGGCCGCGATGAGCAGGTCAGCCATCCGTGCGCGCGGTTTGCGGCCGGCAGCGACGACTGCTGCCGCCAACCGCCCGTACTCGCGGGCCACCACCTCGTCTATTGGCAACGCGTCGAAGGTACGTTCGATGACGGAAAGGCGACGGAGCCGTTCGGCCCTGGTCGCATCGGTTCGCGCCACGAGTACGCCAAAGTGCAACTCCGCCAACGACACCGCGCTGATGGCCACTTCGCCCTCGACCGGTCCGGGATCAGGACCTAGCAGGACGCTGGTGTCCAGCAGAATCCTCACCGGGTGAAGGGATCGGTCACGCTCTGGTCGACGCCGTCGCGATCCACTCCCCAGTCGGGGTCAGCTGGCCCGCGGAAGACCTCCCGCACGTCGGCTCCCTGCCGCCATCGGTGTCGGCGCACAGGGCCGAGCTCAGCGACCTCGCGCCCGCTGACCGTAATCGTCACGGTCGCGCCCGCTTCGGCCTGTCGGACCAACTCACTCGCCTGTTGACGCAGCTCACGCAATCCGGTCGTCGTCATCCATCCACTGTAGCGCATGTGCTACATGCTGGCAAACGGACCGTGGTGATCATGCACGAAATTGGTAGCTGCCACGTGAAAGGTCGCAACTTCGTGCATGATCACGAGGTACAGGGGGGCTAGGCGGGCTGGTCCTCAAGCAGGTTGCGGGTCTTGTTCGGGTCGACCGGAATGCCGGGACCCATCGTCGTTGTGACAGTCGCCTTCTTCACGTACCGACCCTTGGCCGACGACGGCTTCAACCGCAGCACTTCGTCGATGGCCGCTGCGTAGTTCTCGACCAGTTGCACGTCGGTGAACGTCGTCCTGCCAATAATGAAATGCAGGTTCGCTTGGCGGTCGACCCGAAATTCGATCTTGCCGCCCTTGATGTCGTTGACGGCCTTGGCGACGTCGTTGGTGACGGTGCCGGTCTTCGGGTTCGGCATCAGACCGCGGGGGCCGAGCACGCGGCCGAGACGGCCGACTTTGCCCATGAGGTCAGGAGTTGCGACCGCGGAGTCGAAGTCGAGATAGCCGGCAGCAACGCGGTCGATCAGCTCGTCGCCACCGACGATGTCAGCGCCTGCGGCCTTGGCTTCTTCGGCCCGATCGCCGGTCGCAAAAACCAACACGCGGGCGGTCTTGCCGGTGCCGTGCGGCAAGTTGACCGTGCCACGCACCATCTGGTCGGCCTTGCGTGGGTCGACGCCCAGACACAACGCAACCTCGACGGTGCCGGGGTTCTTGGTGAGTGAGGTCTCGCGCGCGAGCCGAACCGCGTCAAGCGGTGCGTACAACTTCTCGAGGTCGACCTTTTCGGCTGCGGCCAGATAGGCCTTGCTGCGCTTCATGATGCTCCTTGAATCTGATCGGAGGTCGTGGTCAGCGGGCCGCGCCGGCCCTCCCACGCTATTTCTGGAACTGCATCCCTGAAGAAAACCCGCCCGCGTTCCGAGCTGCCTTTCCCCAGGGTTCGAACCCTAGCTGCCGATCGTGATGCCCATCGAGCGGGCGGTGCCGGCGATAATCGCCTCGGCCGCCTCGATGTCGCGGGCGTTGAGGTCGGGCATCTTCGTCTCGGCGATTTGACGAAGTTGCGCCTTCGACAAGGACGCCACCTTCACCTTGTGCGGGGTCGGCGATCCCTTGTCTACGCTCGCGGCCTTCTTGATGAGCTCGGCGGCCGGCGGCGTCTTGGTGATGAAGGTGAACGACCGGTCTTCGTAGACCGAGATCTCCACCGGGATGACGTTGCCGCGCTGCGCCTCGGTCAGCGCGTTGTACTGCTTGCAGAACTCCATGATGTTGACGCCGTGCTGACCGAGGGCAGGCCCGATCGGCGGGGCCGGCGTGGCTGCGCCGGCCTTGATCTGGAGCTTGATGATCGCGGCGAGCTTCTTCTTCGGGGGCATAACCGGTCCTTCGTAGATTGAGAACAACAGCCGATTCAGAGAACAACAGAGTACGGGACGACGAGGAGTGCTCGCCGTTCGCGGTTAGATCTTGGACACCTGGTTGAACTGGAGCTCGACCGGAGTCTCGCGACCGAAGATCGACACCAGCACTTTGAGCTTCTGCTGGTCGGCGTTGATCTCGCTGATACTCGCGGGCAGCGTGGCGAAGGCGCCGTCGGTGACGGTAACCGACTCGCCCACCTCGAAATCGACGATGCGCGGAGCGGCCGCGGCCTGCGCCTCTTTCTGCTCCTTGGTGGCCGGCGCGAGGAACCGGAACACTTCGTCGAGAGTCAGCGGTGACGGCTTGCTCGAACTTGGGCCGACGAAGCCGGTCACGGCCGGTGTGTACCGGACAGCGGACCACGACTCGTCGCTCATCTCCATGCGCACCAGCAGGTAGCCGGGGAAGACGTTGCGCTTGACGAGCTGACGCTTGCCGTTCTTGATCTCGCTGACCTCTTCTTGGGGCACCTCGATCTGGTAGATGAAGTCCTCCATGTTCAAGGACTGAATGCGCGTCTCGAGGTTCGCCTTGGCCTTGTTCTCGTAGCCGGCATAGGTGTGCACAACAAACCAATCGCCTGGTGCACGCCGCAGCGCATCGCGAAACGCGACGGCCGGGTCGACTTCGATCTCGACCTCTGGCTCATCGGTAACGTCGACCGTTTCGGGAGCATTGACAGTCGCCGGCTCGTCGACAGTCGCCGCTTCGTCGACCACCACTGCTTCGTCGGCGGCGGGGGTCTCGTCGGCGGCGGGGGTCTCGTCGGCGGCGGGGGTCTCGTCGGCGGCGGGGGTCTCGTCGATGCCCACTGGGCTCGACGACACGGACGACGGTGACTCGGTCACTTTGGGTTTGCTCTTCTTTCTTGTGGTCTTCCTTGCGGGCTGCGAACTGAAGCGGAACGGATCAGCCGAAGACTCTCAACACGAGCCAGTTGGCTCCGAAGTCGAGGCCGGCGACCAGTGCCACCATAAAGACGGCGAACATCAACGTCACGGTCGTGTACGCGACGAGTTCTTTGCGTGTGGGCCAGATGACCTTGCGAAGTTCGGCGACGATCTGCCGCCACCACAAGCCCAGCCGCGAAAAGGCGTTACGACGCTCGGCCGGCCCGGCCTTCGGCGTCCGGCGCTGCGGGGTGCTGGCGCTACTCGTGGTGTCGCTCACCTGCACTCCTTCGCGCATCGCATGTTGTCGGGGCTGTGTCGGATATCGGTCTGTCAGCGGTCGGGCTTGTGGTCGGTCAACTGCAGGGCAGGAGGGACTCGAACCCCCAACCGCCGGTTTTGGAGACCGGAACTCTGACCAGTTGAGCTACTGCCCTTCGTGGCACCCGCGCCATGAAGTCCAACCATGACGTCGGGTCCAGCCCCGACAGTGTACGTGCGCGCCGCGATGAGGGGAAACCCGGACGCGCCCACCCAGGCCGCCGTGGGACGATGACGGTCATGACCGCACCCGCCAGTTCGCCCCCGCCGTCCGGCTCGACACCGCCTGCTCGGCGGGTGTCACGGCGCATCGGATCGATCGCCGAATCCGCCACCCTCGCCGTCGACGCCAAAGCGAAGGCACTCAAGGCGGCCGGCCGGCCGGTCATCGGTTTCGGGGCCGGCGAACCCGACTTCGCCACGCCCGACCCGATCGTCGAGGCGGCGGTTCAGGCCGCCCGCGATCCGAAGAACCACCGCTACACACCTGCCGCCGGCCTGCCCGAACTGCGCGAGGCGATCGCGGCGAAGACGGCCCGCGACTCGGGTCTGGTCGTGGCGGCCGGTCAAGTGCTGGTGACGAACGGCGGCAAGCAGGCGGTCTATCAAGCGTTCGCGACGCTGCTCGACCCTGGCGACGAAGTGCTGCTGCCAGCGCCATTTTGGACGACGTATCCCGAGGCGATCGCGCTCGCGGGCGGTGTCACGGTTCAGGTCGACACCGACGAGTCGAGCGGCTTTCTCGTTAGCGTCGACCAACTTGAAGCCGCGCGCACGCCGTGCACCAAAGCGCTGTTGTTCTGCTCGCCGTCGAACCCGACCGGTGCGGTCTACCCGCGCGAGCAGGTCGAAGCGATCGGCCGCTGGGCAGTCGAGCACGGCATCTGGGTAGTGACCGACGAGATCTATGAGCACCTCGTCTATGGCGGGGCGACCTTTTCGTCGATGCCCGTCGTCGTCCCCGAACTCGCTGACACCTGCGTCGTCGTGAACGGTGTCGCGAAGACCTATGCGATGACCGGCTGGCGGGTGGGCTGGATGATCGGTCCGGCCGACGTCATCAAAGCCGCGACGAACCTGCAGTCGCACCTGACGTCGAACGTCGCCAACGTGTCGCAGCGGGCGGCGCTCGCCGCGGTATCGGGCGACCTATCGGCGGTCGAGATGATGCGAGCCGCGTTCGATCGCCGGCGCCAGACGATGGTGTCGATGCTGAACGAGATTCCGGGCGTGGTGTGCGCCGAACCGCTCGGCGCCTTCTACGCCTACCCGTCCGTGAAGGCTCTGCTCGGCCGCGAGATACGGGGTCGGCGGCCGGCGACATCAGCCGAACTCGCTGAGCTGGTACTCGAAGAGGCCGAGGTCGCGGTGGTGCCGGGTGAGGCGTTCGGTACGCCGGGATACTTCCGCTTGTCGTACGCGCTCGGCGACGACGACCTCGTCGAAGGCGTGCAGCGCCTCGGCAAGCTGTTGAGCGAAGCGCACTAACGGTCGGCTGCGGTCGCCGCGTCGATCAGAGTGTGACGCCGACCAGCGCGGGCTCGACGTCGAGAGAGATACCGAAGCGGTCGCGCACGCCGGCACGAATGACCCGCGCAAAATCGATGAGCTCGGACGTCGATGCGCCGCCGCGATTGATCAAGGCGAGCGTGTGTTTGGTCGACAGGCCCACCCGCCCGACGCCGTATCCGCGACCGAACCCGGCCTGCTCGATCAACCACGCGGCCGACGTTTTCAGGGGTCCGTCGACGGTCGGCCAATGTGGTGCGTGCGGTGGAAGTTCTGTTGCCGGCAAGACCGGGTTAGTGAAGAACGAACCGACACTGACCGAGTCAGGGTCATGTGCATCGATCAGCATGCCCTTCGCTGCTCTCAGCTGCAGAACGGCAGCGCGGACGTCGACGGTCGGCGCGGTCTCGCCGAGCTCGACGTCGAGTGCTTTCGCTAGTTCGGCGTAGCGGATAGGTGCCGATTTTGCCGACGCAGCAAGGGAAATCTCAACCTCGAGAATGACGTATCGCTGCGCGCGCTTGAACGCACTCGTGCGGTAGCCGAAATGACATTGCGTGCTCACCAGGTCGACCACTGTGCGTTCGTCGCGATCGAAGACGCGCACGCTGGTGATGACACTCGAGATCTCAGCGCCATACGCGCCGACGTTTTGAATCGGTGTCGCGCCGGTCAGGCCTGGGATCCCTGACAGGCACTCGAGTCCGGCCAGTCCGTTGGTCAACGAGGCCAGCACGACGTCGTCCCATATCTCGCCGCTGGCTACGTGCACACGCACGCCGTCGCCTTCGGGCTCGAAGCGGATGCCGCGATGCGCCACTCGCGCGACAACGCCGTCGAAGCCGGCGTCGGCCACGACGAGGTTGCTGCCACCGCCCAGCAAAAGCAGCGGAGTGCCGCTGGCGTCGCTTGCCTTGACCACGTCGATCAGGTTGGCTTCGTCCTCAGCCCACACCAGGTCAGCGGCTGGGCCGCCGAGGCGGATCGTGGTGTGGTCGGCCAACAGCGTCGACCGGCCTGGTGCCACGGGCGCCGGACCGGCAGGTGCCCCGGGCGCCGGACCGGCAGGTGCGTCGAGCGCTGCCTCGGCAGCGGGTTCGGGAGTGGACGACACCCCCGAACCCTACGGCCGCGCGCACCGGTCGATGGCGCCGATCTGGTCGACTACGCCGTAGCCGGTTCGAGGGCGACGCCCGGTGCGTCCGCCGGGTCGACCGAGCTGGTCGGCTGGCGCGGGATGAACAGCGACGCGACTCCACCGAGGGCGACGATCAAAGCGCCGGCCTTGACCGCCGGCACGACGCCGTCGGTGAACGCCTGCGCACTTTGGTAGCCACCCGAGTGCGCGAACACGGTGGCGAGAACGGCAACCCCGAACACACCACCGAGTTCACGAATCGCGTTGTGCGCGCCGGATGCGATGCCCTGCTCCTCGTGGCGGACCGACGAGAGCACCAAGTTGGCGACCGGCGCGAAGAACAGCGACATGCCCAATCCGCTGATCGCGAGGCCCGGTACAAGGTGCGCATACGAGACCGTCGGGCTCGACACACTGGCCAGCCAGAACAAGCCGATGGCCTGAAGGAACAGTCCCGTCGACACGATGCGACGCCCGCCAATGCGATCGGAGAGCAAGCCGGCAAGCGGTGCGATGAAGATCGGCATTGCGGTCCAGGGCAAAGTGCGCACGCCAGCTGAGAGTGGCGAGTAGTGGTGTGCCACCTGGAGGAACTGGGCCAGCAAGAAGATCGACCCGAACATCCCGAAGAACATGAACAGCGATGCGATATTGCTCGCGGTGAATCCGCGGTTGCGAAACAGCCGCAACGGCAACACCGGATCGGTTGCACGCCGCTCCCACATGACGAAGGCGACCAGGAAGACCGCGCCCACAACGAAGAGCTCGACGATCGACGTACTCCCCCAGCCCCAATCGGCGGCCTTGACCAGACCGAGCACGACCGCGAAGAGGCCGGCCGTCGCGAGCCCGGTGCCCACAACGTCGAGTCGCGACGATGGCCCGTGGCTTTCCTTCAGCAACCGCGAAGCGATGGGCAGCAGCGCGATGCCGATGGGCACGTTCAGCCAGAAGATCCACGACCACGACGCGCCTTCGACGATGGCGCCACCAACAACCGGCCCGACCGCAATCGCGAGACCAGCAACGGCTCCCCACGCGCCGAGCGCAAGGCCCCGCTTGGCCGGCGGAACGGCAACGCTCAGCAACGTCAGCGTTAGCGGCGTAATGATCGCACCGCCGACTCCCTGCAGCGCGCGCGCCGCCACCAACTCATTGGCGGTCGATGACAACGCAGCGAGGGCAGACGCCGTCGTGAAGATGGCCAGCCCGATCATGAACATCTTCTTGCGACCGAAGCGGTCGCCCAAGGTGGCACCTGGTAGCAGCAAGACCGCGAACGTCAGCGTGTAGGCGTTCACGGTCCATTCGAGGCTCGTGAGCGATGCGTGCAGGTGCGATTTGATTGCCGGCAACGCCATCGTGACGACCAGGTTGTCGAGCTGTCCCATGAATAGCGCCACCGATGTGACGATGAAGGTTGCCATCGGTTTCCCGCGTCCGGTCATGTTGTCTCCTCCTGCACATCGGGTTGAGTGAGTACTCACTAACTTGGCTAGGCAAATAAAAAAAGCGGTTCAGGTGTTCGGCTTGCCTTCGCTGGCCAACACCTGCGCCCACGGCTCATTGACTTCGCTGAGCTGGAGCGCCGCCGACAAGTTGCAAAGCATGCCCATCGCGAAGAACACGAGTAGCTGCTCGGGCGGCGCACCAGAAACTGCCTCGACGAACGTGTAGAGGTTTCGAAAACCGGCCCGTGCACATTCGCGGACCTCGGGATCGTTGCAGGCGGCGTACATCTGCAGTTGCCCCATCAGGTTGGCGCGATCGCCGATGAGGCCACGGTACGACTCCCCCATCGCCGCCAATGCCTCGTCACCGGCAAGGTCGCGCGATACCTCGGCGAACCCGGCCTCGACGTGGTCGAAGCACCGCTGCGAGGCGGCGATGAACAAGTCGCGCTTGGTGCCGAACATCTTGAAGAGATAGGGCTGCGAAATACCAGCGCGGACGGCGATCGCCTCGGTCGAGGTGCCCGCTAGGCCGCTCTCGGCGAACTCGATCAGGGCCGCCTCGATGACCGAGTCACGTCGGTCGTCGGCGCTCATCCGCGGCGGTGAGTGGGTGGCCATGAATCGTAAGGTAGTGGTCACTCACTAACTACGTCAAACCCGGCTCTCGCGGCGGCGAGCTTGTCGGAGAATTTCGCCCCTCACGACAGCCGGACGGTCACCTTCGCCATCCCGAGCACCTTGTCGCCGGCCGCACGGGCGGTCAGGTCGATGCGCACCAGGTTGTCGGCGAGCTTTTCGGCCACGACGCCGTCGACCATCAAGGTTGCTCCGGCCTCGTCGTCCGGCACGACGACAGGCTTGGTGAAACGCACGCTGTAGTCGATGACAGCGCCTGGGTCTCCGACCCAATCAGTGACCAGCCGGGCCGCGGCAGCCATGGTGAACATGCCGTGTGCGATCACGTCGGGCAAGCCGACGCCGACGGCAAATGAGGCGTTCCAATGGATCGGGTTGAAGTCGCCGGACGCTCCGGCGTAACGCACCAGGTCGGCGCGCACGATCGGGAACGATCGAGTGGGCAGTTCGTAGCCGGGCTCGACGTCGGCGTAGCTCACCAGTGTGGTCACGCGGCCGAACCGTCTTCTGGAGCACGGGCTACCAGGGTCGAATACGCGCTGCAGACAACGTCGCCGGCTGCATCGACGAGGTCGCCGCGCGTGCTGATGATGTCGTTGCCGCCGATCGACTTGATGCGCTCGACGGTGACAACGACGCTCAGCTCATCGCCAGCGACGATCGGGCGTTGGTAGCTGAAGCGCTGGTCGCCGTGCACTACACGCGAGTAGTCGAGGCCGAGTGCCGGGTCGCGCACCACCTGATGTGCGGCCTGCATCGACAGCACGACCGCAAACGTGGGGGGTGCGACCACGTCGGAGTAGCCAAGTGCTCGGGCAGCTTCGACGTCGCTGTAGGCGGGATTCGCGTCGCCAATCGCGGCGGCGAACTCGCGGATTTTCTCGCGACCTACCAGATAGGGCGCGGTCGGCGGATAGCTACGGCCGGCGAACGAGGGATCGAGGGGCATGACACAACGCTAGAGCGTGCGTTAGCGGGTCTCGCGGTGCACCTGGTGCAGGTTGCAATTCGGGCAGAACTTCTTCATCTCGAGCCGGTCGGGATCGTTGCGCCGGTTCTTCTTGGTGATGTAGTTGCGGTGCTTGCACTCCTGGCAGGCCAGCGTGATCTTCGGTCGGACGTCGCTCTTGGCGGCCACAGCACATGCCTTTCAGGTCTCGGGCGCGCGCCCGAGGAGGGCGGACGAATCAGGATAACCGACAGCTGCCTGCGGGGCGAAATCTCGGGTGTGGCCTAGCAGCCGCGCCGGACAACAGCGGGTGGAGTAGCGGCCCGCCGAAGGCGGGCAGTAGCGTCCCGCCGAAGGCGGGCAGTAGCGGAGACGGGATTTGAACCCGTGACACAGCGATTATGAGCCGCTTGCTCTGCCAGGCTGAGCTACTCCGCCGCAGGGTTATGCAGGTTCGTGCAGGGTCGCACAAGGGTTGCGAGAGCCCCCTTACGGAATCGAACCGTAGACCTTCTCCTTACCATGGAGACGCTCTGCCGACTGAGCTAAGGGGGCAGCTGGAGTCCAGCTGAGGTTGTGCGAGCCGCAACTCTACACGGCCCTAACCCGGCGCCCCGGGTGATTCCGGCTGCACCAGCCTCGCAGCCCTGGTGGTTGTTGAAACCCGACATTTCCGGTCGGGCGACAACCACCAGTGCTGCGAAGAGGTACTGCGAGATAGTGCGGTGGCAGGTGATGGGTTCGAACCATCGTAGGCTGAGCCGGCGGTTTTACAGACCGCTCCCTTTGGCCACTCGGGCAACCTGCCGTGCAGTAGTGCGCGATACCGTCCCGCAAGACGGCGGACCACAGAATAGCCCAGGAGGTTTTGATGGCCGACTCATCCTTCGACATCGTGAGCAAGGTTGACCGGCAGGAGGTTGACAACGCTCTGAACCAAGCGGTCAAAGAAATCGGGCAGCGATACGACTTCAAAGACGTCGGCGCCTCGATCGCCTGGTCAGGGGAGAAGGGCGTGGAGATCAAGGCCAACAGCGAAGAGCGCGCAAAGGCCGTGCTCGACGTCTTTCAAGAGAAGCTCATCAAGCGCGGCATCTCGCTGAAGTCGCTCGACGCTGGCGAACCAAAGGCATCGGGCAAGGAGTTCAGGCTCGCGTCGACGATCAAAGAAGGCATCGCGCAAGACGACGCGAAGAAGATCGCGAAAATCATCCGCGACGAAGGACCCAAGGGCGTGCAGCCGCAGATCCAGGGCGACCAACTCCGTGTCACCAGCAAGAAGCGCGACGACCTGCAAGAGGTCATCGCGTTGCTCAAGGGCAAAGAACTCGACGTC
>Ga0209890_10001559_pt1 | contig 10354 bp, 9 predicted proteins | sample OrgsoiDNA2013049_FD_185799 | JGI IMG/M metagenome (GOLD analysis project Ga0209890, IMG submission 185799) | Permafrost soil microbial communities from the Arctic, to analyse light accelerated degradation of dissolved organic matter (DOM) -... | ecosystem: Environmental > Terrestrial > Soil >... | reverse complement strand
CGGGTTGCGGGCGGTACGCACAGGCGAGATGTGGCGGTTGCGCTGGCGATTGCCCTGGCCTGGGTTGTCCGACGACGGCGCGGCGTCACGCCATCCTCGCCCTGACCGACGACGGCGCCCAGTAGCTGCGAGAATTGGCGTGGCCCGCCGGCTGGTCCACCAGTATCAGGGCGCGGTTCACCGCCTTGGGGTACTCGATCTGATCGGTCTATGGCGCGACCCACACGCCTACCCACGCGGCCAGGAACCGAAACGGCAGCGGCGAATCAACCGGCGACCACGGTCCGTGAAGTCGGGCCTACTGCGGGAATCAGCAGCGGCGAGCCGCGCGGAGCCTCCGAAGCAACCGCGCGAGCCGGGCACGTTCGTCCCCACGGAGACACGAAGAATGAGCTTCTGAGGGAGTCAAAGATGGGCGAAGTCGCTACAGGTCTGAACTCCATGCCGCGAGCCTCCTTCACTTGCAGGAGGAGCTGAGCCCCATGTCGATCAAGGTAGCGCAGGCGGCGGGCGTTGTGCCGCCCGGGCACGGCCCACTGAGTGCGGCGTTCGTGCAGTTCTGGACGTCGCCAACGGTGATGGCGCACGTTGCGGGCTCGGACTGGAAGCCAGTCACGCACATCGCCTGCGACGCGGGACTAGAGACCGTCGCCGAGCCGCAGTGCACGGTGCGGCCGTAGTCTCCCAGCCTCCCCGCCAACCAGTCGCACAGGGTCGCGTCGTCCGCCGCGGAGAGGTTGGGGATCGTCGCGCTCGTGTCGAGGCTGCTGGTCGGACCGGGGTCGGGAAGGTTCCGACCGTTGTCGCAGCCGGCGAACCACAACAGGATAGCCACCACTCCAGGAATTGTTCCCCGCCGTGCCACTTCCGACAACGTTTGTTCCAATCGCGAATTGTGTCAAATAACGCTCTCCAAAGTCGGAGCGTCCGTCGCGTCCAGGGCCTCGGCGTCGAGGAGATCGTCACCGCACCGCGGTCGCCTTGGCAGAATCCATATGCTGAGCGCCTCGTGGAATCCGTACGGCGGGAGTGTCTCGACCACGTCATCATCATCGGTGAGCGCCACCTCGGTGGGATTCTGAAATCCTATTTCGCGTACTACCACGGGTCACGGACGCATCTGTCTCTGTGCAAGGATGCGCCGGAGCCGAGGGGGGTATGCCCTCCCGCCATGGGCAGGATCGTAGAGCTACCTGAGGTCGGCGTCCTGCACCACCGGTATGAGCGCCTCGCCGCCTGACCGGAACGCACCGCCTCTCCTCGTAGCGATCGATGGCCACGTCTGTCCGGTCCACAACAACACGCTTCGACGGTCGCGCGGGCCAACACGTGAGCACCACGTCCACCTGCTGGCCATCCAGATTCAGTCTCCGCCCGGCGCCCGGATGACCGGTTGGCGAAGGACAGCCAGCGTACTGCGAATGCGTCGCTCGCGTGAAAACGAAAGAGGAGTTGGGCTGACGGCGGCGGGTACAAGCGGGTACAAGGCCCGCGCTCTCTCAACTATGCGACATTGTTAAACTAAGCTGCTCTCAGTCTAGATTCAGGTTCTGGTGATAGTAATATTGTGGGAGTTCGACTCTCCCCGACCGCACTGATTCTCGATACTTAGGAACGGTAGACTGGGCACATTGGCGCGCCGGGACTTCGGGCCTTATACGCCCTGGACGCCTCCGCCCTTCTCGCCCTGGTCTGACGTCCGCTCATTTAAAGTCCGCCTCCGCTGCCGCCGATGTCGCGGTTCAATTCTCCCATGGCAAACCTTTGGGCCAATCGCGGGGTCAGTGCGGCGGTGCTGTTGCTCGGCCTCCTCGGAGGTCACGGGGCGTCAGCTCAGGACCGGACGGCGGACCAGGAGCAGGGGCAGCCGCAGACGGCGTCCCCGCCGGCCAACGCCACCACGCCTCGGACGCCGCCGGCCGCGGACGACAGCGAGGAGCCTCGGCGGGCGCGCGCGCGGGCGGGGGTGGTGCCGCCGGGAGGCCACGCGATCCGGCGCAACGGGGACGATGAGGACAGTCGGCCGCCCCGGAACCCGGTCTGGGGGCTGATGCTGGTGTTCGGTTTCGGCGGCGGCGGCGACGATCTGGTGAAGGTCTCGCTGAGCGACGGCAGCACGCAGACCTTGAGCGCGGGCGACGGGATCGATGCCTCGATCGGGCTGATGTTGACGCCGGTCTGGGTGGGCGATGCGCTGGGTATCGGGGTCAGCGGGACGCTGGGGTACAAGGGCTGGTCGGTGGGGGGCTCGAACGGCGACATCTCGATCGGGAGGTTCCCGTTCACGGCGGGCGTCCACCTGCTCCCGCGGGTCGCCCACAACTGGCTCCTCCTGGCGCGCGGCGGAATCGACAAGGAGGCCGACGTTTCGGTCTCGTGCAGCGGCGTCATTTCGTGCACGAACCCTGATGCGACCGCCAACCTGGGCTGGTTCGGCGAAGCGGGCTTCTACTACACGTTCGACATTCTCAAGCTCAACCCGGATCTCCCCAAGCCGGAGCAACACGGCGCGTATTCGCTGACGTTCCGCTACACGAAGCTGACGTACACCGCGTCCGGCGCAGCCGGCGGCGGAACAGCCGACGCCTCGAGCTTCATGATCTACAACACCTTCTATTACAACCCGTGAGGCGCCCTAGATACGATCTCCGCGCTTCAGGTTCTGGTGATAGTAATATTGTGGGAGTTCGACTCTCCCCGATCGCACAACAGATGACGAAGGCGTTGGGAACGGCGGCCCTGCTGGCATGGATCGCGCTTGGAGCTGATTGTGGCAGCGGCTCGACTTCCGCGACCAGTCCTCCAGCGGATTCGAGGACCATTGTCAGCTTGGGGGACGGAGAGCTCGGGGGGTTCTGCGCAGAGCTGGCGTCCGTCGAGGGAGGGTACAGCAAGACCCATGACCTCTCCTGCGAAGGTGGCACTTCCTCCGTCAGTTTTCAGATCGGAACTGACCAAGCATCGTGCAAGACCATCTTCAAGGCTTTGCCCGCGAGTTGCGCGACCTTGACAGTCGGTCAGCTCAAGACCTGCGTCGCGGACACCTACGCCTCGACCTGCGACACCAGCAACGCAGCCGCTCCGTCTTGCGATCCCTTTTTCACCTGCGCGCTCGGCGCCTAGGCCGCAAGCGAGACCCTTTCGACGCTCCGGGCCGATGCCCGGCCTCGGCGGCGGTGATATCGTCGGGTCTGTGTCGAGGGTGGCGGCCGCACTGAGCGCAATCGCTTCGGCCGCCTGCCTGTTCGCCGGTTGTTCCTCCTCTGGGGGCTGCGGCGGGACGTGTCCGACGGCGATCTTCGACTTGCGCGCGCTGGACGACAGCACCGTAACCTGGAGCGTCGCCGGCGCGACGCCGTCCACGATCACCGGCCTCGTCCCCTACCCGCCCTCGGCCGGCGAGTGCTCGTTCCGTTACAGCAAGGGCGAGATCTTCGCCTCGTCGGGCGTGAACCCGGACCGGGTCATTGCCGGATACGTCGACATCCAGTGCGACAGCCCGGGCGGGGGAGGGTTCGACATGGGCATCCGGGATCAAAGCGACTTTCGCAACTGGCAGCCAGGCGGCTCGCAGATGCCCGCGGCCAAGGGAAGCGTCATCGCGGACATCGGTCCGAGCTCCGGTCTCGGTTGCAACGGTCTTTACTTCGACGGAATCGAATTGAACGTCACCGTCGACACCGCCACCGGCGGCCCGGTGCCGTTTCCGAAGGTTGTGACCGACGACTTTGCGCGAACCTTCCGCCTCGCCTTCGACACGTCGACCGTGACGCCGGCGAACAGCCGCGGCGAAACGTGCGACGTCTCGGTCAACGCGCAGGTGTCGGTCCACCTGACGCAGACCGCGGCTGACTACGTCGTCAGTCCGGACGCCCAGTGCAGCTGCAAGTGAGCGCCATTCAACGCGCGCTTTTTTTCACGGTGATGTCGAACGGGCGGCCGTAGTTCGGCGCGGCCGAGGAAGAAGGCGGCGATGCCGGCCGCGATTAGCGGGGAGGCCATCGCGTCGCTGGTCGCTGGCATGCGTGCGGGCGACGCGAAGGTGCGTATCGTCGCCTCCTACGCTCTGAGCTGCCTGGGCGAGCTCGCCGCCGGCGCGCTGCCCGATCTGCTCCGCGTCGCGAAGTCTGATCCCGACTTCAACGTCCGCGCCCGTGCCCTCTGGGCGTTCCGAAGCATGGGTCCGCGCGCGCGCAGGGCCGCGCCGCTGCTCCGACGGCTGCTCCGGGATTCGGACGCGAACATCCGGCGGTTCGCAAGCGAGGCGCTGGTGGCCGTGCAGGCCGAGAGCCGTTGAGCAGCCTCACCTCTCGCTGCTCCAAAGAGCTGAATCAAAACGCCGGCCATTGCGGACTGCAGGATCGGTGGCGGCGGAACGCAAGGACGTCGCGCCTCGTCACGCGGACTCAGCGTCGGAAGCCCGCGGTCTTGGGCGTTTCACCCGGGCGCCCTTTCTGGTCCCCGCCTTGCAATCACGAGTTCCCATGAAAAAGATCGAGGCAATCATCAAGCCGCATCGTCTAGAAGAGGTGATGGATCGGTTGCGTCAGGCGGGAGTCACCGGGATGACGGTCTCCGACGTCAAAGGGTTCGGCCGCACCGGAGGGCGCCGCGAGGTCTACCGTGGCTCCGCCTATTTCGTCGACTTCGTTCCCAAGGTTCGGATAGAGATCCTCATCAAAGACGAGATGCTTCAGGACGTCGTCGCATTGATCGCCGCGACGGCGCGAACTGGCAAGATCGGCGACGGCAAGATCCTTGTCTCCACCATCGACGACGCGATCAGGATCCGGACCGAGGAGCACGGCGAGGCGGCGATCTAGCTGCACGGTGATCTCTTCGTCCGCAGCCACCGTCCCGTACGATCTCCGCTACGAAGTCGCCGCCCACAGCAACATCGGCGACTCTCCCCGACCGCACAATTTCCAGTACTCCCGGTGAGCAGCGGCCACTACGCGACTGCGGCGGCCACCGCGCCGGCCGGCGTCGTGGCCGCCAGCGCCCGCTCGAACTGGCGAGCCGCATCGTCCCAGCTGTAGCTCGACGCGATCGCGTGGGCTCGCGCCGAGAGCGCGCGCCATGGCTCGTTGGGCATCGCGCACAGCTCCAGGATTGCGCGGCACATGTCCTCCGGATTCTCGGGGCGGACCAGGAGCCCGCCGCCGGCCGCCACCAGCTCGGGCGCGGCGCCGGCTGGCGTGGCGATGATCGGCGTGCGGCAGGCCATCGCCTCCAGCAGCGGTAGCCCGAAGCCCTCGCTGCGGCTACCGAACAGCCAGGCGTCGCAGCGCGCGTACAGCTTCGGGATCTCGGCCTGTGTCGGATTAATCGTGAACGAGGTTCCGGCGGGGAAGGCGTCGGGCCGCTCGGGCGGTTCGCCGCCGAACGCGACGACCGAGAGCTCGGGGAGGCGCTGACGCGCCAAGGCCAGCGCGCGCAGCACGATGTCCGTTCCCTTGAACGCCTGGCGGCCGTAGAGCAGCCCGACGGTGGGCTTCGGCTGCTTGCCGCGCGGGGGCGACTGGAACTGGCGGGTGTCGACCGCGTTCGGCACCAGCGACACCTCGCGGTCGCCGTACCGGTCCCGCATGAGGTCGACCAGCCAGCGCGCTATCGTGATCTTGTGCAGCCCCAGGCGATAGGTGGCCGCCACTCGCTCTACAGGCTGAAACGAGAAGACCGTCTCGTCGTGCTGGACGAAGTAGACCTTCGCGCCCTTCGAGGCGTCGAAGCGGGCCACCCACTCGGCGGTCTCCCACCAGGTCGCGACGACCACGTCCGCGTCGGCGAGATCGGCCGACACGATTGGCCGGTGGGGCGCGATCACGCGCCGTTCGATGACGCGTCCGTCCAGGTGTGAGGGGGGCGAGGCCACCTGCACCGGCCAGCCCTGGCCGCGGAGCAGGGACTTCACTTTCCGCTTCAACGGCGGCACGGCCGGGGCCGGATAGACGACCGTCGTCTGATGGCCGAAGCGCGCCAGCGCCTCGGCGTACATCGCGACCACGCGGACGCCGCCGCTGAAATCGATGCCCGGCAACACGAACGTGACACGCACTATGTCCCCCCGCAGAGCTTCGAAGAGGGGGAACGGGTCGAGCCGATAACCACGATGTCTCCTGCATCGACTGTGGCCTCGACAAGACCAAGAATGGATTTCTGATCTTCACGAAGTTCGTAACATTCTTCGAACCGGCGACCGCGTAACGAATGGTTGGCCTGTCGTTAACGATGACCGGTTCGAGGCGAACCCGGAGTTACCAAACCCCGCGCAACTGGAAACCCCTTCCAGCCACTGGCGGCGGATGCTCAGGCCGGGCGCTTGGGGCGCTTCTGGGCGGCCTTGAGGCGTTCGACGACCGCGGGGACGTCGGCGAGGTCGATGCGCTGTTCAGCGCCCTCGGGTGTTCGGTGGATGACGGCGACGACGTCGAGGTGATCGATGGCCACCTTGATGTTGCGGTTGCGGCCACGGGAAGTTGTCGTCACCTCGATCTTGGAGCGGAGACCGGGGCGGCGATCGCGCAGCATGCGGGCGAGGAAGGGGCGGACGGTGTTGCTGAATCTGAGGTGAAACCGGCGCCGCATTTCGCCGGTGACGAGGTCAATGGAGATCAGCTCGTCGCCGCGGGCTGCCCACTCGGTGGCGACGCTCTCGGCCGCCGGGTACAGCGCTTCCAGGTCGGCCATCTTGAACCCGTACTCGGACAGCTTGTCGGCGACCCATTTCGCGTCAACGGACAGCGCCCCGACGTTGTGGTCTCGGGCTCGCGCGGGAAGGTCGAGCTGGTTCATGGCGTCTGTCGCCACTGTAACTTCCCCGCGCGTCCTTAGCGACCCGCTTTGGCCAGGACCACCGGGGCCGGCTGGCTCACCGCGTGCCAGAGGAGCTCGAAGGAACCCTTCTTCGTCGTCTCGAGGCAGACGACCTGCCCCTCTCCGACCGCGAAGGTGGAGACCCGGTCGGCCTCTACCGGCGTCGTATGGGCGGATGACACTTTGCAATCGCGATCGGTGCCGGTGACCGCGGGAGCCGTGTAGAGCGAGCCGCCGGCGAACTGCGAGTAGGCGTGGAGCGCAATCGGCCCGGCCGCGACGACCTTGGCGCCCGCGCCGCGCGCCTCGACGATTCCACGCTCCCCGCCGGTGCCCCGCGCGGAGGCGATCCCGGTCCCGCCCAGGCTGGCGAGGGCCAGCGCGACGAAGGCGGCAACCTTGGTGGAGAAGGGGGAGAGGCGCTTGATGGAGGTCATGGTCGCTGTCCTTTCGGGTCTGTCTGTTTTCGTCTCGTGTCTCGAACGGATTCTCTTACAGCAATAGCCGGACCAACCTCCGCGACCCCGCAGGGCGGCCCGCCCACCGCAGCGACGGCGCGCCCCGTGCTCATCGCGGGCACGGGGTTGAGCACGGCGTGCTCAATTCGTGCATGCCGCCCGGATCGGAGCCGGCTGACTGCGCGCCTTTCGACGCCCTGTGCGTCGATGTCGGCTGCCCGTCAATCCGGGCCTCATGCTACAGATCGGCGATGCCTGCTCCGACCATCGTCGACCAGAAGCTCGGGGGGTCGCCCGCCGACTCGCCGCACGACGGAGACGGCAGGCTTCACCTGGTCATTCTCGGGCGCGACGGCGCCGTTCCGCGGGCGCTGCCGGTGCGCGGCCAGATCCTGATCGGGCGCGACGACGAGGCCGATCTGCGGCTGGCGGATCCGCGTGCCTCACGCCACCACGCGCGCATCACGATCGGCGAGACGATCGAGATCGAGGACCTGGCCAGCGCCAACGGGACGCGGGTGCGCGACCAGCCGATCTCGCCACGCACGAAGGTCCGGCTCGAACGCGGGGACGCCATCGCGATCGGCGGCACGTTGATGATTCTTCAGTCCGGCGCGCCCGAGGTCTCGGCGCGCCGGGTCTGGTCGCACGGGTACCTGGAGACGAGGCTCATCGAAGAGTGCGGCCGCGCGCAGAACGACCACAGCTCGCTGGCCCTGGCGCGGGTTCACCTGACCGCTCCCGCTTCGGCGATTCTGGTTGAAGAGATCATCACCAATCTCCTGAGGGGCGGCGAGCTGCTGGCGGCCTACGCACCCGGCGAATACGAGATCCTCATGCTGGGCACCAACCCGATCGCCGCACGCGTGCTGCTCGACGGCGTCGTCGCGGCGCTGAGGGGGCGCCAGATCGACTCCACCACCGCGCTGGCGATCTATCCCGCCGATGGAACTTCACCGCAGGCGCTGATCGGGCGCGCGGCCGAGCGGGTCAGCGCGGGCACCGTCGCGGCCAGCGCGGGCACGGCCGCGGGCCAGCCCGGCGTGATCGTGGAGAGCAAGGCGATGCGGAATCTCCATGCGCTCGCCCACCGAGCGGCGGCCGGCAACAGCCACGTCCTGATTGTCGGTGAGACCGGCGCCGGTAAGGAGGTGCTGGCCGAGACGGTCCATCGCGCCTCGCCGCGGGCGGCGAAGCCGTTCCTGGCCCTCAACTGCGCGGCGTTGACGGAGAGCCTGGTCGAGAGCGAGCTGTTCGGGTACGAACGGGGCGCCTTCACCGGCGCGAATCAGGCCAAGGTGGGGCTGCTCGAGGCGGCCGCGGGTGGCACCGTGTTTCTCGACGAGATCGGCGAGATGCCGCTTCCGACGCAAGCCAAATTGCTGCGCGTGCTGGAGACGAGGCAGGTGCTGCGCGTCGGCGCGACCCAGACCCGCGCCATCGACGTTCGATTCCTGGCCGCCACGAACCGCGATCTGGAAGAAGAGGTCGCCGAGAAGCGATTCCGCGAGGATCTCTATTTTCGGCTCAACGTGATCACGTTGGAGATTCCGCCGCTGCGGGAGCGTCCCGAGGAGATCGAGCCGCTGGCGCGGATGTTTCTGGGCCGTCTCGCCGAGGCGGTGGGCCGCTCGGCGCCCGTCCTCTCGGCGGAGTCGCTGGCGTTGTTGCGCGGCTGCGCCTGGCCGGGGAACATCCGCGAGCTGCGCAACGTCATCGAGCGCGCCTTCGTTCTATGCGCCGGCGCGGAGATCACCGCCGATCACCTACCGGTCGAAAAGATGCGGCGCCGGCCGGTCGAGGCGCCTCCGGCGGCCGGCGCCCCTCACGCGAAGACGCCGCCCACTGGTGAGGAAGGGAGCGCTGAGCCTCGCGGGCTCAAGGAGATCGAGCGTCAAGCGATCGTCGATGCGCTCGAACGGTGCCACTTCAACCAGACGCGAGCAGCGGAGCTCTTGGGAATGCCGCGGCGAACCTTTTGTAAGCGTCTCCGGGAGTACGCCATCCCGCGCCCCCGCGCCTAGTCGTTGAGCTGGCTATTACGAGGCCCGCAAGGCCTAGTAGTAGCCGAGGCAGCCGTAGAGGGCGTTGAGCTCGGGATCGCAGTTGGGGGAGAGCGGCTGGGGCGGGAAGCCGGGGAACGAGCAGTCCCAGTTCGCAGCCGCAGGCGGCAGGCCGGCGGTGCAGCCGAGGTAAGCGCTCCACGCGGTTCCGCAGCCGGCGTAGTCAGCGAAGAACGCCGTGTTCGACACGCAGTCGGTGATGCACTGCGGGCGGCTGGCGTTCTGGTCCGCGCATTCGGCCGCGAACTGTACGTCGCAGGTCTTCGCGCAAACGAAGGTCGGGTTGGCGGGATCGCAGACCGGCGAGGTGGCGCTCGCCAGCACCGTGGTCGAAGTGCCACAAGGCGGCGTCAGCTTCCAGGACAGCTGGGTCTTGCTGGCAAACGGCACCGCGAAGTCGAACGCGTTGTCGCCCGGCTCGAACTGGCTCGGCCGCGCCTGCGCTGTGTCCTTGGCGAACAGGTTCTGCTTACCGTAGGGGATAGTCACGGTCAGCGCGTTGTCGTTCTTGTAGCCGAAGTGCGCCAGGAACGAACCACCTGCCTGGGGCTCGACGCACTCGAGGCGCGGAACGATCGGCGCCTTGCCGGCGCGCGCGATCGCGTCGTCGAAGAAGGCGATGAATGGATCGATGCGCGTGAAGATCGCGTAGTCCTCGCAGTAAAGGCCGGTCCAGAAGCCGACGCCGGCCAGGTAGGTGCGGCCCCTCGACTCGACGAGCAGCGGGCCACCGGAGTCGCCCGCGCAGCTGTTGGCCGACGGCGCCATGCCGTCGGTCTTGAGCAGGTTGGGACGAATCGTAGGATCGAGGAGGCCGGGGTTCGGATCGTCGGGGTGGTAGTCGGCCTCGGTCGGCGAGCCGAGAAGCTTCACCTTGGCGCTGCGTTTGATGCCGGCGCCCTCGACCTGCGAGATGTCGGCCACCAGCGCCTTGCTGCCGCCCCAGCCCGCGATCTCCCCCTTCTTGTCGGCGCTCGTCACCGGCGCGCGCAGCAGCGGGATCGGATCGAACGGCAG
>Ga0209890_10001557_pt1 | contig 10367 bp, 9 predicted proteins | sample OrgsoiDNA2013049_FD_185799 | JGI IMG/M metagenome (GOLD analysis project Ga0209890, IMG submission 185799) | Permafrost soil microbial communities from the Arctic, to analyse light accelerated degradation of dissolved organic matter (DOM) -... | ecosystem: Environmental > Terrestrial > Soil >... | reverse complement strand
TCATTTGAGACCTGCTGATCGCGATTGAGCACTCTCTCCCGCTGCGGGACTCGTGGTCAGAAGACAAGCCTCCCATTGCGCCATGATCGCATCTTGCCGGAAGCGTTGTCTGACCTTCAAAGCTTCGCGCCCCAGTCGTTCACGCATCTCCGGCCGTGACAGCAACTCTGCCATTACGGTTGCCAAGGCGCGCACATCCTCAACCGGAACCAAGCGCCCGTTGACACCATCCTCGATCAGTTCGGCGGGGCCGGCCGAACAATCCGCGCAAACCACCGCTGCACCCATCCCCATACTCTCCAGAACTACGTTCGGAAATCCTTCGAATCGCGACGGCTGTACAACTAGACCCGCGCAAGCCATCCACCTTTCAACGTTTTCAACCTGACCTACAAATTCGACGCGCTCTATAAGGCCCAAGTCGTCTCGCAATCGAACTAGATTTGCGCGCTCACTGCCTTCGCCAATGATTGCAACCCGCCATTCCTTGAATTCTGACGCGATCCGCGCAAACGCCCTTAGCAAGAGATCAAAACCCTTTTGCGTCGAAAGTCGGCCCACTGCAACGATCAGCGGCTGTCTTGCCCCGGTAGCCTCTGGGAGCAAGCGCAGCGCGTTGGGTATGACTGTAGTTGGCTTGCGACATTCGCGTCTGATCCATTGTGCGGCATCGTGCGTCTGCGCGACGACGACGTCTGCGCGCGCATATAGCATCCTTCTGAGCACGCGCCAAGACAGAGGCACTGTCCAGTCCTTTTCGGGCTGTATTCGCTCCGAAACGACAATGTGCACGTTCAGCCCCACACTTGCGAGAATCGTCAGGACGTTGCTTTGGGTGATGAAGCTCAAGGTAGCGTCGGGGCGAACCGTGCGCAAAAGCGCACGAAGCCTCAATATGCGCCGTAAAATGGAGGACAGTTTTGGGAACAATGCGTACCGTGCTGCATCGACTTTCAGATGCACTCTGCGCACTCTGCTATCCAGCGGATAAAAGTCAATAGTCCCTACTCTCCAGGTCGCGACAATTACGCTGAAGCCACTCGCTGCCCAATAGTTCGCCATATCAGCCATCTGACGCTCTGCTCCGCCGCCTTCCAAGCTCCAACCTACCAACAGAAGGGTTAGCCGTTCCACAATTTATCTTGCCAACGTGGTGGAACGATCGGTACTGTCATCGTCGCAAGTCTATTGTTGGACGCGAATCGAGACCGAAGTCACCGCGTCGCGCCTGCAAAGCAGAGCCTCGCTGCTTGCAAGAAAGGCGGCGTGCAGACAACTGTTATGCGTTCCGTATGCGAGGGGAATGAAGGGAGTTCAACCAAGCGTGGCTGATTGCTGAAGAAATGCGCCAAACGTCAATGGAAGATTCCGGCTGCATGCGCGCACCGCCGCTGGAAGAGAAGCATACGAGCGGCTGGCGTTGCTCGATTCCAAAATCGACCGCGCGCTTGAAGCGCTCGCCGACGACCGACCCCATGGAGCCGCCGAGAAATTGGAATTCGAAGGCGCAGGCGACGATCGGCAGGTCGTAGAGCCGTCCGGCGAGCACAATGAGCGCGTCTTTTTCGCCGGTCGCCTTCTGCGCCTGGGTGAGCCGGTCCTTATAGCGTTTGCTGTCGCGGAATCTGAGCGGATCCTTCGGGGAGATGTTGGCGCCGATCTCGAGGAGCTCGCCCGGGTCGAGGAATGCCTCGAGCCGCTCGCGCGCACCGATGCGCATGTGGTGGCTGCATTTCGGGCAGACATAGAGATTTCGCTCAAGCTCAGCCCGGTACAGCACCGCATCGCAGGAAGGGCATTTTATCCACAGGCCCTCCGGCACCGAGCGCGTGCGTCGCTCGGTCTTGATGCGCGAAGGCATGATCTTCTCGAACCAGGACATGATTAAGCCGAGTTTTAACGCAGTCCCGCGATCATAACGGATCGCGTTGGCGGCAACTCAAACGCCCTCGGGTAGCGCACGAACCAGAGATAGAGCCCCTCGGCGCTCGCTGTCGGCCCCGCCTGCGCACGGTCCTTGGATTCAAGCACGCTCGCGGCCCAGCCCGGGTCTTTGTCGCCTTGCCCGATCGCAATCAGAAGACCTGCGATATTGCGCACCATGTGATGCAGAAACGCGTTCGCCGTGATTTGAATCAGAACGAAATCGCCGTGGCGCTCGACACTCAGCGCTTCGATGCGCCGGATGGGCGAGTGGCCTTGCGACGCGGCGGAGCGGAAGGCGCTGAAGTCGTGCGACCCGACAAGTGCGCTCGTTGCGCTGTTCATGCGCTCGTGGTCGAGGGGCTGGCGGATCCAGGCCGCACTACGGGCGGCGAGCGCCGAGCGCACGGGACGGTTGAACACATAGTACCGATAGGTGCGCGCCTCGGCGGAGTAACGGGCGTGAAAGTGGCGCGGTACCGGACGGGCCCAAGCAACGTTGATATCGCCAGGCAAACTCGTGTTGGCGCCCAATACCCAGCCGCGCTCGCTGCGCCGCGCCTCGGTGTCGAAGTGCGCGATCTGTCCGCAGGCGTGTACGCCCGCATCGGTGCGACCGGCGCAGATGATATTGACCGGCGCTGCGGCCACCGGGCTTAACGCCCCCTCGACCAGACTTTGAATCGAAGGACTTGAACGCTGCGTCTGCCAGCCGGCATAAGCCGTGCCGTCGTACTCGAGCCCCAATGCAATTCTGATCGTTCCCCTCACCCCGGGAGGGATTGCAGCAGGCGCTGTGCTTCCTGTTTCTGCGCGACCGAGCCTTCCTTCAGGACTTCATCGAGGATGTTACGCGCGCCGTCCGGGTCGCCCATGTCCATGTAGGCGCGCGCCAGATCCAGCTTCGTGCCGACCTCGCTCATCGTGGCGGGCTCGAGATCCGGAAGCGCCAATTCTTCGGCCGAAAGCTTCTGCGTGATCGTAAAGGCGGCGTCCGGTGTAGGTTTAGGTCCGACGTTGAGGTCGATTTCCGTCGCGCCGTTTGCGCCGGAGGAGGTGTCATCCATGTCACCGAGATCGAAATCAAGGTCCTGACCCTTGAGGGCGGCCAAGTGAGCGGTTTCCACAGAATCCGCGCCGCCTGAGGTGTGTTGCGCGAACTCACTCGCCGGCACCGGCGGCAGCGTCGCATCGAGGTCTTCGGGCTTGACCCGCCAGGCTGCGGTCGCCGAACTTGCCGCGTGGCTTGCATCCGAACGGCGCTCGGCATCGTCAATCGAGCGCCGCGAGGTCTCATCCAGACCCGCAGCCAACGTCGGTGAATCTGTGGGCGATAAGGTCGGCTCATCGACCGTGTCGAGCGTACCCAGGTCCAGGCCCAGGTCATCGAGTGCAAGCTCCGCGGTCTGATCGGCGCCGCCGCTTTGCCTCAATGCCATTTCCACCTTCTGGCGGATGGTCGGATTTTCGTCGTGCTGCGGGAAGGGCTGCTCGATGGTGGGCAGTTCAACGCTGTCCTCGTCCAGGGACTCGCTGTGCTGCGTCATCTGGCGGGTCGTCGCGGAACTCGCCTCGCTGCCGAAATCAAGCCCGTGCAGCGCAAGATTCTCATCCGTGTTGCGCGCGGTGGGCGACTCCGTGGTCGAATTGCCAGCCTCGCCGAGCGCCGATCCGATATCCAGATCCAGGCCCGCCGCGGCGCCTTCGGGCACCGGCTCGCCGAGCAGATCAAAATCAATGCGGCTCTGTCCGCCTTCAAGGTCGAGATCAACCCCGCCTGCCGCCGCGCCGCTGACTGCACCGCTCGAGAAGAGCGCATCATCGGGCGCGAGCTGCTTGCCCATGATCACGATCTTTTCCCATTCGCCGGCGGCGGCTTCGGCGCGCGTCGCGGCAAGCTCATGGGCGCTATGCAGGAACTGCTCTTTATTGCCCCATACGAAGAAGACTTCGAGCAGCTTTAACTTGAGATCACGGCGCTCTGGCTCGCGCGCGATGGCAATACGCACGAGGTCTGCAGCCTGGTCGTAGAGACCGTAGGCCATGTGAAAATCGGCCTCGGCGAGCGGATCGGCCTGATCGAGGTTGATGGCGGTCTCATTGCTTAACGTGTCATCGGTCGGCACGGTGCGCACGACGGTCGCAGCGCTTGCAGCGCCCGCGCGCGGCCGCTCATGCACGCCGGTTTCCTCGACCACGAAGGCAGAATCGCGCGCGGCACGCATATTCGCCGTGTCGCCGAGCGCGTCGCGATTGAGCGTATCGGCACCGGCGCTCGCAAGACGGCCGAGCGAATCATCGAAGTTGCTGTGTTGTCGCGAGCGCCACGCCGTAAGACCCATACGTGCAAGCACCGCAGCTACGAGGATCGCGAGCACCCACCAATAGCGCAGCAAAGTCGACGTGAGCGACGGTCCAGGTGCCGTTGCGACGGGCGCAGGGGTTGCAACAGGCGGCGTAACCGGCTTCTCGGCCGGCGGCGGCGGCGCTTCAGCCGCCGCTGGCGGCGCCACGGTCACGGCCGGCGCGGGCGCGCGCGCAGCCGATGGGGCGGGAGTGGGCGCGGTCGCCTGCGGGCCGGGTACGGGAGTAGGCGCGGCCTGCGTGGGCGCCGGTGTCGCCCGCGCACCGATCTGGGCCTGCAGCTTCGCAAGCTCCGCGTTACGCAATTCCAGCAGACGCCGCGATTCCTGCAACTGCGATTCGAGCTCGTGCATCCGAGCCTCGGTGCTCGCCGCCGAGGGGCCGCTCGCGCCGGGCTGGGTGCCGGGCTTGGTCGATTCGTCCGGGGTGACGAGATGCAGTCGTCCCGAGTCAGCTGGGGCAGCCGGCTGCGCCGGCGCAGCGCCGCGCCAGGAGGCGTATTGACGGCGTATCTCAGTCAGGGCGTCCTTCGGCGCGACCGCCGCTGCGGTCGATGCATCCGGGATGCGCAGGACCGCTCCGGCGTGCAGCATATTCATATTGCCTTCGAACGCGCTCGGATTCGCCTGATAGACCGCCACCATCCAACTGCGCGTGCTGGCCGCGCCAGCCGTCGCCAAGGTGCCCGCGAGCTGTGAAAGCGTGTCGCCGCGTCGCACCACGAGCGTCCCGGGTTCACCGCTTGGGGCCGCTGGCGCGCTCGCGCGAGCGCGCGGTGCGGGCGGCGCCTGTACCGCAGCGGGTGCGGATTCAGCGCGCGTCGCTGCGGGGCGAGCCGGGGCGCGGCTAATCGAACCTTCCCGCGTGGCGTTGTCGACCGTTGGCGCAGCCACCGGCGCGGCGCTCACCCCGTTCTGGGTGGGCGTATAGACCGGGGGATCGAGGAGCACGGTGTACTCGCGCACGAGATGCCCGCGCGCCCAGTTGACGTCGACCAAGAGCGACACGAACGGCTCGGTGATTGCCTCGCGCGAGGCAAGCTTGATGACATCGCGTCCGTCGGCCGCGTGCACCGCGCGCATGGAAATCCCGCTCAAGAACGACGGCCATTCGAGGCCGTAGCGCGTAAAGGTTTCGTGCGTGGCGACTGCGGCGTGCAGGCTGGAGAGATCCTCGGGCGTAGCGCCAACAAGGTCGATCTCCGCATTCAACGGCGAGTTAAGTGAAGACAGGAGGCGGATATCCCCCAAGCCAAGCGCGAACGCGGCCGGAGGGCACAAAAGCAACAAGGCCAGGGCCCGGGCGAAGGATTTCGCGACCATCAGGATACCCCGCGGACCACCAGCCCGCCTAAAAGTCTTTTAAAAACAAAAGTATGGCCCGCATTCCACGAGCCCATACACATTTGGGCGGCAATATAACTTAAATATGCTCGCGGACCAAAATCTCCGCGATCTGGATGCTGTTTGTCGCAGCACCTTTGCGCACATTGTCGGCGACGAGCCATAAGTTCAATCCCCGATCGATGGAAATATCTTCACGTATTCTGCCCACATAAACTGTGTCGCGGTTCGCTGCCTCGGTAGCCGCAGTCGGGTAGCCACCGGGCCGGCGCTCGTCCATGACTTTGATTCCCGGGGCCTTGGCAAGAACTGCGCGGGCCTGTTGTGCCGTAATTTTGCTGCGCGTCTCCAGGTGTACCGCCTCCGAGTGGCCGAAGAACACCGGCACGCGCACGGCGGTGGCGTTCACCCGGATGCGCGGATCACCCATGATCTTCTGAGTCTCCCAGAGCATTTTCATTTCTTCGCGCGTGTAGCCGTTCTCCTGGAAGACGTCGATCTGCGGCACGCAGTTGAAGGCGATCTGCTTCGGAATCACCTGCGCCTCGACGGGTCCCTGGCCTCCCAAAAGGGCCGCTGACTGCACCGCAAGTTCCTCCACGGCGCTTCTACCCGCTCCCGAAACCGCCTGATAAGTCGCGACGTTGATGCGCTCGATGCCCGCGACATCGTATATCGGCTTCAGTGCGACGACCATCTGTATGGTTGAGCAGTTCGGATTGGCGATGATGCCGCGGTTCGTATATTGCGCAATCTGTTCTGGATTGACCTCGGGCACCACCAGGGGAATGTCCTCCTCATAGCGAAATTCTGCCGTGTTGTCGATGACGATGCAGCCGGCGGCGCTGGCCCGCGGCGCGTACTCGCGCGAGACCGCGGCGCCGGCTGAGAAGAATGCAATCTCGGCGCGGCGGAAATCGAAAGTCGCCAGATCATCGACCGACACGTCCGCATTCTTGAAGCGCAGTTTGCGGCCGAGCGAACGCTCGCTCGCGAGTAGAAAGAGCTCGGCGACCGCGAAGTCACGTTCTTCGAGCACGCGGATCAGCGTCTCGCCAACCAGCCCGGATGCGCCGACGACGGCTACCTTGAAAGCGCGCGTCACTTCGGCCTCGTAATCACGGGCGTCGTCGATGTGACGTCGGCGTTCTGCGCCCGATGGCGCAGATAGTGATCCATGAGCACGATCGCGAGCATCGCCTCCACGATGGGCGTCGCCCGCAGAGCGACGCACGGATCGTGTCTGCCGGTGGTCACAATCTCGACTGGTCGGCCGTCCACATCAATGGTGTCGCCCGGAACCTGGATGCTCGAGGTTGGCTTGAAAGACACATGCGCGATGATGTCCTGGCCCGACGATATGCCGCCGAGGACACCGCCTGCGTGGTTGCTGCGAAAGCCGTTCGGCGTGAGTTCGTCGCGATGTTCGCTGCCGCGCTGCGCGACCGCGGCGGCGCCCGCGCCGATGTCGACTGCCTTCACGGCATTGATGCCCATGAGCGCGTGCGCGATGTCGGCATCGAGCCGATCGAACACCGGCTCGCCCAAGCCGGGCGGCACGCCCGCGGCGATCACCGTGATACGCGCGCCGACCGAATCGCCCGCGCCGCGAATCTTCCACATGAGCGCCTCGATTTCCTCGATACGCGCAGGATCCGGGCAGAAGAACGGGTTCTGCGCCGCGAACGCCGGGTTGACCGCGGCGAGCTCAAGATCGCCGATGCGGCTGAGATAGCCGTAGATGCGAACACCGAGCCGTTCAAGAAGATATTTACGCGCAATCGCGCCGGCGGCAACCCGCATCACGGTCTCGCGCGCCGAAGCGCGTCCGCCGCCACGGTAGTCACGCCGACCATACTTCTGCTGATAGGTGTAGTCGGCGTGACCGGGGCGGAAACGGTCTTTGATCTTTTCGTAGTCGCGCGAGCGAGCATCCGTGTTCTCGATGAGGATGCCGATAGGCGTGCCGGTGGTGCGACCCTCAAATACGCCGGACAGGAGCTTTACCTGATCGCCCTCGCGGCGTTGACTGACGAAGTGCGATGTACCCGTGCGGCGCCGGTCGACGTCAAGTTGCAGGTCCGCTTCGCTCAAGGCGAGGCCTGGCGGGCAGCCATCCACGACGCAGCCCATGACCGGTCCGTGGCTTTCGCCAAAGGTTGTGACGGCAAAAAGTTTGCCGATCGTGTTACCCGGCATGAAGCTGCTCCGCCGTCAGTAGAAAAACGCCGCCGCCGCCGCGCTCGAACTCAAGCCACGTAAACGGCAGTCCCCGAAACGCCCGCCGCACGGCGAACTCGGTGTTGCCCGCTTCGACGACCAGAATGCCGCGCGGCCGAAGATGGCGCGCCGCATCACGCAGAATGCTGCGAATAGAGTCGAGCCCCCCCTTGCCGGCAGCCAGAGCGATCCGCGGTTCGTATCGGTACTCGGCCGGCAACGCAGCAAGCTCGCGTGCGCCGACATAGGGCGGATTGCTCACGATGATATCGTAGCTGCGCCCGCCGAGCGCGCTGAAATGGTCGGACTGCACGAGGCGTACGCGCCGCCCCACGCGGTGCTGACGCACATTGATGCGCGCGACCTCGAGCGCATCACGGCTGACGTCGACCGCATCCACGCGCGCCTGCGCAAACGCGCGCGCACAGCCAATCGCGATGCATCCGCAGCCGGTGCCGAGGTCGAGCACACGGCGCACGCGTGCGGCTTCGATCCACGGACTGAAGCGGCGCTCGATGAGCTCCGCCAATGCCGAGCGCGGAATGAGCACGCGCGCATCGACACGGAAGCGCAAGCCCGCGAAGCTTGTGTGGCCGGTGAGATAGGCTGCGGGAATGCGCTCGCTGATGCGGCGGTCGATCAGCGTCTTGACCAATTGGCGCGCGCGCACACCGACGCGGCGCGCGTAGCTTTTCGCGCTCGCCGGATGCGGCAGATCCATGGCATGCCAGACGAGCGCCGCGGCCTCATCCTCGGCATTGTCGGTGCCGTGGCCGAAGAAGACCTGCGCACGCCGCAAGCGCCGCGCGCTCGTCGCAATGAGTGCGCGCACCGTCGGGCGCTGCGCGCTGTGAGATAATTCGCTCATGATGCTTCGACGTTCATGGATAGCCTGGAGCCTCGCCGCCGCCTGCGCGGCGCTTGCAGGCTTCTGGGTCGCGCGCCAAGTTGACAGCGCCCCGCTGCAGCTGGCAAGCGGCACCTGGTTTGCGCAGCCGCGCCCGATCGGGGCGCTCGCGTTGACGGCACACACCGGTAAGACTCTGACGGAGCGCGATCTTACCGGCCATCCGACACTTGTGTTCTTTGGATTTACTCACTGCCCGGATGTTTGCCCGACGACGCTTGCACGGCTTGCCGAGATCAAAAAGAGCGCAGCGCTGCCCGATTTGCGCGTGCTCTTTGTCAGCGTCGATCCGGGGCGCGACACACCCGCAGCTCTCGCGCCCTACGTGCATGCCTTCGATCCGGACTTTATCGGCGCAACCGCCGATGCGCGCGAGATCGGCAGGCTCGCGCAAAGGTTTGGCGTGGCGGTCGCGCGTATCGACCTGCCGGGCGGCGACTACATGATGGAGCATTCCGCGGCCGTGTTTCTCCTCGACCACCACGCGCAAATTGTGGCGGTGTTCACTCCGCCATTTGATGTGCCGCCCTTCGTCGCGGACCTGCGGCACGTCGAAGCACGATTGCGCAGCTGATGTCCGCAACTCCGTCGGAGGCCGACGCCCGCGCGAGGATTGGCGAGCGTCTCTTCGTCCTGATGCAGCATCTCTTGCCGCAGCACAGCTTGTCGCGCCTCGTCTGGCGCATCACGCGCAGCCGCCATGCAGGCCTTAAGAACTATCTCATCGCAATCTTTATGGATCACTTTCATCCGGACATGAGCGACGCGCAACAACCCCTGCCGCATGCGTATGACACATTCAATGAATTCTTCACGCGCGCCTTGCGCGCGGGCGCACGGCCGCTTGCCGCAGACCCGAGCGTCATTGTTGCGCCGGTCGATGGCACCATCAGCGCCATGGGGTGCATCGACGGAGCAGAGCTCCTGCAGGCGAAGGGTCACAGCTATTCGCTGGCGGCGCTGCTTGCAGGTCCGCCGGCAGTCGCGCGCCGTTTTGTCGATGGGGCTTTCGCGACGGTGTATCTCGCCCCCTATAACTATCATCGCATCCACATGCCCGCGGACGGCACGCTCACTGCGGCGTGGTACGTACCAGGCCGGCTCTTCAGCGTCAATGCGACGACCACGGCACGCGTGACCGGACTGTTCGCGCGCAATGAGCGCATCGTGTGCGTTTTTGAGGATGGTCCCTTCAGTTTCGCGCTGGTTCTGGTCGGAGCGCTGTTCGTCGGCAGCATGACCACTTACTGGCATGGCGACGTCACGCCACGCACGCGCCGGCCCTGCGAACTCAAAAGCCCCCCCGCGGCAAACTTGCAGCTGCCGAAGGGCGCGGAGCTTGCAAGCTTCAATATGGGATCGACGGTGATCCTGCTGTTGCCGCGCGGGCAGACTGCTTGGGCGGCGGGACTCGCCGCGGGCAGCCGCATTCAGGTCGGTCAGGCGCTCGCGCGGCGGCATGCGTCGTGAGCGAGCCGAGCTGGCGTGCGAGCGCGCCGCGCTCGATGCTCGAGCGCCGCGCGACACTGCTCGCGGCGATGCGGCGCTTCTTCGCGGCGCGTGGTGTGCTCGAGGTTGATACCCCGTTGCTTGTCAACCATTCCGTGAGC
>Ga0209890_10001556_pt1 | contig 10372 bp, 10 predicted proteins | sample OrgsoiDNA2013049_FD_185799 | JGI IMG/M metagenome (GOLD analysis project Ga0209890, IMG submission 185799) | Permafrost soil microbial communities from the Arctic, to analyse light accelerated degradation of dissolved organic matter (DOM) -... | ecosystem: Environmental > Terrestrial > Soil >... | reverse complement strand
CAGTGGTTACGCCACGCTCCGCCCGGCGAAAGAGCCGAGGCCACATCGGCGCTCGCACGCGCCTATCTTTATTCCGATCTGTCGCCCGACGATATCGCCGCCGCCGAAGGCGCGATGATCATGCTGCTGGACGATCCTTCGCCGCTGGTGCGGCGCGCGCTCGCGGACGTGTTCGCCACCTCGCAGAAGGCGCCGCCGGTGGTGGTGCACGCGCTCGCCAACGATCAGCCCGAGATCGCGATGGCGGTACTCGCGCTTTCGCCGCTGTTGCAGGAAGCCGATCTGATCGACCTGGTGGCCACGGCGCAGCCGGCGGCGCAGGCCGCCATCGCCAGCCGCGCCATGCTGCCGCGCTCGCTCGCCGCCGCCATCGCCGAGGTGGGCTGCGCGCAGGCCTGCCTCGCGCTCTTGGAAAATTCCGATGCCGACATCGCGCGATTCTCCATCGACCGCGTGGTCGAGCGCCTCGGCCATCTGGCGGCGATCCGCGAGCCCCTGTTCGCGCGCGCCGATCTGCCGATGTCAACCCGCCAGGCGCTGCTCAGCAAGCTGTCGCAGACGCTCGCCGGCTTCGTCGCCGGGCGGCAATGGCTGGGCCCCGAACATGCGGAAGACGCGGCGCGCGAGGCCTGCGAGAAGGCGACCGTCGCGCTCGCCGCCGACACGCCTTACGAGGAGATCGGCCTCCTCGTGCAGCATTTGCGCCAGAGCGGCCAGCTCACCGCCGGCATGATCCTGCGCGCGCTGCTCTCCGGCAATGTGGTGCTGTTCGAGGAGGCGCTGGCGGAATTGTCCGGTGTGCCGATCGACCGCGTCACCAGCTATATCCACGACCGAAATATTTCCGGCCTCAGTGCGCTCTACCGCAAGGCCGGGCTGCCGGATACGGCTTATCCGGCGTTCCGCGCAGCGATCGCGGCCATGCGCGAGGGCGCGCTTATCGGCGAGCGGGGCGGGGCGACGCGGCTCAAGCGGCGTATGGTCGAGCGCGTGCTGAGTGCTTGCGAGGCCGAGCGCGGCCGGGATCTGACGTCACTGCTGGCGCTGCTGCGGCGGTTCGCGGTCGAGGCTGCGCGCGAGGAAGCGCGCATGTTCTGCGACGATCTGGTCGCCAACGATCATTCGATCGACGCCGGCCGGCTCATCGACGACGCGCGGCTGGTGGCGTAGCGTTCTGCTTGCCATTGCCGGGCTTGTCCCGGCAATCCCGATTGCCGGACGCAATAAGCTCTCGAAAATCGTTGTCCACCTAAGCGAGATGGCCGGGACAAGCCCGGCCATGACAGCTTGAAACACGGTTTTTGATTAGCTGCTGCTTATTCCGGCGCGATCGACGGGCCCTTGATCTGTGCGAGCACGTCCGGCCGGCCGCGGTTCTCGTGCATGAGAAACTCGTCGGTCACCGCGCGCAATCGCTTGGTCAGCGTGGCGGCCAGCTCCTTGGCATCTGAGCGGGAATATTCGCGGTGGATCGCGCGCACCGCATCGACATGCTGATCCACCAGATTGAGCGGAATGCGAGTCACGTCGGGCGTGTGCTCGATCAGCCGGCACAGGCTGTCGGCGGCCAACGCGACCAGGGGAAATCCGAAGGTCGCAGCTTCGCCCTTGATGTCATGGGCGGCGTGATAGATGGCGTCCTTGCTCGCCGCGGTGAAGCCGGTGGCGGCGATGCTGCGACGGGCCTGGTCCAGCCGCTCGCATTCGGAGTCCATCCAGGATGAGAATTCAGTCGACAGGTCGGCCAGCGCCTTTTCCGCGCGTGCAACCGGATCCTCTCCGGGCGGCAGCGGGTTGACGCTGACCACCTTGCGCAGCTTGTTTTCCGGCTGAATGACCTCGTGATCGCCGTAAGTCGCGATCGCCGCCGAATTTTTTTTAGGAGGGGCCATGGTGCGTTGCCTTGTCAGCCTTGGGAGCGGACTTTTTCGAACAAAGGAGCCTGCTTGATGATGTCGGCCTTGCCGCCTTTGCGGCGCTCGGTGCCGACATAATTCGGATTGACGTTACGGCGGCGATCGGGACCGAAATAGGTCTTGGTCTTGATGAACGGGCGCGGATTGGCGACCACGTTGACGATGCGCTGATAGAGGCCCTTGGCCGAGATCGGCTTGGCGAGGAATTCGGTGACGCCGGCATCGCGCGCCGAGACCACGCGTTTCTTTTCCGAATGCCCGGTGAGCATGATGATCGCCACGTAAGGATTGGAGTTGGCGCCCGGCTGGCGAATCATCTGGGTGAGTTCGAGCCCGTCGAAGATCGGCATCGCCCAATCGGTGATCACGATGTCCGGGGTGTGGTGGGTGAAGGCTTCCAGGCCGGCCGCGCCGTCTTCCGCCTCATGCACTTCGCGCGCGCCGAAGCCGTGCAGCAGCGTGCGCAGCATCCGGCGCATATGGGCGTTGTCGTCGATGACGAGGAAACGCAGGCGGTTGAATTCGATGCGGACCATGGTGCCCCGGGCCTCGGGCTTTAGGCCCGATTCCGTCCGAGAAAAGCTACTGGGGTGCCGTTAAGGAAGGGTTTAGGATACCGGCGCGGCGCCGGCTGGCGTCAAAACCATCGTTCCGCTGGACCCCTCGACAAGAACCGTCTTTGTTGGGGGTAGGCGTTGCTCTCATACGGCCCCGGCATGAAGACCATTTTGATACCGACAGAGGATCACGACGAGATGCCGGCGGTTCTCGAAGCCGCCCGGCTGGTTGCCCGGCAATTCGACGGCTACATGGAAGGCTTCGCGGTCCGCCCTTCGCCAAGTACCTACATGACCGTCGAGCCGGTCAGCAGCCTGGCGATCTCCCACGCCTTCGACGCCGACAGCGCGCCGCAGGCACGCGCCCAGTTCGAAGCCTTCATGCAGGCCCATGGCGTGCCGCCGGGCGCGCCCGAGCCGGCGGTCTTTTCCTATGGCTGGCCACGGGAGGAGCTTGCGGACGATGCCTTCATCGGCAGCTACGGCCGCGTCTTCGATCTGATCGTGCTCGGCCGGCCGGGACCCGAGCCGCAAAATCCCCGCATGCCGCCGTTGGAAGCCGCGTTGTTCGAAAGCGGCAGGCCGGTATTGATCGTGCCGCCGACCGCGCCAAAGACAATCGGACGCAACGTACTCATTTCATGGAACCGCAGCACCGAACAGGCGCACACCAACACCTTCGCGCTGCCGCTACTGCGCCTCGCCGACAAGGTGACGGTGTTCACTGTGGAAGGCGGCGCCACGAGCGGACCGTCGGGCGAGGAGGCCGCGCAGCACCTGCGCCGGAACGGCATCAAAGCAACGGCGTTGACGGTCAAGCCTGGAGCCCGCACCGGCGGAGAAGCGACCGGTGAAATCACGCTCGAGCATGCGGCCTCACTTGGCTGCGACCTCCTCGTCAAGAGCGCCTTCACGCAGAGCCGATTGCGCCAGATGATCTTCGGCGGAGCGACGCGTCACATTCTCGCCAACGCGACTTTGCCGGTCTTCATGGCGCACTGATAAGCCTGTCGGCCGCACGAGAGCAGGGACTTCAATCATTTGTCGAACGGGTCCGACCAAAGCAAAAGCCCCGCCGGGCCCGCAGCAGCGAAATATCCGGCGTTCCTGACCGTATTCCCTTCGATCATGCTGCCGATGTTCCTGGCGGTGGTGGATCAGACCATCGTCGCCACCGCGTTGCCGGCGATCGCAGCCTCCACCGGCCAATTCGAGCGGGCATCATGGATCGTCGTCTCTTACCTGATCGCATCGACGATCGCGGCGCCGATCTACGGCCGGTTAGGCGACGCGTTCGGCCGCCGCCGGCTGATGTTCGTGGCGCTCGCCGTTTTCATTATCGCGTCGCTGCTGTGCGCGGCCTCGCCCACCGTCGAGCTGCTGACGCTGGCTCGCGTGCTGCAGGGACTGGGCGGCGGCGGGCTGATGACGCTGTCGCAGGCGCTGATCGGAGAAGCGATCCCGCCGCGCGAGCGGGCGCGCTACCAAGGGTACCTCGCCGCGGTCGCGGTCTGCGCCAATACATTTGGACCGGTCGCCGGCGGCTATCTGACCGAGCAATTTGGCTGGCAGTCGATCTTTCTGGTCAACCTGCCGATCGGGCTGGGCGCGGTCGCGCTGACCTGGCGGCTGCCCAACCCGAAGATGGAGCGGCTGGCTTGGCGCGCCGACCCGGGCGGCCTCATCCTGTTCACGGTGTTCGTGACGACGACGCTGCTCTCGCTGGAGCAGGTCCAGCACGTCAATCTGAGTGCGCTGCCGCTCGGTGCCGGCCTGTTCGCGGCGGGCCTGGTGGCGCTCGGGTGGCTGATACGTCACGAGAACAGGACGCCATCGCCGCTCATTCCGCTTGGGTTGTTGCGCCAGCCGGCGATCTGGCACAGCGACGCTTTGGCGGCATGCCATGGCGGCGCCCTGGTTTCCTTGATCACGTTCCTTCCGGTTTACTTGCAAGTGGTGCGGGGAGCGTCGCCGTCGGAGACCGGTTTCATGCTTTTGCCGCTCACCATTGGAATCGGAACCGGATCGCTGGTGACCGGACGGCTGGTCAACAAGACCGGAATGACCACGGTTTACCCCGTCGTTGGCCTTTCGCTGGTCACGGCGAGTTTCGTGATTCTTGCCTTTTGGGCATCCGCGCTCGGCACGCCCGCGCTTGCCGGCCTGCTGTTATGCATTGGGCTATGCATGGGAACGGTAATGGGGGTCGTGCAGGTCAGCGTGCAAAGCGCCGCGGGCCTGTTGCGCCTCGGCGAAGCAGCCGCCTCGGTGCAGTTTTCGCGTTCGATCGGCGCCGCCTTCGGGACCGCGCTGGTGGCGACCGTCTTGTTCGCCTACCTCGCCATCAGGAATCCGGAAGCCGCCCGCATCTTCGCGACCATGGTCAAACATGCAGACGTCGGATCCTTGCTGCCGTCCGGGAAGCAAGCCGCCATCCAAGCCGAGATTAGGGAAGCGTTTCGCGCTGCTTTTCTGACCATGGCGGCGTTCACGACGGCGGGCTTTTTCTTCGCGCTCACCAATCCGCTGCGGCGAATCTGACCCTTAAGCCTTCAACAGCGTCGCCATGATGCGATCGCGCGTCAGCGGCAGATCGCGGATGCGCGTGCCGAGTGCGTGCGATACCGCATTGCCGATCGCCGCGGCGGTGGGGCCGGCGGTCACTTCGCCGACACCGAGCGGCACCTCGTCCTTGGTGTTGATCAGCTCGATGTCGATCTCCGGCACCTCGCTGAATTTCAGCACTGGATAGGTCTCCCAATCGATCGAACTCACGCCGCTGTCGAACCGCACTTGCTCCTTGAGCACCCAGCTCGCCGACTGGATGATGCCGCCTTCAAGCTGATTGGTCGCGCCGTCCGGATTGACGACAAGCCCGGCGTCGGTCGCGCACCACACGTGCGCCAGGCGGATTTCCTCGTCGACGTTGAGCTCGACCACCACGGCGGAGTAGGCGGCGCGGTTCTTGTAGCGCGCAAAGGCGATGCCGCGGCCATGGCCGGCGCCGCCTGGTTCTTTTGGATTCCAGCGCGCCATGGCGGCGACCTTCTCGATCACCGCGCGCGCGCGTTTGTCGGCGGTTATCGACAACCGGTAAGCGACCGGATCCTGGCCGGCGCGCTCGGCCAGCTCGTCGATGCAGCATTCGAGCGCGAACACGTTCGGCATAGCGCCGAGACTGCGCAACGCCGAGGTGCGCACCGGCGACTCCGTCACCAGGTGGTGGAGGATACGCTTGGCCGCAATATCGTAGAGCGGCTCGCCGTTGCGGGTGGCGCCGCCGCCATTGGCTTCCGGCACGTCGTTAGGCGGTGGCTCGGGCATCGGCGTGGGCAGCGCGACTGCGCCCAGCAGGACACCGCCGGCCCCTGGGCGCTTGTTGTGCGTGGCGCTCCAGATTTCCTGCGTCCAGTCGGTCGGCTTGCCGGCGTCATCAAGCAAAGCGTGGACCTTGACGACCATCGACGGGGTTTTCGGCTCGTAGACGAATTCTTCCTCGCGCCGCCAGCGCACGCGGATCGGTTTGCCTGGCATCTGCATGGCGATGATGGCGGCGTCGGCGGCGGCATCGTCGGCGCCGTTGTGGCCGTAGCAGCCGGAGCCCTGCACGTGGTGCACGGTGATGACGGAGGCATCGAGGCCGAGCGCTTTCGCCAGCGCCGCGCGCAACGGAAACACGCCCTGGCAATGCGTCCACACTGTCAGATGGCCGTCGCGAAATTCCGCCAAGCCACAGGACGGCGAGATCGAAGCGTGCGCGAGATAGCCGCGGCTATAGGTGGCCTCGAAGCGCTGGCGGCCCTGGCCGCCGCCCGCATCCGGCGCGCCGAAGGCGCGGTCGATCCACGGCCGTTGCAGCAGCCAGGAGGCCTCCGCTTGCAGCGCGGTTGGCGTCTCGACGTTTTGCCAGGTCACGGCATTGACCGCGGTAGCGCCCGCCAGATCGACGGCGGTCTCATCATTGCCGACGATGGCGAGGAAATTGCCGTGACGGACGAAGTCGATCCTGCCCTTGGCGGCGCGTTTGATCGCCTGCTCGTCGATGGCGCCGATGGTGGCGCCGCGGTTGGGTTGGCGCACTACCCGCGCATGCACCATGCCGTCGAGCACCATGTCGTGGATGAATACGGCCTTGCCGAAAATCTTGTCTGGCAGGTCAAGGCGCTCGCTGCTTTGGCCGATAGTTTCGAAGTCCGCAACCGGCTTGCGCGCACCGCTGCCGGTCGCCTTGACGGCCAGGTTCACCGCGCCGGCGAGCGTCCAGTAATCCTGGCCGGTCGGCGCATTTTTGCGCAGGATGCTGCCGTCGCGGATGGAAAGCTCAGCTGCGGCGCAGCCGATGATTTTGGCGGCTTGCTCGAGAAACAGCGCGCGCACGTCGGCGCAGGCCTGCCGCATGGCGACGCCGCCAAATTGAATCGACTGGCTGCCGGCGGTGTAGCCCTCGTTCGGCGTGCGCTCGGTGTCGCCGGAGCGCATAGTGATGCGCGCCATCGCCACGTCGAGTTCGTCGGCGGCGATCTGAGCCATCGCGGTCAACACGCCTTGGCCGAGTTCGACCCGGCCGGTGCCGATGCTGATCTTGCCGGGCGAGGGGAACGACACCCAGCGGTCGAGACTCGGATTGTCGGCGAGCGGGCCGGGCAACGGCGCGTTCATGGGAAGATTCCGATCTTGCGCATGATCTTATCCGAAAACCGGTTCCCACTTTTCGGGATCATGCGCGTGCTCCCGCGCGCATCTGCGCCGCCGCCTTTTCGACCGCCCGCATGATGCGGTTATGCGTTCCGCAGCGGCAGATATTATCGTCGAGCGCCGCAGCGATTTGCGCGCGCGTCGGCGACGGATTTTTGTCGAGCAGCGCCTTGGCCGTAATTATAATGCCGGAAAGGCAGTAACCGCATTGGCCGGCCTGCTCGTCGATGAAGGCCTGCTGCAGCGGGTGCGGGCGCTCGGTGCTCCCTAGCCCCTCGATGGTGGTGATTTGCTTGCCGGCGACGCTCCACACCGGCTTGGCGCAGCATTTCTCAGGCTGACCGTCGATCAGCACCATGCAGCAGCCGCATTGCTCGAGCCCGCAGCCGAACCTTGTGCCCATCAGGCCGAGTTCGTTGCGCAAGACATTGAGCAGCGGCGTTTCTTCGTTGTCGAGCGAAACGCTGACCGGCTTTCCGTTGACCGAAAAATCGAATTTTTGAGTCATTTGCGGCTCATATTGTTTTTGCGCATGATCTTATCCGAAAACCGGTTCCCACTTTTCGGAATCATGCGCGCTCAAAATCCGAATTGCTCGCGCAAAATACGATCATCGAGACCGTGGCCGGGGTCGAACAGCATGTCGAGCGACATGCCGTGGTCCATCTCGATGTCGACGCTGCGCACCGAGCGCACCTCGTCGGAATCGGCGACCGCGGCCACCGGGCGTTTGTCGGCGTCCTTGACCTCGATGGTGACCTTGGCCTTGTCGGGCAGCAGCGCACCGCGCCAGCGCCGCGGCCGGAACGGACTGATCGGCGTGAGCGCGAGCAGCGGCGCGTGGATCGGAATGATCGGCCCCTGCACCGACAGGTTATAGGCGGTGGAGCCGGCCGGCGTCGACACCAGCAGGCCGTCGGCGATGAGTTCGGTCAGCCGCTCCTGACCGTCGATCAGGATGCGCAGGTGCGCCGCTTGCGCGCTCTGGCGGAACAGCGACACTTCATTGATGGCGCGATGCTCGTGCATGCGCCCGGCGGAATCGCGCGCGCGCATCACCAGCGGGTGGATGACGGTGATTTGCGCGGCGGTGAGTCGCTCGACGAGATTGTCGATCGAGAAATCATTCATCAGGAAGCCGACGGTGCCGCGGTGCATGCCGTAGATCGGCTTGCCGGAATTCATGAACTTGTGCAGGGTTTGCAGCATCAAGCCGTCGCCGCCGAGCGCCACGATCACGTCGGCGTCCTTCGGCTCGGCATTGCCGTAGCGCTTTTCCAGTTGCCCATAGGCCTCACGCGCCTCCGGCGTCTGGCTGGCGACGAGGGCAATGTGCTTGAAACGCTGGGGCGGGCGGCTCATGGGGGCCAACTCTTAAGGACTGCACTATGGAACGCGCGGTGCTCGTCTATACGACTTGGCCCTCGATTGTCGAGGCGGAGGCGGCCGGGCGCAAAATCGTCGAGCGCCGGCTGGCGGCCTGCGTCAATATCCTGCCGGGGATGATCTCGCACTACTGGTGGGAGGGCAAAATCGAGCGGGCCGAGGAAGTGGTGATGATCATCAAGACCCGCGCCGCGCTGGCTGAGCCCGTCCGCGCGGCGGTCAAGGAATTGCACAGCTATACCACGCCGGCGGTCATGGTATTGCCGGTGGAAAGTCTCGACCCGGCCTATCATCAGTGGATCGTGAAGGAGACTTCCCCGTGACAAAAGAGAAATCGCCGGACGCGAACCCGGCGATGACTCATTATTGGTCAGCGAGACGATCGCTTAGTATGTTCCGGTGCCGTCGATCACGGCCTTGAGCTGGCGGTACTCCTCGCAGGCGGTGGTGCCGCAGAGGACGTTCACCTTCTCAAGGAAATCTTCGGCCTTGAGCCGGTTGCCCTGTTCCATCTGCCACATGCCATAATAGGACCAGGTGCGGGTGTGGTTGGGATCGGCCTTGAGCGCGGCCTCGTACCAGATCTTCGATTGCTCGTAGTTGCCCATCTTGCGGTTGGCGTAACCGATATAGTTGGCAACGTCCGGATGCTCGTCATGACCGAGCGCGTGCATGGCGGCGATGCCGGCCTGGTAGTTGCCGGCGAGGATCGTCTGGCGAGCGGCGCGATAGTCGCGCAGGAATTTCTCCTGCGCCAGCTGCTGCTCCTGCTGCTCGATCATGTTGCTCTTCTTTTTCTTCTTCTTGGCGTCGTCATCGGTCGTCGGGTATGGCGTGTCGGTGCCCATGGCATGGACGGCCACCGACTTGAAGCTGATGGCAGTCACGAGCAATGCGGCGGCGGCGAAAAGGCCGATGTGGCGCAGCGCTTGGGTTATGGTCATAGGGAACCTCTCCTCTAAAGGGGCTCGGGCGTCAGAATACGGCGAATCGCTCCGGTATGGAAAAAACAATCCGTGATCGGGGGCTAGTCCCATTTGTTACGAAAAATTTATCCGCGTCACGATCCCGCCCGGTTTCCGACACTGGCCGGTACCGCTGTTTGAATGGGCGATAACGGCGCACTTCAGAGCGGGTTCAGTGCCGCGCGCGCATCCTGTGGACAACGATCGGCGCCAAGCCGGTCGGCCGAACAACCCCAGGGTTCGCGGCAACCCGTTTCGAGAAGAGGATAACGACCATGTTCAGGAAACTCGCCGTCGCCCTTGTGGCGACCAGCCTGCTCGCCGGCCCGGTGCTGGCGCAAGGCACATCCACGGCGCCCGCCAGCACAAGCCAGCCGGTGGCGAAAGCCGACACGGCCAAGTCCACCACGACGGCGAACGTGAAGCACGCCGGCAAGACGACCAAGCACACGGCCAAGATGCTGAAGCATCGCAAGCATTTTGCGCATGTGAAACACGTCAAGCATGTGAAGCACGCCAATCACATGAAGCGTCCGGCCAAGATCAAGACGGTCGGCTGAACCGTCGATTTGATCGAGCAAGCGCCGCCGGTGGCGGCGCTTGACTCGTTCGCCTATTCAAGGGAACATTTTGACGTGCTGGTTCCCCGGGTGACTCCGGGGACGAAAGAGGGAACACGGGAATCTGTGGTTCGTAATTCACGAATTTGCAGAACACCGTGGCTGCCCCCGCAACTGTAAGCGGCGAGCCCGCATCCGTATGGCCACTGGGAAACCGGGAAGGCCGGACGCAACTGGGCAACGACCCGCGAGCCAGGAGACCTGCCAGCGCGGTCACCCAACCGGTGGACGGG
>Ga0209890_10001555_pt1 | contig 10373 bp, 7 predicted proteins | sample OrgsoiDNA2013049_FD_185799 | JGI IMG/M metagenome (GOLD analysis project Ga0209890, IMG submission 185799) | Permafrost soil microbial communities from the Arctic, to analyse light accelerated degradation of dissolved organic matter (DOM) -... | ecosystem: Environmental > Terrestrial > Soil >... | reverse complement strand
CTGTAGCTGGGTGTGCTTGTAGAGGTTGTTGAGCACGACCTTGGCCACGGCGTCGCGTTTCAGCACGATCACCAGGCGCTGGCCGGTACGCCCGGACGTCTCGTCGCGGATGTCGGCGATCCCGGCGAGGCGACCGTCCTTGACCAGCTCGGCGATCTTCTGGGCGAGACTGTCAGGGTTGACCTGGTACGGCAGCTCGGTCACGACCAGGCAGATGCGGTTCTGGATCTCCTCGACCTCGACCACTGCACGCATGATGATGGAGCCGCGGCCGGTGCGATAGGCGTCCTCGATGCCCTTGCGGCCCAGGATGAGCGCCCCGGTGGGGAAGTCCGGGCCCTGGATCTGGGTCATCACATAGGCGAGCAGCTCCTCGCGGGGAGCCTCAGGGTGCAGGAGGAACCACTGGACACCAGCCGCGACCTCACGCAGGTTGTGCGGCGGGATCTGGGTGGCCATGCCGACCGCGATACCGGCTGAGCCGTTGACCAGCAGGTTCGGGAACCGGCTCGGCAGGACCGTTGGCTCCTGGGTCTTGCCGTCGTAGTTGTCCTTGAAGTCGACCGTGTCCTGGTCGATGTCGCGGACCATCTCCATGGCAAGTGCCGCCATCCGGCACTCGGTGTATCGGGGCGCGGCAGCCGGGTCGTCACCGGGGGAGCCGAAGTTGCCCTGCCCGTCGACCAGCGGGTAACGCAGCGACCAGTCCTGCACGAGTCGTACCAGCGCGTCATAGATGGAGGCGTCGCCGTGCGGGTGGTACTGACCCATCACCTCGCCGACGACGCGCGAGCACTTGTTGTAGCCGCGGTCGGGACGGTAGCCGCCGTCATACATCGCATAGACGACGCGGCGGTGCACGGGCTTCATGCCGTCGCGCACGTCCGGCAGAGCCCGGCTGACGATGACCGTCATCGCATAGTCGATGTAGCTGCGCTGCATCTCCAGGTTGATGTCGACCGGCTCGACGCGGTCGTGCTCAATGATCGGTGGCTGCTCGGTCACGCGGTGTCCTTACTCTCCGGTGCTTCTGTCTGCTTGTATCGCGTGGCGCCAGTCTGGGTCGGCGCCGCGCCGACGCGCGGTGGCGCTAGATATCGAGGAAGCGAACGTCGCGAGCGTTGCGCTGGATGAAGCTGCGCCGGCTCTCGACGTCCTCGCCCATGAGGATCGCGAAGATCTCGTCCGCGGCCGCGGCATCGTCCAGGGTGACCTGGAGCAGGATGCGGTGCGCGGGGTCCATCGTGGTCTCCCACAGCTCCTGGTAGTCCATCTCACCCAGGCCCTTGTAGCGCTGGATGCCGGCCTCTTTGGGCAGCCGCCATCCATGGCTTTGGCCGGCCGTGATCATCACGTCACGTTCGCGGTCCGAGTACGCATACTCGTGCGGGTGGTTGCTCCACTTCAGGCGGTAGAGCGGCGGCTGTGCGAGGTAGACATAACCGGCCTCGATCAGTGGTCGCATAAAGCGGAACAGCAGTGTGAGCAACAGCGTCCGGATATGCAGGCCATCCACATCAGCGTCGGCCATGAGGACGATCTTGTGATAGCGCGCCTTGGCCAGGTCGAAGTCCTCACCGATGCCGGTGCCAAAGCCAGAGATGAGGGCCTGGACCTCGTTGTTGGCCAGGATCTTGTCGATCCGGGCCTTCTCGACGTTGAGGATCTTGCCGCGGATGGGCAGGATCGCCTGGTTGTGCGGGTTGCGCCCTCGAACCGCCGAACCGCCGGCGGAGTCACCCTCGACGATGAAGACCTCACTGATGGTGGGGTCACTGCTCTGGCAGTCGCGCAGCTTGCCCGGCAGGCCGCCGGACTCCAGCAGTCCCTTGCGGCGGGTGGCCTCGCGAGCCTTACGCGCCGCCATCCGGGCCGCTGACGCCTGAACCGACTTACGCACGATGTCGCGGCCTTCGGTCGGGTGCGCACTCAGCCAGTGGCCGAGCTGGTCGGTCATCGCCCTCTGGACGAAGCCCTTGACCTCGGAGTTGCCGAGCTTGGTCTTGGTCTGGCCCTCGAACTGCGGCTCGGCCAGCTTGACCGAGACGACCGCGGTCAGGCCCTCGCGGATGTCGTCCCCGGTGAGATTCTCGTCCTTTTCCTTGAGCAGCTTCTGTCCCCGGGCGAAGTCGTTGACCAGCTTGGTCATCGCCGCCCTAAAGCCCTCTTCGTGAGTGCCGCCCTCGTGGGTGTTGATTGTGTTGGCGTAGGTGTGCACCGACTCGGAGTAGGCGCTGGTCCACTGCATCGCGACCTCGAGCGACATGTGCTTGATGGTGTCGTGGAGCTCGAAGGAGATGACTTCGGGGTGCACCGGCTCGGAGCGCTTGGAGCTGACCAGGTGCTTGACATAGTCGACCAGGCCGTCGTCGTAGCGGTAGGAGACCATCCGCGGCTTGGGCGGCTTGACGTCGAGGTCATCCTCGTCCAGCTCAACGGCATCGTCGGCGGCCACGGCCGCTTCGATGGCCCGGGGACGCTCGTCGGTCAGTGTGATGGTCAGGCCCTTGTTCAGGAACGCCATCTGCTGGAACCGGGCCCGGAGCGTCTCGTACTCATAGGTGATGCTGTCAAAGATGTCGGGACTGGCCCAGAAGGTGACCGTCGTGCCCGTCTCGTCGGTGGCCTCATCCCTGGACAGGTCGGCCGCGGGAACACCCGCCAGGAAGGTCTGACGGAAGACATGACCGAGTTGGCGTACCTCGACGTTGACCTTGTCCGAAAGGGCGTTCACCACGGAGATACCGACGCCGTGCAGGCCACCGGAGACCGTGTAGCCGCCACCGCCGAACTTGCCGCCGGCGTGCAGTTGGGTCAGCACGACCTCAACGGCCGGCTTGCCCTCACCGATCATGATGTCCGTCGGGATGCCACGGCCGTTGTCCACAACCTTGACCCCCCCGTCGGACTGCAGGGTGATCTCGATGTGGTCGGCATGCCCAGCGAGCGCCTCATCGACCGAGTTGTCGACAACCTCCCAGACCAGGTGGTGCAGGCCGCGCTCACCGGTGGAGCCGATGTACATGCTGGGGCGCTTACGGACCGCCTCGAGCCCCTCGAGGACTGTGATCGCGCTTGCGTCGTAGGCCGTTTCCTCTTGTATGAGTGCGTTAACCGGTGCTGGATCCTGCTCGTCTTTTTCGGCGTCGGGCACGTTCTCTGGACTGACCTCGGACACGGTGCTCCTTTGGGCTTTCAAACTGTGGTCAAGTGGTCCGTATGGCCCGGGACTGCATCGCGGGACTTTCGGCCAAGGTCGGGCAGTGGAAGCGGCCACACCAGACGTCAGGTGTCCAAGAGGCCTCCGCGATGTCTCCGCGTGAGGCAAACTCCGGGCACTTCATCAGGCAGGCCGCCGAATCGCTCTTAGTCTACCTTTCGGCGCCGACAAGAGTGTGCTCAGGAGGCCCGTCAGAGCCATTTTCCGGCAAAGAGATGGCCAGTTCCTACTCCCCCCACGCGACGGGGTCTCTCACGGCCCGGAGATGCCCGTTAAGCGCGAGCCGCCGCCGGCCGTCATCCGTGCCTGTCGCGCGCGGTCATCCGTACGTGTCGCGCGGACCCGGGCCGGTCGACTTTCGCAGCCCCCGGGACCACGACGGAGCACTCGGACCCTGCACCCGGAGCTCGGTCACCGCGTCCTTGCCGACCTCGGTCTCGAGCCGTGCCAGGATCGACGAGGACATCAGCCGCAGCTGGGTCGCCCAGGCCGTCGACTCCGCCCGGACGATCAGGACTCCGTCGCTGAACGTGACCGGGGTGCAGTGTGCGGCGACGTCGGCGCCCACGATCGCCGGCCACCGGCCCATGACTGATCCGACCGCGACGTCAACGGTCCATCCGCGATCGAGCAGCAGTCGGTCCATCTGGTCGCCGAGCAACGACGGGTCGCGACCATCCCGGCCCGCGAGGCCCGAGCTGTTCAGGTCAGCTGAGCTGCTTCCGGGCGGGCCTCGTCGCCTGCGCATCGGCCGGCTGCCCGGTCGCAGACCCTTGGCCCGTGCGGCTTCACGCGCCCGGGCCAGTGCCGACGCCGCTGCGGTGTCTGTGGTGTCTGTATCTGCGTCGTCCGCCATACCGCCGCTTGCAACATCCTCGGAAGCCGCCGCATCCAGCACCGCATCCCCGGCTGCCGCGCCATCCTGCGTCTCGTCAGTCGGCACGGACCACCGTCCCCAGGGTTACCCGGTACGTCATACCGGAGTCTGACAGAGCGGCGGGTACGTCGCCTGGGAAAGCAGCAGTGATCAGCACCTGCTCACAGTCGGAGATCAGGGCGGCCAGCCGTTCACGGCGACCGGCGTCGAGCTCGGCGAACACATCGTCCAGAATCAGCACCGGATCCTCGCCGAGGTCGTGACGCAGAAGCTGGTAGGCCGCCAACCGCAGCGCCAGCGCAAAGGACCAGGACTCGCCGTGGCTCGCGTAGCCCTTTGCCGGCAGCTCGCCCAGGGTGAGCACCACGTCATCGCGATGAGGGCCCACCAGTGAGATGCCACGTTCGATCTCGTTGACCCGCACTGCCTCAAGGGAGGCCAGCAGCTCGTCGTGCAGCTCTTGCAGCTCGGGAACCGCGCCGGACGCGATGGCGGCGGACGTCTCCTCGCGCAGCGACGACTTGTAGGAGATATGAGCATCCGACTGTGCGGCACTGACCTCGTCATACGCCTTGGTGAGATAGGGAGTGAGGTCGTGCATGAGCCGCAGCCGCGCATACAACAACTGGGCGCCGACGATGGCGAGGTGGCTGTTCCATACATCCAGGGTGCGCAGTGCACCGTCGGGCCCATCCACATCTTTATCCATAGGACTTGTGGATAAAGATGTGGATGGGCTGTGGGCACGTCGGACGCCACGCCTCAACACCGGCGCTGAGGACTTGAGCAGTGCGTTGCGTTGCTTGAGCACCTTGTCGTACTCGGACCGGACGCCTGCCCACCGCGGCTGACGGGCCACCAGCAGCTCATCCAGGAACCTGCGGCGCTCGGATGGGTCGCCTTTGACCAGGCCCAGGTCCTCAGGTGCGAACAACACCGTCCGTAGGGTCCCCAAGACCTCACGGGGGCGGGAGGCCGGCGAGTGGTTGAGGCGGGCCCGGTTCCGGCCGCTTCCCCGTCCGGTGTTGATCTCGAGCTCGACCAGCGTCTCGCGTCCGTCACGAATCACGACGCCACGGATGATCGCCTGCTGGGTCCCGGCACGCACGAGCGGGGCGTCGGCTGCGACCCGATGGGAACCGAGCGTGGCCAGATATCCGGCGGCTTCGACGAGATTGGTCTTTCCCTGACCATTGAGCCCGATCAGGGTGGTGACCCCGGGCGCCAACGGCAGCTCGGCACTGGGGTAGCTGCGAAAGTCGGTGACGCTGAGATGCCTCAGGTGCACGGCGGCACCAGGCTAGTGATCGGTCAGCACACCGGACTCGCCGGCTTTGGTGACCGCGTGTCCGCCGAACTGGTTGCGTAGTGCGGCCACGGCCTTCATCTGGGGCGAGTCGTCCTGGCGTGAGGAGAACCGGGCGAACAGTGACGCGGTGATGACCGGCATCGGAATGGCATGGGCGATGCCTTCCTCGACGGTCCAGCGACCCTCGCCCGAGTCGTTGACATAGCCCCTGATCTGGCTGAGGTCGTGGTCCTCCTCGAGCGCCTTGACCATGAGGTCAAGAAGCCAGGAGCGCACGACGGTGCCACGGGTCCAGGCCTTGAAGCTGCCCGGCACGTCCTTGACGGAGTCCTTGGCCAGGAGCAGCTCGAAGCCCTCGGCGTACGCCTGCATGAGGCCGTACTCGATGCCGTTGTGAACCATTTTGACGTAGTGCCCCGAACCGACCTCGCCGGCGTGGACGAAGCCTTCGTCTCGCGGGCCCTCGGGACGAAGGGCGTCAAAGATGGGCATGACCATCTGGACGTGTGCGACGTCGCCGCCACACATGAGGCCATACCCGTTCTCCTGCCCCCACACGCCACCACTGACACCGCAGTCAACGAACCCGATTCCCTTGGCTGCGAGCCAGTGGGCGTGCTCGATGTCGTCGGTGAACTTGGTGTTTCCGCCATCCACGACCAGGTCACCCTCGGAGAGCAGGTCCCCCAGGGCGGTGATCGTCTGATCCGTTGCAGCACCGGCCGGCACCATGACCATGACGATGCGGGGGGAGGTCAGTGCCGCGACCAGCTCTTCGAGGCTCGCGACGTCGCGGTCGGGTGAAGAGCGGCTGTACCCGCTGACCTCGTGCCCGGCGCTGCGGATCCGCTCGCGCATATGGGCGCCCATCTTGCCGAGCCCGATGAGTCCGATGTGCATCGCTTAGCTCCCGTTTGCAGTGAATGTATGGCGATGAAGGCGTTGCCTGCCAAGGTGTGCAGTTTAGTGCGCTGCCACGCATTCGTGCCCTGCTACGGAGGTGGCTCAGCTCGCGAATCGGACCGGCATCAGGACGTAGCGGTAGGAGGTGTCGGCCGGCCCGTCGAGCTCGGCCTGACCTGACAGCACCGCCGGGCGACTGCTCTGGGTGAAGGACAGCCGGCTGTATGTCGTCCCCACTGCGCCCAGCCCATCGAGCAGGAACTGCGGGTTGAAGGCGATCTCGATCTCGGGTCCGGTCAGCGCCGCCTCGACCGCCTCACTGGCCTGGGCGCCGTCACCCGTGCCGGCTTCGATGGCGACCTGCCCGTCGCTGAACCGCAGTCGTACCGGGGTGTTGCGTTCGGCAACGAGCGCCACTCGCTTGACCGCCTCGACGAGCAGGGTGGTCTCGATCACCGACTCGGTGTCTGAGCTCGAGGGGAAGATCGAGGTGACTTTCGGGTACTCCCCGTCGAGCAGGCGTGTGGTGGCAAGTCGCTGCCCAGCCTCGAAACCGATCAGTGCGTCGCCCGCGGAACCGCTCCCGAGGTGGATCTCTATCGAGCCGAGAGCGCCCAGGGCCTTGGCGGTATCGGAAAGGGTCCGGGCCGGGATCAGCGCAACATGGCTGGCGTCGGTGGCCTCGGGGTTCCAGGTCAGCTCACGCATCGCAAGGCGGTAGCGGTCAGTCGCAAGCAGGGTGATCTTGTCGCCCTCGATCTCGACCCGTACGCCGGTCAGGATGGGCAGGGTGTCGCCGCGATCCGCCGCTATCGAGACCTGAGCCACCGCCTGGGTGAACAGGTCACCGGCGATGGTGCCGCTGGCGGAGGGGGCTGTCGGCAACGTCGGGTAGTCATCGGCAGGCATCATCAGGAGGCTGAACCGGGTGGACCCGCAGGTGACCTGCAGTTTGGTGCCCTCGGTGACCACGTCGATGGGGCGGTCGGGCAGGTTACGTGAGATATCGGCCAGCAGGCGTCCGAGCACCAGAACGGTGCCGGACTCGCCAACTTCGGCTGCGACGGTGATCTTGGCGGAGACCTCATAGTCGAAGGCCGACAGTGTGAGGGTTCCCTCGTCGCTGGCCTCAATGAGGACGCCGGCCAGCACCGGGACCGGGGGGTGGTTCGGAAGGCCACGAGCGACCCACGTCACAGCCTCAGCGAGGACATCGCGTTCAACCCGGAACTTCATCGGTAACCCGCCCCTTCGATAAAACATGGGTGCTCACAGCGACACAGCAGCGCGAAACTCTTCGTCGATACTTTTACAGAGGTGCGGATCGACCCTAGTGCCACTGTGACTCTTCGCCAACATGTGGCGTTTGGAGGCCGTTGTGGGTCTTGGGCTGAAGGTGTCGTCGGTTCCATGGCGAGCCGTTCGTCCCCAGAGTTGTTATCCCCAAGTGCTCGGGGCGAAACCCATATCTCCTAGGTCTCGTCATAGTCATAGGGCCTGTGGATTGTGTGGACAAGTCATGTCGTTGCAGGTGGCGAGGCAAAAGCTCTGTGGATGACCCGTGGACAGGACGCGTGGACAACTTGGTGTTCCTGTGGACGGGTGCCCGCCGTCCACAGGAACACCTCAGTGAAGGTGTGGTTACGCACAAGATCCCGGACCTTGTCCACACAAAACTCCCTTCGGTGCACAGGCCTGTGCACCGAACCTGCAGAACAAACGTCCACAGAGTTATCCCCAGGGTGTGGATGACGAAAATGGCGTGCGACTGCACCTTTTGTCACCGACCGATATCAACGTCACAGGGTTGTGTATAACCCTGTGGATGGCGCCCGCTTCACAAACGGCTGTTATCGGGACTGGTTACGGATCCGGTTGGTCAGCTCAGTGACCTGGTTGTAGATGGCTCTGCGTTCGGACATCAACTGACGGATCTTACGGTCCGCGTGCATGACAGTCGTGTGGTCGCGCCCCCCGAACAACTGCCCGATCTTGGGCAGTGAGAGCTCCGTGAGCTCACGACAGAGGTACATCGCGATCTGCCTGGCGGTGACCAGGACCCGGGAGCGTGACGCGCCACAGAGGTCCTCCATCGTCAGATCGAAGTAGACCGCCGTCTGCGCCATGATCGTCGCGGACGTGATCTGGCTGCCCTGGTCCTGCGGGAAGATGTCCTTGAGCACGATCTCGGCCAGATTGAGGTCGACGAACTGCCGATTCAGGCTGGCGAAGGCGGTAACCCTGATGAGGGCGCCCTCGAGCTCACGGATGTTCGTCGTGATCCTGCTGGCGATGAACTCCAGCACCTCATCAGGGGTGGTCATCTTCTCCTGGATGGCCTTCTTGCGCAGAATGGCGATCCGGGTCTCCAGGTCGGGCGGCTGGACGTCGGTGAGCAGACCCCACTCGAAACGGCTGCGCATCCGCTCCTCGAAGCCACCCAGCTGTTTGGGCGGCAGGTCAGAGGTGATCACGACCTGCTTGTTCGCGTTGTGCAACGTATTGAAGGTGTGGAAGAACTCTTCCTGGGTCTGGACCTTGCCCTGCAAGAACTGGATGTCGTCAATGAGCAGGACGTCAACGTTGCGGTAGCGGCTCTGGAAGGACGAAGCCTTGTCGTCACGGATGCTGTTGATGAAGTCGTTGGTGAACTCCTCGGAGTTCACGTAGCGCACCCGCACGTTCGGGTACAGATTGCGCGCGTAGTGGCCGATCGCATGAAGTAGGTGTGTCTTGCCGAGTCCGGACTGGCCATAGACGAACAGCGGGTTATAGGCCTTGGCCGGTGCCTCTGCCACAGCCACTGCGGCCGCGTGGGCGAAGCGGTTGCTGGCACCGATGACAAAGGTGTCGAACGTGTACTTGGGGTTGAGCCGGGTGGCCTCGAACTCGGTGGCATTACGGTCGGCGATCCGCGGCCTGCTGGACAGGCCGCCGGCAGATGTCGCCCGAATTGTGCTGAACGGCGAGCTCAGGTCCGGCAGCTCATCAGCTTCAAGCTCTGTGAGGCTTGCCAGATCAGCGATGGCCTCCGTCTCCGGGGTCTCTTCAGGGGCGCTTTCTGTGCGTAACGCCGGGTCAACAGTGACCGCGAGCCGGATCTCCATGCCGAGCTGGCTGGACAGGGCCATCACAACCTGTTCCCGCACCCGGGTCTCGACGATTTCCTTCGTGTAGTCGTCCGGCACCGCCAACAACGCCGTCTTCTCCAGCAAGCCGACGAACTTGGCCTGTCGCAGGAACGCGCGCTGGGTCGGGGGCAGTCCATTGGCGTCCAGGGCAGTCAAGGCGTTGTGCCAGACGTGGCCGAAATCAACCTGTACTTCCGTCACGATCGGTACATCCCCACTCCCGGTGTGATGATCAGCGGCGTCGTTCCGTGAGACGCCTGAGCATCGTATGTCGGTTCTTCCACACGGTTGTCCACAGACTGTGTATATCCTGTGGAGAGTTGGTGTGGCTCACGATGCCCATGAGCGTTCCGCCCTCACGGGGAGCCGCACGAGGGTAAAAATTGTAGTGTTCATGTTCACAGAACCGGGGGTTAACCGGCGCGTTGCCTGACAGGGATAGCCCTGCCGGACCACCATAGGCCGTTTTCGTCGGATTGGGTGGTCCAACGACCGGTCAAACCACACGAGTTTGACCGTGCCGTGCTGGCTCCCGTACGTTGGGGCATGCATGTGCTGAGGGCCCTTTTCGCATGCCCGCGTTTTTCACCCGGTTTTCATGGCCGCGGGCTTCCGATTGTGGCCGATCAGCGGCTCGAAAGCAGCGGGAAGATGGTGCCCTGCCGCACCAGTTGACTCGTCCCACCCCGTACCCCGCACCACCTTCAGCACAGACCCCCGGATGGCTGTGCAGTAATGGAGAACCTCGTGAGCAAGCGCACCTTCCAGCCGAACAACCGTCGGCGGGCCAAGACCCACGGCTTCCGCCTGCGCATGCGTACCCGCGCCGGCCGCGCCATCCTTGCTGCCCGACGCGTCAAGGGTCGCTCCGAACTGTCCGCCTGAGGCTCGACGCGTGCTGCCAGCGCGTCATCGTCTGCGAACCAGCACCGA
>Ga0209890_10001554_pt1 | contig 10375 bp, 4 predicted proteins | sample OrgsoiDNA2013049_FD_185799 | JGI IMG/M metagenome (GOLD analysis project Ga0209890, IMG submission 185799) | Permafrost soil microbial communities from the Arctic, to analyse light accelerated degradation of dissolved organic matter (DOM) -... | ecosystem: Environmental > Terrestrial > Soil >... | reverse complement strand
GGTCGCGGTCTGGGTCGCGGTCTGGGTCGCTACCTCGACAGTGGCCGGGCCACCGCGCATCGCATCACCAAAGGCGCTCGTGGCGCGTGACTGCGTCGTCACCTCGCAGGTGCCCCCCAGAACACCGCACTGGATCTCAACCCCGTTGTGCAGTCCTCGACCGGGCGGTGAGGCGCTCGTCAGCACGTCGCCGGCAACGCCGAGGAAGCCGTAGTCGTCGGCGTGCGCCATCCGCAGAACCACCCGGCTCTGAACAGCGGAGGCCAAGGCGTTCGTCATACCTGTGCGCTGGTCCAGCGAGATCACGAAGTGCACGCCCACCGGACGGCCGTCGGCAGCCAGCGAGGTGAACAGATCCAGCCAGCGGGCCCTGCCGCCCGTCTCGTAGGCTGCGCGAAAGGCGGACCACCCGTCCACCAGCACGATGATGCGCGGCTCCTCGGGCGCATCGGCCAGGCGACGATAGTCGGTGATGGTCGAGGCGCTGACCCGGGAGTATCGCACCGCCCGATCGTCGATCGTCTGGCGCAAGAACGTCAGCAGACGGGTGAGTCGCTCGTGATCGGCGCCGGGAAGGATGCTGCCGACGTGCGGCAGAGACTCCAGCATGGACAGGGCCCGGTTGCCGAAGTCGATGCCATAGACGTGGCATGGACCACGGGCCGAGAGCCCGGCTGCCAGAGCGATCGTCCGCAACAGCACGCTCTTGCCCGAACCGCTCGCGCCAAAGACGGCAAGGTTGCCCTCCTGGTCCGGGTTGAACGCCACCACGGGCTGGGCCTGATGATCCGGGTCATCGGCCACGCCGAAGACCAGCTCGTCATCGCGCCCGGCTGTGGGCAGGCTTGCCAGGTCATAGACCGGACGCAGCTCAGGCAGCCACGGCACCCGGGGAGCCGGCAGCTCGGCGCTCCTGGCGGCCACCCGAATCGTCGCCACGAGCCGCTGGATGTCCGTCGGGCCACGATCCGCCGTGAGGTGGTGGTGATCCGCATCGTTGAGCCGAGGCACCCAGGCCTCGGTACGGCCGAAGCTCAAGGTCTCGACCCGTATCTCCGGCGGCGGGGGCGTCTGTGAGGTCCAGCCACCCGCATACCCCGTCTGGAACGACGTCAGGCGCCCGGGCCCGCACTTGGACACGGCCCGGCCGGGCAGATCGAGGTTGAAGGACGCCGCCACGGTCGAGCCGAGAACGTCCGTGCTGTCGTTCTCATCGGCCATCCTCAGGGCTATGCGCAGGTTGGTATTGGCACGCAGGTTGTCCCTGATGACCCCCGCCGGTCGTTGTGTCGCAAGGATCAGGTGCACACCCAGGGAGCGGCCACGCTGGGCAACGTTGACGACGCCCTCGACGAACTCGGGAACCTCCTGGACCAGAGCGGCGAACTCGTCCACGACGATGACAAGGCTGGGCGGCGCTTCGATCTCGCCGCGCGCCTCGAGCTCGACGAGGTCCTTGGCCCGGTGCCGGGCCAGGAGACGCTCCCGATGACACAGCTCGGCGGACAGCGATGCCAGGGCACGCTGGACCAGGTGCGGGGAGAGGTCGGTGACCAGCCCAACCGTGTGTGGCAGCTCCACGCAGTCGCGAAAGGCCGACCCGCCCTTGTAGTCCACCAGCAGAAAGGTGACCCGTTGGGGGGAGTGCGCGGACGCCATACCAAGGATCCAGGCCTGCAGGAGCTCTGACTTGCCTGAGCCTGTGGTTCCACCGACCAGGGCATGCGGACCGTCCGCGCGCAGGTCGACGGAGAAGGTCCCCTGAGCTGACTGGCCGATGATCGCCCGGAGGTTGCCCGCCCTGCGGTGCGGAGTCTCCGGAGCGAACGGTCCGGTGAGTATGGAGCGACCCTCGCCCCAGCGCTCGAGGACGGCGCGCTCGGAATGGGCAAGCGCGGTGCCGGTGAGAGTCATCAGCGAGACAGCCCGGGGCAGGTCGCCGGCGTCATCGACCGGGGCCCCGGAGTCCTCGACCGGCGCGAGCAGGCGGGCAGCTTCGAGGGTCCGCCCCGCACTGACCGCGTCGACGACCACCGAGGTGACGAGCGCTCCATCTTTGACGTACCCGGCGTCGCCCTGAGCGCCGTCCACCTCGAGGAAGACGCGACAGGCAGCCGGCAAAGAGGCAGTGGTGGGCGCAAGCCACACCAGGCAGATGCCTGCGCGCCAGCCGTTCTCGGCGAGCCTGACCAGTCGACTTCGCTCGGCAGGGGCGTCATTCTCCACCAGGACCAGCACGCAGGGCTGGCAGGGATGCCGGTCCTCACCTGGCACGTTGAGCTCACTCGCTGAGGCCACCAGGTCCTCGATCTGGGACAGCAACGCCGAACAGGCGGGTGCCGTGCGGGCCAGATGGTCTGCCGAGATGGGGCTCTGTGCCGAGCTCGTGTGAGGCACCCACTTCAGCCAGTCCCAGTCATGCGCCGTGGTGGTGGAGGCGAAAGCGGTCACGATCAGCTCAGCCGGCGAGTGCAGCGACACCGCCTGAAGCACGAGGGATCTGGCCACCGGGAGTGCCACCGGGCGGGCGCCCGAAACGCCCATCGCGCCGGTGCTCAGAGGGTCGACGACGACCGGCACGTCGGCGACGTCGGTCAGCCCCTTCACGGACCGGGCCAGCTCGCTCCAGGCCTGTGCCGTGGAGCGGCCGACTGCAGGCATGGTCATCGAGCTTCGTGACGGCAGCGTCCCCAGGCCCAGCCGGAGCTGCAGGAACCCGGCTGTGTCGTGACGCCTCGTCCACAGCAGCGGGCTGAGCCGGCGGACTGTCTCGGCGCACTCGGCCCCGGACGGGTTCTCTGTGCGCCGCTGGCCGGCTTCGACCTCCAGCGACTCACGGATCTGGGTCGCCACGACCTCGAGGTCCTTGCGGAACTCCCGCATCCGGTTCTCGAAGTCCTTCTTGCCGCCGCGACGCTGCTCGACATGGTTGCCGAGCATCATCATGGGCGACATGAGCACGAACATCAGCGAGTACGGGCTCCTGGTGAAGGCGAACAGCCCCATTCCCATGAGCGCCGGGAGCAGCATGGCCAGCCACGGCATCCGCGATGGTCTCGGACGCTCCGGCAGATCTGGCAGGTCGAACTGCCGGCCCTCGAACAAGGGGGCGATGCGCGGCGATCTCACGAAGGCCGTCGACGCCGAGCCCGGCGGGCTGGCCATGTCAGCGCCGATCACGCCCGGCGGGTCGGTCAGGCGGACCTCGATCTCCGTGTCGCCGAGCCTGACTCGATCGCCGGAGGTGAGGACGGACCGCGGCACCGGGGCGCCGCCCACGGAGATCCCGTTGGCCGAGCCGAGGTCGACGACCTCGATGACCCACGCGACCGGCGTGACCTGCGCGAGCGCCGGCAGCCCGGAGACCACCAGCTTGGCGTGACGCCGCGAGACCGAGGAGTCACTGAGCCGGATCTCTGATCCCTGCCCACGACCGATGTATGCCGTGCCAGGCCGCAACGGGAAGTCCTTGCCGGAGTCGGGCCCTGCGACAATGACACCCACCGCGACGGGGCGGCCGAGGTCGGGGGCGGGCCCAAGGCGGCGGGTGATGGCAATCGTGACACCCGAGCGAAGACCGCTGTCCGGAACGGTTAACCGTGCGTCGACCCTGCGGTAGCTCTGATCGACCAGGGCAACAGTGAGGTCACCGACGCCACCAGCGTCCACAGCAGCGTCCACAGCCGCAACCCCCATGGCCTGCACCGATTCCGGCGGATCAGGCTCAGCCGCGGCAGCCGCCGGACTTGGATCGGGCCGCTGTGGATCAGCGTGGGCCAGATAGCTGGCCAGCTCACCGACGGTGGTGGAGGAGCCGATTGTGGCAACCAGATCCCGGCGGCCACCGCCAGACGACTCCAGCACCAGCTTCAGCTTCACGGGGTGTGCCGACCATCCAGCAGGATCAGGTCGCTCGCGGTGACCAGCCGGGTTGACAGCGCATGCTCGACGAGACGCGACTTGCGGTTGCTCGCCAGCCTGCCAATCCCCCCGTGAAGCCCTCGGGTGCCCGCGTCAGCCAGCTTCTGGCATACGTTGTCGAGCTTGCGGTTGAACCTGGTCACGGTCCAGCCGATCCGCGCCGCGGCAGCCGCCGAGGACGGAATCTGGCTCGTGCCCGGACGGCTGCGGTGCAACGAGCCCTCGCACAGGGCAACCATGAGCAGCTTCTGGTCTGGCGTGAAGGTCACCCGGCCGACTGTCATCTCAGCCAGACAAGCCTGCTCGACAGGGTCCGGGGCGACCGGGACGAAGGCCGGATCGTCCACGATGATCTCGAAGTCGTAGGTGGTCGGCCCCGCCGTGAACAGGACCAGGGTCCGGTGCAGCGCCAGCGGGATCCGTGCGCCCGGTGTGAGCCACGCCTGGAGCAGCCCGGTGTCGTCGGCAACCGTGGCCGTCAGCGTCGACCCGACGTTGGACAGCCACCACAGACCGCGCTGCTCGAGGAGCACCAGGAAGGTGCGGTGCAGGTACGGGTTGTCGTCGATCTCGACGTCCCCGCAGCGCCCGATCGTCAGCTGACGACCTGCCTCGACCTGGAACTCCTCACCGCAGAACAGGACCCTCAACCCGGCTTCGACCACCCCGGCATGCTCGCATGATCGACCGGAACACCCATGCAGTTATCCACAGCCGGTTATCCACAGCCTGTTCATCTGCGGCACGGCCCGAGCGCACCTCAGACTCCTCAGACGGCCGGGCTTATCCACAGTCTGGGTGGCTCATCCACAAGGTTGCCGTGCATCGTCAGGCGTCGGGGAGAGACTGCTCAGGTCGCGGTGCTCGACTCAGGCTGTTGCGCCCACCAGGCCTTCAGCGCTTCGACGGCAGCCTCGCGACCGACAAGCCCCTGGTCCATACGCACGGCAAGCAGGTGCTTGTATGCGCGGCCCAGCAACGGTCCGGGGGTGATCCCGAGAATCTCGGCGATCTCGTTGCCGTCCAGCTCGGGTCGGACCGCGTCGAGCTGCTCCTGCTCCAGGAGCCGGGCAATGCGGATCTCGAGGTCGTCGTAGATGCGCGAGAGGTTGCGCGCCTTGCGAACGTTGCGCGTCGTACAGTCCGAACGGGTCAGGCGGTGCAGCCTCGACAGCAGGGGCCCGGCGTCCGTGACGTAGCGGCGCACCGCCGAGTCGGTCCACTCACCATCGCCGTAGCCGTGAAAGCGCAGGTGCAGCTCGATGAGCCGGGACACGGCCTTGGTCGTTTCCTTGTCGAAGCGCATCGCCTTCATCCGGCGCGCGGCCATCTTGGCACCGACCACCTCGTGATGGTGGAAGCTCACGCCACCAACACCGTCGTCATCCTCGAAACGGCGGGTGGCCGGCTTACCGATGTCATGCAGGAGCGCGGCGATCCTAAGGATCAGGTCCGGCCCGGGCACGGACGAGGCCGGGCCATCAGCCGAGCCCTCCAGGGCGATGGCCTGCTCGAGCACGGTCAGGGAGTGCTCGTAGACATCCTTGTGCCGGTGATGCTCGTCCACCTCGAGCTTGAGCGCTGGCAGCTCAGGCAGCACGTAGCCGGCCAGCCCGGTCTCCACGAAAAGAGCCAGTCCCCGGCGAGGGGCCGAGCCAAGGATGAGCTTGACGAACTCCTCGCGGACCCGCTCCGCCGACACCATCTTCAGCGACGATGCCATCGCCGTCATGGCCGCAACGACCCCCGGCGCCGGGGTGAGACCCAGCTGGGACGCGAAGCGTGCGGCCCGCATCATTCTCAGCGGGTCGTCGGCGAAGGACACCTCGGGTGCGCCCGGCGTGCGAAGGATCCGGCGCTCCAGATCGGCAAGCCCGTCATAGGGGTCCACGAACACCAGCGAGGGAAGGCGCATGGCCATCGCGTTGATCGCGAAGTCACGGCGGGCCAGATCATCGGGCAGGTTGTCGCCGAAAGCGACCACAGGCTTTCGGCTGACGCGGTCGTAGGCATCGGCGCGATAGGTGGTCACCTCGACGACATGGCCGTCCTTACGGGCCCCGATCGTTCCGAAGACCCGGCCCACATCCCAGCTGGCATCCGCCCAGCCAGCCAGGATCGCCTCGGTCTGCTCCGGTGCCGCAGAGGTGGTCAGGTCCAGGTCGGGCGACACCCGGCCCAGGAACGCGTCGCGCACGGGCCCACCCACCAGGGCGATCTCATGACCGGCCCCAACGAACCGGGAGCCCAGGTCGGTCAGCAGCGGCAGGACCGGAGCCAGCCGACGCACAGCCTCTCGAAGGAGAGCATTGGTCGGATCGGAGGCAGCCACGAGAGCCAAGCCTAGGTGACTGCGACCCACGCTCCGCCGTTGCAGTCCATCCAACGAGCCAGACCGGGTTCATCGTCAGGGCTGGCTACAGTTGTGTGATGACCTCGTCTCCTCCGCGGCCGACCCAGCTGCCCGGCCGGCTTCCACATCGCCTGCCGGAGGTCGAAGAGGTCTCCGCTGGAGGGGTCATCATCGGCGTGCAGGACGGTGTCGCGCGGATTGCGGTCATCGCACGTCGCAACCGTGCGGGCCGGGTCGAGTGGTGCCTGCCCAAGGGGCATGTGGAGAGCAACGAGACCCTCGAGCAGACAGCCGTGCGCGAGGTGGCAGAGGAGACCGGGATCGTCGGCCGGGTCCTGGCCTCGCTGGGCTCTATCGACTACTGGTTCTCCGCCTCGGGCACGCGTGTGCACAAGATCGTCCACCACTACCTGCTCGAGGCCACCGGCGGTGAGCTGAGTATCGAGGGCGATCCCGATGCCGAAGCCATCGATGTGGCCTGGTTCCCGCTCGGCGACGTCCAGACACACCTGACCTTCCCCAACGAGCAGCGAATCGCCCACGTTGCCTGGGAGCGCCTGGCTGGCGCGACGTGACTGAACCCACGTTCGTCGAGCGGGTATGCCGTCGGAACCGCTCAGCAGGCCTGGTGGCGCTCTCCCTCCTGACGATCTCGGTGCTGCCGATCTCGCCGGTGCTCGCGGCAACGGCAACAACGGCCGCGGCGGCGTCAACGGGTGCTCCAGCTCCCGCAACGACGCCCGGCGTAGCCTCCACCCAGACCCTGACGGTCTCCCTGGCAGCCATCACGCCGAACGTCGCTGTCCCAAGGTCCCCGGTCAAGATCACGGGGAGCGTCCGCAACTCCAGTGGCGCCTCGATCACCGCACCGGTGGCACGCGCCCTCATCGGGCAGAACTCCCTGACCAGTCGCCAGGCCGTGTCCGACTGGGCCAGCTCCACGGATGCGCCACCCCTGGATGAGGTCGCCCGCACCTCAGCCGGAAAGACCCTCGCGCCGGGCGCCTCCGCCCCGTTCACCCTCACCATCCCGGCAAACGCCATCAGCCACGGTCAGTCGTTCGCTGTCCTCAGGCTGCGCATCGAGGTGAGCGGGACGTCGACCGGGACACCACCAGGTACCGGGACACAACCATCAGGTGATGTGCACACGTTCCTGCCAACGCTGGCCTCGGTCAAGGCGTTCGAACCCATCTCCATCGCCTGGCTCGTGCCCCTCACTCTCGATCCCGACCCCGCGCTTCACGGGCCGGCCGGCCCTGCCCGCACCGCCGCGTGGAACCGGGCCATCGGGCCGGGTTCGCGTCTGGACCGGTTGATCAGGGGCACTGAGAACGCAGACGTCACGTGGGCTATCGATCCTGCGATTCTGGGTCCACGGATGACGCCGCCCGCCGCCAAGGCATCTGCCACCCAGCCTTCACAGACCCCTGCCACCTCGCAGCCGCCCTCGCCGGGCCCTGCGACTCCGGACCCGGTGACCGCGACGACCACAGCGCTGGCAGCGCGGCTCAAGGCAGCAGCGCCCCGTCATACCCTCTGGTCCCTGCCTTACGCCGATCCCGACCTCGCCGCCCTCATCCCATACCCTTCCGGCAACCAGGATCTCAATGCGGTCATCAGTTACTCTTCGACCCTCGACGCCGTGGGCCCGGCGCGCGCTGACATCGCGTGGCCGGTGTCGGGGACGCTGACGCCCCAGAACCAGGCCATGTTGGAGCGCGCATTCGCATCTCCGGGGCTGGCGGCCACAGTCACCTCCGCTTCGGTCCTGGGCAGCCACAACGGCTTCACCAGCGACGCAACCCGAAAGGCCGTCGGCGGGCTGCCGCTGCTGGCCTTCGACGAGCCTCTGAGCAGAACCCTTGCCCAGACCTCATCAAAGGCAGCGGGGGCCATCACCATCCAGCGATTCCTCGCGGACTCGATGGCTCTGCTGGGTGAGCGGCCCGGCACCCGCAACCGTTCGGTGCTGGTCGCCGAGCCCAGGACCTTCGCCGGTGACCCCTCAGTTCTCAGATCCCTTTTTGAGGCCGTCGCCAAGGCCCCGTGGCTGACTCCTGCGACGACCGAGCAGCTCCTGTCGGTTAGCAAGAAGCTGGCCCCGGAGGCGCTAGACAATGGCACGAACAGCACGAACAGCACGAACAGCACGAACAGCACGAGCGGAACGAGCGGAACGGGCGGGACCGCAACCTCCTCCGCACCGACGGCCGGACCGGCAGCTCCAGATCCACTGAACCTCGGAACATCCCCGTTGACCCCGGTCCAGCTGGCGCGCATCCCGGGCACACTGTCCGAGATCGGCGGGATTGCCAGCATCCTGGGTGACGGACGGCTGTTCTCGAACACCTGGACCGACGCTCAGGTTCAGAAGCTGTCCACGCGTTGGCGCGACCACCCAGAGGGCCTCGCGGTCATCGACGCTGAGACCGGGGCAGCGATCAACAATGTCAGCCGGAACGTGAGGGTGGCGCCCAGCGAGGTGAACTTCTTTGCCGATCGGGGTGTCATGCAGGTCACTGTCGTCAATGACCTCGCCGTCCCTATACATGATGTGCGCCTGACCCTGACCCCGGGTCAGCCCAGGCTACGGATAGAGAGTCAGCCCGGACCACTCAGGATCGGTGCGAGAGCCCGCGCGACCGTCCCGCTTCGGGTCACCTCGATCGCAGCCGGGCTGGTCAACGTCGACGCCCTCCTGACCACGCCAAACGGCACTTCGCTGGGCCAGGACACGAGTGTCAGGGTGCGGGTCCAACCCCCTGCGACCTGGATCTACTGGGTTCTGGGCGGACTGGCCGGGATCATCCTGGTGCTCGGCACCCAACGATCTCTACGTCGCGGGTCAACCCGCGCATCTCGCCCCGACGCACAGGAACCGCCTCTCCATGACTGAGTCCTTCAACAACGACTCGCCTGCCCCCCCGGGCCCACCCTTTCCAGCCGGCCCATCCTTTCCGCCTGGCTCACCCATCCCTCCCGGCTCGACCATTCCGCCCGGCTCACCGACCCGGCCAGGGTCCGCACTGCCGGCTTCGTCCTTAACGCCGGACTCATCAGCCACGCAGGGCTCACAGGTCCCGCCCGGGACGGCTGGTACGCCGGACGCTCCCGAGGCCAGCCTGGCTCGCTCCACAGCGGGCATGGCCTCCGGCGTCATCGCCTCACGGATTCTGGGCGTGGTGCGAGCGGCGATGATCCTGGCGGTCGTCGGGACGCTGGCGGCGGGTGACGCCTGGGACGTGGCCAACACACTGCCCAACAACGTTTATCTCCTGCTTGCCGGTGGCGTCATCAACGCCGTCCTGGTCCCGCAGATCACGCGCGCGGCAAACCATGCCGACGGTGGGCGAGAGTACGTCGACCGCCTGCTCACCATCTCGATCACCGGCCTCGCTGTCATCACCGTCGTCTTCACGCTGGGCGCCGGGCTGCTGGTCCGGCTCTACAGCTCGTCGACGTGGGCGGGGGACACGCGGTCACTGAGCATTGCTTTCGCATTCATCTGCATGCCACAGGTCTTCTTCTACGGGCTGTACACACTCCTGGGCAACGTGCTCAACGCCCGTAACCACTTCGCGGCATACATGTGGGCCCCCGTCCTGGCGAACCTCGTGGCCATCGGCGGGATGGCCTTCTTCCTGGTGGTCTACCCCCAACAGGCCACACCCGTGAGCTGGACCTCTCCCATGATCTGGGTTCTCGCCGGCAGCGCCACGGCCGGAATCGTCGCCCAGGCCCTCGTGCTCATCGTGCCTCTCTGGCGATCCGGGTTCCGCTACACGCCACGGTGGGGCTTCCGTGGAGTTGGCCTTCGCACCGCGTCCACCGTTGCCCTGTGGACCTTTGCCGCCCTGGGTGTCTCATCCGCCGGTTTCATCATCACCTCCAAGGTCGCGACCTACGCAGGCCAGGCAGGAGCGTCGGCGGGCCTTGACGTGCCGGGCAAGATCTCGTACACCAGCGCCTTCCTGATCTTCATGCTTCCTCACTCGCTGGTGACGGTCTCGTTGGTCACCGCTCTGTTCACCCGGATGTCCAAAGCCGCCGGCGCGGGCAACCTGGGCGCGGTCCGTGCCGACGTGGACAGAGGGATGA
>Ga0209890_10001552_pt1 | contig 10379 bp, 6 predicted proteins | sample OrgsoiDNA2013049_FD_185799 | JGI IMG/M metagenome (GOLD analysis project Ga0209890, IMG submission 185799) | Permafrost soil microbial communities from the Arctic, to analyse light accelerated degradation of dissolved organic matter (DOM) -... | ecosystem: Environmental > Terrestrial > Soil >... | reverse complement strand
GGGACCAATATGCCAGCCATGCCCAGAGGCGACGCAGCATCGGCAGTCTGCGCGGCCAGCGTTGCCACGACCCGCCGCCCCGCTCCTCCCTCCAGGATGCCGCGGGCCGGCCGGAGACCAGGTCAGACAGCCGACGCTTGAGCTACAGGTCGGCCGAAGGTGACGGCTTCGCGCACCTCCCGGGGCAGCGACTGAGCGAGTTGCGCGTCGGGCTGGGCGCCGAGCGAGTCGTTGATCGCAGAAAACGCCAGGCGAAGAGCCACGAAGGCGGTGATGGCGAAGATCTGCCCGTCATCCAGCCCGGTATCGTGCAGCGCCTGGATGTCGGCCGGTGTCGTCGCGTTCGGGTCCCTGGCGACCTTCCGGGCCCACGCCGCCATGGCCTTCTCCTGGTCCGTCAGCCCGGCGTCGCTGCCATTCAGGACCCCTGCCGCGACAGCGGCGTCCAACGCTTCGACCAGCTTCCCGCCCCACGCCAGCGAGCAGTAGGAGTCACCGAGGGCCGAGGCGGCGGCGGTCACCAGGATCCCGCGCTGGCGGAAGGTCAAACCGCTCGGCGTGAATGCTTCAGACATCAACCCGAACAGCTGCTTCAGGGTGTCTGGCTGGTGCGCCCACAGCCGGGACACGTTCCAAACGTAGCCGCCGTCTGCGAGGTCTTTGTCGTAGAGCGCCTGCACTTGGGCGGACACCGGGGGCTCGCCGAGAAAGCTTCCGGTCATGCGTGTTCTGCTCCTTCGGCTTTGCGGGCCAGGTAGCCCACGACGTGGATGTCGGCCCGCAGCGGCAAGCGGTCCCGTAGCCGCCCGTGAGCCTGCTCGACGGCCGCGCGATGGAACTCAGCCTCGCCGACGTTCTGGATGGCCTCATAAGCTGGTCCGGTAGAGGCCAGCGCACGCGCGTACAGTTCTGGGTCCGCGAACTCCCAGGCGAACGGAACTTCCAGGCGTTCGACATCGACGAATCCGTGCGACGCGAGGAGTTGCTCGCCCGCACCAGGCCGGCCGAGCGACACCATCACAGCCTGGTTGCCGACCTTCTCCGCCGCAGCAAGGCGGAACGGCGCCAGCGCCCAGGCTCCAGGGGACATCTTCAGGTGACCCCACACCGTTATCCCGACGCGTCCGCCGGGGCGAAGGACCCGGTATATCTCGGCAACCGCACCGGGTGTGGTGCCCCAGATCCCCCGGAAGCTGGTGACAACGTCGAACGACGCCGGGTCCCACGGCAGGGCGTGCATATCGCCGACCCTGATGTCGCAATCAGGGTTCCGGTCCCGGGCCACCGCCACCAGCCTGGCCGAGGCGTCGATACCGGAGCAGGAAGCGCCGCGCAGGCGAGCCAGTTCGACGGCGAGCCCGGACCCGCAAGCCACGTCGAGCAGCCGGTCCCCGGCATCGACGCCGAGCCGATGGTGCACAGCGACGTACTCTCGGCAGTTTCCGGGTTCGCTAAGGGTCGCGAAATCCACCGCCTTGCGGCCCCAGCCCTCGTCCACCAGCGCCCACGGGGGAGAGTCTGGGCTCGGCCTCGTCATTGCCGCTCCTTAGCGTCGCCAGGTCTCCCGCCGCGCTGTTGCCGGTCCGCCGGGCCGGCCGGCGGAGCGCGCATGTCAGCGGGGTGGCATGGCTGGCAGGGCGTGCCCGGACGGCGTGATCGGCCCGGCTTAGGCAGGACGGACCGGCGTACAGGTGAAGGTCCCAGTTTGCGGTCAGTGGTTGTTCCCAGGCAAGCACGGATATTCTGGAACTGCCCAGCTGCGCGAGCGCACGGGAGGTCCTCATGCCGGACGATGCGAGCGCCACGGGCGAGTCGGCCAGGCTCACCGAACGGGTCAGGCTCGCTCTGGAATCCGGCGATCTCGACGCCATCAGGGATCTGCTCGAGCCTGACGCCCGCTGGGGCGCGCCGGGGGGTCCCCATGACGACGACTGCAAGAACCGCGACCAGGTCGTCGCGTGGTGGGCCAGCGCGCGAGCCGCCGGCGCACGTGCGGTGGTCATGGAGGTGACCGCCGGCGCCGGGACGCTTCTCGTGGGGCTGGAGGTCACTCGCACGACGGCGGCTCGCGAGGCAGGCGGAGCGGCGGAGCGCTGGCAGGTCCTGACTCTGCGGGGCGGCCGGATCGTTGACATCCGTGGCTTTGATGACCGGGCGGCAGCCGCGGGCCATGCTGGGGTGTCTGCCTGAGCGCAGCTCGACTCTAGGCCTGGACGCGCATCTCGGTCTCCTGGGCTCGGCGGCGGCCGCACTCGGCACGCTGGACCTTCTGCACGTGCGGATCGCCATCCACACCGACGTCGGCCTTGTCTTCGTTGGGCTGGTGGTCGTGCACCTGGTGCAGCGCCGCCGGACCCTCGCTCGCATGGCCACCCAGATCGTCCGGGCCACTTCGCGGCCTGGGAACAGCCGCAACTCTTCTCAGAAGAGATCCGCGCGAGCTTCAGGCCACTGCGTAATCGTGCGCGCTGAAGCGCGGGTCCGATATGTACCGGGGCTTCGACCCGGGCCCAGGCCGCCGCTGCAGCTGCCGCCGGCCCGGGCTGGGTAGCCGTCATCAAGATCACCTCGTGCGTCTGGGGAGGCGCACCGTCAGGCCATAGAATAGCCGCGTCCAGCGGCCGGACCGAGGCTCGCTGGCCGGCTGAGCGGTAGGTCCCCGATGGCTGACCCGCCTGCGGCCGCCCCGGCCGGGGCCGCCGTCTCCGGGCAGGATGCCCTGCTGGCGACCAAGCTGCACGTGCCCCGGCCGCAGCCGGGCTTTGTGCTGCGCCCGCGCCTGGTGCAGGCGCTCAGCGAGGGGCTGGCGCGGCGGCGCGTGCTGATTTGCGCCCCGGCGGGATTCGGCAAAACGTCGCTGCTGGCCGACTGGGCCCGCAGTGCCGGGCGGCCGGTGGCGTGGCTGGGCCTGGATGCCGGCGACAACGACCCGGCCCGGTTCTGGCGCTACGTGGTCGCTGCGCTGGACCGGGCCCAACCCGGGATCGCCGGGCACCTGGGCCCGCTGCTAGGGCCGCCGCCCCCGCGCTCGTTGGATGGGTTTGTGACGGCCCTGATCAACGAGCTGGCCGCCCAGCCCGGCCGGGATGAGGTGCTGCTGGTCCTGGACGACTACCACCTGGTCGACTCCGGGCCGGTGCACGAGTCGGTGGCATTTTTGCTGGAGAATCTGCCGCCGGGCCTGCTGCTGGCGGTGTCCGGCCGCGCTGACCCGCCGCTGCCGCTGGCGCGGCTGCGGGCCCGCGGCCAGCTGGCTGAGCTGCGAGCGGCCGAGCTCCGCTTCACCACCGGGGAGGCGGCGGCGCTGCTGGGTGCGGCTGGGCCGGTCCTGCCTGACACTGCAGTGGTGGCGCTGACGGCCCGCACCGAGGGGTGGGCGGCGGGGCTGCAGCTGGCCGCGCTGTCGTTGCGGGGGAACCCGGATGCGGCCGGGTTTGTCGCGGCGTTCAGCGGCAGCCACCGCTTCGTGCTGGACTACCTGGCTGATGAGGTCCTCGACGGCCAGCCCGGGCAGGTGCGTGCGTTCCTGCTGGAGACCTCGGTGCTGGAGCGGCTGTCGGGGGAGCTGTGTGATGCGGTCACCGGCCGGTCCGGTAGCCAGGCGATGCTGCACGACATCGAGCAGGCGGGCCTGTTCCTGGTGCCGCTGGATGAGGTGCGCGGCTGGTGGCGCTACCACCATCTGTTCGCCGATCTGCTCCGCACCCGCCTGGAGCAGGAGCAGCCCGGCCGGGTGCCAGAGCTGCACCGGGCCGCGGCCGCCTGGTTCGATGAGCATGATCTGGGCGATGATGCGGTGCGGCACGCGCTGGCGGCCGGGGACGCGGCCTGGGCGGCGCAGCTGGTCGAGCGGTACGTCGATGCGCTGCTTCGCCGCAGCGAGGGCGTGACTCTGCGCCGCTGGCTTTCCACGTTGCCCGTGGAGTTGCTGCGCGCCCGGCCGCGCCTGTGCCTCGCCCAGGGGTTCAGCGCCGTCGTCAGCGGCCAGGTGGAAGCGATCGGGCCACTGCTGGACGACGCTGGGCGCGCCTTCGCCGCTACCGGCGGCCAGCCTCATGAGCCGCCGGCCGGGCCAGCGGGGGGCGTGCTGGCCAACGTCCCCGCGGGGATCGCGTTCCTGCGTGCCGAGCTCGCGCGTCTTCGCGGTGACGCAGCGGGCGCGGTCGACTGGGACCGGCGGGCCCGCGCCCAGCTGGGCGAAAGTGACTTTTACCTGCGCACCCTCGTCCGCGCCAACCTGGCCGTGGCGGACTGGCTCCGTGGCCAGCCCGGCCAGGCTGAACGCAGCCTGGCCGCGGCCCTCGCCGAGCGGCGCGCGGCTGGCGAGGGCTACCTCGCCACCCGGGTCTGCCACGACCTGGGCCAGGTGCAGCGCGCCCAGGGCAACCTGGATGCGGCGCTCGCGACCTACCGGCAAGCGCTGGAGATCGCCGGTGAGGTCAGCAGCCAGCCGCCCCATCTGGGCATGGCGCATGTGGGCCTGGCCGAGGTGCTGTACGAGCGGGACGAGCTGGCCGCCGCCCTTGATCACGCCACCCGGGGGATCGCGCTATGCCGGCAGCTCGCCTTCACCCCGCCGCTGGCCGCCGGCCTGGCCGTTCTGGCCCGGATCCGGCAGGCGCACGGTGATGCGGCCGCCGCCACAGCGGCGATGGGGGAGGCCCGGCAGGTCGAGCCGAGCCCGCAAGTGGTCGCCCTGCTCAACCCGGTGCCCTCCCAGCGGGCGCGGCTGCTGTTGGCCCAGGGCGATGTCACGGCGGCCGGCCAGTGGGCGACGGCGGCTGGTCTCAGCCCCGCGGACGAGCCGGATTACCCCTGGGAGCCGGCGTATCTCGTGCTGGCGCGCGTGCTGCTCGCCCAGGACCGTTCAGCTGCGGCACTCACGCTGCTGCAGCGGCTGCTGGCCACCGCGGCGGGCCAGGGCCGCATCGGCAGCGTCATCGAGATTCAGGCGCTGCGGGCGCTGGCGCTGGCCGCCCGCGGCGATCACGACGGCGCCCTCGGTGCCCTGGCCGAGGCGGTCAGGCTCGGCGGCCCGCAGGGCTACGTCCGGGTCGTTGCCGACGAGGGCGCGCCGATGCGCGCGCTGCTGGCCCGGCTCTCCGCCGCCCGGAAGGACCAGCGAGCCCCGGCCCGCGACATCGACCCGGACTACCTGGCTGGGCTCCTGCGCGCCTGCGGTCAGGCAGGCGCCGCGCCGTCATCGAGGCGAGCCACCGCCGCGCTGCCGGGCATGGCCGAGCCGCTGACCGACCGCGAGCTGGAGGTGCTGCGGCTGCTCGCCGCGGGCAGGTCCAATCAGCGCATCGCCCACGAACTGGTGGTAGCGCTCGACACGGTCAAGAAGCACGTGACGCACATCCTGGGCAAGCTCGGGGCCGCCAACCGCACCGAGGCCGTCGCACGGGCCCGGCAGCTCGGCCTGATCCCGTGACCCTGCCCCCCCAGGCCGTCCCGTAGCACCTTCGTGTGCCGGCTTGCCGCGCAGCGATATTCCACCCGGCATGCACCTTTGGGTGACGCCCTATGGCGGCGGAAATTCTTAACGTTCCCTCAATGAGCCTGGCTCACCGGGCCGGGTTACCCGCCATCGGCCCCCGGCCGGGCCTCCGCAGCCGCCACTCGGTTACCGCGGCCAGAACGACCCATCGTGAAGGCGAAACTATGCGATCCAAGCCTATGATCCTCGTCGCGCTGCTGCTCGCAGCGTTCCTCATCAACCTGGATACGACCCTGGTCAACGTGGCGCTTCCCGCCCTGGTGCGCGAACTGCATGCCACCACCACGCAGCTGCAGTGGGTCGTCGATTCCTACAACCTCGTCTTCGCCGCGCTGCTGCTCACCTTCGGCAGTCTGTCCGACCGGTTCGGCCGCAAGCGCATGCTGCTGGCTGGACTGGCTGTGTTCGGGACCGCCAGCCTGGCCGGCGGCTTCACGACCGACCCGGCGCAGCTCATCGCGGCCAGGTCCGTGATGGGACTGGGCGCGGCCATGACATTCCCGGCCACGCTCTCGCTGATCTCCAACGTCTTCACCGAGCGAAGGGAACGCGCTCGGGCGATCGGCTTGTGGGGCGCGATCGCGGGCGTGGCCATCGCGATGGGGCCGATCGTGGGCGGCTGGCTGCTCGAGCACTTCAGCTGGGCCAGCATCTTCATCGCCATGGCGCCGGTCGCGGCGGCCGCCGCTATCCTCGTGGCGCTCGCCGTTCCCGCGTCGAAGGCCCCGGACGCGGCCGCTCCTGACGTCCCTGGCCTGGTGCTTTCGTCCGCAGCCATGGCCCTGGGAGTCTTCACCATCATCGAGGCGCCGGCCTACGGATGGGCAGCCGGGCGCAGCCTGGCCGGCTTTGCCGCCTCGGCGGTCCTGCTCGCCGCGTTCATCGTGCGGGAGCGGCGGGCCGCGCACCCGATGCTGGATGTGCGGCTCTTCCGCAATCTTCGGTTCAGCGCGGCCAGCGGCGCGGTCACGGTGTCGTTCTTCACCCTGTTCGGCTTCATCTTCCTGATGACGCAGTACTTCCAGGTCGTCAGGGGCTACGGTCCGCTCTCAGCCGGTGTTCACCTGCTCCCGGTGGCGCTGTCGGTTGGCGCCGGATCGGTCGCGGGGACTCAGCTCGCCGTAAGGGCCGGGACCAAGCTCATCGTCACCATCGGGCTCGTCGCGATGGCCGCGTTCTACGGCTGGGTCGCGGCGACCACCAGCGCGACGATCAGTTACCCCATCATCGCGGTCCAGATGGTGGTGTACGGGCTCGGCATGGGCCTGACCTCGGCGCCCGCTACGGAGTCCATCATGGGCGCCATCTCGCGGGCCAAGGCAGGCGTCGGCTCGGCCGTGAACGACTCCACCAGGCTGGTGGGCGGCACGCTCGGCGTGGCCGTGATCGGCAGTGTCTACGCATCCATCTACGGATCGCGGCTGACCGCCACCCTGCCGGCGAGCGTGCCCGGCCCGGTCGCGGCGATCGCGCACCAGTCCGTCGGCGCCGCGTACGTGGCCGCCGGCCAGATCGCGGCCCTCGGCCACCCGGGCCTCGGGCAGGCGCTGCAGCACGCCGCCGCCAGCGCGTTCCTGCGCGGCCTGACCATCAGCTGCCTCGTCGCCGCGGGTGTGGCCGCCGCGGGGGCCGTCCTGGCCGTCTTGTTCCTGCCCGCCCAGCCGGCACCCCCGGCGTCCGATGAAGCCGAAACAACCCAACTCACCTCGGAGGGAGTACTGGCATGACCGGATCGATCACTCACGACCGCGGCATCGAATCACTCAAGACAGCGGCCCGCTGGCCTGGCGCCGACCGGGCCACCACGATCACCCTCGCCACCAGGCTTGCGGCTGCCGGCGCGGACGGCGAGGGATACCGTTACTTCTCCGAGCTTGCCGACGCCCAGCCAGGCGAGGCGCTGCCGCTCACGCTCGCCGGGTTCTTCCAGGCCCGGCTGGGCGGGGATGTGGACGCCGCGCTGGCCAAGCTGGACCAGGCCGCGGCCACCGATCTCGGGCCGCCGCAGTACTTCCGCGGGCTGGCCCTGGCCGGGCTGCCACCGGACCGGGAACGGGCCGCTCGCGCCGTCGCTGACCTGGAGTTCGTCCTGGCCGTCCGGGATCAGTTCCCGCCCATGCTGCTGCGCTCGGTGCACCACGGCCTCGCCGCCGCCCATGCCATGCTGGGCCAGGATGACCAGGCCGCCGAGGCGATGCGCAAGTCGGGGCTCGGCGCGGTTCCGGCCGGCACGCGGCTGATGTTCGGCGGCTTCTGGGCCACCGCCCAGGACGGGTTCCGCTTCACCTCGCCCAGGATCTTCCGCCCGGAGCCCGGTATCCAGGTCGCGCAGGGCTACGACTTCAGCGATCTGGCGTTCATCACGACCAGCGACGGCGTCGTCGCGATCGACGCAGGCACCGCCGAGGACCGGGTCAAGGCCGCGCTCGGTGCCCTTGACCCGCCCGCTGACGGTGCGATCAGCCAGCTGATCCTCACCCACGCGCATTGGGACCACATCGGCGGCGCGGGCGCGCTGCGCGGGCCCGGCACCCAGGTGATCGCTCAGGCCGGTTTCCTCGCCGGACTGGACCGTGCGCAGGGGGAGCGGCCACGGTTCCGCTACTTCGCCGGCGCCGCCGGAGATATCCCCCCATCCGTTGTCCCCGATCAGCTGATCAGCCAGCCGACGCCCCTGACCATCGGTGGCACCGAGCTCGTCCTCTATCCAGCGGCGGGCGGGGAAACCAGCGACGCGCTGCTGGTCCACCTTCCGGCGAGCGGCGTGCTGTTCACCGGCGACGTGATGATGCCCTACCTGGGGCAACCATTCGCCGGCGAAGGTTCCCCGGAGGGGCTCCTGGAGACCCTCGCCTTCATCGCCAGCCTGCGGCCCCGCCTGCTCATCCACGGCCACTCAACGCTGACCGAAAATTTCACCGCCGAGGCGGTCGCCGGCCTGGACGCGGCACTGACCCAGCTGCACGGCGAGGTGCTGGACGGCATCCGCGGCGGCCACATCCTGCCGGACATCCTGGCGGAGGCCAGCCTCCCGGCCGTGCTCCGTGATCACCCCACGGCGGTCGTGCCTTACCTGGTGATCCGCGACCACTTCACCGAGCGGCTCTACCGCCAGCGCACCGGTTACTGGCCGCTGGACGGGCGGGGACTGGAGCCGTCGACCGCGGCCGAGCAGGCCGCCGCACTCGACCTGCTGGCCGGAGGCAACCAGGAACAGTTCGCCGCCGTCGCCGACACCCTCATCGGCCAAGGCGATCACGCCCTCGCCCTGGAGATCATCGAGCCGGGCCTGCTGCGCCACCCCGCCAGCACCGCACTGGCCGGGCTGCGCTACACCGCGCTGCACCGCCTCATGGAGCAGTACCAGCAATTCGACCCGTTCAAGTTCCTCATCTACGCCGAGCTCGCCGGCGCGGAGATCGGCCCGGCTGAGTGACCGCCGGGCGCACGCTGGCGGCCGTTAGCGCGGGGCATTTCGCCAGCTCGCGCCGCCTCGCCTTCAGCGCCGAGCCGCCGGACCCATCCGGGTCGGTATCCAGCGGCTGCGCCGCGCCATCGACCGGTACGCCGATGGCGCGGCGAGCTGAGGTCAGGCGTCCCGGCGGATCAGCGCGCCCGCGCAGATGCCCAGCGCCATGGCGAACACCGCGTAGGCCACCGGCACGAGGTACAGGACGTCGAACCGGCCTGGGTAGAACTCGCTGAGCTGGGCTGGGCGAGATCGGTCAGGTGATCCTGAGCCGGCGGCCGGCGGCCGGCGGGCACGGTCAGGTTCCCGCGCGGGTGCTAACCCTTCCGTGCGCTTGGCGGGATATACCCTGGTCCCGGGCCACCGTCAAACATTCGCTTAAGTGTTGCACTTAATTCTTAATAGACAATTCAGGCAAGAGTGACGAACACTGGGGAGCAGAGGCCGCAGCGCAGCGGCCGGGACAAGGCCGCACCGCGGCCCCGGTACTTGTGGCCAAAGGGGGGCGTTGGTCCCTGCGGCGGAATGCCTTTTGGCGCTAGTCGCGCCCGCGCGGCGGTAGAGGCTTGGATAACACCCTTGAGGTGCCGCGTATCCGAAGCCCCTGGCGCTGTCGGAGCAGACACCGCCTGGGAGGAGACAGCTATGAAAGAAATACTCGACACCATCCTTAATCCCAGCAGCCAGACGGAAGACTTCGCCGCGCTGCCGCTCCCCGAGGCCTACCGGGCCGTCACCCTGCACCGGGACGAGGAGCACATGTTCGACGGCATCGCCACGGGCGACAGGGATCCCCGCAAGTCCCTGCACGTGCAGGAGGTCCCGCTGCCCGAGCTGGCCCCCGACGAGGCCTACCTCGCCGTCATGGCCTCCTCCATCAACTTCAACACCGTGTGGACCTCCATCTTCGAGCCCCTCCCCACCTTCGGCTTCCTGGACCGGCTGGCCAAGGAGGGCCCGTGGGCGGCCCGGCACGCGCTCGACTACCACGTGGTCGGCTCGGACGCCGCCGGCGTCGTACTCCGGACCGGATCGGCGGTGCGCAACTGGAAAGTGGGCGACAAGGTCACCGTCCACTGCAACTACGTGGACGACCAGGACCCGTCGGCCCACGACGACTCGATGCTGGCGTCCAACCAGCGCATCTGGGGCTTCGAGTCCAACTTCGGTGGCCTGGCCGATGTGGCCGTGGTCAAAGCCAACCAGCTCATGCCCAAGCCGACCCACCTCACGTGGGAGGAAGCGGCCATCAACGCGCTGTGCAACTCCACGGCCTACCGCATGCTGGTGTCGCACAACGGGGCCCGCATGACCCAGGGCGACAAGGTGCTCGTCTGGGGAGCCAGCGGCGGACTGGGCAGCTTCGCCGTGCAGCACGTCCTCAACGGCGGCGGCACCCCCGTCGGCGTC
>Ga0209890_10001551_pt1 | contig 10384 bp, 9 predicted proteins | sample OrgsoiDNA2013049_FD_185799 | JGI IMG/M metagenome (GOLD analysis project Ga0209890, IMG submission 185799) | Permafrost soil microbial communities from the Arctic, to analyse light accelerated degradation of dissolved organic matter (DOM) -... | ecosystem: Environmental > Terrestrial > Soil >... | reverse complement strand
CATCATCGCGTCGAGTTCGGCTTCGGAAGAGCCGGTCGGCGGACCCGATGGCGGTGCGAGGCCCTTTTGGGCTTCGGTCTCGTCGCCGAGGAACCAGTCATCGGGCGGATGGGTCCAGAATTCCTTGGTTCCGGACTCGTATTTTTTCAGGGGCTTTTGCTGTGCGCCGGCCTGCGAAATCCCCACAATGGTGAGGATCGCGGCGCACGCAAGAACCGATCGATTGAATACCGATTGCATTACGTCACTCCCTAAGCAGCCCAAGCGGCTGCGCTTTTATTTTTGAACGTTTCGAGATGAACTTTGGTGGTCTGCGGTGAAGTGGATCAGATGCGGGGTGGATCAGACCTCAAAACGTTATCACATCCATCGCAGGAGAGAAGCGCCGCCGCGCGATCCTGTCAGGCGGAAACAAATTGAGAAGAAACTTCTTCAAGCCAAGAGATTGCGGCAATTTCAAGCTGGCGCCCACTGCACTGCAGCATGTCAGGGCGTCGAAATCGCGCGGTCGCCAGCTCGCGCAATCGCCACGTTAGGGAGCCGGATCGTGCGCGTTTTGGTTTTGGGAGGGACGGGCTCGATCGGCTCCGCCGTGGTGCGAGAACTCATCAGGTGCGGACATGATGTCTGCGGTCTGGCGCGGTCCGACGCATCCGCAACGAAACTTGCCGAATCTGGCGCGACGCCGGTCGCCGGTGATATCGCGTCGCCAGAGCGATGGGCAGAGGGGCTTCCACTTGTCGATGCCGTGATCCATGCTGCCTGCGATTTCAGCAGCGACATGGGCGCGATCGATCGCCGCATGCTCGACGTGCTGCTGCCAGCACTCGCCGCGCAGCCGAAAAGGCCGCGCTTCATCTATACCGGCGGCTGCTGGCTGTTCGGCGCGACCGGCGACGATGTCGCGACCGAGGAAACGCCGCTTCGTCCGCTGCCTGCTTTTGCGTGGATGGTGCCGCATCTGCGCCAAATTCTTGCTGCCCCCGACATCGACGGCATCGTCATTCACCCGGCGATGGTCTACGAGCCCGGCGGCGGCGTCTTCCTTCGCTTTGCCCGGGATGCCGTCGAACGCGATGCGATCCGGGTGGTGGAAAGCGGACAGGTACGTTGGCCGCTGGTGCACAGCGAAGACCTGGCGACCCTCTACGCGCTGGCGCTTCACGACGCACCGCCGGGGTCGAGCTATATCGGCGCCGCGGTCGAAGGCCTTGCCGTCGGCCGCATCATCAGCGCTTTTGCAAGACGTTTCGGCACCCGACGTCAGCTGCCGGATATCATTTCCGCCGACGCGCTGGCGGCCGAACTCGGCGGCTGGGCCAGGGGTTATTTGCTCGACCAGCAGCTTAGCGGCGCGAAAGCCCTGCGCGATCTCGGCTGGCGGCCGAAGCATCTAGATCCGGAAAGTGAAATCGCGCGGCTGCCCTGAAACAAGCGTGCCTATGGCCATACATCATTTGGTGCGCTTCACGGTCAGCTGAGCTGTGCCCCCATTGTGTCGGTAGGGAAAACCGTAGAGGCCGGGAATGCCGAGCACCGCGTCGTTGACGAAGATGAACAGTTCGCCGGTGCGCGTTGGCTTGATATTATCCTGGATCAGGGGATCGGATGGATCGGGCTCGAAGGTGGTCTCTTCGCCCCCTACCCGGCCGTAACGCAGCACGATCCGGAACCAGTCTTCGAGCAACTCGCGCCGCAACGGCAGCAACATCGTCAGGAAAACTCGCTGGTACCAGGCGGCCGGTTCCTTGGTGGAGAAACCGCCGATCGGAATGTTGAAGACGCCGTTGTCCCACGACGCCGGCGGCGCTTCGACCTTCACGTAGTAGCGGGCACCTTGAGCTGCGAGCAGCACGCCGGTTGCCGCACAAAGGTCCGATGTATTGAAAGTGATCACTTTGCTTTCGCCGACTTTAAGCGGTTGCGGAGCGGGGATATTCGGATCGGTGTCGTGATCGGGGCAGGTCTCGCCCGCCACGTCCAGGATATCGAAGGAAACATGGCTCGCGATGGCCAGCGCCAGATAGGTGAACATCGCCGCGAAGAAGGCCGGCGCGACCTTGCGCTTGAGGCCTTCATGGAAGCCGATGTAAGCGGGGTTGCTGCGTAGCCGATAGATCCAGTTGGCCGGAAGTCCGGCCGGCGCCGCCGGCGTTTGTCGCCAGATAGAGCCCATCAGGTCCGACGTGCGCGATGCGATCCGGGCAGACCACCACAATAGAAATACCAGCAGCGACGCGATCACGACGAACCAATACGGTGCCCGCGCGTAGCCATCGACCCAGGTCGATGCGAAGCTTGGCAGGAACAGGCCGATGAAACGAACGAGATCGGACACCCAGCGCAGCCGCGTATAATATTCATCGGAGCGCTGCGCGCTGCTGACCAGCGGAAAGATCACCAGCCAGACCGTGACGCCGGCGGTTGCAAAATAGGCGATGCGGCGTTTCCATATTTCGTTCCAGACGTATTCCTGCGCCTTGGCGCGGTCCGCCGCGCGCTGGTTGGTCTCGTATCGATACCGGTCCGGCGTGACGATCTCGCCGTCGTCCTTGACGACATCGTAGGTGGGCGGAAGGCCGACCGGCGCGTAGGCGTGGGCGTGGTTCTCGATGCGCTTGAAGACGCTCTCGTGAATCTTGGCGCGCTCCACCTCTATTTCGTCGTCCTCCTTCTTTTGCGCCTCCCGATAGAAGTGCGGCACCAGCTTGTGCGGCCCGTAGCGATAGTAGCCGCCGAGACCCTTGCGCGGATCGTAGTGCCGTCCGTCCTTGTCCCGCATCGAGATGGCATTTTTGAACGTGTCGGGATCGGCCCTCATCACGAAGGGATTGGTCGGATCGTCCGCGTAGTCCGACTTGAACTTGAGCCCGCATCGCCGCGCTTCGGTGATCATCCAGACGAACGGAATGTGGGCCAGCGCGTCGTCGGGATAGCCGCCGCCGACGTTGGAATGCACCCCGGCGAACCAGACCTGGCTGATCCGTTCGTCCTTGATGAATCGGCGGCGCGCAAGATCGACCTCGGGCGCATCGCGTTCGGCTGGCTTTGCCCTGGCTTCATCATCGCGAACTTTTTTGCCGCTCTCGCTCCAGAGCTGCGGATGGAACGTGGTGCGTTCCTCGTCGAGTGCCAAGGCCTGGCACGCCCGTATGACGCTGCCGGAAAGATGGTTGTTGGAAAGTTCGATCGGCCACAGGTACTGATGCATGCCGCGGGTCATCTCTTCGATCGGCATGCCGTAGGCGGCGACCGTATCCCAGACGCCGATGAACCTGACCTTGACGTTCCCGCGAACGCCGGGCGGCGGATAGGCGGGACCGAACTTGTTGCGGATCCACTGGTACGGCGCTTCCAGTTTCAGGTTCGGGTAGCGGTCCCTGCGATAGGCGCGATAGGCCGCCTTTGCCAGACTGGCGAGTTGGGCTTCGTTGTCCGCTTTAACGAGCCCCTGACTGTCGATCAGCCCCATCACGATCCTGATCGTGAAGGCGCCGCGACTGAAGCCAAAGCCGAACAATTCGTCGCCGGCGTCGCGATAATTGCGGCAGGCGAATTTATAGAGTGCGATCACGTTCCGTCGCAACCCGAAGCCGAACGCACCGCCGAGTATGGCCAGCGGCTTGAACGACGAGGTGCCAACGCCATCGTCGTAGCAGGCGATCTGATCATTCCCGGAAAGGTCCAGCGCCTCGAAGGTGCGCCGGACGTTGGTGCGCCACACCTTCGCCGCGGAATTGCCTGTGCCGTCCGACAGCAGAACAATTTTCCGGCTCATACCACGCCCCCGTGTAATGTATCTTCAGTGCAATCTCTGGCAGTATAGCATCGCACGGCCGTTCTAGCCGCGAAAGATGATCGGCGATCACGGTGGCGATATTGACAGTTTTGTGAGAGGCACAAACAACAAGGCCGCCGAACGGCGGCCTGTCGCTGAACGATCGCTTTGCCAATAAAAATTCTGGAGCGGGCGAAGGGATTCGAACCCTCGACCCCGACCTTGGCAAGGTCGTGCTCTACCACTGAGCTACACCCGCATCCGAGAGATTGGCAGCGATCACGCGCCGACAACGGGCAGAGCTATGCCAAATGCGGCCCGCGAATGCAACAGCCCGCGCGTGACCTTCGAACCGGCGGATCGCCCGATATCGGAGCAATTGCGCGCAAATCAGCCCGAAACGGCCGGCGAGCCGCCGCCGACCTTATCCATCGCGGCTTCCGGCAGCCCTGAAGGCCGGCTGACCAGCGTGCCGCGCAGCGATTCGAGCCATTTGCCGAACGAACCCCGAAGGGTTCCGGCCAGTTCATCTTGACGGGGCGTGTCGCAATCGAAGGTCGCCCACCATTCGGCGAAGGCCCGGTCGCCGTCCTCAATCCTGCTTTCGCCGGCGCCGCCTACCCAGACCGGATAGTTGTTGAAATCGCGGACGATTTTCCACACCTCGGGGGCAGGCTGCTCGAACACGGTGCTGTAATAGGCCCTGGCCATCTCTCAATCCCTTTATTTAACCCGTTGAAACCGGGCCATGGGCCAGGGAAAACTTGCCGCCCACCCGGTCTCCGAGGGAAGCCGCTTGCGGCCTTTGCATCGGAGGCATCCGGACAGCTGGAACCGATTGAAATTTCCGGGCAAACCGCCACTTAGGTGCAGAGAACTTCTCAACCACCACCCTGGGGCGTGCTAGAATAGGCCCCAATCCCGATACATCAGGCGAGGATTTCCGTGACGATAGTAGAGCAGGGCAGCGTGCCGGCGCCGCAGGCGGCGTCCGATTTGATCAAGGAGACGACCACCCAGACGTTCGTGAAGGACGTCATCGAGGAGTCGAAGCGCCAGCCGGTGCTGATCGACTTCTGGGCGCCATGGTGCGGCCCCTGCCGGCAGCTCACGCCGATCATCGAGAAGGCGGTCCGGGCCGCAAAGGGCAAGGTCAAGCTGGTCAAGATGAACATCGACGAACATCCGGCGATTCCCGGCCAGATGGGTATCCAGTCGATTCCGGCCGTGATCGCTTTCGTCAACGGCCAGCCCGCTGATGGTTTCATGGGCGCGGTCCCGGAAAGCCAGGTCACCGCCTTCATCGACAAGCTGACGGCGGGCATGCCGGGTGTGGGCGAGCCCGATATCGCGGAGATCCTGAAAGAGGCCGAAGCCGTTCTGGCCGAGAGCGATCCCGCCACCGCGGCATCGATCTATGCCGAGGTGCTGGCCGCGGATGCCACCAACATCGCCGCGCTCGCAGGGCTCGCGAAATGCTACATGGCGACCGGCGCCATCGAGCAGGCCAAGCAAACCATTGCCACGGTGCCGGAATCGAAACGCAATGACGCTGGCGTCAAGGCCGTGCAGGCGTCGATCGATCTTGCCGAGCAGGCCAGGGCGCTCGGCCCGGTGACCGAGCTGGAGCAGAAAGTCGCCGCAAATCCGCTCGATCATCAGGCGCGATTCGATCTTGCGACCGCGCTCAACGCCAGCGGCAAGCGCGCCGAGGCCACCAACCGGTTGCTCGAAATCGTCAAGCGCGACCGTAAATGGAACGAGGATGGCGCGCGAAAGCAGCTGGTGCAGTTCTTCGAAGCGTGGGGTCCGACCGATGAAGCCACCGTGGATGGACGAAAACGGCTGTCGACAATCTTGTTCTCATAGCGCGCATTCCGCAAAAGCATGCCCTCGGACTTGATCCGAGGGCGGACGCCGGTTTTGCGAGGATGCGCGCAAGTTTAGAATCCGTGGATTAGCGCCGGAACCGCACATGCCGATCAATGCCGATTATCGCGGGCCCGGCGACCTTCCCGAGGTGATCCCGGTGTTTCCGCTGCCTGGCGCGCTGCTGTTGCCGCGCGGCCAGATGCCGCTCAACATCTTCGAGCCGCGCTATCTGGCGATGGTGGACGACGCGCTGCGCGACGGCCATCGGCTGATCGGAATGATCCAGCCGGACGTTGCCCACTCGCGGAACGAGGCCAGGCCGGCGCTGTTTAGCGTCGGCTGCGTCGGGCGCATCACCCAGCTCGCCGAGGCCGGCGACGGCCGCTACATTCTCGAGCTTACCGGAATCGCACGCTTCAAGGTGGTCGAGGAAATTACCGTGCTGACCGCGTATCGGCAATGCAAGGTGGATTATTTCCCCTACATCGACGATTTCACCGCGCGCAAGGGCGAGGACGCGGTCGACCGCGAAGCGCTGCTCGAGGTGCTGACGGATTTTCTCAAAGCCAACGATCTCAAGGTCGACTGGGAAGGCGTCGAGAGCGCACCCAACGAGGCGCTGGTCAACGCATTGGCGATGATGTCGCCCTATGGGCCGCCGGAAAAGCAGGCGATGCTCGAGGCGCCCGATCTCAAGACCCGCGCCGAAATCCTGATCGCGGTCACCGAGATGGATCTGGCCAAGAAGCGCACCAGCGGCGATACCGGGCTGCAATAATCACGGCAAAGGAAAACTTGCCTCGCGCGCAAGGCGTCGACTTCCATTTTGGACCGGACCCGCACGTCGCGGGGAAGGCGGTGCTTCGGATTGTGGCGGCGACGTGGTTGCGGAGCCACAGTCGCACCGAAAAGATTCTCCGGATGAAGGCCTAAGCATGCGAGAGGGCGGACGGGGGCTGTTTTCCAGCCTAAGCCACATCGATGCCGGGACAATGGTTTGCGGGGCGCGGCTGGTCCGGCAGGTAGCCAACGTCACGACGGACGGAGTGCGGGCTCTATCCGGGATGCAGCCGGCGCGTTCGCATCGATGATGTTTGCCGTTCGCGATGACTTCGGCGTTTGTAAAGATTGGCTTCCATTAGTTTGAAATTCGGCGACGTGCCCTGAGCGGCCAGCAACCGTGCAGGTGGAGGGTGGGCCACGTCGCCGTCCGGTGCCCGCGTTGGGCGTTTCCTCCCGAACTGTCCGGCGGCCCCGAGCCGCCGGGCTTTTTTTTGCAACCTCCTGCAGCGACAACGTCAGCCGACCGCTGGTCGCCGCACAAGCGAAAGAAATTCGCTCCAAACCGGAGGCATTCGAGGCTGCCTGGTGGCAATGTCCCGGAGGGATCCGCCCTAGTATCCCGCCACGGCCAGCGCGACCACCGCGCTCAGCGCCACCCATCCGAAATGCCGGCCGCGGAACACCCATGCGTTGCCGACGATGCCAAAGCCGTACATCACGGCCATCGTCGCAATGATCCAGTGCCGCGCTGGCGCCGATGCCATCAAGGGCGCTGCGATCAGCAGCGCGCCGCCGCAGATCCACCCGACCGTACCGACCTGCCAGCACAGCCGGATCAGATTGCGCAGCCTCGGGGGCTCGATGGTGGCGCGTGCAAACACTCTTGTTTCGCCGAGCACGCCGTGGATCAGCGCGACCGCGATCGCGGCGACGCCAGCGCATTGCAACAGAACATCGCGCATCGGATACATTCTCCATACATGACTGTATGGTATCTATGGCGGAGGCGCTGGCGCCGGTCAATACAGTGATGTATGGTCAAGTTGTCGCAGGAAGGAAGATGGCCGATCAACTCTCCGCCAAGGACTGGCTCGATCAGGGCCTCAAGGTGCTGGCGGCGCGCGGTTTCACGGCGCTGAAGGCCGAGCCGCTGGCGAAGGCAATGGGCGTTTCGCGCGGCAGCTTCTACTGGCACTTTGCCGACATCGGCGCCTACCACGCCGCCGTCCTCGGGCGCTGGCGCGAGGTTGCTGCCGAGCGGATCATTGCCAATCTCGAGGCCGCGTCCGGCAACGACACCCCGATCCAGCTCTTGCTGCGCCGGGCATTCGGGACCAAGCCGGCGCTGGAGAACGCGGTCCGCACCTGGGCGACGATCGATCCGGTGGCTCGCGCCGCGGTCCAGGCCATCGACCGCCGGCGGCTGGGTTATGTCGAGAATCTCCTCGGCGCGTCCGGATTACCGGCGGATGTGGCGCGTGCCCGCGCGCAAATCCTTTACTGGGCGTTTCTTGGCTTTGCGCTGTCGGACAAGCCGCTGCCACCGGCGCGGCAAGCCGAGGTGCTCGACGAACTGCTCCGGATGGCCTCGCGGTGAGCGCGCGCCGCTTCACGTTGCGGTCGAATATGCTACAGCATCCAATTCCAAGCAGGAGCAGCACATGACATCTCCGCCCGAACGCCTTGAAGGCACCGTCGATCCAAAATTGCTGGAAATTCTGGTCTGTCCACTGACCAAGGGCCCGCTGGAGTTCGATGCGTCGCGACAGGAACTGATCTCGCGTTCGGCAAAGCTCGCTTATCCGATCCGCGATGGCATCCCGATCATGCTGCCGGAAGAGGCGAGGAAGATTGACTAGCCCGATGCGCGCCCGGGCGATCGGTGCTGCGCTCGCAATACTCAACTTCTTCGGCATGACCCTGAACGCACCCGCTGAAGAAACCAACATCCGCGTCGGCGCCCTCGCCGCGCTACTGGCGGTTCCGTCCGGTGTCGAACGACCGCCAGTCGCGCTTTTGATCGCAGGCTCCGGCTCTACCGACCATGACGGCAACGGACCGCAGATCAAACCCGCAACGCTGAAGAAACTCTCCGAGCAACTCGCGGCGCGCAAAATCGCGACGCTTCGCTACGACAAGCGCGGCGCCGGCGGATGGAAAGCGGAATTTGGACGGCCGGAAGATTTTCGCTTCAAGGATTATGTCGACGATGCCGCGGCGCTGGTGAATTATCTGCGCAGCAGCGGAAAATTCTCGAAAGTCATTCTGGTCGGACATAGCGAGGGTGGCCTGGTCGCGATCCTGACCGCCCGGCGCGTAGCCGTCGACCGTCTGGTCTTGCTGGCCACCGCGGCGCGGCGGCAGGGCGATCTGCTCAAGGCCCAGCTCGAAAAGACGCTTGCTCCTGACGTGTTCAAGCCGATCGCCAAGGCCATCGACGACATCATGGCCGGGCGGATTGTCGACCCACCGCCGGGGCTGGCGATCCCGGCGTCGATGCAGCCCGGCATTGCCTCGGCCTTCACGGAAGACCCGATCGACCCCTTGAAACTGATCGAACGGCCGACCCTGATTGTCGCGGGCGGCCGCGACCGGCAGGTGGCACGACTGGATTTCGTTGCCCTCGGCGCAGCGTCGCCATTAGCGAAAACGCTTTGGCTTCCGGACATGAATCACGTGCTGGTCGATGTCGCGGATGAAGCGGATGATGTCGCCGCCTATAACCAGCCCGAGCGCGCGCTTGACACTGTCCTGATCGATTCGGTCGCGGAATTTGTTCTGGCGAACGACGCGCGCTAAAGCGCCTCGCCCTTCAACAGCCGCGGCACCTCGCCGGCAAGTCCCGCCGCCTGGCGGATGAACAGGCTTTTCAACGGCGGCGCGCGGTCGACCAGTCCGAGGCCGATATCGCGCACCGTGCGCAACAGCGTCGATTGGTTCGAAAACAGCAGGTTGAGCGAATTGGTGGCAAGCCCCATCGCCATGGTGTCGAAACGCCGCCAGCGCTGATAGCGGTCGAGCACGTCGGCCTGCCCGAGATCCATCCCGAGCCGCGCGGCATCGACGACCACTTCGGCAAGTGCAGCGACGTCCTTCAGGCCCATGTTGAGGCCCTGACCTGCGATCGGGTGAATCACATGCGCCGCGTCGCCGATCAGCGCCATCCGTTCGCCGATGAACGAGCGCGCCACGAAATAGCCGAGCGGAAACGCCCGCGGTTTGTCGAGCGCTTTGATCTCGCCGAGATGCAGCCCAAAACGCTGTTCGAGTTCGCCGTGAAATTCCTCTTCGCCAAGGCCGACGATGCGCGCGGCCTCGGTGCGCTTCTCGGTCCATACCAGCGATGAGCGTTGTCCGGTCAACGGCAGGATCGCGAACGGCCCGGCGGGCAAGAAATGTTCTTCGGCGCGGCCGTGATGATCGCGCTCGTGGCCGACGGTGACGACAATGCCGGACTGATCGTAATCCCAGCCATGGGTGGCGATCCCGGCGCGCTCGCGCAGCTTCGAGCGCGCGCCGTCGGCCGCCACCAGCAGACTTGCCGCAACGACGCTGCCGTCGGCGAGCGTTACATCCAAGCCGTCGCTGCGCGAATCGAAGCTGGTGACCGCGGTCGCCCTGAGATCGATGCCCTCAGCCTCGGCACGCGCGGCCAGCGCATCGATCAGATAACGGTTTTCGACCATGTGCGCGAACGGTTCGCCCGGCTCGACATGCCCTGCAAATGTCAGGAACACCGGACGGGTCGCGTCCTCCAGCCTGGAATCGGTCACGACCATGTCGAGGATCGGCTGGGCCTGCCCCGCGACCTGATCCCACACCCCGATGGCATCGAACAACCGGCGGCAGGCCGCGACGATGGCGGTGGCGCGCGGATCGCGGCTTGGCCGCAGCCCCAGCGCCGGATCGGCAACGATGATCGGTATATCGGCGCCAAGGCCCTGACGCAGC
>Ga0209890_10001550_pt1 | contig 10387 bp, 6 predicted proteins | sample OrgsoiDNA2013049_FD_185799 | JGI IMG/M metagenome (GOLD analysis project Ga0209890, IMG submission 185799) | Permafrost soil microbial communities from the Arctic, to analyse light accelerated degradation of dissolved organic matter (DOM) -... | ecosystem: Environmental > Terrestrial > Soil >... | reverse complement strand
CTGTTGAGGGCGAAACCGTGCATCGTGACGTTCTGGCTCACCCGGATGCCGATGGCGCCGATCTTGCGGTCGGGTCCGGTCTGATCGGCCAGCACCCACACGCCGCTGCGGCCCTTCACGCGGGCGGCGGTGACCCCCACGTCGGCACAGACGCGGATCATCATCTCCTCGAGGCGTCGCACGTGCGCGACGACGTCGACGGGGGAGGCGAGCCGGATGACGGGGTATCCCACCAGCTGACCCGGACCATACCAGGTGATCTTGCCCCCGCGGTCGACATCGATCACCGGGGTGCCGTCAAAGGGGCGTTCGTGCGGTTCGGTTCGCTTGCCCGCGGTGTAGACGGCCGCGTGCTCGAGCAGCAGTACCGTGTCGGGTTCGTCGCCGGAAACAACCGCGGCGTGGACTTCACGCTGATGGTCCCAGGCAACCCTGTAGTCGACATAGTCTGGGGCAAAACCCATGTGCTCAAACCGCATACCGCCAGAGTACGCGGGCCGAACACGTGCTTGAGTGAGCGTTGACGAAACCGCGCAGTGGCAATCAGGGGAGCAGAGCAGTTGAACCGTCACGACATCACGCCCGAGCAAGAGGCAACCGAACGTACCAGGGCCAGTGGCCGCAAGAAGCTGGTCCGCCTTGTCGCCCTGGTGATGGTCCTTGTCGCGTGGCTGGGTCTCGCCGCGGTGGGTGGCCCCCTGGTCGGACGGCTGTCCGAGGTCCAGAAGAACGACAACGCCTCGTTCCTGCCCAAGACCGCTGAGTCCACCGAGGTCAACACGCTGGCGGCCAAGTTCAGCTCGACGAGCACGCTGCCGTACTTCGTGGTGATCGAGCGCCCTGCAGGCCTGCGGCCAACCGATGCCGCAGCGGTGAAGAAGTTCATCGCGGGTATTCCGTCCCTGCCCTTTGAGATCAAGGGCTACAGCATGGGGCCGTACCTCGCTGCGCCCCCGGCGGCGGCCATCCCGAGCGCGGACGGCAAGGCGCTGCTGGTGCCGGTTGAGCTCGATGCCAAGAAGGCCGCCGAGGTGATCGGATCATCCAGTCCCCTGTTCGAGGGGGCCAAAGCGCTGAAGGCGTCCGCGGCCACCGCACTGACCCCCAGCGGACTGGACGTCTACGTCGCAGGTCCCGGCGGAGTCCTTGCTGACTTCGTGACCGCTTTCGGCGGCATCGACGGCATCCTGTTACTCGTCGCTCTCGGGGTCGTGTTCGTCATCCTGCTCGTGGTCTATCGCAGCCCGATCCTGCCGATCACGGTGCTGTTCACGGCGATCTTCGGGCTTGCCGCCGCTGCCCTGGTCGTCTACCCCCTGGCCAAGAACGACGTCATCGGGCTCAACGGCCAGAGCCAGGGAATTCTGTCCATCCTGGTCGTGGGTGCGGCCACGGACTACTCGCTGCTCCTGGTCTCCCGTTACCGGGAGGAGCTGCATGAGCACCCGAGCAAGTGGGCGGCCATGTCGATAGCCTGGAGAGCTGCGTTCTCACCCATTGCGGCCAGTGCGGCCACCGTCATTCTTGGCCTGCTGTGTCTGCTGCTGTCCAAGCTCGGCAGTACGCGCGGCCTGGGACCCATCGGCGCTCTGGGCATCGCTGGGGCGCTGATCGCCGCGCTGACCTTCCTACCGGCGGTTCTGCTGCTCTTCGGGCGGCGCATCTTCTGGCCGATCATCCCGAGGGTCGACCACGTTCATGCCGAGGACTCGGTCGGGCGCCGTGGTATCTGGGGTCGCGTTGCCGCCATGGTGGGCCGTCACCCACGTCGCACCTGGGTCTTGACACTGGCGGGTCTGCTTGCCTGCGCCGCTTTCGTCCCGACTCTGCACGCCCAGGGAATCAGCCAGTCGCAGATCTTCCTGAACAAGGTTGAGTCCGTCACCGGCCAGGAGGTTCTCGCGCGGCACTTCCCGGCCGGTTCCGGGTCTCCGGTGCAGATCATCGCGCCCCAGGCCAAGGCTGAGCAGGTGCTGGCTCAGGCGAAATCTGTCGATGGTGTCGCCTCGGCGTTCGTGGGCCAGGCACCCGGAGCGCCGCCAAAGGTCGTCGCCGGAGACGTCCTCGTCCAGGCCACCCTCACCCCTGCCGCGGATACCCCCGCCGCCGAGGCCGTGGTCGAGAAGCTTCGCAGCTCGCTTGACACAGTCGGTCCCGAAGTCCTGGTCGGCGGCAGCACCGCCATCAACTTCGACGTCCGGCAGGCCAGCGAACGGGACCTGCGCGTGATCATCCCGGCGATCCTGGCCGTGGTGTTTCTGGTCCTGATGCTGTTGTTGAGATCTTTGGTCGCTCCGGTGATCCTGGTCGCCGCCAACGTCCTGTCGTTCGCGGCAACCCTTGGCGTGTCGGCGGTCGTGTTCAACCATGTCTTCCACTTTCCCGGCTCCGACCCGGCAACTCCGCTCTACGCCTTCGTGTTCCTGGTGGCACTGGGTATCGACTACTCGATCTTCCTGATGACCCGGGTCCGTGAGGAGTCGGCCGAGCGGGGCACCAGACCGGGGATCCTCGTGGCGCTGGCTGTGACCGGCGGGGTCATCACGAGTGCCGGAATCGTTCTCGCCGCGACGTTCTCGGCGCTGGCCCTCATCCCGATCGTCTTCCTCGTCCAGATTGCCTTCATCGTGGCGTTCGGTGTGCTGCTGGACACCACGGTGGTCCGCTCGCTCCTGGTGCCGGCATTCGCCTACGATCTTGGCCGACGCATCTGGTGGCCCAGCAAGCTCGACCGGCAGACGCCGACGGACGAGAGCGCCGTGCCCGAGAAGGTCGGGCAGGTGGACGGCCTGTGATGTCCGTGGCATCAAAGGTCTCGCGAAGGCCGCTGGCTCGATGACCCCCGTCGCCGTGACCACCGTTGGCCTGGCGGGCTTCGGTTCGTCAGGCCGTGGCATCCACGCGCCACTTCTACAGCAGGCAGGTATGACGGTTGCCGCGGTCTCGACCGCCAATCCGGAGCGCGCGGAACAGGTCAGGTCCGATCTGCCCGGTGCGCGCGTGGTGCCTGACCTAGACGCCCTGCTGACGGTGGCAGGTCTGGATCTGATCGTGCTTGCCACCCCGAGTGGCCTGCACGCCCGGCAGGCCCGGCAATGTATTGACGCGGGGATCGCGGTCGTGGTCGACAAGCCGCTGGCCACGGATTCCACCCAGGCTCTGCGAGTTGTCGAGGCAGCCCGCACGGCCGGCGTCGCACTCACGGTCTTCCACAACCGGCGGTTCGACGCCGAGCACGTGACGGTCCGGGAAGCCGTGGCGTCGGGTCGGCTGGGTGAGGTATTCCGACACGAGTTTCGCTGGGAACGCTGGCGGCCCACACCTAAGGACCGGTGGCGTGAGAACGCCTCTGCGGCTGATGGCGGCGGTATTCTGTTCGACCTGCACAGCCACATGATCGACGCCGCGGTCGACCTCTTCGGCCCGATCGACACGGTCTATGCCGAGGTCGCGGCCCGCACCACGGCAGCCGAGGATGATGCGTTCCTGGCATGCCGGCATACCTCGGGGATGGTGTCCCACCTGGGTGCGACCTCCCTGTCCGCGGCGCCCGGACCGCGGGTCCGGGTCCTGGGTTCGAGCGGCGCTTTCCTGCTCAACCAGTTCGTGGACGATGGCACCGACATCTATCCGGATCTGGCGGACGCCGACGGGACGCACTGCGGCTGGATCTACGAAGGGGCCCAGCGGACTCCGGTGACCCGGGCGGCCGCCGGACAGGTCGACTTCTACCGCGAGGTGAGGGGAGCACTTGACACTGAGAATCCCCGGGCACACATGCCGGTCGACCCCTATGACGCGGTGCACACCCTGGCCGTCATCGACGCGGCCCGGGTCAGCGCCACACGGGGAACGGTGGTTCAGGTGGACACGCCGGGCCGGCGTTGAGTCATTGACCTCTCGAGCTATCGAGCCATCGAGGTATCGAGCGTTCGAGCGATCGAACCTTTGAGCTATGGCCGACCGAGCCATTGCGTCTCGAGTCGCTCCTCGATGGCTCGATCCCCATCGCGCGTGACGATGTAAGCTCCCTTGCCCGGTTGTTCGGTGACGGCTTCGACGAGCTCGGTTCCGCGGTAGAGCATTCCGACGCCGTCGTCGGTGCAGTGCGTGGTGCCGAGGGTGCCGTCGGCGACGAGCCGGTGGACAAGAGGACGGCGACGATCCTCGCTGTCGTAGTGGACGCCGTTGCCATAGGGAAGGAACCCGAGGCCATTGTTGACAGCACGCAGGTCCGGGCCGAAGGAGTCGGTGGTGCCGCCCTCGAACCAGCAGATCGAGCCGGCTGAGACCCCGGCGAGGACGACTCCTGCCAGCCAGACGCGCCGCAGGATCTCATCCAGACCGTGCACCCGCCATACGGCCAGGAGGTTGGCCACAGAACCGCCGTTGACCCACACGACGTCCTGCTCCATCAGGTGACCCTCGATGTCATCCAGGTTGGGCATCGAGAACAGGCTCAGGTGGGTGAGGTCGAAGCCGGCCAACCGGCCGGCCTCGGAGACCTCCATCTGGAACCGGGGATCGTCACCGGACGCCGTGCTCACGTTGCACAGCCTGGGGACAACTGAGGAGGCACCGGACAGATCCACGGCATAGTGGAGCAGGTCAGCGAACTGGAAGCGCAACCGGTCGTGGTCGCGGTACCCCCCGGAGGTTGCGAGGATCGTTGGTGCGTCAGTAGCCATGCTCAGACAATAGGGGGAGCCATCGCGTTGCAGCCGCTCGTGCCAGGTTTCATCACCGGCAGAATGAGCACGAACGCGTCCGGTTCTGAGTGGTCGGCGGTTCGCAGCGAGGACGGGAACCCTTTCGTTCTCAAGGTCATCGCGGTCCCCGACCTGGCCCAGGCGCAGAGGCTCGCACGCGAACAGATGGCCGAGTACGACCGGATCGGGAACGAGCATCTGGTCCGTCGGCACGGCGCGTTCGCGACATCCGACGGCCGGCTTGCGCTGGTCCTCGACGAGGTCAACGGGGGCAGTCTGGCTCAGCTGCTGGGGGCTCGGGGGCGGCTCACTCCGGGCGAGACCGTGACAACCGTGGCACCGCTGTTCGGGGCATTGGCCGATCTGCACGCAGCCGGTGTCGTGCATGGTGAGCTGTCCCCCGGGAACATTCTGTTCAGCGCTCAGGGCAGGCCGATGATCGGCGACCTGGGTGTATCAGGTCTCTTGGGCGAGGATGCTGGACTGCTCAATGGGGTTGGGTCCGGGGCTGGAAGTGGGGGTTTCCGGGCGCCTGAGCTCGTCGGCAACGCTTCGCCCTCGCCGGTTTCCGATGTCTACGCGATGGCGGCGCTCGGCTGGTTCTGTCTGACCGGAGCCGCGCCCGTTCCTGCTGCCGTACGTCGGTCCCTGACGTCGTTGGCCCCCGATACGCCCCTTCGGCTTGTCGAGGTCCTGACCGCCTGTCTCGCCACCAACCCCGCAGCGCGACCCTCTGCCAGGGTTGCTGCGGTCGAGGTCTTCGAGGCGGCGCCAGCCGAGTCGGTCGCCCTTGCCCCTGTGTCTGACCCCGCGGCCGAGATCACCCGTCGCATCAGAGCAGTCGCGGCCTCTGCATGCGTCCCGCCACCGTCGAGGATCAAGTGGAGATACCAGTCCGAGCTGGTCCTGGGCGTTGTGGCGCTGCTGGTGGTGCTGCTCGGCGCCGGTGCGACCTGGTTCTTTCGGCGCCCGCCGGAGGCCTCCGCATCGATGTCCTTCCGGTCGGCCGCCCAGCCCTCGACGCAGCCAGACACCGGGCGAACGACCACCTCGCCAGCGGCGGCGGTGCAGCCAACACTGCCGCTGCCGACCATGCCGGCGTCGATGCGGACCCCAACGTCGACGGCCGTTGCCCTGAAGGACAGGCCGCACAGCCCCGACGACATACTGACGGCATCCAGCTCGCCTCGGTTGGCCGCCGCCGGCCTGTTGCAGGCGTTGGTTGACGCGCGGGCTCTCGCCTACGCCGCGCGCAGCCCGGCTCTCCTGGATCTCGTCTATGCCCCGGGAGCAACCAAGACAGATGTGGACAGAGGCAACATCGCCACCGCGCTCAAGAACGGAGGGACCTATCTCGGGCTGTCTTTTGTCGTCAGGGACGTGGCCTTCCTGGATGGCACATCAGACACGGCGCGAATCCGGGCAACGATCTTCACCCCCGCCTACAAGACGGGGCAACCGGACGGTCGGAAGATTCCCCATGCACAAGAGATCCTCGGGCCCTGCATCTTCTCCCTGAGCCTGACGCCGGACGGCTGGCGAATCCTTGCCCTGACGGTGCCCTAGATCTGGTCGGCCAGCCAGCGCATGGCGCTCTTGATGGTCTCGTGCTCGAAGACGAAACCCGAAGCAGTCAGAACGCTGGGCGTGATTCGGGCACTGGCCAGGATGTCGGCAGCAAAACCACCCAGGGCTACCTTGAGAGCCAGCGCCGGGGCCGGCAGCAGCGCTGGCCGGCCCAGCTCCGCGCCGAGGGCTTTCATGACCTCGGCCTGACGTAGCGGCTGCGGGCTGACGAGGTTGACGGGTCCCACGATGTCGTGGTCGATGAGGTGAGCCAGCGCGCGGAGCTCGTCCTGCAGCGTGATCCAGCTCCAGTACTGTCGTCCGGAGCCCAGCGGGCCGGCCAGACCCAGCCTCGCCAGCGGGAGGACCCGTTTCATGGCGCCACCGTCGGGTGTCAGCACCAGCCCTGATCTCGCGTGGGCAACGCGTAGTCCTGCCTCCTGTGCGGGGGCAGTCGCGGCCTCCCAGGCACGGACGACGTCGGCCAGGAACCCCTGACCCGTGTCGCTGTCCTCTGTGAGAATCTCGTCGCCGCGGTCACCGTAGGCGCCGATCGCCGAACCGCTGATGAGCGCGATGGGCTCACCGAGGTCGGCCAGGGCCGTGGCCACGGTGGCGGTGCCATTGACCCGGGAGTCGAGGATCTCCTGCCGGTATGCGGCAGTCCAGCGGTGCTGGCCCACGCCGGCTCCGGCAAGGTGAACCACCACCGTGAGGCCGGAGAGGTCACCGGGGTTGAGCTTTCGCGACGCGGGGTCCCAGCCGACCTCGTACCGGGTCGCCGGCTCGCGGCGGACCAGGTGCACGACGTCGTCCCCTCGGGCACTCAGGAACGCCGACAGGGCGCCGCCGATCAGACCTGACGCACCACTGATCGCAACGCGCTGCGGCTGCAACTCGGACATACTCGGATCGACTCTAGAGTCCCAGGGAGGCTTCGAAGGCGCCTTCCTCAAGGCGCGCCTTCATCGTTGTCAGGAAGCGCGCGGCGTCCGAACCATCAACCACACGGTGGTCGTAGGACAGTGCCAGATAGACGATTGAGCGGATGGCGATAGTCTCGCCGCCGTCGCTGTCCTTGACCACGACGGGACGCTTAACGACCGCGCCGGTGCCGAGGATGGCGACATTCGGCTGGTTGATGATGGGGGTGTCGAACAAGACGCCGCGGCTACCGGTGTTGGTGAGAGTGAAGGTGCCGCCAGCGAGCTCATCGGGGGCGACCTTGTTGGTGCGCGTTCGCTCGGCCAGGTCTGCAATCCTGCGAGCCAACCCTGCGATGTTGAGGTCGCCGGCGTCCTTGACCACGGGCACGAGCAGCCCGCGTTCCGTGTCGACCGCTACGCCGAGATTCTCCGACCCGTGGTAGGTGATCTGGTCACCCTCGACGCTGGAGTTGACATTGGGGTGGGCCTTGAGAGCCTCTACGGCAGCCAGGGCGAAGAACGGCAGGAAGCTGAGCTTGGTTCCCTCGCGCGCCTCGAACTCAGCCTTGGCCTTGTCGCGCAGCCTCGCGATCTTCGTGACGTCGACCTCGAGCACGCTGGTCAGCTGCGCCGACACGTGCAGAGACTCGACCATCCGTGCTGCGATGACCTTGCGCAGCCGGCTCATCTTCTCGGTGGTCCCGCGTTTGGGCGAGACGCCGGTGCTGCCCGAAGGGGCGGCCGGTGCGGCGGCCGGGGCTGGGGCGGCCTCTGCATTGGCAGCTGCGGCGGAATCCAGTACGTCCTGTTTCCGGATCCGTCCACCGATGCCGGTTCCCCTGATCGAGCCGAGGTCGACATTGTTGTCGCTGGCCAGTTTTCGCACCAGGGGTGTGACGTAGGCCGCGGCATCCGCGCCGCTTGCTCCGGGTGTAGCAGCCATCACGTTGGAAACCGGCGCGGCCGTTGTTGGGGCAGCAGTGGGCACAGGTGATGTGGCTGGAGCGGATGTGGACGCGGCAACAGGCGCGACTCGTGCAGGTGGGGCAGCAGGCCACGCTGCTGCCGGTACTGCCGGTGCTGCCGGGACCGTGGACTCCGGGGCCGGATGTTGGACCTGTGCCGGGGCCGTGCCCTCCCGGACGTAGGCGCCGCCGATGACTGCCAGATCGGCTCCGACAGGGACCGTCTCGTCCTCAGTGACCAGAATCTTGGTGATAACGCCCGCAGCCGGCGACGGGATCTCGGTGTCCACCTTGTCGGTAGAGACCTCGAGCAGGGGCTCGTCGACCTCGATCTGGTCGCCCTCTGCCTTGAGCCAGCGAGTGACGGTCCCCTCCGTCACCGATTCACCCAGGGCCGGCATCGTGACGGTGGTGCCGGCCTCGACCGGCGCGCCAGAGGCGGGTGGGGGCGAGACCGGCGCCTCGGCAACCGGCGTCTCGGCAACGTGCGCCTCCGGAACAGGTTGTGGCGCCTCCTGGACGGCCGGCGTGGCGCGGACCTGCTCCAGCGCTGGTTCAGCCGTCGGGGTGGACGTGTCGGCCGGGGCTGGCACACCGTCACCGACGACAGCCAGATCCGTGCCCACCGGCACGGTCTCGTCCTCGGCCACCAAGATCTCCTGCAGTGTGCCTGCAACTGGCGAGGGAATCTCGGTGTCGACCTTGTCGGTCGACACCTCGAGCAGGGGCTCGTCGACGGCCACCGGGTCGCCGACGTTCTTCAGCCAGCGTGTCACGGTCCCTTCGGTGACCGACTCCCCGAGGGCTGGCATGATCACGCGTTCAGACATGAGTTGAGGTCTCCTCGTTGGGCGGTGTGACGGTCAAAGCGTGTGCTTACAGGTGCGGATGCGCTCATTCAAACGGCTCTGTGAGGTCCGCCCTCATGCGATCAGGCGTGGGCGTGAAGTGGCTTTCCGGCGAGGGCAAGATGTGCCTCGCCGAGGGCTTCGTTCTGGGTCGGGTGTGCGTGGATCAGCTGCGCGACGTCGCTGGGCAGTGCCTCCCAGTTGTAGATCAGCTGAGCCTCGCCCACCTGCTCACCCATCCGGGCGCCGATCATGTGCACTCCAACGACCGGGCCGTCCTTCTGGCGGACCAGCTTGACGAAGCCCTGGGTTGCCAGGATCTGGCTCTTCCCGTTGCCGCCGAGGTTATAGTCATAGGTCTCAATCTCGCCGAACTTCTCCCTGGCCTGTGCTTCGGTGTAGCCGATGGAGGCAATCTCGGGGTCGCAGTAGGTGACGCGCGGGATTCCCATCTCGTCGATGACCGGTGGGTTGAGCCCGGCGATGTGCTCGGCGACGAAGATGCCCTGGGCGAAGCCTCGGTGAGCAAGCTGCAGCCCTGGCACGATGTCGCCGACAGCGTAGATGCCCTCGACATTCGTCTGGCAGCGCTCGTCAGCCGGGACAAAGCCACGGTCGACCGTGACGCCCGCCTCTTCGTAACCCAGACCGGCGGTGACCGGACCGCGTCCGACCGCCACGAGGAGCAGGTCGGCCTCGATGGTCTCGCCGGACTCAAGCGACACACTCACCGTGTCGCCTGACTGGGTGACGCCGGAGAACTTCACGTTCGTCTTGAAGCTGATCTTGCGCTTGCGGAAGGATCGCTCGAGCTGCTTGGAGATAGCCTCGTCCTCGGCTGCTACCAGGCGCGGGAGAGCCTCGATGATGGTCACCTCGGAGCCGAAAGACTTGAAGACGGAGGCGAACTCGACACCTATGACGCCGCCGCCGAGGACGACGACGCGAGATGGGACGAAGTCCATGAAGAGCGCCTGCTCGCTGGTCATGATCCGGCCACCGATGACCAGTCCGGGCAGGGACTTGGCGTAGGAGCCGGTGGCCAGGACGACGTTCCTGCCGACCAGCCTGCGTCCTGCGACCTCGACGACGTTCCTTTCGACGAGACGGCCCACACCCTCGACGTACTCGATGCTCTTGGACTTCACCAAGCCCTGCAGGCCCTTGTAAAGGCGTGCGACGACACCGTCCTTGTAGGCGTTGACGCCGCTCATGTCGACCGACTCGAAGGTGGTCTTGACGCCGAACTGGAGGCCTTCGCGGGCGGTGTCGGCGACCTCGGCCGCGTGCAGCAGGGCCTTGGTCGGGATACATCCCATGTGCAGACAGGTGCCGCCCAGCTTGCCCTTCTCGACCAGGGCCACGGACAGACC
>Ga0209890_10001549_pt1 | contig 10390 bp, 11 predicted proteins | sample OrgsoiDNA2013049_FD_185799 | JGI IMG/M metagenome (GOLD analysis project Ga0209890, IMG submission 185799) | Permafrost soil microbial communities from the Arctic, to analyse light accelerated degradation of dissolved organic matter (DOM) -... | ecosystem: Environmental > Terrestrial > Soil >... | reverse complement strand
AGACAGACGGGCTTCAGCCCCTGTGGTACTCTTTGCAGTCGAAAATCCAACGTGAACTCTATGAAACTCCCCAGCGGCATTGGCTGCTTAGTCCTCGCATTCGCTCTCCTCTGCGGCCCTATCTCCAACGCCCAAACCCCCATCCTCGGCTTCACCCCCACCTCCGCCGCCCACGAGACCGAAGTCGAATCCAAATACAAATCCATCCCCACGCCCGACGAAGAACGCCGCCAGCACCGCATCTTTACCGCCGAACCCCACGTCGCCGGATCGAAGCGCAACAACGAACTCGCCGACTACATCGCCGCCGAATGGCGCAAACAGGGACTCGAAGACGTCATCATCCGCCGCTATGACGTCTACGGCACCAATCCCAAAAGCGCCTCGCTCGAGATGATCGCGCCCACGCACTATCAAGCTCTTCTGCGCGAAGCCCCACTCGACGCCGACCCTGACTCGAAGAATCCCGCGATCAGCGGCGCCTGGCTTGGCATGTCGATCTCCGGCGACGTGACCGCCCCGGTCGTTTACGCCCACAGCGGCAATCCCGAAGACTACGACCTGCTACGCAAGAACGGCATCAGTGTCAAAGGCAAGATCGTCCTCGTACGCTATTCGAACCCGTACAGCTATCGCGGATTCAAAGCGCTCACCGCGCAGCGCGAAGGCGCCGCCGCAATTCTGATTTACAGCGATCCGCAGGAAGACGGCTACAAGAAAGGCAAGGTCGATCCCGACGGACCCTGGGGTCCGGAGTACCACATCCAGCGCGGCGCCATCACCTACGACTTCATGGTCCCCGGCGACCCGCTCACGCCGGGATGGGCCTCCGTCCCGGGCGCCAAGCGCATTCCCATTGAAGAAGCAGCGTCGGCCCCGAAGATCATGGCGTTGCCGCTCTCCTGGCACGACGCCAAGCCTCTGCTCGAAAACATGGACGGCCCACTCGCGCCGGAAAATTGGGGAGGCGCCCTGCCGATCCAGTATCACCTCGGCGGCGAGCGCGTGAAAGTCCATCTGAAAATCGAGATGGACAACGGCACCCAGCCCTACTACGTGGTCGAAGGCCGCATCCGCGGCGCGGAGTTGCCCGACGAATGGGTCGTCCTCGGCAACCATCGCGACGCCTGGGTGTTTGGCGGCGTCGACCCTAGCAGTGGCACCGCCTCAATGATGGAACTGACCCGCGCCCTGGGCAAACTCGCGAAAGAAGGCATGCGTCCTCGCCGCACTCTCGTCGTCTGCAGTTGGGACGGCGAAGAAGTCGGCCTCACCGGTTCCACTGAATGGGGAGAGCAGTTCGCCGACGAACTGCGCGCCAAAGCCGTCGCCTACATCAACGTCGACGAAGCCACCTCAGGCCCAAACTTCCACGGCCAGGCCGTCGCTTCTCTCGCTCCCATGCTGGTGGAAACCAGCCGCACTTTACAAGATCCTTCCGGCAAGAGTCTCTACGAGGCATGGAAAGCAAGCGCCGCGCACGAGAAAGAAGAAGGCAAGCAGTCCGGCCAAATGAACGATTCCGGCGTCAGCGATGGGACGTTAGCCGACACCCGCATCGGCAGCGGCTCCGACCACACCGTCTTCCTCAATTTCGTTGGCATGCCCGTCATCGGCCTGCAGTTCGACGGAGACTACGGCGTCTACCATTCCGCCTACGACGACTTCTACTGGATGAACCACTTCGGCGATCCCGGCTACCGCTATCACACGCTGATGTCACAACTCTGGGGAGTAACCGCGCTCCGCCTCGCCAACGCCGACCTGCTCCCCTTCGACTTCGCCAGCTACGCCAGCAACGTCCGCCAGTTCGTCGATGAACTGTCGAAGGCCAACCAGAAGACCATGTGGGGACAGCCGCCCCCGGCTGTCCGGCCGGGCGAAGCCCGGCAGCCGCGACTGGACCTCGGCCCCGTGCGAGATGCGATCGACGCGTTCGAATCGGCAGGCAAGCGCCTGAACGAATCGCTCACCCGCAAACTGACGTCGGGCCCAATCGATCCCAAACTCGCGTTCACGCTGAATCACGGCATGATGCAAGTCGAGCGCAACTGGCTCAATCCCGACGGCATCCCCGGCCGCCCCTGGTTCAAGCACATCCTCTACGGCGCCCGCTTCACCTACGCCCACCTGGAATTGCCGGGATTAACCGAAGCCGTCGAAGCGCAAGACTGGCCGACGGCAAAGCAGCAAGCAGAAATCCTGCAGCGCGCGCTGGCCAACAACACCAAACTTCTGAATCAACTCAACGGCACGCTGAACCCATAATGCTTGTCCTTCCGAAATCCTCGTCATTCCGAGCCACTCGCAGCCGGTGAAGCCGGCGAGAGTGGCGAGGAATCTGCTTTTCGGGTGCCCCACCCTTGTCGCGTTCTTTGCGACAGAGCCTGCCCTGAGCGAAGTCGAAGGGGTGCGGATTTTGACTTGAAGCTCAGACGATCCAGCGCTGAGTGAGCGTACGGCGTCTCGTCGAGAGCGGCGGCTTCACTGCTACTCCGCTTTCATCTCCCGCTCCATCACTCGCCGCAGCGCGCTGTTGATCCGCGTCTGATAGCGGCGACCGTCCCTTTTGAACCAGGCCAGCACATCCGCATCCAGCCGCAGGGTGACCGGCTTCTTGATGGGCTTGTAGAACTCCAGCACGTCCTGCATCGAAACCCGAGGCCGCTTCGATTCTTCGATCGAGGCGTGCAGGGTCAGAACCCTGCGCTGTCCAGTCTTCTTCGTTTTGCCCTTCGGAGACTTGGGGCTTCGCCGCCCGCTCTTGCTGCTCTTGCTAACTCGTTTTCTTTGTTTCATATATCCTACTCTACTTATATTCTTGTACGTACACAATCGTAATAAAAGTGTTCCGGCAGGAACACTGTGGAAAACTCCCTTGAAAGCCAGCTAACCTGCTCATCCTGCAGCGGTTGCTTCCAGCACGACCTCGTCGTCCTGCATAAAGGCGAATGCCTCCTGCGGCACCGGATTCAGCCACACGGGCGCGAACGACTGGCGGTGCAGCGGGGTCGGCCCAAACTCACGCAGCGCGGCGAGATGCTTGGGCGTGCTGTATCCCTTGTGCGAAGCGAGGCCATAGGCAGGAAATACCGCGTCCCATTCGCACATCATGCGATCCCGTTCGACCTTCGCCAGGATGGACGCGGCCGCGATCGACGCCGAAAGCGCGTCCCCATGAATGATCGGAACCTGCGGCTGCCGGCAGTCGAGGCGCATAGCATCCACGAGCAGGTGGTCCGCGGAAGGAGCGAGGAGCATCACTGCTTCCCGCATGGCCGCTCGTGAGGCGTGATAAATATTGATCTGATCGATGCGCGCCGCGTCCACTGCAGCTACTGCCCACGCGATTGCGTGCTCGCGGATGCGCTCGGCCAGCACCTCGCGGCGTTCCGGCGGCAACAGCTTGGAATCGCGCAGCCCGCGCACCCGGTACGCCGGGTCAAGGATCACCGCCGCAGCCACGACGCAACCGAACAATGAGCCGCGGCCCACTTCATCGACGCCTGCCACCAACTGCGCCCCCGATGCCCAAGCCTTCTTCTCATAACGCAAAGTGCAGCGCAGCTTCTTTAGCATGCGCAGCTTAGCCGCGGAGGGCGAGAGCGTTCGTGCGGACGGTAACTTCATCACTGGAGACACGGAGTTGCTCACCATCTTCATCGAGAGCGTGGATTCGTGCAAGTTCGCCTTCGCAGTCGAGGGCAACAAAGCAGATTCCTCGCTGCCCTCGGAATGACAACCGCTCTTTGACCTCTGGCACTCTCGGGCCACGCCTCCCCCACGCGGGTAAGGCCAGTCAGTAACTATTACCTGGATTACGGACGTACATTGTCTGGTCGGACATGTACTGGTAACTTTTCCTCAGTTGAACGGCGCACGAGAAACATCTTTGGAAAACAAACCCAACACGTCGCCCGAAGCCGGCCTGATGACAGGCAAGGTCGTGCACCTGGCGCTGCCGGTCCGCTGGAGCCTGGTGGGCCAGGAGGGGCGCGGGACGGCGGAGATGGCCTGTACCTATGACATCCACCCGCACGGCGCCCGTTTGCTGAGCGCGCGCCAGGTCAAGGTCGGGGACCTGGTCATGGTGGAGCGTGGGCGGAACAAGGCGGTTTGCCAAGTAGTATGGGCAGGGGATCCGGCGTCTCCGTTGCGCGGACAGTTCTCGGTGCAATGCGTCGAGGGTAGGACGCCTTGGGATGAAGAGTTGCGACAGATGGAAGAGCAATACCAGCCGGTCATTCTCGATGGGTTGCCGCGCCGATCGGCGGGCGGTTTCGGACGCCCCGAAGCCAATCGCCGCCGCCGTCCGCGATTCTATGCCGAGGGTGAGGCGGAAGTAATTGACGGGGTGCAACGCGTTGCCGGCGAAGTGCAGCAGATTTCGGAGTACGGCGCGCGCATCGCGACCACGGAAATGCTGCGGCCCGGCACAGATTTCCGCCTGATGTTGAATATGTTCGACGTCAGCGTTGCGCTCAAGGCGCAAGTGAAGTATCTGGTCGCCAATCTGGGCATGGGAGTCGAGTTCCAGGAAATCCGCCGCGGAGACCGCCCCTTGCTCAGCTACGTCTTGAGCAAGCTGCGAACCAAGCGGGTTGAGGAGTTCGTCGAAGTAGAAGTTGTGCGGGGACCGCTGGCCGTTGCCGGTTAGGCCCAAGGAAAGTCTTCCCCTGTCGGATTCCTGTTCGAGCATTTCCTCTGCCAACTCATTTACAATCCTGAGTGGGTTCCTAGTCGAGAATGTCCTCCATTGGAAAGGTGAACGCGGCGCTCGCCGCTGCGATAGTCTTCCTTCTCCTGAGCAGTTGTTCCGCATATCTTGCCTTTAGTCGCTTGAACACGAGCGAAAGATGGGTCCACCACACGCGCGACGTGCAAAGCGCCCTGGCTCAATTTGCCATGACGACTGCCCGGGCAGGCCGGCTGCGCGCCGAGTACGTGGATTCCGGCGACGCTTCAATTTTGCAGGAGCAGGCTGAGGCGGTCGCCCAAGTCAGAAATACGGTGGTGTTGCTGCAGCGCCTGACCGTGGACAATGCCCAGGAGCAGATCAATTGCAGAAGACTCGCGGAACTGAGTGAGCAGCGGATCGCTCTGCTGGATCAGGCCATCGAACTGAAAAGAGCCGAAAAGTCGAGCTTGCTTGCCCAGGCGGCGATCACCCGGCAAATCGTGGTCACGGCAGAGGGGACCGACGGGCTCACGCAACGCATGTATGACACTGAGGAGCAACTGCTGGCAGAGCGTCAGGCGCGCGTCAGCAGTTCCTCCACGGTGACCGAAGCGATTCTGATCACCAGCCTCTTTCTGGCTCTAGTCTTGTTCATCGTTCACCACCAGTTACTGATGGACCAGGTGAGCGCGCGCACCCGTGCCGAAACCGCGCAACGTGCGCTCAGTGCTCGGCTGTTGACCCTGCAGGATGCAGAGCGAAGAAAGTTTGCCCGCGAACTGCACGATTCCGTTGGGCAACACCTGGCGGCGTTGAAGATGGCGATCTCCATTCTGCAGGCCAAACTGCCTGGGGACAGCGTTCTCGAGGATTGCCTCAGGATGCTCGACGATTCCATCGCGGAAACACGGACGATTTCGCATCTGTTGCACCCGCCGCTTCTCGATGAGGCAGGCTTAAGCTCAGCGTCGCGCTGGTTCGTAGAGGGATTCGGGAAGCGCAGCGGCATCGATGTGAACCTGGATATTCTCGACGGCGACGCGCGGTTGCCGGAAGCAACGGAACTGGTACTATTTCGCGTATTGCAGGAAAGCTTGACCAACGTGCACCGGCACTCCGGCGCGGCGCGCGCCGACGTAAGCCTGCAGACGGCTGGAAATCAGGTCATCCTGCGAGTGAGAGACTATGGTCGGGGCATGCCTGCGGCTTTGGCGCAGAGCCTTCGGGAAGACGGATCAGGCGGAGGTGTCGGACTGGCCGGCATGACGGAGCGGCTTCGTGAGATTGGAGGTACGCTGGAGATCAATTCGAGCGCCATCGGCACCGAAGTGGTAGCTCGAGTGCCGGCCCAGCCGAGACCGATCCGACAGAATTTTTCACCCACCATGCAAGAGGTGCAAGGATGAATCGCAAGTATTTTTCGTGCCTGGTTTTAACCGCACTTTTTCTAGCCGCGGTCGCTTGTTCCAAAAATGGACCTGCGTCGAAGGTGGTCGTCGAAATTCCTTCCGGATATACCGGTGACTTCCTGCTGGAGATGGGGGTAAAAGATGCGCCGCCGCTACCTAAGCAGGGGGACGCCTATGTCGTGACGGTACCCAGGAGCGGGAAGCTGACTACGTCGACCCTACTCACGAAGTCGCGGCCGGCTTTTCAGGGCTCCAGCGAGGGCGGGGTCTGGGGTTATTCGCACTCGGTATTTACCACGGGCGATGGGATTCCCACTGGCGGCAAGATCGAATTCTTCGTGGGAACCAAAAAAGATTACGAGGCAGAGCAAGGCAAGAAGAACCACTCCGGAGGATCTTCGACCTCACCTGAATTCACGACATCAGGCGCGTGAGTCCGGAAAATCCGCATTCGCATCAGAATCAAATTCGCGGGGGAAGCCTGACGGCTTCCCCTCGCGATCTTTTGATTGTGTGATTGGGGCGATTGGCGCGCACTGATGCCATCGCCCTTCAGCTGTCACTCCGAAATGCGACCGGGCGGTTACGGCCTTTCGACGTCGCGCAGGCGGGCTGCTTTCCCACGCAATCCGCGGAGGTAGAACAGTCTGGCGCGGCGGACCTTGGAAGAGCGCAGCAGTTCGATCTTGTCGATGACTTTACAGTGGACGGGGAAAATGCGCTCCACACCCTGGCCAAAGCTGATTTTGCGCACGGTGAAGCTGGCCTGCGGTCCGTTGTCGCGCTTGATTACCACCCCTTCGAAGGCCTGCACCCTTTCCTTTTCGCCTTCCTTGATCTTCACGTGAACCCGAATGGTGTCACCGGGGTGGAATGCGGGAATGTCGGTGCGTTGCGATTTGGCCAGCAGCTTTTCGATGATTAGGTTTGACATTGTCGTTTATCCTTCGTCTTTCAATTCCTTGAAATTCTTCCTTAGTTTCTGTCGCGCTTGATTCGCGCCAAAGTTTTTGCGTCTTCGTCGCTGAGCACCGCACCTTCCAGCAAGTCCGGGCGGTTGCGCAGCGTTTTTTCCAGAGCCTGTTGCCGGCGCCAGCGGCGGATCTCCTGGTGGTCGCCATTCAGCAGAACTTCCGGTACAGGCATCCCGCGAAAATCCGCGGGGCGCGTGTAATGCGGATAGTCGAGCAATCCGCCGGAACCGCAGGTCGAATCCGCTGCACCCGAGGCTTCCGTCTGCTTCTGCGCGGTGAATGATTCCTGCCGCGTCGAGGCTTCGTTGCCAACTGCACCGGGCAGTAACCTTGTGACCGCTTCGATGATCACAGCCGCACCCAGTTCGCCACCGCTCAGCACGTAGTCACCGATCGAAAGCTCACGGTCGGCAAGAAAATCGGCAACGCGCTCATCGACGCCTTCGTAACGGCCGCAGACCAATACAATGCGATCGAGCAGTGCCAACTCCGCAGCGACTGCCTGCGTAAGGCGCTGGCCCTGCGCCGACAGCAAAATCACTGACTGCTTCGCGCGCCCGGCCATACGGTCTTCTCGACTGGCTAACTGCAACGACTCCAGACATTCAAAGAGCGGTTCCGGCTTGAGCACCATGCCTTCGCCGCCGCCGAAAGGGCGGTCATCCACGGTGCGGTGCCTGTCGTGCGTAAACTGCCGCAAGTCGTGGACTTCGATTTTCGCCAGGCCCATTTCGCAGGCCCGGCGGGTGATTCCGTGATCCAGCGGTCCGCTAAAGAAGCCGGGAAAGATCGTGAGAATATCGGCTTTCATCTGGACCTGAACACCAAAACTTTTAACCACGAAGGGCACTAAGGTTCACGAAGGAAAAACTCTTAGCCGCTCTTCTTTTTTATTCTTTCTGACTGCTGTTCCTGCTTCTCTTCTGCCGTCACTGGCGCGTTGAGTTCCAACATGCCTTCGGGAAGGTTCATGCGCACTTGCCGCTGCGCTGTGTCGACACCTTCCAGGTACGCTTCGGCGAAGGGCACATCGAACTTCTTGCCTGCGCCGTCTGCCACGATCAGCAGGGGCGCTTCACCCGCTCCAAACTGAACATCTTCGATACGGCCGATTTCGCGGGCGTGATCGAGAACCGTGCAACCGATCAGATCGCTCACGTACGTCCATCCTGGCTCCAGATCGGCACGTTCGCCACGCGGGACCTGCAATTCACATCCGATCAGCAACTCGGCGTCGTTCATCGAATCGACGCCGAGAAACTTCAAGACCACCAGGCCTTTGTGCGGCCACAAATTTTCGACTTCCAGTTCGCGTCGAGTGCCTTGTATCTTCAAATCCTGCGACTTCGGCAGAGCGAACAGCTTCATGCCTTCGGCGAACCGTCCTGGAACGTCGCTGTGCATCTCAGCACCGACCTCGCCGTGACGGCCTTGCGTCTTTACGACGCGGGCCAAGGTGATGAAGTCGCCGCTGGTTTCAGCGCTCAACGTCTACTCGATGATTTCGAGCACATAACGCTTGTGCGCACGGTGGCCGGCAGCGCTCAACAGAGCACGGAAGGCGCGAGCGGTGCGTCCCTGGCGTCCGATGACCTTGCCTACGTCGCTTTCGGCAACTTCCAGTTCGATCACGTCGTCGTCGAATTTCTCGACGAAGACTTCGTCGGGAGCGTCGACCAGCGATTTCGCAATCAGCTCAACGAGAGCGCGCACATCTCCAGAGGGCTCAGTCATAGTCTGCATTCTCACGGTGGAAATAAAGCGATTGAGGAAGCGGCGAATCCGACACTGCGCCCCCAGCGGCTAAGGCCGTCATCGGTCGTTCGGCCCTGACGGCACGACTTTAAGTCATGCCCTTCCCGAGTCGGAACTCCCGAAGACGATCGCTGAGCTAGGCGGCGGAGACGGCGGTGGCCGGGGCCGGAGTCTTGGTGAACAGCTTATGCACGCGCTCCGACATCTGAGCGCCTTTCGACACCCAGTACTCGACGCGATCCCGCTTCAGTTCGACGCTGGCGGGATTGGTGCGGGGATTGTAGGTCCCGACCACTTCCACCGGACGGCCGTTGCGGGCGCGCTCCTTCTCAATCACCACGATGCGATAGTGCGGTTTTTTGCGCGCACCACGGCGCGCCAGACGGATCATTAACACGAGTCTATTATCCTTGTTCCGGAAGAGTCCGGTGAGATCGAGGCAAACTCTTATTATGCCGGAGGTTAGGCGGAATGGCAAGGGGGTGCTTCAAGCCCAGCTGGATCGTCCCAACCGCGGCCCAGGTCTATCTCTCTTCGGCTGTGCAGGCTCGCTGCCATTCGTGCCCCTTGACTTCGAAATTGCTTGCTGGCAAGGACGCTCCCGGCGCCACTTCGGTGACGCGGATCCTCATGCCCAGCCTTCCGTCTTTGCGGACGTCAATTTGCCGGGCGACTTTGAACCCGCTGAAGTCCTTGAAATCGGACCAATCCGTCTCGACTCCGCCGAGGTAGGTCTTCAGCAGCAAGCCGGAATCGTCGAACCAGTACCCCCGCGCCTGCTCGGGATCGAGTTTGCCTTCTGGACTTTCGTAGCCAGCAAGCACACGGACCGCTTGGACGCCGCCGACTGGATCTCGCTTGATTCGCCAGTCTGAGTCCACAAACGTGTCGATTGCAGGAATCGGCTCTACGGTCTTCAAAACGAAGCGCAGCGAGCCGACGTCAGAGCCTTCGGCCAGTTCGTAGCGCTTTTCTCCCTTTCTCGACCGCACGTATCGGCTCTTGCCGATGGATGCTTCCCTCCGCCACTTGTCATTACTGAGCCAAGTATCTCCATACTGGCCTTTCTCTACTGCTCCGCCACTCGTCTGTGTCTCAAATTCGGCGTGCAGCACGAAAGGCTTAGCGCTTCCAGCAGCGAGGAAGCTGACTTTTCTGCCGCGCTCAAAATAGGTGCGGGCACTCTCAAAGGACTCCCGGCTGGGCGCACCGTCTTAAACGGCACCGTGATCTGCGACATCGCCTCAACGGGCGCGCCGTTCACCATAGACGGCGTAAAACGCATGGCCAGAATCCGCCGACGCCCCGCTTCGACGATACCGGAATTCTCCGAGATGACTGAGCCGAGTTCCCTTACCTTCCCTTCACGATCGACAACAACATCAGTGGTGACGTTCCCTTCGAGGACCCATCTTGGAGAGGAGGCCATGCTACCGGTTCTTCGGGTAGCAGGTTCTTCCAAGGGAAAGCTCGTCGGGAATCTCCGCTCTTAGGGCCAGCGTCGAAAACGTCCGTCGATACCGGTTCCAGATCTTCAAGCGTAGTCACTTTCGCGGTAACTTCGGGCGAGCCCC
>Ga0209890_10001547_pt1 | contig 10397 bp, 11 predicted proteins | sample OrgsoiDNA2013049_FD_185799 | JGI IMG/M metagenome (GOLD analysis project Ga0209890, IMG submission 185799) | Permafrost soil microbial communities from the Arctic, to analyse light accelerated degradation of dissolved organic matter (DOM) -... | ecosystem: Environmental > Terrestrial > Soil >... | reverse complement strand
GACCTTGCCGTTGGTGTATTTCTCGGCAAGCTCCTGGAATTTCACGGCGCCCTTGCCTTTCGGCGTATCGGCCGCCACCACGTGACTGAATTTGATGACGATCGGAGCCTGCGCCATGACGGCGCTGGGGGCGGCAAAAATTGCGGCCGCTGCTATCGCAAGAAGTATTTTTCGCATAGGGGGTTCCTCCACGGATTTGTTATTATCCTCAACCATATAGCGTCGCGGATTGTTTTGACGCAGGTCAAGCGCCGATTAAAGTCGCATTTATTCGATTTTCCGGCAAGCCAGCGCTGCCGTTGTGGGCGCGGGTCCGCGGCCGGTAACGGATTGCCGCGGCGTCATGACGCTGCGTTTTGCTCGATTACGAAGGGGATTTGGACACAAAAATCACCAATGCCGTGCCGTGGCAGGGCGCGGCACTGCGATATTGCCGTTCAGCCCACGTCGGCGGAATGGATGCGGTTCTCGACCCCTGGCGTCCGATTGCGCTTGCGGGTCAGCTTATCGAGCGCGACAACGACGGCGGGATGCGCCGCCATTCAGCTCAATTCAGCGCCGCCATCACCACCGAGCCTAAGCCCATTTCCTGGGCCAGCTGGCCGGCCGCCTGCTTCTGCTGGTCATCGAGTTTGGCGATCAGTGGACGCGCGGCAACCACCAGCCGCTCGACAGCCGCGCTGTTGAGCACGATCGAGATCACCCGCCGGCTGACCCGGTGCACGAAACCATCCGATTCCGGTTGCTCCTGATGGCGCGCGAGGTCGCGTAGGGCGGCCTCCACCGGCCACCAGTAGCGCTCCTGCTCCTGCGTCAGCCTGAGCACGCTTTTGATGCGCCCGACATCGATCGAGGCCGACATCGACCCCTGCGCCGCGTAGCCGTTCCCCATTTCACCGGCGTTGGCGGCCGAGATATTCGACAACAAGCCAATCGCCGCGAGCGCGAACACGCCCGCGCAAAGTGTCTTCATCATTCGATTAATATCCCCGACGTCTGTATGGGTGGTGAGCAGTCGATAGCAACCAATTCCGCCCCAAAAGCGAACTAAATGAGGGCAAAATGTGACTTTTCAGGTTCCGTGTGGAACCATCGGCCGACATGGAAAATGCCGCGCCATTCGCAGGGCGCGGCATCTTCGTTAACCGTCAGTATCAACCCACGTCGGTGGAATGGATGCGGTTTTCGACCCCGGGCGTGCGATTGCGCTTGCTGGTCAGCTTGTTGAGCGCGCCCAGATAAGCCTTGGCCGACGCCACCAGCGTGTCGGGGTCGGCGCCCTTGGCGGTGTAGGAGCGGCCGTCTTCCGACAGCCGCACCGAGACCTCCGCCTGCGCGTCGGTGCCCTCGGTCACCGCATGCACCTGGTAGAGCTCAAGCTTGGCCTCGTGCGGAACCAGTTCGCGGATAGCCTTGAAGATCGCATCCACCGGACCGTTGCCGGTCGATTGCGTGGTGATGTGCTTGCCCTCGATGTCGAGGGTGAGCGTGGCCGATTGCGGGCCCATAGTGCCGGCGATCACCGTGAGCGAGAGCACCTTGATCCGGTCATGTGCGGTGGCAATCTCCTCGTCCACCAACGCCTCGATGTCCTCGTCGTAGATCTGCTTTTTCTTGTCGGCCAGCGCCTTGAAGCGCACGAAGGCGTCCTCGAGCTGGTTGCCGGCCAATTGATAGCCGAGTTCCTCCAGCTTGTGCACAAATGCATGCCGCCCGGAATGCTTGCCCATGACCAGCGAGGTCTGCTTCACGCCGACCGACTCCGGCGTCATGATTTCGTAGGTCTGCGCGTTCTTGAGCATGCCGTCCTGGTGGATGCCGCTCTCATGCGCGAAGGCGTTGCGGCCAACGATCGCCTTGTTGTACTGCACCGGGAACGAAGTCGCCGCCGACACCAGCTTTGAAGCGCGCGTAAGCATGGCGGCATCGACGCCGGTCCAGAACGGCAACACGTCGCTGCGCGTGCGGATCGCCATCACAATTTCTTCCAGCGCGGCGTTGCCGGCGCGCTCGCCGATGCCGTTGATGGTGCATTCGATCTGGCGCGCGCCCGCCTTCACGCCGGCGAGCGAATTTGCCACCGCCATGCCGAGATCGTTGTGGCAATGGGTAGAGAAACGCGCCTTGTCGGAATTTGGCACGCGCTCGCGCACCATCTTGAACAGTGCGAAATATTCCTCCGGCACCGTATAGCCGACGGTGTCGGGGATATTGATGGTGGTGGCGCCGGCATTGATCGCGGCTTCCACGCAGCGGCAGAGGAAGTCGTGCTCGGTGCGAGTGCCGTCCTCGGCCGACCATTCCACGTCGTCGGTGTGGCTGCGCGCGCGGGTGACCTGCCCGATCACCATCTCATAGACCTCGTGCGGCTCCTTCTGCAGCTTCCACTTCATGTGCACCGGAGAGGTGGACAGGAAAGTATGGATGCGCCTCCGCTTGGCCGGCCGGATCGCCTCCGCGCAGCGGTCGATATCCTTCGGCGATGCGCGCGAGAGCCCGCAGATCACGGAATTCTTGGCGCGTTTGGCAATCTCGTTGACGGCGGCGAAGTCGCCTTCCGAGGCGATCGGGAAACCGGCCTCGATAATGTCCACGCCCATAGTGTCGAGCAGCTCGGCGACCTCGAGCTTCTCTTCATGGGTCATGGTCGCGCCGGGACACTGCTCGCCGTCGCGCAACGTCGTGTCGAAGATGACGACACGGTCCTTGTCGGACTGGGTCTTGGAAGTCATGGCCTTGATCCTTCTCGTCGAATGCGCCGCTCAGGGCGCGTCTCAGGGGTGCTCATTCCGTTGATCCCCCGAGTGCCCAGGCACAAAAAGCCCAGCCGGCCCTCAGGGGCGGATAAGGAGAAGGAGCGTGCCCAGAATGAGGGTGGCCGCGGGTTCGGCCTGTCCGGCCGCCCGCTCGATCGCGCTAGATTTGTGGCGCGCCGACATGGCTCTCAAATTCCCTCGTCTTCGACGGTCAAGCTCGCGGATTCGGGTAAAGCCCGCGTTAATCGCAGATAAGATGCCGAGCTTCTAGCGGAAAGAGGTAGAGCAAATCAAGTTGCTGAATAGGTCAGCATTGTTGCCTGATCGTCAAAAGCGCACAGCGGCGCTATGACTTTTCCCGCTTCAGCGCCTTCTCCGCCTTTCTCAATTCCTTGAGCACCTTGCCCTCGACCTTCGGAAAATCGAGGTCGAGCGCGCCGAGTTCTTGCACCATCGCCCCCACCACCACCAGTCGCGTGAACCATTTGTTGTCGGCCGGCACCACGAACCAGGGCGCCTCCGGACGGCTCGTCTGCCGTATCAGATCGTCATACGCATGCATGTATTCGTCCCAAAGCTTGCGCTCGGCGACGTCGCTCATGGAGAATTTCCAGCGCTTGGCCGGCTCGTCGATGCGGCTGAGGAAGCGGCGGCGCTGCTCGTCCTTCGACACGTTGAGAAAGAATTTCAGGATCAGCGTGCCGTTGCGCGCGAGATGGCGTTCGAAGGCGCGGATATCGTCGAAACGCTGCTGCCAGAGTTCCTTGCCGACGAGACGTTTCGGCAGCTTTTGGCTTGCCAGCAATTCCTTGTGCACACGTACGGTCAGCACTTCCTCGTAATGCGAGCGGTTGAAGATGCCGATGCGCCCGTTGGTCGGCAGGCGCTGTGCGACACGCCAAAGAAAATCGTGTTGCAGTTCCTCCGCGCTCGGCTGCTTGAAGGAGTGCACCTCGCAGCCTTGCGGATTGATGCCGCTCATCACATGCTTGATGATGCTGTCCTTGCCGGCGGCGTCCATCGCCTGCAGCACGATCAGCACCGACCAGCGGTCGTTGGCGTACAGCCGCTCCTGCAATTCGGAGAGCCGCTCGATGCCCTCGGCCAGCATGGCCTTAGCTTCTTTCTTGTCGGCGGTAAGACCGTAGCATTCGGCAGGATCGTGCGCGGACAGGCGAAACTTGTCCGGTCTGTCGATGCGAAAGCGTTTGGCGATGCTGTAGAGCTTCATGGGCAAAAGTCTATCGCACGGCGAACCGCTGCGCCAGGAACGCGGTGACAAAGTGCGGCATCGCGGGATCGAAATCGGCCGGGCTGTGTACGATGCGGATGTCGGCGAGTTCCGGCTGCCGCTCAAGTGCCAGATGGCCGAGCACGCGCGCACGCAAGGCTTCGGCGCTTTCGCCGCTACGCAGCACCTTGATATGCGCGATCAGCGAGGTGTCGAATACCGTCGTCCATCCCGGCTCGGCCGTGAACTCGGCCACGTCCAGCCCGGTTTCCTCTTTGAGCTCGCGCCGCACGCTGAAATCGAGATCGACGCGGCTCCCCACGATGTCGTCCGGATCGGGTGTGCCGCAGGGAAAATAGATGCGGCCGGCATTGGCGGTGTGCGGACCCATGACCCCGAGCAGAAACGCGCCATCGGCTGCGACAATCGCCGCCGCGCCGAAGCAGTCGTGGACCCCCGCCGCCGGCCGGCCCCAATGGCGCCAGGCGGCGAAGCTCGCAAAGTCTGTTTCCAAATAGGCACCGCGCAGCACCTCGTCGGCCACGCTGTATTCGTGCAACAACAGCACGCGGCCGTTCCACAAGGCCGGCTTCTCGCGTTGCAGCTTCGCGAAATGCTCATCGATTTCGGTGCGCCGCTCGGCCGCAAAGGCCCACGGCTTCGGCGCGACAGTCAGCTCTAGGCGGTCGATGTGGACGACGGACACCGCTTCGCTCATGGCGACATCGTCATAGTTTTTCCGCCTCGAACACACGGCTCGGCTGCATGATCTCGTCCTGCGCGGCGATGAGCTGGATTTCGCCCGCGCCCACCTCCGCGGTCTTGGCCAGCACGCCGAAGATGGCGGACGCTGCGCGCGACAGCGCTTGGTCGATTTTTCCGCTGCGCAGATAGTGCGCGAAAAACAGCGCGGCGATGGCATCGCCCGCCCCGTTCACAACCAATGGCAGCTTCGGCGTGCGCAGGCGGAAGCGACCGGTCGCGTCCGAGGCAAGCAGGTCGATTGTCTCCGCCGGTGTGTCCTCGGTATGCAGCGAGGTGACCAGGACCGCTCGCGGCCCGAGCGCATGCACGACCTTCACCGCTGCCAGCGCATTGGCCAGCGTCTTGCTTTCGCGCCCGGCAAGGTAATCGAGCTCAAACTGGTTGGGCGTGATGATATCGGCCGCCGGCACCGCCTTTTCTTTCATGAATTCCGGGATGCCTTCGCGCACGTAGACGCCGCGCCCGGCATCGCCGATCACCGGGTCGCAACAATATTTTGCCGCCGGATTGGCGCGCTTGACGGCCGCCACCGCGTCGAGAATGGCGGCGCCGACATCGGCCCCGCCCATATAGCCCGACAGTACGCCGTCGCATTCGCTTAAGGTCCCGCGCTGCTCGATGCCGCCCATTACCTCGCGGATCAGGCCGGCGTCGAACACCCGGCCCTGCCAGTTGCCGTAGCCGGTGTGGTTGGAAAACTGCACGGTGTGGATCGGCCACACCTCCACGCCCATGCGCTGCAACGGAAACACCGCGGCGGAATTACCGACATGGCCATAGGCAACGTGAGATTGGATGGAGAGAAGATTCATGGCTGCGACAATAACAGACACGGCGGGGAAATCCCCCGCCGTGTGGCCGTCTTTAGAATTCCGCGCGCGGCGGAAGCTTACTTCATCCCCATCTTCTTGTTCGCCGCATCGACGTAGGTGTTGGTGTAGGTCTTCGACAGGTCGATATTGGCCTTGGCGACGTCGGGCGACGACTGGCTGAACACCGCCAGCACGGCGGCGGCGCCCTTCGGGTCCATGCGGCCGCTCTCCGAATACATCGGGATCGTGTTTTTGAGCGCGGCGAGATAGAGATCCTTGTCTTTGCCGACCATTTCCGGCGGCATCTTAGCCATGATCTCTTCCGGCGTGTGCGAATGGATCCACTTCAGCGTGGCCACGATCGCGGTCGCCATGCCCTGCACTTCATTCTGGTGGCCGGCGATCCAGTCGGCCTTGGTGTAGAGCGCGCCGCCCGGATATTCGCCGCCGAATACGGCGAGCGTGTCCTTCTGGGTGCGGGTGTCGCTGAGGATCTTGAGATCCTTGTTCTTGCCTTGCAGCAGCGTCACCGCCGGATCGAGCATGATGGCGGCATCGATCTGGCCCTGCTCCATCGCCGCGATGGCGGAACCGCCGAGGCCGACGCCGATCACGCTGACGGAATTTGGATCGACGCCGTTCTTGCTCAGCATGTATTTCAGGAAGAAGTCGGTGGAGGAGCCGGGCGCGCTCACGCCGACCTTCTTGTTGGCGAGATCCTTGATCGAATTGATTTCGGCTGTGTGCTTGGGTGATACCACCAGCGCGAAGCCGGGGAAGCGGTCATAGACCACGAAAGCCTGCAAATGCTGGCCCTTGGCGGCGAGATTGACGCAGTGGTCGAAATAGCCGGACACCACGTCGGCGCTGCCACCGATCACGGCCTTGAGCGACTCCGAGCCGCCCTTGAAGTCGACGACCTCGACATTGATGCCGGCCTTCTCGAACTCACCGAGCTGCTTGGCCAGGATGGTCGGCAGATAGCACAGGCAGCCACCGCCGCCGACGGCGATCGTGACCTTGGACTGCGCGAGCGCGAGGCCGCTTGAGAGCATGAGCGCGGCAAGCGTGGTTACCAGCCGCCGGAATAGTGCGGGCATGACATCCTCCCTGGTTTGCGTGGCCTTTCAGCAGGCCATTTCGGCGGCAAAGATAAGCCAGCGCAAGGTTTCTGCCTAGGGCCTGCTGTCGCTTGCTAAAGGCCGCCATACCAGCAGGCGCTTCTCCACCAACGTGACGATGGTATCGATCACGATCACGAAGGCGGCGAGCACGAACATGCCGGCGAACACGCCGGCCACGTCGAACACGCCTTCCGCCTGCTGGATCAGGTAGCCGAGGCCCGCCGCGGAACCGAGATACTCGCCCACCACCGCGCCCACTACGGCGAAGCCAACCGAAGTATGCAGCGACGAGAACATCCACGACAGCGCCGACGGCCAATAGACATGGCGCATCAATTGCCGCTCGCTCATGCCGAGCATGCGCGCGTTCGCCAGCACCGTCGGGCTGACTTCCTTGACGCCCTGATAGACATTGAAGAACACGATGAAGAACACCAGCGTGACGCCGAGCGCCACTTTCGACCAGATGCCGAGGCCGAGCCAGAGCGTGAAAATCGGCGCCAGCACCACGCGCGGCAGCGCGTTGACCATCTTCACATAAGGGTCGAACACCGCGGCGGTGCGCGGCTGGCGCGCGAACCAGAAGCCGACCAGCACGCCGCCGATCGAGCCGAGCACGAAGGCGAGGATCGACTCGATCAAAGTCACCCAGAGATGCTTCCAGATCACGCCCGAAACGAACCAGGTGACGATCTGGTCCGCCACGTCCACCGGGTTGGAGAAGAAGAATGGCGGCAGCAGAATATTGCCGAACACCGGATAGGTGGTGAGTGCGTACCAAGCCGCGATCGAGAGGATCGCTACGCCGGCCTGCAAAAGGAGGAGCGCGAACTTAGACATGAATCACGCTCCTCCTTGTTGCATGCGTAAACGCAACCCGCGCTAGAGCGGGTTCTTGAACAGCCCGACCAGACCGGTCGAGCCTTTCACATGGCCTTCGAGCTTGCTGAACAGTTCCAGCTTGGTGAGACCGGCCGGCAGCGCCTTCGGATCCAGATCGGTTGCGATCAGGATGAAGGTGTAATGATGCGGCGTCGTTCCCGGCGGCGTGCAGGGACCGATATAGATGCTTTGCTTGGCGGTGCCTATGCCACCGATATATTTGTCGGACGGCTTGCCAGTTTCGCCTTCGGCGAAGCCGGTCACCGAGGCGGGAATGCCATAGGCGATCCAGTGATCGACGCCGGTGCCGCGGCCATCCGGGTCGGTCATCACCAGCGCGAAGCTGGTCGTCCCGGCCGGCACACCGGTCCATGAAAACTGCGGCGACACATTTTCGCCGACGCAGTTCGGGTTGGCCTTATTCGCGCCCGCGGCCTTCTTCGGCAGCATGGCGCCGTCCTTGAAGGTCGACGACGACAGCGCAAAAATCTCGGCCGCGGAAGCGGTCCCGGCCAGCAGCAGAACGCCGGCCACGGCGGCGAGCGTTTGACGTATTCCAAACATTGCATTCCTCCCGTTTGTTTTCTTGGTAGTCGTTAGCAATAACAATGCTAGCGCGATTAAATTCCGCTGGCATCAGGCTCCTTCGGTCTGCGCATAGCCCTTGATCACCTCGGCCTTGAGCGTGTGCCAGATGTCGCGGTGCAGTTCGTGGAAGGCATGGTCGAGCTTGATCTCGCCGATGTCGCGCGGGCGCGGCAAGGGCACCCGCCAGTCGCCGATGATGCGTGCCGCCGGCCCGGCCGACATGATGACCACGCGATCGGACAGCGCGATCGCCTCTTCCAGATCGTGGGTGACGAACAGCACCGCCTTGCGGTCGGCGCTCCACAGGTCGAGCAGCAGGTTGCCCATGATCTGCCGGGTCTGCGCATCGAGCGGGCCGAACGGCTCGTCCATCAGCAGAATTTTCGGATCGCGGATCAGCACCTGCGCCAGCCCGACCCGCTTGCGCTGGCCGCCCGAGAGCATGTGCGGATAGCGGTCGCCGAATGAGCCAAGCCCTACGCGCGTCAGCCAGCTTTGCGCCCGCGCGCGCGCTTCGGTCGACGGCGTTCCCGCCGTCTCCAGCCCGATGGCGACATTCTCCAGCGCGGTCTTCCAGGGAAACAGCGCGTCGGCCTGGAACAGGTAGCCGGCCTGGCGGTTGAGCGCGGCAAGCGGGCTGCCGAAAATATCGACGCGGCCGGACGACGGCGCGATCAGCCCGGCGGCGGTGTTGAGCAGCGTGGATTTGCCGCAGCCGGTCGGCCCCACGATGGCGACGAATTCGCCGTCGGCGACCGTGAGCTTGGTGCGCTCGATCGCGGTGTAGGTGCCGCCGCCGGCGAGGCGGAAGGCGATCGACACATCGCTGAGCGCGACGGCGGATGCCGGTATCGGTTTCATTGTGGCGCTGTCGGCCATCGCTGCCCAATCCCCTGTTGCGCAGCGCAAGCTAGCGGCTTGCCGGCACCTTGCAAACTGCCGCGATCGCCGGTTCCGCACTGCGGTGCCGCATGCCATCATCGCCGCAATGACCACTGACACCCGTCTCGCCGACGCGTTCGCGCGGCTGCCCGATTACCTCGGCAGCCACGTGCTGGTGAGCATCACGGCGCTCGCCATCGGACTGGGCGTCAGCCTGCCGCTGGCGATCGCCTCACGGCAGCACCCGGTACTGCGCGGCGCCCTGCTCGCGGTGGCGAGCGTGTTCCAGACCATTCCCGGTCTCGCGCTGCTGGCGCTGTTCTATCCAATGCTGCTGGCGCTCGCCGGCCTGTCCGAGCGGTTGTTCGGCAAGAGCTTCTCGGCGCTCGGCTTTCTGCCATCGGTGCTGGCGCTGACGCTCTATTCGATGCTGCCGGTGCTGCGCAATACCGTGGTTGGGCTCAACGGCATCGCTCCATCGCTGCGCGAGGCCGCGCGCCTGTTCGGCGCGACGCCGGGGCGGCTTATGCGGGATATCGAGTTGCCGCTGGCCATGCCGGTGATCATGGCCGGCATCCGCACCTCCGCGGTATGGGTGATCGGCACCGCGACGCTGTCGACGCCGATTGGCCAGACCAGCCTGGGCAATTACATCTTCGCCGGCTTGCAGACGCAGAACTGGGTGTTCGTGCTGTTTGGCTGCGTGGCCGCGGCGGCGCTAGCGCTGGTGGTCGATCAGTTGCTGGCGCTGATGGAGCGCGGCGTCGCTTCGCATAGCCGCAAAATGATCATGGCCGGCGGCGCCGGGCTGGTGCTGGTCGTGCTCGCAGCACTCTTGCCCGGCAATGGCCGCGCGCAGGCGACGTATGTGATCGGCGCCAAGCCGTTCACCGAACAATACGTGCTGGCCGCGCTGATCGAACAGCGGCTGGCCGCGCATGGCCTGTCGGCGCAGCACCGCGATGGGCTCGGCTCCGGCGTCATCTTCAATGCTCTCGTTACCGGCGACATCGACGCCTATGTGGATTATTCTGGCACGCTCTGGGCCAACCAGATGCAACGCAACGACGTGAAACCGCGCGCGGACGTGCTGGCCGAGGTTTCGCGCTGGCTCGAGATGACGCACGGCATCCGCATGCTGGGCGGATTGGGCTTCGAGAACGCCTATGCGCTGACGATGCCGCGCGCGCGCGCCGAAAAACTCGGCATCCGCTCGATCGCAGACTTAGCCGCCCACGCGCCGCAGCTTTCCATCGCCGGGGATTACGAGTTCTTCGAGCGCCCGGAATGGAAGGCGATCCGCGAGGCCTATGGCCTGAATTTCCGCCAGCAGCGCACCATGCAGTCGGACTTCATG
>Ga0209890_10001546_pt1 | contig 10398 bp, 8 predicted proteins | sample OrgsoiDNA2013049_FD_185799 | JGI IMG/M metagenome (GOLD analysis project Ga0209890, IMG submission 185799) | Permafrost soil microbial communities from the Arctic, to analyse light accelerated degradation of dissolved organic matter (DOM) -... | ecosystem: Environmental > Terrestrial > Soil >... | reverse complement strand
CAGGTCAGGAGTACAGCTCGTCGACCTTGTACAGGTCGTAGTTGAGGATCCACGCCTCGGTCAGCTTGCCGTCGCGAAAGTGGCAGACATGGGCGTACGGCTCACTGATCGACTTGCCGTTGCGCTGTGCGCTGGCCGTCGCCAGGGCGACGGCATGGTCGTCGCTGCCGAGGATGTCGTGAACCTCCACCTTGAACGTGCCCGCCGTCTCCTCGGCCTGACGCACGAAGCTCGCGATCACGGCGTCCGCACCCTTGAAGTCGCCCGACAGCGGGTTGCGGCCCGGGCTGTGCCACACGATGTCGGCGTCGAACAGCTCGTCTCGGAGCAGGCCGAGATTCCCCGTCTGGAAGGCCTCGTAGCCGCGGCGCAGGGCTGCGATGTTGGTCACCGCGTTGTCGGTTGCACTCTCAGCCATGTTGGACACCCTCCAAGAAGCCTTCGCGCGCCCACCACATCCGGCGCCCCCCGAGTGTAGCTCGCGCCAGCACGGCGGATCGAGGGCCGCGCAACAGGCTTGTCGGCGCCCACGCAGAGCGTCAGCCGGGCACCACCGCGATGCGGCCGGTGTCGAGCCTGTGACTTCACCGGCTCAGAAGACCGGGGTCTCGTGGTAGACGCCGAAGACCTCGCGCAGCGCTGCGACGATCTCGCCCTCGGTGGCGCGCGCCCGGACCGCGTCGATGATCGCCGGCATGGTGTTGTCCGGGCCGGCGGCCACCTCCTTGAGCGCGTCGAGGCGGGTGGCGACACTGGTGTTGTCGCGGCGCTGGCGCAGCTGACGTAGCCGCTCCGCCTGCGCACGTTCCACGTCGACGTCGATGACCAGCACGTCCGGGGGGCGGCCGTCGACGACCTCGGTGAACGCGTTGACGCCGACGATGATGCGCTCGCCCGAGTCCAGCTGCGACTGGTAGTGGAAGGCTGCCTCGGCAATCTCGCGCTGCGGGTAGCCGTCGGCGATGGCGCTGACGATGCCGCCGCGCTCGTCGATCGCCTTGAAGTACTCCTCGGCGGCCTGTTCCATGCGGTCGGTGAGGTCCTCGATGAACCAGCTGCCGGCGAGCGGGTCGGCCACAGACGGCACCCCCGTCTCGAAGGCCAGGATCTGCTGTGTGCGGAGTGCGATCTGCGCGGCCTTCTCGGTGGGCAGGGCGAGGACCTCGTCCATTGAGTTGGTGTGCAGCGACTGTGTGCCGCCGAGGACGGCGGCCATCGCCTCGAACGCCGTGCGCGCGATGTTGTTCTCGATCTGCTGCGCGGTCAGTGAGCAACCGGCGGTCTGGGTGTGGAACTTGAGCTGCCAGCTCTTGGGGTCCTTGGCACCGTACTTCTCGCGCAGACGGCGCGCCCAGATCCGCCGCGCTGCGCGGTACTTGGCGATCTCCTCGAAGAAATCGATGTGGCTGTTGAAGAAGAAGCTCAGCCGCGGGGCGAAGTCGTCGACGTCCAGCCCCGCCGCCATCGCCGACTCGACGTACGCGAAGCCATCGGCCAGCGTGAAGGCCAGCTCCTGCGCGGCGGTGCTGCCCGCCTCGCGGATGTGATAGCCGCTGACCGAGATCGGGTGCCATCTGGGGACGTGCTGGGCGCAGAAGAGGACGACATCGGTGACCAGGCGCATCGACGGCTGCACCGGGAAGATGAACTCCTTCTGCGCGATGTACTCCTTGAGGATGTCGTTCTGCAGTGTGCCGCCGAGCTGTCCGAAGCTCACACCCTGCTCGTCGGCGACAACCAGGTACTGCGCGAACACGATCGGCGCCGGTGAGTTGATGGTCATCGACGTGGTCACACGTCCGAGGTCGATGCCGTCGAACAGAGTGCGCATGTCCTCGACGGAGTCGACGGCGACGCCGCAACGGCCGACCTCGCCGAGCGACTCCGCCGCGTCACTGTCGTGGCCCATCAGGGTGGGCATGTCGAACGCGACGGAGAGCCCCGTCTGGCCGTGGTCGAGGAGGAATCGATAGCGCTCGTTGGTGTCCTCGGCGCTGCCGAAGCCGGCGAACTGCCGCATCGTCCACAGCCTGCCGCGGTACATCGACTCATGGATGCCGCGTGTGTACGGGTACGTCCCGGGTTGGGGCACGTCGCGATCGATGTCGCGGTGTGCCGCGACGTCGGGGCCATAGCTCGGCTCGAGGGGCAGCCCGCCCATGGTGTCCTCGGGAACCGCGGGTGGCAGGCGTCGGGTCCGGAAAGCTTGTGCCATCAGGGAATGTCGCTCGCGTGGGCATTGAGGATGCGGTCGGCGATGGCATACGGGTCGATGCCCCGCAGATCACCGCTCAGCTCCGCACCCATTGTGCCCTCTTCGAGCTCGCGTCGCGCTCGCTCGGCGGCGCGCTCCACGACGATTGCCTCGATCTCGGCCTGGAGACGGTCGCGACGCCGCTGCTGCAACTCTCCGTTCGAGGCGATCATCTCGTGGTGGCGCTCGACGGCGTCGAGCAGATCGTCGACGCCATCGCCGCTCGTCCCGGTTGTGAGGATGACCGGCGGCCTCCAGGCGCTCGTCCCCCTCACATGACGCGTGAGGTCGCGCAGCTCCCGGGCGACCTTGGAAGCACCGGGGATGTCGGCCTTGTTGACGACGAAGACGTCGGCGATCTCGAGGATCCCGGCCTTGAGGATCTGCACGCTGTCGCCGGACACCGGGGTTGTCACCACGACGGTCGTGTCGACCGTCTCCATCACCTCGAGCTCGCTCTGCCCCACCCCCACCGTCTCGACCAGGCAGCGATCGCGGCCGCTGGCATCGATGAGCCGGATGGCCTCGCGCGCGGCACTGGCCAGGCCGCCGAGGTGGCCCCTCGCCGCCATGCTGCGGATGTACACGCCGTCGTCGCCGGTGTGACGTTGCATGCGCACGCGGTCGCCGAGGATGGCGCCACCGCTGAACGGGCTCGACGGGTCGACGGCGATCACTCCGACGCGGTGGCCGGCCACCCGCCAGCGCGCAATCAGCTGGTCGCAGATGGTGCTCTTGCCGCTACCGGGCGCGCCGGTGACCCCTACGACGTGCGCCGCCCCGGCTCGACCGCGGACCTCGCGGAGCACATCCTCGGCGGCGGGGTCATGGTCCTCGAGGAGCCGAATCGCCCGCGCGAGGGCACGGACGTCACCCTCGAGAAGCCGCCTGGCGATGTCCATGCGCGCCGAGTGTAGCCGCGCGTTCCAGGGCGATCACGGCAGTGCCGCGCCGGGGGCGCCTGTCACTGTGGGGAAGCCGGCGCCGGCCGATGCTTCTCTACCATCGCCCGGTGAGTGCTCCCGAGGCGTCGTCGCGCCCGCGCCGGCAGCGCCGGACTCGACCGCGACGCCGCGTCCTCCCGGTGATCGGCATCGCCCTGGGCTTCGTGCTGAGCGGCGCCCTCGGCGCCGCCCTCTATTTCTCGCCCGCCATCGCCGCCGCCTTCCAGGACTTCGGCCACACCATCCACCACCAGGCGGCGGCCAGCCCGAGCGCGTCAGCGGGGTCAACCTCCGCGAGCGCGTCGGCCGCGCCGACGCTCCTCCCAGCCGTCGCCCCCGGCAACGCCTTCACCGTCCTGCTCCTGGGCTCGGACAACGACGCCAAGTTCTCGGGCAACGAGGTGCTCACCCAGTCGATGATCCTGGCGCGGGTCAACCCGGCGACCAAGCAGGTCACCATGCTGTCGATCCCGCGCGACCTCTACGTGCCCCTCTCCAGCGGCGGTACCAACAAGATCGACCAGGCGTACCTGCACGGTGGCGTCGACACCGCCATCGCCACAGTCGAGCACGACTTCGGCGTCCACGTCGACCACTACGCGTGGATCGGTCTGCTGGGGCTCATCCATCTCATCGATGCCGTGGGTGGAGTCGACGTCGTGGCCGGCAACCCGGTGCTCGACGACTTCTACCCCAAGGACCTCGGCGGCAACAGCCCGTTCGACATCGAGCGCGTCGCGGTTCTGCCTGGTCCGCAGCACATGAACGGCATGGAGGCGCTCCAGTACGTGCGCTCGCGGCACGACGACCTGCGCAGCGACTTCGGTCGCTCCGTGCGCCAGCAGCAGGTGCTGCTTGCTCTGCGCGCCAAGGCAAAGCTGCTCGGCGTCGCCGACATCCCCGACATCGCCGCCGCCATGACCAGCCAGTTCACGACGGACATGTCGGTGACCCAGGTCGGTCAGCTTCTGCCCATCGCCGGCAACGTCTCCCTGAGCAACGTCAAGCAGGTGGTGCTGCTGGCCCCGTACACGTCCGGGCAGGTCGTCGGCGCACAGGACGTGCTCGAGCCCAACTGGAACCTGATCCTTCCGCTCGTGCACAAGTACTTCCCGCCGGCGTGAGGCGTCTCCGCTTCACCGCCATCCTGCTGGTGCTCTGGGTGGCGTTCGGCTTTGGGGTCAACCGTTTCCTGGACAGCCGCAAGTCCACGCTGATCACCCATCCCGCCGCCTCTGTGCCCACGGCGGTCAAGCCCGCCTTCGCCCTCCCGGGCACCGTGTATCTGAGCCAGGCCGGCCACCTGTATCGCTTCAACGCCGGCCGGTTCACCGATATGAACCTGACCTCGAGCGCCGGCTCGTGGGTGCAGCCCGCCCTGGCGACCCCAGGGCGGCTCCTGGTGGTGGCGCGCGCCGCCGAGTTCAGCGACGTCTACCTCGTCGACGCGCGCAGCGGCGCGCTCGTCCAGAAGCTGACCTCCAACGTCGCACCCAAGCGAGCTGGTGTGGCATTGAACGCGTGGTCGTTCTGGCCACACCTCGCCGCGGACGGGAGCACGGTCATCTTCGGCTACGACGGTCCCAAGACAGGGCTCACCTACGAGGTCCACCTCGCGGTGTGGTCGGGGCCCCTCACCGGCAAGCTGGAGTCCAAGCAGTGGACCGATCCGACCCAGTACACCGGCGGAGACGTCAACCCGGTCCCGCTCGCCGGCGGTGGCGTCATCTACACGCGTTACGCACTCAACGCGCAATCGCAGATCGTCTCGCGGGTTGCCACGGTGGCCAAGCCGGGTGCGCCACCCGTCTACCTCACGGCCGAGGCGAACGACTGCGGGGAGCCGGCGGTCAGCCCTGACGGCACCCAGCTTGCGGTGATCTGTACATCCGACACGCAGACCGCCCGCATGGAGCTGATCCCGCTTGTCAATGGGGTGCCCGGGGTGCCGCGTGTGCTCGTCGACAACTGCCTCTGCGCGTCGCCGGCCTGGTCCCCCGACGGGGTCAGCCTGCTCTACCTGGCACCCGCCGACGCAACCGGCCATTTCCAGTTGTGGTGGCTCAACAAAGCCACCGCTTTCACCCCCGCCCTGCCCAAGCAGGTCACCACCAACCTCGACTTCGACGCCACCTCCGCGCCGGCGTGGGCAGCCTGACCGCGCTGGGCGACAGGGTAGAAGACCGTCACCGCGGCTCCTCTCAGAAGAACACCCGGGCGAGGTCGTACAGCTCCGCGGGGACGCGTCGCTGCTCGGCGACGACATCGTTGATGGCGGCGATCTCCACGGTGCCGCCGCGCACCACGGGCATCATCCCCCAGCGCCCGCTGGCCGCCAGCGAGTAGGCCGAGGCTCCCACCCGCGTCGCCCAGATGCGGTCGTAGGCGGTGGGGCTGCCGCCGCGCTGCGTGTACCCGAGGACGGTGGTACGGGTCTCGTTTCCGGTCCGGTCCTCGATCATGGCCGCAAGCCACTCGCCGACACCGCGCTTGCTCAACTGCGCGTGCCCGAAGGCGTCAGTCCGTGCCGGCTCCCCTCCCTCCTGGGCCATGCCGTCCATGGTCACCCCCTCGGACACGACGATGATCGAGAAATCGCTGCCCCGCGTCCGGCGCCGGTCGAGGTGAGCGACGACGTCGTCGATCCCCAAGGGGAACTCCGGGATGATGATCAGGTCGGCGCCACCGGCGAGGCCACCCATCACCGCCACCCAGCCGGTGTCGCGACCCATGACCTCGACCACCATCACGCGGTGGTGTGATGCGGCGGTGGTGTGGAGGCGGTCGAGCGCCTCGGTGACGATGCTGACCGCGCTGTCGAACCCGATGCAGTAATCGGTCACGCTGAGGTCGTTGTCCATCGTCTTGGGGACGCCGACCAGTGGGGCCCCGTTCTCGGCCAGCCACGCGGCCACCCTCAGCGTGTCGTCGCCACCGATCGCCACCAGCGCATCGAGGCCGTCCCCGCGGAGGTTGCCGAGGCAGTCCTCCAGTCCGCCCTCGCGCTTCATGGGGTTGACCCGGGAGCTGCCCAGAATGGTCCCACCGAGTTGAAGGATGCCGGAGATGTCGGAGCGCCTCAGCTCAACGAGGTCGCCGGCGCCCATGAGACCGGACCAGCCGTTGCGCACCCCGATCACCGTGTCGCCCGCCGCGAACGCGGAGCGCGCGACAGCACGGATCGCGGCGTTCAGCCCAGGCGCATCACCGCCGCCGGTGAGGATTCCGACCCTCACTCCCGCGGCCCCGTCAACTGCCCACGCCGGGGTTACCGAGAAACGCGGTCTCCTCACTCTGGCCGAGGATCACCACGACCCCACCCCCCGTGGCGGCTGCCGGCGTGGCCGTCGCGGTCGGGACGCCGGCCACGGTCGCCGCGGGGGGCGGGCTGGGGGGAACGGTCACCGTGACGCCGAAGTACGTGGCCAGCCAGCTCGCGGTCGCCGCGTCCTTGCCTCCGCTCTCGTCGATGACCTGCGTGACAGCCTGGCGGGCGACGGGGCCGCCGTCGGTTGTGTTGACGGCCAGGTACTTGAACAGCTGGGCCCAGCGCCCGGAGGCGCCGAGGCCACGGCCGCTGGCGTCCTCGATGGTCACCGGGGCATGCTGAGCGAGGGCAGCGGGGGAGACGAAGACGTTCTGCATGTAGTGGGTGACCTGCGTGAACGACCGGTCGTGCGCGTAGATGTAGGACGCCCCGCAGCTGCGCGGGTAACCGCATTCATACAGGAAATTGGTGTCATCGACGCTGACGTGGAGGATCGACTTGGTGTCGACGCCCTTCAGCAGCGAGTAGAGGGCCTCGAGGTCGTTGACGTGGAGATCGGTGACCACGTTGTCGCCGAGGCTGTTGAGCAGGTCGGGGAGGTTGCCCAGCCCACCGAGGCTGACCACCTTCTGCTTCAGCGCGGCCACGACCAGCTGCTGGCGGCGGCTGCGCGCGAAGTCCGTGCCCTCACCATTGTCGTTGGAGTGTCGCGAGCGTGAGAACTCCAGCGCCTGGGTCCCGTTCATGTGCTGCGAGCCGGCGTTGAAGTGGACGGTGATGAACTTGCAGTTCTCGTTGGGGCCGCTACTGCACTCACCCGCCGGGTACTGGAAATCCGTGAACGTGTTCGGCACCACGACGTCGACGCCACCGACGGCGTCGACCGAGGCTTTGAACGCCTGGAAGTCGAGGCCGATCCAGTGGTCGATGTGGATGCCGAGCAGGTGCTCGATGGTTGCGTTGGACACGGCAGCGCCCGCGGCGGGATCGCTCGCCGGCAGGGTTCCCTCGCCACTGATGCCGTCCGAATACGCCGAGTTGATGCGGTTGGCTGTGCTCTTGCCGTTGCCCAGATGGATGGGCACGTACCAGTCGCGCGGGATGCTGACCTCGGCGACCTCCGGCGGGCCGTTGAGGACCGGCTGGACCGAGACGACCATGATCGAATCGGTGAGGTAGGCGCCGTCGTGGCCCGCCCCCCCATACCCGTAGAACGCGAAGTTGATGCGGCGAAGGTCGGTGGTCGCCTTGGTGATGCTTGAACTGCTCTTGCCGCCCACCAGGTCGCCGATCACCGACAGCGGATTCTGGCGTGTCAGGTGGGCCAGGCCGAGGATGGTGCGGACCCCGAAGACCCCGACGACGAGCACGATGGCGGCCGCCGCCAGCGCCGTCAGGCGCTTGGGGCTGGCCCAGCGAGGCAGCCGGTTGTAACGAGAGCGGCGGCGCCGCGTGGAACTGGCCATATGTTGTGTGTCCGGGGATGTGTGCGGCGCGGCCGGCGGCGCGCCTGAGCACGCTCCGAGGAGTGCGAACCGGGTTCCCTGGTGGAACGTGAGTGGGGACGAAGGGGTAACGCCGGAGTTGCCCTAGGGTACCGCACGGTGGCGCGGATGGGCGGCGCGCCTCGCGCCGGCCCGGGGAATGTGGCCCGGGTTCGCAGCGGTTCTCAGTCGCGCAGCAGCGAGCGGGCGATGACCAGGCGCTGGATCTGGTTGGTCCCCTCGTAGATCTGCGTGATCTTGGCGTCACGCATCATTCTCTCGACCGGGTACTCGTTCACGTACCCGTAGCCCCCGAGGACCTGGACCGCGTCGGTGGTCACCTTCATTGCCGCGTCGCTGGCAACCAGTTTGGCCATGGCGGCGTGGTGGGTCACATCGGGTGAGTGGTCGTCGATCAGCCTGGAGGCGTGGTACACCATGGCCCGCGCCGCCGCGGTCTGCGTCTCCATGTCGGCCAGCATGAACTGGATCGCCTGGAACTCAGCGATGGCCTTGCCGAACTGCTTGCGCTCCAGCGCATACCCGACCGCGTAGTCAAGGGCTCCCTGGGCGATTCCCAGCGCCTGGGCGGCGACGCCGGGCCGGGAGCGGTCGAGCACGCTCATGGCCAGCGCGAAGCCACTGCCCTCCTCGCCGATCCGATTGGCGGCGGGAACCACAACCTCGTCAAAGTGCAGTTCCGCGGTGTTGCTGCCCCGGATGCCCAGCTTTCCGTGGATGGTGCTGGCCGTGAAGCCGTCGAGCTGGCGGGCGTTCTCGAGCACGAAAGCGCTGACGCCTCTCGACCCGGCGTCGGGATCCGTCTTGGCGAAGACCACGATGGTGTCCGCCACCCCACCATCGGTGATCCAGGTCTTGCTACCCGTGATCACGTACTCGCCGCCCTGCCGGGTCGCCCGCGTCTCCATGCCGGCGGGGTCGCTGCCTGCCCCGGCCTCGGTCAGCGCATAGGCGCCGAGGGCCTTCCCGGTGGCCAGGTCGGGCAGGAATCGCTGCTTCTGCTCGGTGGTCCCGGCCAGCATGATCGGGTACCCGCCGAGGGCCTGTACCGCGAGGATGAGAGCACAGCTCGCGCACGCCTTGGCGATCTCCTCGATGGCCACGTTGAGTGTGAGGGCGCTCCCCGACAGGCCACCGTACTCGGGCGGAAACGGCAGCGCGAAGATGTCATGGGTTCGGTAGAGATCGACGATGTCCCACGGGAACTCGGCGGTGGCGTCGATGTCGCGTGCCCGTGGTGCGATGCGGTCGCGGGCCAGCTCGCGCACCGTCTGAGAGATGAGCTGCTGCTCCTCGTCGAGACGGCTGTCCACGCGGTGCTCCAGGTGACCGCCGGAGGGCGGTTGGGGGTGACCAGCCGATTATGCCCAGCACCGAGGTGAGAGCGGCCACTCAATCGACACGGACGATCGTCGCCTCACCCTGGGCCATGCCGCTGCAGATCGTCGCCGCTCCGTAGCCGCCGCCGCGCCGGCGCAACTCGTAGAGCAGGGTCATGAGGATGCGCGCGCCACTGGCGCCGATGGGATGCCCCACGGCGATGGCGCCACCGTTGACATTGACGCGCTCCGGGTCCACCTCGAGCATGCGTGTGCTCGTGATCGCCACCGCGGCGAAGGCCTCGTTGATCTCGATGAGCTCCAGGCTGCCAGCGTCCACCTCGCCGCGGGTGCGCGCCATCGCCCTCTCGAGGGCTATCGCCGGCACGGTGGCCAGGTAGGAGTGCTCAGCAGCCGACTCCGCCGACGTGACCCAACGGCCGAGCTCGGTGAGCCCGGCAGCGCGTGCCCGGGCAGCGCTCATCAGGAGGATCGCGGTCGCGCCGTCGTTGACTCCCGGCGCGTTGCCCGCGGTTACGCTGCTCCCCTCGCCGAAGGCTCCCCTGAGGGCGGCGAGCTTCTCCAGGGTGGTGTCCGGGCGCGGCTGCTCGTCCACCTCGACCGAGCCTGTGCGGGTGGCCACAGCCACGATCTCCTCGCGGAAATGCCCCGCGGCTCGCGCTGCCTCGTAGCGTTGCTGCGAGCGCAGCGCCCAGCGATCCTGCGCCTCGCGGCTGACCCCGAGCTCCGCCGCGACCTCGCTGCCGTGCACGCCCATCGACAGCCCGTCGACGGGGCAGCAGAGCCCGTCGCGGAGGATGCTGTCCACGGCCGTGCGATCGCCGAAGCGGGCGCCGTATCGCTGGTCCTCGAGCAGGTAGGGCGCGCGCGACATCGATTCCATGCCGCCTGCCACGACCACGTCGGCCTCGCCGGCGCCGATCAGCAGCGCCCCCAGGTTGACCGCCTTGAGGGCGCTGGCACACACCTTGTTCACGGTGAACGACGGGACCGTCGACGGCAGCCCGGCGGCGAGGCCGGCCTGGCGCGACGGCACCTGCCCTTGGCCGGCGCCCAGCACTGTGCCCATGATCAGCTGGTTCACCTC
>Ga0209890_10001545_pt1 | contig 10406 bp, 9 predicted proteins | sample OrgsoiDNA2013049_FD_185799 | JGI IMG/M metagenome (GOLD analysis project Ga0209890, IMG submission 185799) | Permafrost soil microbial communities from the Arctic, to analyse light accelerated degradation of dissolved organic matter (DOM) -... | ecosystem: Environmental > Terrestrial > Soil >... | reverse complement strand
CGGAGCGCGCGCATGAACGAACGCACCGGAATGAACGACCCCACCGGCATGAACGACCCCACCGGCATGAGCGACCCCACCGGCATGAACGAACGCACCCGCATGAGCGAACGCACCCGCATGAGCGATCGCATGCGGCGCATTCATCGCATCCACTTGGTCGGCATCGGCGGCGCCGGCATGGGAGGCATTGCCGAGGTGCTGCTCAATCTGGGCTACGAGGTGCAGGGTTCCGACCTCAAGGCCAACTCCGTCACGCAGCGCCTGGCGCGCCTCGGCGCCGCGATTTTCATCGGGCATTCGGCGGAGTACCTGGGCGACTCCGATGTGGTGGTGGTGTCGAGCGCCGTCGCCCGCTCGAATCCCGAAATAGCGGCGGCGCTGGCAAAGCGCATCCCGGTAGTGCCGCGCGCGGAAATGCTGGGCGAGCTGATGCGTTTTCGCTACTCGATCGCCGTGGCCGGCACCCATGGCAAGACCACGACCACCAGCCTGGTGGCGAGCGTGCTCGCCGAGGGCGGCTTGGATCCCACTTTCGTCATCGGCGGGCGCTTGAAGAGCGCGGACAGCAACGCCAAACTCGGCGCCGGCCGCTACCTCGTGGCCGAGGCCGACGAGAGCGATGCCTCGTTCATGCACTTGCAGCCGATGATTGCCATCGTCACCAACATCGACAACGATCACCTGGCGACTCACGACGGCGATTTCTCGCGGCTCAAACAGAGTTTCATCGATTTTCTGCACAACTTGCCGTTCTACGGGCTCGCGGTGCTGTGCAGCGACGACGTGCACGTACAGAGCATTCTGGAGGACGTGGCACGGCCGTTCCTTACCTACGGCTTCGCGCCGGAAGCGGATATTCGTGCCGTCGACGTGGTGCGCGACGGCCTGCAGTCGCGCTTCCAAGTGCTGCGCGCGGGCCATGGCCCCTTGTCCATCACCGTCAACTTGCCGGGCCGTCACAATGTGCTGAACTCTCTGGCGGCGGTTGCGGTGGCGACCGAGCTCGACATTGCCGCGGCGGCGATCCAGCGCGCGCTGGCGAATTTCCAGGGCATCGACCGGCGCCTGCAGCAGCTGGGCGAGGTTGAGTGGCCGGGCGGCCGTGCGTTGCTCGTCGACGATTACGGCCACCATCCGACCGAAATTGCGGCAACACTGGACGCGGTGCGCCAAGGTTGGCCGGCGCGGCGCCTGGTGCTCGTCTTCCAGCCGCATCGCTACACCCGGACGCGTGATTTGTTGGACGACTTCGGGCTGGCTTTAAGCGAATGCGACGTGCTGCTGGTAACGGAAGTGTATGCGGCCGGGGAGGCGCCGATTGCCGGCGCCGACGGGCGCGCCATTTGCCGCGCCGTGCGCACGCGCGGGCTGATCGAGCCGGTATTCGTCGACCGGGTCGACGATCTAGCCGACAGCTTGCGCGGTGTTTTGCACGACGGCGATGTGGTGTTGACCATGGGCGCCGGCAACATCGGCGCCGTGGCTCAGGAACTCAAGAGCCGCTTGGGAGCCGCGGCATGAACGCCCAGCGTTCCATCGATCTCGCACAAGAGTATGCCACCCGCGTCCTACACGACGTCCCCATGGCGAAGCACACCTCGTGGCATGTGGGAGGTCCGGCGGATCTTTTCTTCACGCCGCGCGACGCCCTCGATCTCGCGGCGTTCCTGCGCCAACTGCCGTTGGAAGTCCCGCTGCTCATGGTCGGCCTCGGCAGCAACCTCTTGGTGCGCGACGGCGGAATCCGCGGCGCCGTGGTCTCGACGCACGGCGCGCTGGGCTCGCTCGAACGCCTGAGTGCGACCCGCATTTCCGCCGAGGCCGGCGTGCCCTGCGCGCGAATCGCCCGGCAATGCATGAAATGGGGATTGGGGCCCGCCGAATTCTTTGCCGGTATTCCCGGCACCTTGGGCGGCGCGCTGGCGATGAATGCCGGCGCCTGGGGCGGGGAGACGTGGCGCCACGTCGTGGAAGTCGACGTGCTCGATCGGCGCGGCGCGCGGCACACTCGAACGGCCGCCGACTACGAGATCGGCTATCGCACCGTGAAGGGACCGGATAACGAATGGTTCGTCGGCGCGCGGCTCGAGTTCGAGCGCGCCCCCGGCGTCAACGGCGACGCCATTCGCGAACTGCTCGACAAGCGCAAGCAGACGCAGCCGATCGGCGAGTGGAGTTGCGGATCCGTATTCACCAATCCGCCGGGAGATCACGCGGCGCGATTGATCGAAAGCGCCGGCCTCAAGGGCTTTCGCATCGGGGACGCCTCGGTGTCCGAGAAGCACGCGAACTTCATCATTAACCACGGCGCCGCACTCGCCGCAGATATAGAGGCTCTGATCGAGCACGTGCAGCGCACGGTGGCTCGCGTTCACGGCATTGATCTCTACACCGAAGTGCGCATCGTCGGGGTGACGGCATGAGCTTGCTCAACCTGAACTTGAAGGAACGGCGCGCGCGCTCGGGCGCCGACTTCGGCAAGGTGGCGGTGCTGCTCGGTGGTGATTCCACCGAGCGCGAAATATCTCTGTTGAGCGGCAACGCGGTACTTGCGGCCTTGACCCGCCGCGGCGTGAATGCGCACGCCTTCGATCCAAAGGATCGGCCCGTCCAGAATCTCGTGAACGAACAATTCGATCGCGCCTGGATCGCCCTGCATGGACCGGGGGGCGAAGATGGAACGATGCAGGGCGCGCTCGAGTGGTTGGGGGTTCCCTACACGGGCAGCGGCGTCCTCGCCTCGGCGTTGACCATGGATAAGCTCAAGACCAAGCGTGTCGTGGTGGGCGCCGGGTATGCCGCCCCCGACTATGCCGTGTTGACGAGTCCGGCCGATCTTCCGCCCGCGCTTGCGCACGTGGGCTTGCCCCTGATGGTCAAGCCCGCCTCGCAGGGCTCGAGCGTCGGGATCACCAAGGTCAAGACCGCCGCGGAATTGCCGCGTGCGTACGCCGAGGCGCGTGCCGTGGATCCCATCGTATTTGCGGAGGCGTTCATCGAGGGCGACGAGTACACCGTGGGCGTCCTTCACGATCGCGGCCTGCCGTCGATCCGCATCCAGCCGGCAACCGAGTTCTACGACTACCAGGCGAAATACTTTCGCGACGACACCCAATACCATTGTCCGAGCGGCCTCGAAAAGGAAGCCGAGGCCGAATTGCAGGACGCGGCGCTCGCGGCCTTCCAAGTGACCGACTGTCTTGGCTGGGGCCGCGTCGACTTCATGCGCGACCGCGCGACCGACAAATTCTATTTCATCGAGATCAATACGACCCCGGGCATGACCGATCACAGCTTGGTGCCCATGGCGGCTCGTCAATCCGGCATCGACTTCGACGAACTGGTGTGGCGTGTTCTCGAAAGCAGCTTCATGCGGGAACGCAAATGAAATTGAACTTGAGCCTGCGCCGCAATCGATTCAAGAACAAACCCAAGGCGCAGAAGCCGCCATGGAAGTGGCCGGCCTTGCCCGAATGGCGCAGCTACGTGCGCCGCGCCGCATTGCTGCTGCTGCTGGCCGGCGGCTTGACCGCGCTCACGTGGGCGCTCGACCGTCCGGTGCGCGTCATTTCGATGGACGGCAGCTTTCAACGCGTCTCCCCCGGCCAGATCGAAAAAGCCGTCGCGCCCTACGCCCGAGCGGGATTCATGTCCGCGGACCTCGATGACATTCAGCGCGCCGTGGAGACTCTGGCCTGGGTGGAGCACGCGCGCATTCAGCGCCGCTGGCCCAACAGCCTGCACGTCACCGTGACCGAACAAACCGCCGCCGCGCGCTGGGGCGAATCGGGACTGTTGAACACGCGCGGCCAACTCTTCGTAAGATCGGCCACTCATGTGCCCGCGGAACTGCCCCGCCTGAGCGGCCCCGAGGGCACGGAATCGCAAGTCGCGCAGCGGTACCTCGCGGTGCAGGGGCGGATGCTCGAGGCCGGCATGCGCATCGCCGCGCTGCGTCTCGACGCGCGCGGCGCCTGGGAGATGGACCTCGACAGCGGCGTCACCGTGCGCCTGGGCAGGCGCGACGTCGAGGACCGCATCGACCGCTTCATCCACACGGCGTCGCAGGTCATCTCGCACCGGCTGAATGAGATCACCTACGTCGACATGCGCTACTCGAACGGCTTTGCCATCGGGTGGCGAAATTCAGCGGTACCGGCATCGGTGCCATCCAAGCGCGCCGATGACGCCGACGTTTAGAGGTTGCAACGATACATGCTCAAGCGTTCCGATCGAAATCTATTGGTGGGCCTGGACATCGGCACCAGCAAGGTCGTCGCCATCGTCGGCGAAATCAAGGCCGACGGCGAGCTTGAGATCATCGGCATCGGCAGTCACCCGTCGCGCGGCCTCAAAAAAGGGGTGGTGGTCAACATCGAATCCACCGTGCAATCCATCCAGCGCGCGGTCGAAGAAGCCGAATTGATGGCGGGGTGCGAAATTCACTCGGTGTATGCGGGCATCGCCGGCAGCCACGTGCGCAGCCTCAATTCACACGGCATCGTCGCCATCAAGGACAAGGAGGTGGGGCCGGGCGATGTCGAGCGCGTGATCGACGCGGCCAAGGCGGTCGCCATCCCGGCCGATCAGAAGATCCTGCACGTATTGCCGCAGGAATACATCATCGACAGCCAGGAAGGCATCCGCGACCCGATCGGCATGTCGGGGGTGCGCCTCGAGGCCAAGGTCCACATCGTCACCGGCGCCGACAGCGCCGCGCAGAACATCGTCAAATGCGTGCAGCGCTGCGGTCTTGCCGTCGATGACATCGTCCTGGAGCAGCTTGCCTCGAGCTACGCCGTGCTCACCGAGGATGAAAAGGACTTGGGCGTGTGTGTGGTCGATATCGGCGGCGGCACCACCGACATCGCGGTATTCGGCGGCGGCGCGATTCGCCACACCGCGGTAATTCCGATTGCCGGGGATCAGGTGACCAACGACATCGCCGTGTCCATGCGCACGCCCACGCAGTATGCCGAGGACATCAAGATCAAGTACGCCTGCGCCCTGTCGCAACTGGCGAATCCCGACGAGACCATCGAAGTGCCGAGCGTGGGCGACCGCCCGCCGCGGCGCCTGGCGCGGCAAACGCTCGCGGAGATCGTGGAGCCGCGCTACGAGGAACTATTCGGTTTGATACGCGACGAGTTGCGCCGTGCCGGATTGGAGGAGCAGGTGGCGACCGGCATCGTGCTCACCGGCGGCAGTTCCAAAATGGAAGGCGCCATCGAACTCGCCGAGGAAGTGTTCCACATGCCCGTGCGCCTCGGCGTGCCGCAGTACGTCAGCGGGCTGGTGGACGTGGTGAGCAATCCCATTCACGCCACGGGCGTGGGGCTCTTGCTCTATGCGAAGGGCAATCTCGATGCGCAGCGCACCGAAGCGCCGCTGCTCGCGGGCGGCATGAAGAATGCGTTTGAGCGAATGAAGGCCTGGTTTGCAGGCAATTTTTAACGGCGATTAGAGCGATTCAATAAACGAAGGAGTACTGGAATGTTCGAACTGATGGATTCTTACAGTCAAAGCGCCGTCATCAAGGTGCTGGGCGTGGGCGGGGGCGGCGGCAATGCCGTATCGCACATGGTCCAAGCCGGCCTCGAGGGCGTGGATTTCATTTGCATCAACACCGACGCGCAGGCGCTGAAGCACTCCAAGGTGCGCACCGCATTGCAAATCGGCTGCAACATCACCAAGGGATTGGGCGCCGGCGCCGACCCGGAAGTGGGCCGTCAAGCCGCGATGGAAGATCGTGATCGCATCATCGAGCTCATCGAGGGTTGCGACATGCTGTTCATCACCGCCGGCATGGGCGGGGGTACCGGAACGGGCGCGGCTCCCGTGGTGGCGCAGGTCGCCAAGGAACTCGGCATCCTGACGGTGGCAGTGGTGACAAGGCCCTTCGAGATGGAAGGCAACAAGCGCGGACGCGTCGCCGATCAGGGCATGCTGGAATTGTCCAAGTATGTGGATTCTCTGATCACCATTCCGAACCAGAAGCTGTTGTCGGTGCTGGGGCCGAGCACCACGCTGCTCGACGCCTTCAAGGCGGCGAACACCGTTCTGCAAGGCGCGGTACAGGGGATTGCGGAACTGATCACGCGGCCGGGATTGATCAACGTCGACTTTGCCGACGTACGCACCGTCATGTCCGAAACCGGCATGGCGATGATGGGTTCGGGCAGTGCCGCGGGTGACGATCGGGCGCGCGAAGCGGCCGAGGCAGCCATCTCGAGCCCGCTGCTCGAGGACATCAATCTCTCGGGCGCTCAAGGGATCTTGGTCAATGTCACGGCGGGCATGGATTTGTCCATTGGTGAATTCCAGGAAGTCGGCAATGTCATCAAGCAATTCGCCTCCGACGACGCCACGGTGGTGGTGGGCACCGTCATCGATCCCGACATGGCCAACCAGATTCGGGTCACTGTCGTCGCCACCGGCCTCGGCAAACCCGTGGCGGTCGCACGGCCGGCGCCGCTACATCAGCCGGCGGCCGCGGCTATCGCACCCGCGCTCACCATGCGCGTGGTACGTCCGCGATCGCCCATGGCACCCACCGACTACGCCATCTTGGACAAGCCGACGGTGCAACGGCAACGCGCCGTGGGCGATGGTCTGCGGACAGAGGTCGAATCGGAGGATTTGCTGGATATCCCGGCGTTTCTACGTCGACAGGCGGACTAGGGCCGCAGTTGCACATTCCAGGCTTTGGCGCCCGCGCGGATTGGATTCTCGGGGCGCCGGTTTGGGCCGTTTGTTCAGGCCGCGGTGCGCGGTATGGTACCTTTGCGGATGTTACATAGTCTGGTCTCCATTTTAAGATGCTGAATCAGCGAACTCTGAAGAATTCGATTCGCGCCACGGGCGTGGGTTTGCACACGGGTAAGAAGGTCCTCATGACCCTGCGGCCGGCACTGCCGGACACCGGCATCGTCTTCCGCCGCACGGATTTGGAGCGCCCGGTCGACATCAAGGCGCACGCGGAGAATGTCGGCGACACGACCATGGGGACCACCCTGCACAAGGGCGATGTCAAGGTGTCCACGGTCGAGCATCTTTTGTCGGCGCTGGCCGGGCTCGGCATCGACAACGCCTTGGTAGAAGTGAGTTCCGGCGAAGTCCCTATCATGGATGGCAGCGCCGGGCCCTTCGTGTTCCTGTTGCAGTCGGCGGGAATCGAGGAGCAGAGGGCTCCCAAGCGCTTTACCCGCATTCTCGAGAGCTTGCAGGTGGTTGACGGCGACAAGTGGGCGCGCTTCGACCCCTATGACGGCTTCAAGGTGAACTTCGAGATCGAGTTCAATCACCCCACCTTTAAAAAGCATTCCCAGGTCGCGTCGATGGATTTTTCGACCACCTCGTTCCTGCGAGAGGTCAGCCGCGCGCGCACCTTCGGCTTCATGCGCGACCTGGAGAGTCTGCGGGCGCGGAATCTGGCGCTGGGCGGCAACATGGATAACGCCATCGTGCTCGACGACTATCGGGTATTGAACGAGGACGGGTTGCGCTACGAAGACGAATTCGTGAAACACAAGATTCTCGACGCGATCGGCGATCTATATCTGTTGGGACACAGCCTGATCGGTGAATTCAGCGGCTACAAATCGGGACATGCGCTCAACAACAAGCTGTTGCGCACACTCATCGACAAGCAGAGCGCCTGGCAGGAAGTCACCTTCGACAGTCTGGCCGACGCACCGATTTCCTACGTCGCGGCGGCCGCGGCGCGGGCTTAAGGACCCGCGGCGCAGCAATCTGAAGGTTAAGCTTTCCGCGGCTTTGCCGGCAGCGGCTGGGCCGGCAGCGGCGGTACGACCCGAATCCTGACGCTGACGATGGCAATCCCCGTGGTACTTCCCACCCGCTTGCGGACATATTCTGTCAAATAGCGCAGCCGTGAGGCCCAGACCGCTCCCGCGACGCCGATCGTCAGGCGTCCCTGCTCAACCCCTGCGCTTACGACCGCCGTGGCAAGCCGTGCGGGGAGGGCTGCGCGCACCTGCTCGACCACCAGGGACCTCTCTGCGGACCGTGCCTTGAGCGCCGTGAGTTTGTTTCCAGTTCGTGACAATAAGTCACTGACGCGCCTAGGATTTTGCATTGCAACACGACAGTATGCTGTTGAACTGATTGGAAAAACCGTGCGGAGATCCTTGTTTTGCGTCAATTTTGTGCATAGTCTAGAAGTGCTGATGGGGCTTAAGTCGCGATCTTCTGTAGGACATGATGCAGCTGGGAATAGCTCGCTGATGCCCTTGGTAGAGTACCTCTTATGAATGTCATTTTCGTAGGCCGCAAGTCGGGCCGGGTAAAACAGTTCGACCTGCACCACCCCGTCATCGTCACGGCAGGGGTGCTGCTGGTGCTCGGCATCGTGGGGGGCGCATTTTCGGTAGGTGTCGGGTTGGGGGCTCGTCACGGAGCCTCCAATATTATCAATCAGTTGGGTACTTGGTCGGCTGATCTCCTGCGCCAGGAAGCGCAGATTGAAGACGTGAAGCGCGTTCTGCAGGAAAAAGTCAACGCCTTGGCCATACGCGTCGGCCAGATGAATGCCAATGTCATCCGGGTTAACGCCTTGGGCAAACGCCTGACCCGCATGGCCAATATCAATGACAGCGAGTTCGATTTCGGCAACCCGCCGGCCTTGGGCGGCTCCGAGGGCGGCGCGGACGGCCAGCCCGCGCAAATCCCGAACCTCACGGCCATGGTCGATGACTTGCAGACCCAGCTATCGAGCCGCGAGCAGCAATTGGGCGTGCTCGAGAACCTGATTCTGACTCGGGAACTCAATAAGCAGGTCTACCCTGAGGGCCGGCCGGTGCAGGACGGCTGGATATCCTCCTATTTCGGCCGCCGCGCGGATCCCTTCACCGGCTATTCCGCCGTGCACAAGGGTCTCGACTTTGCCGGTCCCGAAGGGACCAAGGTAAGCACCGTTGCCGCAGGTTTGGTGACCTTCGCCGGGGATCGCGCGGGCTTCGGCGAGATGGTCGAGATCAATCACGGCAATGGACTTGCGACGCGCTATTGCCATAACGAAAAAGTCTTGGTCAAGCAGGGCGACATGGTGCGAAAGGGCCAGGAAGTCGCGTTGATGGGTTCTACCGGCCGATCCACCGGACCTCACCTGCACTTCGAAGTCTTGAAAAATGGCACCCAGGTGGATCCCCTGCGCTTCATCGGCGAGGATCGTTAAGCCCAAAGCCTAGGTGCCGGCGCGCCGCTCCCGCGACCGCCGTAATCGAAACGATTTCCCGCCCTTCCGGTCTATCCGTACAATACCCAGTTTTCTCGAGGACTCCCCCGCGTGTGGAAGCTTCTGACGCAAGTATTTGGCAGCCGTAATCAGCGCCTGGTGAAGGAGCTGAGCCGCACCGTCGCGGCCGTAAACGCTCTCGAGGCGGGTTTAAGCACAGTGCCCGATGAGCAATTCCCCGAGAAGACACGAGAACTCAAGGCGCGCTTTGCCGCCGGCACGTCGCTGACCGATCTCGTGCCCGAGGCCTTTGCCTTGGTGCGGGAGGCATCGCGCCGCAAGCTTGGCCTCCGCCACTTCGATGTCCAGCTCATCGGCGGCCTTGCGCTGCACCAGGGCAAAATCGCGGAAATGCGCACGGGCGAGGGCAAGACCCTGATGTCGACGCTGCCGGCGTACCTGAACGCCCTCACCGGCGAGGGCGTGCACGTGGTCACGGTCAATGAATACCTGGCGCAGCGCGACGCGGACTGGATGGGACCGGTGTTCCGCTTCCTCGGCCTCGATGTGGGCGTCATCAAGAATGCACAATCGCCCGATGAGAAGCGCGCGGCCTATGCCCGCGACATCACCTACGGCACCAACAACGAGTTCGGTTTCGATTATCTGCGCGACAACTTGGCTTACCGTCTTGAGGATCGCGTGCAGCGCGGCGTCGCCTACGCCATCGTCGATGAAGTGGACTCGATTTTGATCGACGAGGCGCGCACGCCGCTCATCATTTCAGGCCCCGCGGAGGAGAGCACCGAACTGTACCTGCGCATCAACGATCTGGTGCCGCGACTTACGCGGCAGCTCGAGGAGAGCGCGCCCGGCGACTACGCGGTGGATGAAAAGACGAAGCAGGTGCACATCACCGAGGAAGGCCACGAGCACGTCGAGGCGCTCATGGCTGGCGGGGGTCTCTTGCGCGAGAGCGAAAGCCTGTACGACGCGGCGAATATCCGCCTGATGCATCACCTGAACGCGGCGCTGCGTGCGCACGCGCTCTACAAACGCGATGTGGAGTACATCGTCAGAAACGGCGAGGTGATCATCGTCGATGAGTTCACCGGGCGTACGATGCCCGGCCGGCGCTGGTCGGACGGCCTGCACCAGGCGGTCGAAGCGAAGGAAGGCATGCGCGTGCGCGAGGAGAATCAGACGG
>Ga0209890_10001544_pt1 | contig 10409 bp, 8 predicted proteins | sample OrgsoiDNA2013049_FD_185799 | JGI IMG/M metagenome (GOLD analysis project Ga0209890, IMG submission 185799) | Permafrost soil microbial communities from the Arctic, to analyse light accelerated degradation of dissolved organic matter (DOM) -... | ecosystem: Environmental > Terrestrial > Soil >... | reverse complement strand
AGTCGTGGTGCTGATGATGGACGCGCAGAACAAGTTCGAGGAACAGGACCTGCGCATCGCCGACCTGATCGAGCGCGAGGGCCGGGCGCTGGTGATCGCGGTCAACAAATGGGACTTGATGGGACGGCAGTCGAGCCTGATCGCAGGCTTGCGCACCGACGCCGATCATCTGCTGCCGCAGGTCAAGGGAATGCCGATCGTCGCGGTGTCCGGTTTGATGGGCGAGGGCATCGACCGGCTGATGAGCGCCATCGAAGAGGCTTACGCGGTGTGGAACCGGCGGGTGCCGACGGCTTCGCTTAATCGCTGGTTCGAGCAGGCCGTCGAGAACAACCCGCCACCGGCGGTGTCGGGCCGGCGGCTGAAACTGAATTACATCACGCAAGCCAAGGCGCGGCCGCCAAGCTTCATATTGTTCTGCTCGCGCGCGGACGCCGTGCCGCAATCCTACCTGCGCTATCTCGTCAACTCCTTGCGTGAATTCTTCGAACTTCCGGGCACGCCGGTGCGGATCAACCTGCGCGAAAAGGCCAATCCTTTCGCCCACAAGCGCAAGCGGCCATCGTGAACAATCCGTAGACGGTCTCCGGCTGTCGGTTGGCGTTTGCCGGGCACCATCGTCGATCGACGGCATCGTGCTTCGAGAAAAACACCGCGCCTTGAAATCATTCTCGCCGGGCCATGCTGCTTTTCGCTGGCGTCGGCGAGACGACACTGGCGCCTGCCGCGTGGCACCAAAGTCACACGCCGAAAGCAGGCTCGCGAGTGGTGCCGTTGTGGCGACTGCACTGGTAAACCTCGCCTTGGGCGGTTAGGTTTACGGGCTATGCAGGACCAGTATGAAAACGCGCGGCGCGCGCCCCGCCGCGGCGCGGTGGCCTTTATCTTCGTCACCATCCTGCTCGACATGTTCGCGCTCGGCTTGGGCCCAAGCTGGTGGAAAGTTTTGTCGACAACGATACCGCCAGTGCGGCGCGAATCTTCGGCCTGTTCGGCACCGCCTGGGCGGTGATGCAGTTTCTGTTCTCGCCGATACTCGGCGGCCTCTCGGACCGGTTCGGCCGCCGCCCCGTGGTGCTATTGTCGAATTTCGGGCTCGCGCTCGATTATGTGCTGATGGCGCTGGCGCCGTCGCTGACCTGGCTCTTTGTCGGCAGGGTGATCTCGGGGATCACCTCGGCAAGCGTCTCGACGGCGTTCGCCTACATCGCGGATCTGACGCCCCGAAAGAGCGCGCGGCGGTGTTCGGCAAGATCGGCGTGGCGTTCGGCGCCGGGTTCATTCTTGGACCGGCGGTCGGCGGGCTGCTCGGCGGCATGGATCCTCGATTGCCGTTCTGGGTCGCGGCGGGCTTGAGCTTTGCCAACACGCTTTACGGCCTGCTGATCCTCCCGGAGTCCCTGCCGCCGGATCGCCGTTCGCCGTTCCGCTGGAGAAGCGCTAATCCGCTGGGTGCGCTGCATCTGCTGCGCTCCGACCCGGTGCTCACGGGGTTGTCGGTGACGAACTTCCTTGCCCAGCTGGCGCATGTGGTTCTGCCCTCTACCTTCGTGCTCTATGCGACCTATCGATATGGCTGGAATACGACCACGGTCGGCCTGACGCTGGCCCTCGTCGGCATCTGCTCGATGGCCGTGCAGGGGGCTGCGATCGGGCCGATCGTCAAGCGTTTCGGCGAGCGCCGCGCGCTTTTATTGGGCCTGGCCAGCGGCGCCGCCGGCTTTCTGATTTACGGCGCGGCGCCGACCGGTCCGTTGTTCTGGCTCGGCATTCCCGTGATGGCGTTGCGGGGCGTCGCGGGTGCGGCGATCCAGGCGCTGACGACGCAGCGGGTCGCGCCGGACCAGCAGGGCCAATTGCAGGGCGCCACATCAAGCGTGCAGAGCGTGTCCCAGCTGGTCGGACCGTTCCTGTTCACCCTGACATTCGCCTATTTCATCGGCGCCGAGGCGCCGCTGAAACTGCCGGGCGCGCCATTCCTGCTGGCGTCGGCGCTGTTGGTGCTGGCGCTGGTGATCGCCTCGCGCACGCTGGCTGACGCGCGCGTTCGCTGAGATTCGTGCTCGACGATCCCGTGAAGTTCACCGATGTCCGTTTTCAGAGTGCCGGCTCGACCGGTCGACGCAATCTTCTGAAGATTGCGAGCTTACGGTTCGGAAATTCCGATCCGTTTCGCCAGTCCGCGCATCTCGCCGATCGTGCTTTTCTCCAACGTTTCGCGCGCGACGGAATTCGCCTCGTTGCGGCTCTTGGCGAGATACCGCGTCATGGCTTGTCCCTTGATGGGCACGGCGCCGAGTCGCCGGGCCTGGGCATCGCCAAAAATCGAGGAGTAGGGCAGAAGCCCGTAGATCCGGCCGCTCAGCAGCAATTGCCGCAAGGTTTCCGGGCTTTCCAGCTCCAGGCGAACATCCAGTCTTGCGCCTACTCTGGCCGCGGAGTTCTCGATCAGCTGGCGCGACCGATTATTTTTGCTGGTCATGACCAGCGGGAGATCCCCGAGACTGCTTACTTCGAGGCTGCGCTTCTTCAAGCGCGGATCGTCCGGCCGGCCGACGAGGTAGAGCGATTCGGTAAACAGCAATGTGTATTCGAGCAAGGGATCGGGCGGCGGGTCGGTAACGACGGCCAGGCTGAGTTCGCCGCGCCGGAGTTGACCCAGTACGTTCGATGTCCAGCCTTCGAGCAGGCTGAGCTTTACTTTCGGATATGATTTCAGAAACGTCTGCGCGAGCTTGCTGAACAACAGACGCCCGATCGACGGCGGCGCCGCCAGCGATACCGGACCGCTGGGCACATGCGCCTCGATCTGCAAACTCTCCTTCAGCCGGTCGACTTCGCCCAGAATATGCTGCGAGCGTTCGAGCAGGCGCTGGCCCGCCGCCGTCAGCCGTACGCCGCGCTTGACGCGATCGAACAACAGAAAACCCAACTCGTTCTCGAGACGCTGTATCTGCCGCGTCAGCGCCGACTGCGCAACGCGCAGATCGTCGCCTGCCTTGCGAAAATTTTCCCGCCGCGCGACCTGAACGAAATAGCGAAACTGGCGCAGATCCATTTTTGATGATGCCGGTTTTCGATCAAACTGATGACAATTCAACATTATCGCAATCAAACGGCGGGTGCTAATTTTATCACGGATAGTTCCGGCTCTATTTCAACCGCTGCGCATGACAGCGGCAGTCGGGCGTCCGGGGAGAGAAATGGCCGATATTTCGCTCGACGCCCAGGGAGCGGTTCAGGGCGCCGTTGAGGGCGGCGCCTTGGGCAGCATCCATCCCAAAGAGGATCATTCCAGAGGCGCGCAGGAGTGGATCAGCGGAATCGAAAAGTCCAATCTCACCCCGCGTTATTATCTGACGATCGGGCTGCTGGTCGTGCAGGAGATGTTCGAATTCTACGATTTCTTCCTGGTCGGGTACCTGGTCTCGGTGCTGGCGCCGGGCTGGCATCTCACTTACGGCCAGAGCGCGATGATGCTGCTGTCGTCCGGTGTCGGCGCCATCGCCGGCTCGCTGATCGGTGGCCAGATCGCCGACAAAATCGGACGCAAGAAGATCATCTGGAGCGGTGGCGTGATCTTCTCGTTCGGCGCCGCCGGCTGCGCGCTGATACCGGACGGCGCCTGGATGCTGTTTTCGGCTTTGCGTTTCGTCGTCGGCTTTGGATCGATGGCGGCGATAACCGCGCAAAATCCGCTGATCGTCGAAATTACCCCGACCCGATACCGTACCTTCATTTCCAGCATGATGGTGGTGCCGGTCGCGCTCGGCACCATGTTCGCCGCGATGATTTCGGCGAGCCTGCTGCCGGTGATCGGCTGGCGCGGCGTCGCGGCCACTGGTGCGATGCCGATCGTCACTTCCCTGCTGATCGCGTGGATCGCGCCGGAGTCGGTGCGCTGGCTCTTGTCGCGCGGCCGCAATGCCGATGCGCGGCGCGAGGCTGCAAAACTGCTCGGCGTTGCCGAGGCCAGCATCGCGCTGCCGAACGTGATCGAGCCGACCGGGAACTCGGGGGCGATGTCCGAGCTGTTGCAGGACCAGGCGCGATTCTGGTGGGTTGTCGTGATCTGGACCGGAATCTCGACCGGCACCTATGGCGTGATCCTGTGGGGACCCACCATCCTGTCGCAGCTTCTGAAAATCACCGCGCACGAAGCCGCGCATTACTTTGTCTACGCCAGCATCTTCTCGCTGCTCGGCCGCGTGCTGTTTTCCTTCCTGCCGCTCTATATCGGCCGCCGCGGCGCGGCGCTGGTCGGAACCTTCATCTCGGTGCTGGTGATGCTTTCGATTGTCGCCTTCTATCGCGAGTTCATCGCGGGCTGGTCGGTGTTTGCGCTGCTGGTGATCTTTGGCGCGGCGTTTTACAGCGGCATGTTCTCCAACATCTCGCCCTATGTGGTCGAGGTGTTTCCGGTCTCGCTCGGCGGTCGCGCGTTTGGATTGGCGCAGGCCTCCAACGGAATAGGCAAAATCCTCGGGCCGGTTTGTCTGGCGCTGATCGCCGGAAGCAACGATGTGGTTTCGCCCAAAGCGACGGCCGATGCGATCGCGCCGGCTTTCCTGTTCCTGGCCGTCTGCGAATTCGCGGCGCTGATCGCGATCTTCGCCTATCGCCGGGAACCCCACGGCAAGCCGATGGATCTTGGATAACTCACGCACACGGGATTGCAGAAGGAGAAAAGATGCTCGAGGTTCCCGTTCTGATTTCCGGCGGCGGTCCGGTCGGCCTCACGGCCTCATTGCTGCTCTCCCGGCACGGCGTGCGCTCGCTGCTGGTCGAGCGTCACCCGAGCACGGCGCTGACGCCGAAGGCGCGCGGGATCAACGCCCGTACGATGGAAGTCTTTCGGCAATGCGGCATCGACGCCGCGATCAGAGAGGCGGGGCTGGCGGAAGGACGGCTGGGGCTGATTGTCTGGACCGAAACCCTTGCCGGCAGGGAGATCGAGCGCCGCGTGCCCGGCCGCGCTAGCCAAAAGAACATGGCGGTGACGCCGGTCAAGAATTGTCTCTGCGCGCAGGACGACCTTGAGCCGGTCATCCGTCGATTTGCGGAAGCGGCGGGACCGGGAACGCTGCGCTTCAATACCGAGCTGACCTCGTTCAGCCAAAGGCCCGGTGCCATCACAGGCACGTTGACCGATCGTGCGACGGGGGAGGAGACGCCTGTCACCGCGCGCTATCTGATCGCCGCCGAGGGCGCGCAAAGCCGCGTGCGCCGCGCGCTGGCCGTGAACATGGTTGGGGAAGAGAAAGTCTACGACAGCGTCAACATTCTGTTCCACGCCGACCTCGCCCGATGGGTCGAGCATCGGCCTGCCGCACTCTATTTTGTCGAGCAGGAAGACCTGCGCGCCACATTCCTCACCATCAACGGCAGGGATCGCTGGGGCTTCCTGATTCACGGTCCAAAACAATATGGCTGGCAGCCGCAGGACTTCACGCCGGAATTTTGCGCGGAGCTGATCCGGAAAGCCGTCGGCGTGCCGGACCTCGATGTATCGGTGCTGGGCGTCAACCCCTGGCAAGCGTCCGCCATCGTTGCCGACCGCTATTGTGTCGGCGACGTTTTCCTGGCCGGAGATGCCGCCCACGAGATGCCGCCGACGGGGGGCTTCGGCCTCAACACCGGGGTGCAGGACGTTCACAACCTGACCTGGAAGATCGCCGCCGTGCTCAGCGGAAAAGCCGACGACAGGCTGCTCGACAGCTACCACGCCGAGCGCCAGCCTCTTGGCCAGATCATCACCCAGAACTCACTGGCCAACGCCTTGTCGATGGGACGCACCGCGCGGCAAAGCAACGTCTTGCCGCGACCGGAATTCCTGAACGAACAGGGGCTGATATTCGGGGCCTGCTATCAATCGACGGCGGTCGTGCCGGACGGCACACCGCCGGTCGCGGTCGACGATCCCGTCACCGAATATGTGCCCTCCGCCCGGCCCGGCAGCCGCGCGCCCCATGTCTGGCTCAGACGTGGCAACGAGCAAATCTCGACCATCGACCTGTTCGGTCCGCATTTTGTGCTGCTGGCCGGCCGCGACGGCGACGCGTGGCGACGGGCCGCGCAAGGGATAGGCACGCCGTGGCCTCCACTCATCGCCTTTACGGTTGGCAAGGACTGTGACCTCAGCGATCCCGACGGCAACTGGCACGACGCTTATGGCGTTGACCCGGATGGCGCGGTACTGGTTCGGCCGGACGGCCATGTCGCCTGGCGCAGCCGTTCAGGCGCTATCAATCCGCTGGAAGTTTTGCGCACCGCGCTCGATTGCCTGTTCGACAGGATGCCCGCGATTGCGTGAGGAGGAGTTCCGCGCCTCATGATTTTGCGGGTTTCAAGCACCGGCATGGCGACGAACGTCAGCTATTGGGCACGCATGCGAAGTGCCGACCGGCTCTGGAATTGTCTAGCTATTGGACGACGTCAAGTTTGACCTTTGCAATACCGCCGCCAACCATTCCCAGCGCTTTGGCTGCAGAATAGGAGACGTCGACAACGCGTCCGGGAACGAACGGACCGCGGTCATTGACCCGAACGGTCACGGACCGCCCGGTAGCGACGCTTGTCACGCGCAACCGGGTGCCGAATGGCAACGTGGGATGAGCGGCGGTCAAGTCGTGCGTATCGAACTTTTCGCCGCTCGCGGTCTGTGTTCCCTCTGTGTAGAAGCTGGCAAGTCCATGCGACGCAAGCTGCGTCTGGGCTGCATTTTTGTTCGAGGCGAACGGGGTATGCTTTCTCGCGACCGCCACGCGCCTGTTCGTCACGAATGTTCTTCGATTTTGTTCCAGTGACGCCTGTCGGCCGGCGGCAAACAACCCGGAGTTTTTGGTGACGACGGAGGACTGAGCGCAGGCCGCAAGCGAAGCCGCGGCCAGAGCGACGGCAAACAATCGAACGACGTTCCGAACACCAGTGGCCGAGATCAAAGGCGCGTTTGCCTTGATGTCGATAGACGAAGCTCTGACACAGCTGATGATGGAAGACATGTTTGTACCCCCAACCTACCGAAATCCAACAGGTAACGAGGCGGGAACGCAATACGGAGGCGCCACGGCCAGATGAAAAGGTGGGTATCGATCGAACAATTCATCTGAGTGTGCTCATTGTGTCACAACTCTCTGGAAAGCTCAGAGGTTGCTGGCGTTTGTCTCGATTTTGCCGCATTCTGGATCACGATCGAACTTTTCGGTTGCAAGGCGTCCGACCGGTAAACTGGATGACGTGCGTCGCAGCGACAGTTGGCAAGAGTTCGTCGGGGCACGGCATTTCGCGCGCCGGCTCGATTGCATTGGTCATTGTTGCATTGGCATCCGGAGCGGCCGCCTGGATTGCCTATTATCCGGTTACTTGGGTTTCAAATTCCGCTTCCTCGAAAGACATTGACGTGTCGTCGTTCGATGCCCGTTTCGTCCCGGGTATGGCGATGGACTTATCGCGACCCGTTGTTCAAGCGCTACCTTCAGAACTCGAAATCAAATTCCAACAGGCGAAAGAACAGCTCGCGCAGAAATTGCAGCTGCAAGACCGGCGGGTAGCCGCGGTGGAGGAACCAGCGCCCTCCAGCAGCGTCGCCGCTGTTCCCGTGCCCAGGTCTCGTCCAGTCGAGGCGAACCTCGAATTACGGGACAGCCCTGTTGCCGCTCAAGCTGACAATCGCACGCTGCTGCAGAAGCTTGCCGATCTGCTTCCGGCCCGTGTCACGCTTGCGTCGCTATCTCCCGATGGCGGGCTCCTGAGTGATGGGCCAGATCTCACGTCGCTTGGCTATGACAATCTCACCGCCGTCTATGACATCAAGGCGCGCACCGTTTACATGCCAAACGGGTTGAAGCTCGAGGCGCATTCGGGATTTGGCAGTTTGATGGACGATCCGGGACATGTGAGCGAGCGAAATGTTGGAGCGACGCCACCGAGTGTCTATGACTTGAAACCGCGGGAGCGACTGTTCCACGGCGTCCAGGCGCTGCGCATGATTCCCGTTGATGCCAACGGCACGCTCGGGCGGTCCGGGTTGCTCGCGCACAGCTATATGCTCGGGGCGAACGGCGACTCCAACGGCTGCGTGTCGATCAAGAACTATGAAAGGTTTTTGAAAGCCTTCAACAACGGCGAGATCAAGCGCCTCGTCGTCGTCGCGAGCCTCGGTGACAGCGTGTCGGCGGCGCGACGATCGGTTTCACAATCATGATGCTGGAACTGTTGCGGGCGCGAACGCTCTCGCAGCCGTGACGCCTGCGCCTAGCGCAGCGCGTCCGAGGTCAGCTTGAATTTCTGGATGCGCCTTCCGGCGCCTCGTCAGGTCAGTAAGTTTGCGAGGCTTTTACGATCTTCGACGGTGATACGCTACACGACTCTCGTCGTTACGACATCCACGGCCGTCTGTATCGCTTCGTCTAAATCCGCGGTTATGAATCCAGCCACCTGCCGCACGAAGGCATGATCGTGAATATTCCGTGCTTCCATGGCAAGAATGATCGGTATGCGCCAGGCATCGGCCCACGCCATTTCCATGATGGTCCCGATGGAGACTTTATCGGCATTCAGAAAATTGACGAGAAGCGCGTCGCAACGGGATACATCGTAGCGATCTCTCGTTATCGTCCCCTGAGGCGTGCTTAGCAAATGCTCAGGATACGCGTCCTTGAGAACGCGTTCCTTGGTGACATGTCCTTTTCCGCGGAGCGCCGAGAAAGCAATGACGTCAGCCGGAAGCTTGCTCTGTACGTACTTCCGCCAATCCAGAGCATCGCTGTACGATACGCCGGTCAATGGTCCTGCTAGAAAAAGGGTTTTCGTCAGCATATCTGACCAGTGGCGAGGCGCTCGACCTCCGGACGTACGGAGGCCGCCGGGAGCTACAGAACTGGGCGTTCAAACAAATGCGGATTCGTCGGGATCGCTTTTCGCGCGCGACGCTGAAGCGGAATCGCGAGGATCAGCATCGGACGGAGATCAATGGTCGAGACCTCAAACGAACTGCCGAGCTTCTCTTTGAGCTGATCCGGATCGCTTGCGCCGTAGTTCTCAACAAAGAACCGCATCGTTCGATAACGGCGATCAAGGTACATATAGCGTGTACCTTCCTCGTGAGCGAACTCCACCCATTGCGCGGCCTTGTGTGAACTTGCGTTGAAGCCGAGGTTCGGATTGATGAATGAAAACATCAGTTTTGTGTCGTACTGCTCTATCATCTGACGCCGCAACTTGACCCAGAAGTAGCTCAACGTATTCGGAGGCGCCCAGCGAAATGCAAAGAATCGCGAAAAGACTGACACCGATCGCGGATCAATGTGCGGCGCGATCTTTTCTTCGGCATGTATGAGGTCGAAGCTTGCCACGCTGCCGATGCAGACGATCCTGCCGCTGTTCCTGTCTCGAAATGCAAAATGATGCCCGGGCCGGTACGAGCCGATGTAGTGGTAGCTTTCATGATACATCTTGGCGGTAGCTGCATCGAGCGCACCGAACTCGAGATCGCCGAGCGCTATCGGCTGTTCCGGCGGCTCCAGTGACTGCGTGTACTCGCGCCCATACCTGCGCTTGCCCTCCTCGAGAAAATCACAGACGTCCAGAATTTCTTGCTGGAGGCGACGGCTAGCGACGGCTATTGCCTCTGCTACAAGACATATGCCCGGCACTCCTTGCGTGCCTTGCAGGTGAAAGGGGAGTCTGGCCCTATCTTCTCCCTGACGGAAGCCAGCGCGTCCCGACGGGATCCGGCAGACTTCCAGAATTCGCATGCAACCGAGAGCGAGCCCGATTATCGGATACCTGCGTAAAGCAAATGACTACCTGTGCTTGGCATATGCGAGGCACAGTCCAGATGGCAAGCGGGATGAGCAATCGGTGTGCGGAGCCGCGATGATCCCGGTCTGCAGGCATTGCAGCTACTCCTGTTGGTCGCGAACTGCCGGGAGAAATTCGCTTCCTCCGCAAAATTGCCGGACGAAGCATAACGATCGAGCGCACAACGCAGCTTAAGATCGAGGAAACCGCCCTCGATGGCAACTTGCTTCTACATTGTAGTTCCTGAGCAGCTGGCAATAGCTGATTCACGCCCGGTCAGGATGAAGCCAATGTTGTATGGTTCTTGGGGTGTTTTTGTGCCAAAATTGATTATTATTGAGTTTGGAGCACTGCCGCATGACCGCGCAGGCGATATTGCGCCTATTGATCAGCGAGCATGGCGTTGCACTGCGCCTTCCGGCAGGCAACAACCAGATCGCGGCCCACATCGCGCAGGAAACGGGGCTGGCACAGGGCACATTGCTCGGCATTCTCAATCGCGGCACCGGGCGCATCAACGAAAACACGCGAAGGAAACTGGCTGATTTCTTCAACCGTGTTGCCGTGCCGCATATTCAGCCTGTCTGGCTTTCAAGCCGTTCAATTGC
>Ga0209890_10001539_pt1 | contig 10441 bp, 9 predicted proteins | sample OrgsoiDNA2013049_FD_185799 | JGI IMG/M metagenome (GOLD analysis project Ga0209890, IMG submission 185799) | Permafrost soil microbial communities from the Arctic, to analyse light accelerated degradation of dissolved organic matter (DOM) -... | ecosystem: Environmental > Terrestrial > Soil >... | reverse complement strand
CAGCGGGTATGACAGCGAAGGAATCAACTTCGAGGGACCGGCGCCACGGCCGATGGACCGGGCGCATATCGAACTCGCGCCGGATGGGCAAGTTCTGGTGGATACGTCGAAGCTTTACTCTTGGCCGAAGGGACAGCCGAGCAAGTTTAATGATCCGGGAGCATTTTTGACGGGAGTATAGCGCAACGCAAAGAGCAGATTCCTCGCGCCAGAAACAAGGCACTCGGAATGACAAAGAATTTCAGAGCGGAATCATATGGCTGACGAAAACAATCCGAACGGCGGTAACGGAAAGAACGGGAAGGTCGGGCTGGTCGAGCGGGTGACCACCGGCGTCAAAGAGGATATTCAGGCCCTCAAGACCGACATTCCTACCAAGGCGAAGGAACAGATCGAGGGATTGAAGGATCCGACGAAGACGCAAGTCTACACGTCGATCTTCCGCCACAAGCACGACGACACGCCGCGGAACCGGGCGCTGGGCGTGCTTTCCAACGTGTTCCTGCATTTGCATCCGGCGAAGATCAATCGCGATGCGGTGCGCTACAGCTACACCTGGGGCATGGGCGGGATTACGTTTTATCTGTTCATCATCCTGACCTACACCGGCGTGCTGCTGATGTTTTATTACCACCCCAGCAAGGTGCAGGCGTTTCGCGACGTGCTCTATCTGGAGCACGACGTTCCGTTCGGGAAGATCTTGCGCAACATGCACCGCTGGGCCGCTCACCTGATGGTCATTGGCGTGTGGCTGCATATGTTCCGCGTGTTTCTGACCGGGTCGTACAAGAAGCCGCGCGAGTTCAACTGGAATATCGGCGTGCTGCTGCTGGTGTTCACTTTGCTGCTTTCGTTCACGGGATACTTGTTGCCGGACGATCAGCTTGGTTTCTGGGCGGTCACGGTAGGGACCAACATGGCACGCGCAACGCCGCTGCTCGGGCATGAGGGGCCGTTCGGATCGATGCTCGGAATGACGCCCTACAACGACGTACGCTTCGGATTGCTCGGCGGATCGATTGTGGATGCGAATGCTTTGCTGCGGTCTTATATCTGGCATTGCATCGGGATTCCGATTGTGGCCTCGGTGCTGATGATTGTGCACTTCTGGCGCGTGCGGAAAGATGGCGGGATTTCGGGCCCGGCTCCGGTGATGCTGGAGGCGGAAGCGGACAAGCCGCGCAGAGGGCCGAAGGCAGCGGGAGAGTAGCGAAGTTTGTGTGGGGACAGCCGCCCTCGGCTGTCCGCCGGGCGAAGCCCGGCAGTCGTATGGCGGACAGGAAAAGCGTCGAGCTACGCTCGACGGACAGCCGAGGGCGGCTGTCCCCACATGATTCTGAAGCACGGGTCGTGGAGAAACTATGGATTGGCGACAACTTTGGGAGATTTGTTCGGCGCCCGACAACGTGCCGATCGTGGGCTTGATTCCGCTGCTGGGATTCTACATTTATCTGGCGGTGAAACAGGCGCGGGCCAACGATCAGTTGATCGAACAACTCGAAGCCGATCCAGCAATGGCGAAGACCCACCATCGCAAGACTTGGCCATTCAAGCCCGGCTGGGCGAAGGAAGTGCATGTTTGGCCATTTCTGCTGCGAGTTGAGTTCCTGGCGGCCATCATCATCACGATCATTCTGATGATCTGGTCGATCACGCTGAACGCACCGCTCGAGGAACCGGCCAATCCCAACCTGACGATGAATCCGGCAAAGGCTCCGTGGTATTTCCTCGGACTGCAGGAGATGCTCGTCTATTTCGATCCATGGATTGCCGGCGTGGTGATGCCGACGATGATCATCATTGGACTGATGGTGATTCCATATATAGACACGAATCCGCTGGGCAGCGGGTATTACACGTGGAAGCAGCGCAAGTTTTCCATTTCGACCTTCATGTTTGGCTTTGTCATTCTGTGGGTCGCAATGATCATCATTGGAACATTCATCCGCGGGCCCGGTTGGCAATGGTTCTGGCCGGGGCAAACGTGGGACCACAATCGACTCATCTATGAAGTAAACCGCGATTTGCCAGACTTGTTCGGACTCACGTCGAATATGGCGAAGATAATCTTTGGCGCCATCGTCGTGGGCGGGTTTTATGTGGTCGGCGGCGGCGCAGTGTACTCGCTATTCCGTCGTAAAATGCCGAAGGATTTCCAACGCATGAGCCTTTTGCAGTTCTCGCTCATGGCGTTTTTGTGGCTCACGATGATTGCATTGCCTTTGAAGATGGCACTGCGGCTTTTGTGGCACATCAAGTACGTGTGGATTACGCCGTGGTTTAACGTTTGAGAATCGTGAACGCACCTTGGACCGGGATGGCGGTGAGGACAGCAGATTCCTCGCTTCGCTCGGAATGACAAAGACTTTCGGAGGAAGCGGTGCCTGAAAAACCCATCCCCGAGCAGGATCCGATCACCGGAAAGTCGTATGCGATCCACTATGTGATTGCGACGATGATTCTGATTGCCACGCTGTTCTGGGCTTTGTATGACGAGGCCTGGGGGCAGCGGCCGTGGAAAGCCTTCCAGGATCAGTGGAAGGATCGCTACAGCGCTTTCCTGAGCACGGCTACCTCTAAGTCATCCAAATCGGAGCAGTCGGTCGAGCAGGATCCGCAGTACGCCGCCTTGAAGCAGGCTTACGAGAAGGCTTATCAGGATTCCAAGGCGCAGGGCGATGAGGCTCGGAAGAAGCTCGACGATGCCAGCGCGCGTCTGCTTGCGGTGCAGAGTGTATTCACAGACCGTCGTGCCTATGTCAACGCGTTAACTTACGAGTTGGAAACCAGCACCAGCGCGTCGGCGAAAACCAGCAAGCAGAAGGACATCGATTCCTACAAGGCCGAGCAGGCGACGGTTGAGTTTCCCGACGGGACCAAGCAGAAGTTTACGTTTCCGCAACTGGAGGAGAAGTACAACGAAATCCGCGACGAGCGGACCAAGCTGAGCCTGGAACTGGGGGCGGTGCTGAAGCCGGTGACCGCGGCCAGGGCCAAGATGGATGAATACATCTCGGACCACATGGTCGACCTGACGCCGCAGCAAATTCAGGGGCTGAAGCGCCGAGCAACGGAATGGGATCCGGCGATTGTGCAGATCAATGTGGCGGATGCCAACATTGTGGACCGCTGCGAGTCCTGCCACATGAACACGCGGGAGCCTCTGAGGATTACCGAAGCCTCAATGATGGCCAAAGGCGAAAAGCAGCCGGACGAATACGCCCGGGCATTTGCCAGCCATACCGAGCCGGAGTTGCTTCAGATTCACGACCCGGAAAAGTTTGGATGTTCGCCTTGTCACCAGGGCAATGGCCGCGCCACCACCAGCGTCGAGAAGGCTCACGGAAATTATGAGCACTGGCTGTGGCCGCTTTATCCCAAAGAGAATTCGCAGGCCGGCTGCCAGAGTTGCCACTCTGCCGACATGGTGCTGGCCAGCGGCGACGTACAGTGGCACACCATCAACGATGGCAAAGACTTGTTCCGGCAACGCGGCTGCATGGGCTGCCATCGCTATGAGGGATACGACAAAGAGCCGGAAGATCTGAACTCTGTAGGTCAGCAGATCAAGCAGATTGAAACGCAAAAGAAAGAGAACATAAAGAATTCCGCGGATTTGATGAAGCAGGCCGACGCCGCCGCGTCGAACGACGAAGCCAACCAACTGAACGACAAGGCAGTCGCGCTACGAGTCGCCAACAGCAAGTCGGACGGACGTTTACAGCAACTTGACTTCCAGTCGCACAGTCTCATGCAGGATCAGAAGAAGGTCGGCCCAAACCTGAAGGATGTGCGGCTCAAGTTGAATAAGAACTGGATTCCTGTTTGGCTGAAGAAGCCGTCCGATTTCCGTCCAACGACGAAGATGCCGAACTTTCGGCTGACGGATCATCAGATTCAGGCGATTTCGGCGTACATATGGCAGTCGGGTTTCACCGACGAACTGCCCAAACAAAAGCCTGGAAATGCGGCACACGGAAAGGAATTGTTCGAAGAGCGCGGATGCCTGGCCTGCCATTCGATCGGTGAAGGCGATCAGATGCAGGGTGGAGTGTTCTCCGCGAACCTGACGCGCGTGGGAGAGAAGGCCAACTATGACTATCTGGTGCGCTGGATCCACAATGCGCGGCAGCGCACGCGGCCGTATTGTCCGTATGAGAAGAAGGATATCGGTCCGGAGGACTACGCGAAGAAGGGAATTCCCTACCAGTTCGATCTGGATCACAGCCGGTGTCCGAACGACGGCCATGAACTGCAAGTACAGAACATGACTGTGATGCCGAGCCTGCGACTGAGTCCGGAGGATGCTGAGGACATCGCCACGTACTTGATGACGCAGAAGAAGCAGGAGCCGTCGTCGTATGCGAACGCATCGTTCATGGATGATCCGGCTCTGAAGGATGAAGGCAAGAAGTGGGTTCGCTTCTATGGTTGCGGCGGCTGTCACGAAATTTCCGGGATGGAGGATGAAGGACGCATTGGCACGGAACTGACGTATGAAGGCAGCAAGCCCATTGAGCGCCTGGATTTCGCGCTCTTCACCGAAGTTGCACAGCGCGGTGGCAAGGATGCGGAGCCGATCAAAGACAAAGATGATCTCGCGCGGCTACCCGACGGTCCGGCGAAAGATAACTGGTACGACCACAAGGGATTTTTCGAGCACAAGCTGGCCGAGCCGAATATCTACGATCAAGGCAAAGTAAAGAGCGAGACGGAAGCTGCGCGCATGCCGAACCTGCACCTGACCAAGGATCAGGTGCTCGACCTTACGACCTTCCTGCTGGGGAGCCAGGAAACATCCCTGCCCCAGACTTACCAGTACAAACCGGGCGATGCGCGGCATGACATTCAGGAAGGCTGGTGGATCGTCAAGAAGTACAACTGCATGGGATGTCACCAGTTCATCCCGGGCCAGCGAACGATTCTGATGGGACTGAAGCAGTATCAGGATGTGCAGGAGCAATTGCCGCCGAAGCTCCTGACGGAAGGCGCGCGCGTCGATCCGGAATGGTTGCGGAAGTTCCTGTCGAATCCGGCGCTGAGCACGACGGATACGAATCGAAACGGGGTGCGGCCGTATTTGAAAGTCCGCATGCCAACGTTCTCGTTCTCAGACAATGAACTGCGAAAACTGGTGCGGTTTTTCGAAGCCTTGTCGCAGCAGCCACTTCCTTACATTCCAGAAGAGGTGCCGAGCCTCACGGCTAAGGAATCGGATATGGCGCGAAGCCTGTTCTCCAGCACAGCGGCACCTTGCTTGAAGTGCCATGCTACGGGCGATCCAGCGCACGACAAGATCGCTACTGCTCCGAATTTCTTGCTGGCGAAAGAACGGCTGAAGCCGGACTGGGTGGAGCGGTGGATTACCGATCCGCAGGCGGTCAGCCCGGGAACCTCGATGCCTTCAGGCTTGTTCAAACAGCAGAATAACCAATGGGTATTTGCCGGGCCGACGCCGCCGACCTTCAACGGCTTCGCGGGAGATCATCGGAGGCTACTGACCGATTACATCTTCCAGTTGACCGCGGAAGAGCAGCGGCGGGTGGCCGCGTCGATGCCTCACGCGCGGGCCGCCGTGCCGCCTTCGAGTAATAGAAAACAGGCGGCGGTGGAATCGCATTCTACGGCGGGCGGGGGTTCGCGGTAGAATGTGCGGTTTGGCAAGTGCTCTTGCGTTTTGTTCGCTATCCACAGCGCGGGCGAGGACGCCCTCGCGACAGCCGGCGGGACGCCGGCGCTACTCAAAGAAAGGACGACATCATGAATAAGAAGACAGGTTGGACAGGAATGACGGTCAGTTTGCTGGCATTGTGTGCACTGCTGGTGCTGGCGGCTTGCAGCAAGAAAGATAATACGGAGCAGTCGAGCAACGCTCCCGCAGAATCGGCGGCTCCAGCACAACCAGCAACGCCAATCGATCCAGCAACAGTAGCCACCATCAATGGCACGGTAAAGTTTGACGGGACGGCTCCGAAGGCGTCCAAGATCGACATGAGCCAAGACCCGGGCTGCAAGGGGGCTAACGAAGCTGAGAATGTTGTTGTTACGGGCGGCGATCTGGCCAATGTCTTCGTCTACGTCAAGGACGGACTGGGCAACCGCACCTTCGATGCTCCCAAGGATCCCGTGGTGCTCGAACAGCAGGGCTGTCGTTACCACCCACATGTGTTGGGCGTGATTGCAGGCCAGACCGTGCAGATCAAGAATGCCGATCCGACCACGCACAACATCCACCCCACGCCCAAGGACAACCGGGAGTGGAACGAGTCGCAGCCTCCGTCTTCGCCGGCGATCGAGAAGAATTTCGCGCGCGAAGAGATCATGCTGCCGGTGAAGTGTAACCAGCACCCGTGGATGAAGATGTACGTCAATGTGGTAAAGAGTCCATTTTTCGCGGTCACGGCAAAAGACGGAAAATATGAAATCAAGGGCCTGCCGCCGGGAGATTACACCATCGCGTTCGTCCACGAGAAACTGGGAGAGCAGGATCAGAAGGTGACGGTCGCGGCGAAAGATACGAAGACCCTGGACCAGAGCTTCAAAGCAGCCGCCGAGTAAGGACTACGGTGGTAAAATACCGGGTTGGACGGAGCAGGTTGTTGCTAGTGCGCAACCTGCTCTACCTCCTAAGACCGGGACGGCAAGGTTGCCGTCTTGGGCACCCAAGACCCAAGGGGCACTCCACTGAAAGCCATCGCGACACCCTACAATCGCGGGCATCATAGGCTCGCTGTTATTCTTGCCTGCTGGACTTTTCTTCTGATCATTGCGGGTGCGCTGGTCACCAGTAATGACGCCGGCCTGTCGGTTCCCGACTGGCCGACCTCGTTTGGCTCCTGGTACAAGATTCCGCAGCTTGTGGGCGGCGTGAAGTTCGAGCACACGCACCGTATGATCGCGCAGGGAGCCGGACTCCTGACCATCGTTCTTGCCGTGTGGACCTGGCGAGTTGAAAAGCGGCGCTGGCTGCGGGTTCTAGGATTTGCTGCCCTGGGAACCGTGATTGCTCAGGGAGTTCTGGGCGGGCTGACGGTTCTATTTTTTCTGCCTCCGCCCATCTCTTCGGCTCATGCCGCGCTGGCGCAGACATTTTTCTGTATTGCGGTGGCGATGGCGTTGTTCACGGGCAAGAAGTGGGTGGAAGAGCAGCCTCGGGTGGAGTTTGACCGCCGGCGTCCCAGCTTGTTTACGCTGACGCTGCTCTCGATTTTTGTGTTGTACGTTCAGTTACTGCTGGGAGCCATGTTCCGTCATCACGGTTTGAGTTGGTGGCCGCACGTCGTACACGCGGTCGTGGTCTCGTTCGTACTGGCGTGGACGGCGGTGCGGGCTCTGACGGTCTATCCGCAGATTGAGGCGGTCCGCCGGCCGGCGATCATGATGTTGTCGCTGGTGATCGCCCAGCTGTGCCTCGGTTTTACGGCATTTCTGACGCGTGTGGCGTGGGGCCGCGATGCGGTGCAGCCCGAACTTCCCATGGTGGTTTCGACGGTGACCCACGTCGCGGTGGGTGCACTTCTGCTCGCGTCGACCGTGATTCTGTCCATTCAGGTATGGAGGCACGTTCCGGTTGCCTTCGAAGAACGGCTCCCGGAGGCGCAGCGGGATCCTTCGGCCGCTTGAACGGCGCAGAGTCCCTGTCCGCGCGGTAGTGCCGTTTCGCCTTAACCTGCGTCAGGATGTCGTAAACTGGTTGTAGTCTCGGGGTATTGTTTTGGTCTCGAAAGTCTCTGCACTCGCTGATGCCGATCCAGAAGCGGAACACGCTTCCGCCGTGCCTGTTATTTCCGTACAGAATATCGTTCACCGCTACGAGAACCGCACGGCGTTGAATGGTGTTTCATTCGATGTGCGGCCAGCGGAACTGTTTGGGCTGCTCGGTCCGAATGGCAGCGGCAAGACTACGCTTTTCCGAATCCTCTCGACACTGATGATCCCAACCGCGGGCCGCGCGCTGGTGATGGGATGCGATTCGGCAAAAGATGCCGCGAGCCTGAGGCGGCAGATCGGCGTTGTGTTTCAGGCGCAGAGCGTTGACGGGAAGCTGACCGCGTACGAGAACCTGTGGCATCAGGGACACTTGTACGGCCTGCGTGGAGCATCGCTCAAGCAGCGCGTCGGAGAGATCCTGGAGCGCGTAGGACTGGCCGACCGGGCGAAAGAGCGGGTGGAGACATTCTCCGGCGGAATGCAGCGGCGCATCGAACTGGCAAAGGGTCTGCTGCACCACCCGGAAGTTCTGTTGCTGGATGAGCCCACGACGGGGCTCGATCCAGGGGCGCGGCGCGATCTGTGGCAGTATTTGCAAATCCTGCGAGATGAAGAGAATGTTTCCGTGCTGGTGACGACTCACTTGATGGAAGAAGCGGAACGCTGCGACCGGCTGGCCATCATGAATGAGGGCAATCTGGTTGCGCTGGGAACGCCCACGGAATTGAAGAGTGAAATCGGCGGCGACGTGATCATGCTGGATGCGGCGCACGACGCTGGTCGGCTCGCGGAACACATTCGGGAGCGCTTCCGTGTAGAAGCATCTGTGATGGGGAACCAGGTTCGCATTGAGCGGAAAGAGGGGCACCGATTCGTTCCCGATTTAGTCGAAGCTTTCCCCGGAGAGATTCAGGCGATCTCTGTGAGCAAGCCCGCGCTGGAGGATGTGTTCATCCACCGCACGGGACACAAGTTCTGGAGTGAAGAGCGCGAAGCCGCGCCCGAAGACAAAAAGAAAAAGAGGAGGTAGCTTGCGTCCCATAATTCTGGTGCTTTCTCTGGTGCTCGCCGTGGTGCCGTTGTTGGGTGTCGTGTGGATTTTTGTAAGCGGGATGATCGTACTCTCTCCGTTTTCAGTCACGATGGACGGTCTGTTCATGACGCTCATTCTCCTGACGCTATCGGCATGCTTTCTGTTGAATGCGTTTTGGGAGATGCGTGACCGCGGGATGCTCGGTAAGAAAAAAGTGGAGGCCACCAAGGCTCCAGCAGCGAAGGCGAGTTAAGAATGGCGACCCAGGCAACCACTTTGGCGCGGCCGATGGCATCCGCATCCGCGGGGGTGATGCTGCCGGCATTCACGCTGTGGTGGCGGGAAATCGTGCGCTTCTACCGTCAACCAACACGGGTGGTCGGAGTATTGGCTTCGCCGCTGGTATTCTGGCTGGTGATTGGGTCGGGATTCGGAACTTCCTTTCGCTCCGGCGGCGGACCCGGCCAGCAGCATTACCTGGACTATTTCTATCCGGGCGCGCTGATCATGATCGTGCTGTTCACGTCGATCTTCACCATGATGTCGGTGATTGAAGACCGCAAGGAAGGCTTTCTGCTTTCGGTGCTGGTCGCCCCGGTTCCGCGCTCCGCGATCGTGCTAGGCAAGGTGCTGGGGGGGACTACGCTTTCGGCCGTTCAGGGCATGATCTTTCTAGTCTTCGCGCCGTTCGCCGGCGTACATCTGGATCCGGTGCAGGTGCTGCTGGTCGCGGTCGTGGTTTTCCTGGTGTCATTTTCACTGACCGCACTCGGCTTTGCGATCGCCTGGCCCATGGATTCTTCGCAGGCTTTTCACGGAATTGTGAATCTGTTTCTCATTCCGCTCTGGCTGCTGTCCGGCGCCCTGTTCCCCCTCGCCGGCGCCTCAGGATGGATTCGCGTCATCATGCGCCTGAATCCCCTGACCTATGGAGTAGAAGCTCTCCGCGGCCTTCTTTATCCGGGCGCCGAGACCAGTTTTCCGCTGTCGTCGGCCATGGCAACCCTCCTGCTATTTTCGCTGGTCATGTTCGGACTGGCATTGCTGATCGTAAATCGCCGTACCACGAGGCCCGCCGCGTGATCGCTGAGCAATACGCCTTCTTCCCTGCCCTGAACGCAACTTTGAACGGAACCAGCGCCGTGCTGCTGCTGACGGGACGGATCTTGATTGCGCGAGGGCGGATTGCCGCGCACCGCGCCTGCATGATCGCCGCTGTGATTGCGTCGGCGTTGTTTCTGGGATGCTATCTGTTCTTCCACTTCGAAGTCGGGAACATTCTTTTCCTGGGCCAGGGATGGGCTCGGCCCGTCTATTTCACGATTCTGATCTCGCACGTCACGCTGGCGATCGTTATTGTTCCGCTGGCCATTATCACTTTGAACCGCGGGCTGAAGGCCCGCTACGACAAGCATCGCGCAATTGCACGCTGGACCTGGCCGCTGTGGATGTATGTTTCCATCACTGGTGTAATTGTGTACTTCATGCTGTATCAGTGGTTCCCGCATAGCTGAGGCGTGTGCAGTGCAAATCAGCCTGTCATCCTGAGCGGCGTTCTTTGCCGCGAAGGATCTATGCATCCCGGCGCCATCGGCGAGTACATAGATCCTTCGCGGCAAAGAACGCCCGCTCAGGATGACATCGCTATTTTTTCATTCAACTCTTGTGGCGACTTTAAAGCTCAAGATCGACGTATCC
>Ga0209890_10001536_pt1 | contig 10446 bp, 10 predicted proteins | sample OrgsoiDNA2013049_FD_185799 | JGI IMG/M metagenome (GOLD analysis project Ga0209890, IMG submission 185799) | Permafrost soil microbial communities from the Arctic, to analyse light accelerated degradation of dissolved organic matter (DOM) -... | ecosystem: Environmental > Terrestrial > Soil >... | reverse complement strand
GTAGGTGCTCGACTGTCAGAACTCACCGGGTGGCCCTACATCGACAACGACGAGGTCGTTGAGCAGATGACGGGTATGCCGACGCGCGACCTGCTGCGGGTCAAGGGTGTTGCCGCCATGAGAGCCGCCGAATCCGCTGCTGCGCAAGAGGTTCTGTCGCGGCCGCCGCCGCTCATCGCTGGCGCGGCAGCTGGCATCGTGCTCGACCCGGTGGTCAGCGCGCAGGTACATGCGGGGGCGTTCGTGGTGTTCCTCCGTGCTGACATCGAGACGTTAGCCGCCAGGATTGAAGGCACGTACCGGCCGTGGCTCGGCGACGATCCCGAGGCAACATTGCGCTCGCTCTACGCGGGTCGCGAACCTTTGTACGAAAAGATTGCCGATCGGGTGATCGACGTCGATCACGCCGCGCCCGACGACGTCGCCGCCCAGATTCTCGCGGCACTTCACGCCAACCAAGCCGGCGCAGAAAATCAACCGTCGTCGTAACGACGACAACGCTAGTGCGGTCCGATCGCGGTGATCAACAGGCTGGCGAGCGTGGCGATCTCGCAAAGCGCGCCGAGCACGTCGCCGGTGATTCCGCCGAGCCGGCGCACGATGTGGCGCCGGACCATCCAGGCAACGGACAACGCAATCAGCACGCCCGCGACTCCACGAATCGCGCCCGCGACCGAGCCGACCTCGCTGTCGTAGCGACCGTAAACGCCAGCGCCGGCCAACACGACGATCGTCCATAGCCACGCCATCGGGCGGGCCACTGAACCGGCGACCAACGCACCCATGCCCGATTCGCGCGCAGCCGGAACGCCTTTCGTGCACGACCACAGCATCGCCAGTCGACCTGTCACCACGGCGAAAATAAGCGATTGGGTGCCGTGATGGGCAAGCACGCTGGTTGACAGCGCGACCACCTCGACCAGCAGACAGCCCATCATCGCCGTTGCGCCCAAAGCGCCAACCGGGCCCGCGCTCATGATCGTCAAGGCATCTTCGGCTGGCAGTTGGGAGGCCAACCCGTCGACGGTGTCGGCCAATCCGTCAAGGTGCAGGCCCCGCGTCAGCAAGGCAAGGCACGTGATCGCGAGCGCTGATGCGAGTAACGGCGCCTCGAACACCTGCACGTGCACGCTCTTGAGATAGAACGTCGGGCCGGTATAGATCAGCCGGGCACCGACGAGCAAGGCTGATGCGAGACCGGCCAATGCAGCACCGACGAGCGGGCACCACGCCATCGACGAAGCCGCGATTCGTCGACTGACGCGGGCGGGTCGGGCGGGGAAGATCGTGAACGTTGCCAGCGCGAGGCGCAGCCCTGGGAACTCAGCCACGATCGCTGACGCTCGCCTCGCCGAACGTCGCCATGCCGGCCAGGGTATCGGTCGCGGCGAAAAGAAGTGGCACCGCGGCGAGAGCGCCGCTTCCTTCACCCAACCGCAGGCCGAGATCGAGTAGCGGCTCGAGGCCGAGTGCTGTCAGCGCGGCTCGATGCGCAGGTTCGGTGGATCGGTGACCGGCGCGCCACCACGCAGCTGCGCCCGGCGCGAGTTTCGCGGCAACGAGCGCGGCCGCACCAGAAACGACGCCGTCAAGGAGAACCGGCGTTCGACGCACCGCCGCCTGGGCAAGAAACCCAGCCATTGCTGCGAAATCCGCTCCTCCGACGGAGCCGACCATGGTCGCCGCGTCGGCCATTGTCGAAGCTCGTCGCATTGCAGCGGCAACGATGACGCGTTTCCGCTCGAGCATGTTGTCGTCGATGCCGGTGCCACGACCGGTGATCGCGTCGGCCGTCGAATCAGTGAGTAGTGCGATGAGCACGGCTGCAGGAGTGGTGTTCCCGATGCCCATATCGCCCGGTATCAGTAGATCGGCCCCAGCATCGACTTCGTCGTCGGCGATCTGCTGGCCGGCCGCGATGGCGTCGGCAGTCTCGGCCGGCGTCAACGCATCTTCTACGTCGATGCGCCCCGATCCGCGTCGCACTTTCCATCGGGTGACGTCGGCGGGAAGATCACGATTCGCGATGTCGGTCGCGACCGCCATATCAACCACTCGAACGCCGGCGCCAACACGCTGCGCCAACACGTTGACGCCGGCACCACCGGCCAAGAAGTTCGCGACCATTTGCGCGGTCACTTCGCTGGGATAGGCCGAGACTCCGGCCGCGGCAATGCCGTGATCGCCGGCGAACAGTACGACCCGGATGTGTTGTGGCGCACGTGGCGGACACCGGCCTTGCGCACCGGCGAGCCAGACCGAGAGCTCTTCGAGCCGACCTAGTGCACCGGCCGGTTTGGTCAGTGTCGCCTGCCGCGCCAGCGCCTGCGCCTGCGCCGTCTCATCGAGTGGAGGCACCGGTGCGAACGACGGCATCGACGCCGTCACAATGCCGCCGTGCCTGCGTGCAGCAGCGATCGCGGGATGCCGACTTCAACGAACAACACATCGTCGCATTCGGCCGCGATGCGCGCGTTGAGCGTCCCGAGTTCGTCGCGGAAGCGGCGCCCGCTTGGGTACTCGGGCACGACTCCTGAACCGACGTCGTTGCTGACGGCGATCACCCGGCCGCGCGTGCGCCGCCAGGCCGCGACCAGCTCGTCGACGGCTGCCGCGCATGCACGCTCGGCGTCTTTGCTCGTATCTGACCATGCACCCACGTCCTCCAGCACATGCGTCAGCCACAACGTGAGGCAGTCGATGAGCAACGGCGCATCGTGCGCGTCGAGGGCACGCAGCAGTGCAGCGAGGTCGGTGGTTTCGACGGTCGACCAACCCGACGGACGTCGCGAGCGATGCGCCGCGATGCGCGTATTCCATTCGGCATCGGCCGCGTCGTGGCGCGCCGTTGCGACGAACACGACCGACGGTTCGGCCGCCAGCAACCGTTCGGCCGTCAAGGATTTTCCGGACCGAGCGCCACCGATGATGAGTGTTCGACGCGGGCTTGCTTGCGTCGGTGCCATCACGACCTCCCCTGCACGAATGTCACCGGCACGCCGAACGCTGCCCGCCGCGATGCGCGACGCAGCGCGAGCAGCACTGGCCGGCCGGCGATGATCACCAGCACCGCAGTTCCGACTGCGCGGCTCAGATCCCAGCCGAGTGAGGTGGTCAGGTAGAACGCGCCGTAGTGGTGCAGTTCGGTGGCCCAACTCGCGCCCGGCACGTACGCGATCGTCGGCGCCAACCCAGCTGTTTCGAATGGCCAGAACCAGACGTTCATCACCGCGCCAAACAGCAAACCCGCGACGGCTCCGTAGCCCGCGAGCATTGCGATTTCGAGCCGGCCCCGTACCTGCGGCAGGCAACCGGCCAGGAGCCCGACCCAGCCGGCGGCGAGCATCTGGAACGGCAGCCACGGACCGACTCCGCCGGTGAGCAATGCGCCACCGAACAGCGTCAGCATGCCCAACACAAATCCGAAACCGCGACCGAGAACCCGGCCGGCCGGGATCAGCAGAAAGAACACCGGTGACGCCCCGGATGCGTCGACGCCGAGCGGCCGCAACGCGGCTCCGCAGGCAGTGAGAACCGCAAGCAGTGCGATTGCCTTGGAGTCCATGCCGCCGTCAGCCAGCTCCGCCAGCACCACAACAAGGAGCAGTGGCAGCACGACCGCAAACACCCAGGGTGCGTCGCTGGTATGTGCCGAGTCGGCGCCGGTCGCAGTGGCCGGCAGCAAGAACGGCCACCCGAACGCGAGCAGGCCGACCGAACTCACGACAGCGAGTGCGAGCGCCGATCGCGAGCGCAAGCCCACCACGGCCGGACGACGACGGGTTGGCGTCGGCGCATCGCGCAACGCGTTTGCCGGCGAACCGATCGCGGTCATGAGGTGCCCGCGGTAAGAGTCGCGCGCACCTGTGCGACGGTCAGCAACGGCAAGGGCGCGAGGATCTTGGCGACTTGCGGAGCGAACGTTGGCGAGGCCGTGACGACCGAGCCGGTCGGGCCGTCGGCCACCACTTCGCCGTCCGCCAATACGACCGTGCGATGGCTCACTTCGGCTGCCAGTTCGACGTCGTGCGTCGCCAAGATCATGGCGGTTCCGGCGGCGGCAAGATCGCGCAACACGGTGACCAATCGAGCTTTGCCGGGATAGTCGAGGCCGCGCGTCGGCTCGTCGAGCAAGAGCACCGGGGGCTCGGCAGCGACGACGAGTGCCAAAGCCAAGGCGAGACGTTGGCCTTCGGATAGGTCGCGCGGGTGCATGGTGCCGTCGATTCCCGGTGCGAGCCGATCGAGCAGAGCGCGCGCGCGGCTGCCGCTGTCAGCCGAACACTCGGCATCCACACTTTCGGCGAAGAACAAGTCGGCCGGCTCCTGCGGTACGAGCCCCACGTCGCGCATCAACTCCGCCGCGCTCTGTTTGGCCGGATCGCGCCCGTTGACCACAACATCGCCCGAGGCTGGCGACATCAACCCGACCAGGTGCGAAAGCAACGTCGACTTGCCCGCGCCATTGCGTCCCATCAACGCGACGATTTCGCCGGGCCGTACCACCAGGTCGATACCGCGCAGGGCAATTGTGTCGTCGTACGAGGCGTGCAAGCGGCGCACGGAAACGACCGGCGCACCGATCGGATCGGGCTGAACGGCGAGTGCCGGCAACGACGCAAGTCGGGTTCGCAAACTGTCCGCAGCGCGCCGGGCGTCGCGTACCGAAAGGGGCAATGGTTGCCAGTGCACCAAGCGACCCAGTTCGACAACCGCTGGCGCGACCGGGCTCCGCTGCATCGCTTCGCGTGGCGTGCTGTCACGAACGGTGCCATCATCGTCGACCTGCACGATGCGATCGGCGTAGTGAATCACCCGTTCCAACCGGTGTTCGGCGATGACGACGGTGATGCCGAGGTCGTGCACCAACCGGGTCAACGCGGCGAGCACATCGTCAGCTGCGGGCGGGTCGAGTGCTGACGTCGGTTCGTCGAGGACGAGCACGCGAGCGCCTGCAGTCAGCACTGATCCGATGGCGACACGTTGTTGCTCACCGGCCGACAGCGTCGTCAATGAACGTCGTCGTACTGACTCAAGCCCGAGCAGATCGATGGTGTCTTCGACGCGTCGGCGCATCACTGCCGGTGAAATCCGCAGCGACTCCATCGCGTAGGCGAGCTCCTCGTCGACGACATCGGTGACGAAACCGGCCAGCGGATCCTGCCCGACGTAGCCGACGAGGTCGCAGAACTCGCGCGGCGGGTGGGTGCGCGTGTCACGGTCGTCGACTGTCACTCGGCCGGCAAGAGTGCCGCCGCTGAAATGCGGGACTAGCCCGTTGATTGCCTTGAGCAGAGTGGACTTTCCAGCGCCGGTGCGACCGATCACCAGCACGAGTTCACCTTCGGGCAAGAACAATTCGACATCACGCAACGCCGGCCGCACGGCGTCCGCGTAGGTGATCGTGACCGATTCGAAGCGAATCATCGGCGCGCCACCGCGGGTAGCTCGCCGCGAACCGCACGAAACTGCGGGGCATCGCCACGAGCCGTGCTCATGGCGATGCCGGGGAGGAGCGCGAGCGCGATGCCTACGAGTGTCGGCCAGGGCAATTGCGGTATCGCCAACGGATAGATCGTGGTGTGCAGCGCGCCCGGCTCAACTCGGCCGCCGATGAGTACGCCTGCGATTGCGGCGAGGCCGGTGGCGAGCACGCCCCACTCCGTGATGCGCCATGACGCGGGTCGGTAGGTCGTGCGGCTGCGATGGCGACCCCCCAACAACACGGCGATCAGCGCCAACGCCGTGCCGGCTACGAGCAGCGGGACGCCCGCGAGCACCGGGGAGCCGACATCAAGAATCTCGTACACCGACACGACAATGGCGAGCAACCCGGCGAGCACGCCGGCAGCGACGAGACGCCGTTGCCTTCGTGAGATCTGGCCGGTGCGTCCGAAGCCGCGAGCGTCCATCGCTGCGGCCAATTCGATCGACCGATCGAGGGCATCTTCGAGCACGGGAACCGCGACCGACCACCAGGATCGCAAACCGGTGCTCCGTAGCCCGCGTAGCCGACGGGCTCGCCGCACCCGCACGGCGGCCTGCGCCAGCTGCGGTGCGAACGACAGTGCGACGGTGATCGCGACGCCGACCTCGTACAGGCTGCCCGGCAAGGTGCGCAGCAACCTGCGCGGATTAGCCAATGCATTTGCCGAACCGACACACACCACCAACGTGGCCAACTGGAGTCCGCCATAAGTCGCTGTCAGCAGCTCCTGCGTGGTGATTGCGCCGCCGAGGTGCAGCCCAGCGGCCCAATTCGGCAGCGGCACACTCGGCAGATTGAGCACGACGAAGCCGGTGTGCTGCCCGCCGAACATGACGTCGAACACGATGCGCGCGGCGACGATGACGACACCAAGTCGCACGAAGAACCAAAAGGTGCGCGAACTTTCCGGCGACCGACGCGCGTGCACCACGAAACCAGCGACGGCGACCAAGAGCACGAGGATCAGTGGATTTGTGGTGCGCGTCGCCGCGCCCCCCAGGGCGAGCGACCACGTCCACCACGCGCCCGGGTGTAACTGGTCGGACGCCGTGTCGGTTCGCGGCAAAGTGTTCATCTGCGCCGACCGCGCGATCGCCACAACGCACCGAGGGCGAGGGCGACGACGAGCGCGATGCCGATCGCCGTGGTGACGGAAAATCCGCGGGCGCGGGGAGTAGCGGCCCGAGTCGCGGTCAGCGTCGTCGGACCTGCGGCCACCGGCGACTCCGGTGGTGCCGCGCTCACCACGGACGCCGTTGACGCGGCCAACGCCGCGGCGGGCGATGTAGCCGACGCCGGTGCTGCCGCCGCACTTGTGGCTGGTGCGGTACTCGTGGTGGCGGTCGCGACCGTTGCCGAGACAGGTGTGGTCGCTGCGGCGCGCGAACTCGGACTTGGCGCTGCGGGTGTCGTCACCGCAGGCGCGCATTCTGACCGCGGATAGCCGTCGAGGCCACAGACAATGCCGTCGTCGGCGCCAGTACCGATGCGCACCTGCGCGGCCGCCTCGAGTACCGCGGCGCCGCTGTCACCCGCGTGCACGCGCACACAGCCCGGCACCACCGACGCGGGGGGTCGCTCGTGCGAAGGTTCGTCGGCCGTCGTACCGAAGTCGAGCACGATGCCCACCCGGATTTCGTTCGCTGCCGCGGGGGTCGCTGCGCACAACGTCGCGAAGTCCGCGGTGGCTCGTGGGGGCAAGCCGTGCGCGGCCTCGGCCTGGATGGCAAACCGCCAGCCCTGGACCTCGCCATCGGCGGGATATTCACTCGCCGGCCCACGTTGAGAGAACTGCCAGCTGCCGCCCTGCGCCACATAGAAGGCCCAGTATCGGTAGGCCGTGTCGGCGCGTGCGGGGCGAACAGGTCCCATGACCGCAGCGAGAAGCAAGGCAGCTAGGCCGGTACAGGCGAGTCGACGCAGCCGCCTGCCCCATGCCCTGCTTGGGCGCCACGATGACCTCAGGGTGACCGAACTTCATTGGCGGCCAGCCGCCGCCGGCTGGCCACGACAGCTGCCAGACCCAGTGCCATGAGCGCGCCGCCGGTCAGGCCGAGCGACAGCAGGCCGGCGCCACCGGTAGCCGGCAGGGTCGGTGCCGCGGGTGCTGGAGGTGCGGGGGCCGCAACGGGCGCGGTCCGCTCGGTGGCGGCGAGCACGGTCGCCAGGTTGACACCACCGAATGCCGCGGGGTCGGTCGCCGTCGCATCCGCGACCAGCAGCAACGTGGCCAGTGATCCGGGCGTGGAGACTCCGGCGGTCTTCGTGTACGCGAGCACGTTCGCTTGCAGGGCCGCTACTCCAGCGGTGATTGCGGCGCTGCCAGCACCGGCCGCCTCCAGGTCAAGAACGGCGTTCGCTGTCGTCGTCCAATCTGTGCCGCTACCGAACGCTGACGGGATCGCGCCGTTCGTCGCGATGAGGCGCGCGGAGATGTAGCTCGTCGCCGCGGCGGCGGAACTCGTGGCGTCGCTTACCGTCGCCGGGCAGGTTGGCGTCGCGCCGAAGGCGTGCACCGGATTCACCGGTAAAGACTTCCCGAGCATTCCGAGCAAGCCCTGAACGGTGGCGTAGTCATTTGCGTGCAGAGTGGCTTCGGTCTGAAAGTCGTAGGCACCCGCACCCGCGGTCGTCGCGCAGCTGATTTGTAGTGTCCGCAGGTAGTCGATGCCGCTCTTACCGCCAGACGTCACACTCGCGGGATCGATACCGGCCGCGGCGAACGCACTCAACGCGAGGCCGGTCGAGTTCACGTCGGACGCCGGCGGTCCAAACGCGGTGTTGTCGTAGAAGCCGCCATCAGCCGTTTGAAAATGACGCAGCGCGGCGACCGCCGCGGTCGCCGGTTCTGGTTGTGCCAGGACAACAAGAGCCTGCACCGCGAGCGCGGTCGCATTTTCGTCCTCGCTGGCAGCAGTGCACGGAGTCGCCGGATTGGCCCGATACGCCGTGAACGAACCGTCGGCGCATTGCTGCCGGAGCAGCCAGCCGATCGCTGCAGCGTCGGGAATGTGGTTCGTCATCCGGAGCCCGATGATCGACAGGCTTTGCCGGTAGACGCCGTCAAAGGTTGGGTCTTGCGCGCCAAACAACCCCACGTTGGGCGCTGCGGTTGCGGCCTGAGCAGTGCCGCCGACGAGCACGAGGGCCGCCACCGCAGCGAGACCAAACGCCGTGGCGAACGCTCGCGGAGGGCGTCGTTGGGCCGACAGTTCGAGCGCCAGGGGGGGAGCGGATGCGGTGAGATGACGCGACAACGGATTTCCCTCTCAGGTGGCGCCGAGGGTCGATGTGAGAGACCCGGCGCTACCGCCGACACGCAAAACCCACGTGCGCTGACGGCGCGACGTGGGGGCGTGGCGGGTCGAGGCGACCCGGGCTCCGCCCCGCGAACCTCGACGGACGAATGGAGCCACTTCGCACCCGGCAGGTAATCCGGCTTGCCGATCGTCGACAGTTGCGACCGACGTCAAGACGACGACGGACGGCGGGTTGCGCGACGATGCGGCCTACGGTTGCGGGTCAGCGCCGGACTTGGACCGGCTTCCCCTGAACGCGAGTGCGTCTTCAGTTGTGGCGTGAGCAAACCACGACGCTCGCCGTGAAGTCAACGCGGAAGTCAACGCGCTAGCCTTCGCGGGTGTTGAGCTGTATCTCGCGAGCCGAAGGTGAGCCATGGTGACCTGGTCGTGGCGTTACGAAAACGCCGATGGCGAGCCCGTGACGCCCGACGGCCTGCCGCCTGCTGACACGTTCCCCACCCAGTCGGACGCCGAGTCGTGGCTCGGCGAGGAGTGGCGGCCGTTGCTCGCGGCTGGCGTGAGCCGGGTCAGTTTGCTCGAGGGCGACCGGGTCGTCTACGGGCCGATGAGTCTCGATCCGCAGAGCTGACATACGGCCTAGGTCGGCCGCTGAGATAGTTGTGCCGACTGAGCCGGGTCGCGCTCGACGATCGGATCGACAATCGCGTCGATGGCGGCGACGAGGTCGTCGTCAAGATGCACGTCGACCGCCGCGACGTTAGCGCGCACCTGTTCGGGTCGCGACGCACCGATGATGGCGCTCGACACATTGTCGTTGCGGAGCACCCACGCAAGCGACATCGTCGCCAGCGAGAGGCCAGCATCGGCGGCCAGCGGTGCGAGTTGCTGCACCCGCGACAGCACCTCCGGCTGCATCCACCGGGAGATCATGCGGGCACCGCCCTTGTCATCGGTACTCCGCGAGCCGGCCGGGGGCGGTGTGTTGGGCAGGTACTTGCCGGTGAGAACGCCTTGAGCCAACGGCGAAAACACGATTTGGCCGATACCTTCGCGCACGCAAACAGGTACGACTTCGGCTTCGATCACCCGCCACAACAGGTTGTACTGCGGCTGGTTCGAGACGATACGGTCGAGCCCCATCTCGGCAGCGATGCGCACCGCGGCTTCGATCTGGGTGGCGGTCCATTCACTGACGCCGATGTAACAGACCTTGCCTTGGCGAACGAGATCGTCGAACGCGCGCAACGTTTCCTCAAGCGGTGTCTCGACATCGAATCGGTGCGCCTGATACAGGTCGATGTGATCGGTCTGCAGCCGTTGCAACGACCGGTTACAGCTCTCGATGACGTGCTTGCGCGACAGCCCTCGGTCGTTGTGGCCCGGGCCGGTCGGCCAGAACACCTTGGTGGCAAGTTCGTACGACTCACGGCGCACGCCCGACAATGCGTCGCCGAGAACGGTTTCGGCGCGGGTGTTGGCGTAGACGTCGGCGGTGTCGAACGTGGTGATGCCGACGTCGAGCGCCGCCGCTACGCAGGCTTTGGCCGCTTCAGCTTCGACCTGCGAACCATGGGTCAACCAGTTGCCGTAAGCAATCTCGCTGACGATGAGGCCACTCGCGCCGAGGTGCCGAAACTCCACGGTCTAGAGCCTCGCGCCGCGGGCGACCTGCGGGCCGGGCATGCGCATCCGGCG
>Ga0209890_10001532_pt1 | contig 10466 bp, 10 predicted proteins | sample OrgsoiDNA2013049_FD_185799 | JGI IMG/M metagenome (GOLD analysis project Ga0209890, IMG submission 185799) | Permafrost soil microbial communities from the Arctic, to analyse light accelerated degradation of dissolved organic matter (DOM) -... | ecosystem: Environmental > Terrestrial > Soil >... | reverse complement strand
TTTCAGGCCTCCGGCCAGTCGGTATTCTCAAGATCATCATCATTTTCAGCAAGTTATGCCGTTTCAGCGGTCCAACGATCGAACTTTAGTGGTTGCATGTGGTTGCATTAATTGGTTGCATATGGCTGCATGTGGTTGCATTGTATTGAGCAATGTAAAATGATGTCCATCGCCCACCAGGGGACCCGCGACAAAGCGGGCGGTGGGAAGGGGGTGTTCGATGAATCACGACAATAGTTACCTTGGTCGAGCGGTGAGACGAGCCCTGAGATGTAAACCGTTGGGCATCCAGACGCGCACTGTGGCATGTGCAAGCGTGCTGTTGGCGATGGGAACTACTGTGGTGATGGCGGCCGATTCGCCGCAAGCCCCGACATCCGCGACGCCGGCCCAATCCGCGACACAGCCCTCCGATACGCCAGCGGCAAGCAGCAACCAGACGGTCAGGGAGAGTAACTAGTGACGACGATCGGCCGACTTGAGCGAATTGTAAACAATCGACGGCCCTTTTTGCCGGACCAAACCCTAAGAGCCACGTACTCATGAGCAAGAAAACCTACCATGGAAGCTGCCATTGCGGACGAGTCCGATTAGAAGCAGACATCGATCTGGCTGCCGGTACAGGAAAATGCAATTGTTCAATCTGCACTAAGACACGCAACTGGGGGAGCATCGTGCCACCGACAGATTTCCGCCTGACAGCTGGACTTGACGCCCTCACAGATTACCAATTCGCCAGCCATAGCATGCACCACCTCTTCTGCAAGCACTGCGGAGTCCGCTCGTTTGGTCGGGGAAACCTGGAGGCTCTCGGCGGGGATTTTTATTCGGTAAACATTGCAAGCCTTGACGATGCACGAATCGACGAACTCGTCGCAGCACCGATTCGGTTTTCCGACGGACGCAGCAATACTTGGCAATCGGCTCCCACAGAGACCCGACATCTTTGACATCGATCCGACACTGAATGGACCGCCTGCTGGCCTTACGCAGCTCCGCCGTAGCGAACAGGCCTGGACGTGCATTGATTGCTGATGGTGCCGTTTTGAAAACTTGACCATTTATTTTGCGGGAGTTTTTTCATTGCCAGACCGGGCGGAAGGTCGATGACGACGATTCCCCTCATAAGGGTTCCGGTTACCTGTCCGATATGCGGATCAATAGACGTTATGGAACTTAATGCCGCCGAAGTTGCGGACGCACTGCTCAATTCGAGGCCCATTCGTCTGTATGCGAGCTGCCACAATATTCCCTGGTTTGCCAGCGCCCCGGAAGTGCACCGAATCCGCGAATACTTTTACAAGGCTTGGCTTGACAGCGAGCGCGACAAAAATAGTGGAGCAGTGGCGTCCGCATCGGAGCACGATCCTCGCAACGCGATGGTCCGATTGCTGGCATTGCTGGGCTCCGCGGCACCGCTCAATGAGCTGCTCGATGGGCTCGCAACGCATGTCGAGACGTGGTTCGAGGGTCTTCATTGCACGCTCCTGCTCGTCGACTCGACGCGGAGCATGCTGCGGCCGGCGGCGGCGCCCAGCCTGCCGCTCTCCTATATCGATGCGATCGGTCGGGTACCGATTGCGGTCGGGCAGGGATCATGCGGCACGGCGGCGGCCCGTCGCGAGATGGTATTCGTCGATGACGTCGAACGATCCGATCTGTGGGCAACGTACGCGCCAATCGCATTGTCTCACGGCTTGCGGGCGTGCTGGTCGACGCCGATCTTTGACAATGCCGGCGCGCTGCTTGGCACGCTGGCGCTTTATTACCGGGAGCGGCGTACGCCAACCGCAGCGGAAATCGATTTCATTCAATGCGCTTCGTCCTTGGCATCGTTCGTCATTCAGCGACATCGAGACACCGAAAGACTCCGGGCAAGCGAAGCGCGACTCGCGGCAGCCATTTGGGGCACGGAGATTGGGCTTTGGGAAAGCGGCACCGATGTCGAATGTGTCTGGTTTGACAATTGGTACGATCGTTTCGATGTCGAGCCGTGTCACGGCTCTGATCCGGACCGGCGCTGGCGCGACCAAATCCATCCTGAGGATCTTGACCGTTACGCGCGTGCGAGCGACGCGGCCGCGAGCGGTCTCACCGATCACTACGTCGTCGAGTATCGGGTCTTGACGCGGAGCGGCGTGTGGCGATGGCTGCATGAACGCGGCAAGGTGAGCGCACGCGACGTCAATGGCAAAGCGCAACACTTTGTCGGCGTGTGTTTCTGCATCGACGATCGGAAGAAGATCGAGGTCGCGCTGCGTGCGGCTGAAAATCACTATGAACTCGCCGTCAGCGCGGCGCGGCTACCGGTGTGGGAATACGACGTCTGCAGCGACACCGTCACCGGCAACGCCTATTGGCACCGCACAGTGGGTCACGAACTCACGGACGATGAGGCTCCGCAGCGCGTCGAGACTTGGCTCAGTGATATACATCCGGACGATGTTGAGCGCAACAGCAAACTCTTCACGCCCGAGGCAACCGACCACACGGGTTTTTATCAAACCGAGTTTCGGATCCGATTGCCCAACGGCAAGTATAAGTGGCTGCTCGATCGCGGACGCGTGGTCGAGCGGAGCGCCGACGGAGCGCCCACTAAGGTCGTCGGAATCTCGCTCGACGTGGATGCCCAGAAGCGTCTGGAAATGGATTTACGAGAAAGCGAGCAACGCTTTCGGGGCGCCTTCGAATTCGCGGCCATTGGCATGGCGTTGGTTGCTCCAGACGGCCGTTGGCTGCGAGTCAACCGGTCCTTGTGCGGAATTGTCGGCTACACGGCCGAAGAACTTCTCGCCACCGACTTCCAATCCATCACGCACCCCGAAGATCTAGATACGGACGTCGGCCAGGTGCGACAGATGCTCGATGGATCGCAGTCGCACTACGACATGGAGAAGCGTTATCTTCATAAGGACGGACACATCGTGTGGGTCCTGCTGTCCGTCTCGCTGGTACGCGACGCCACGGGTGAATCGCTGTATTTCGTATCGCAGATCCAAGACATCTCGGAGCGAAAACGCCTTGAGCGTTCGCTGCGGGAAGCGACCCGCCTGGAACACCAGCGACTCGGGCAGGAGATCCATGACGGTCTCGGGCAGGAGTTAACGGGGCTCGCCTATCTTGCTAGTTCGCTCTCGACGGAGGCCGGCCGTGCAGGTTCGCCGCTCGCGTATGATTTGACTACACTCGCTGACGTGGCGCGTCACACGATCGAGACATGCCGCAGCATCGCCCGCGGCGTATCGCCGCTTACCGAAAGCCGTGGCTCACTGCTCCAAAGCCTGCGCCAAATTGCCGACCTCGCCGCCACCGGCGGACATGCATCCGTTAACTTCGAGGCAATCGAGAACGCGCCGCTTACGCTTCCTTACGAATCCCGAGACCAATTGCATCGAATCACCCAGGAGGCGGTCAACAATGCACTCAGACACTCGGACGCAGACAATATTGAAGTGACGATCCAAGTCGATCCGGCACTAGTGACGATCAAAGTAGTCGACAATGGGCGCGGACTTCGCTCATTCGGAGAGGCACAAGCCGGGCTAGGTATCGATAGCATGCGCCAAAGGGCGTCAACAATCGGAGCTCGGCTATGGGTTGAAACTAGGCATCGCGGTGGTACTGCGGTCGTGTGTGAATGCCCGCAGCGTGCTCCGAGCGAAGCGCCCGCAAAAACCTTGCGGAACGAATAGCGTTTGCCGAACGCGCGAATGAAATCGCGTAAGTCTTCTTATCGATGACCTGCCTGACGAAGCGAGCGCGTTGCACTCCCAGTGGGACTCTGCGTCAGGCAATCTACCTGCAAGCCGCCGCGGGTCCGGCTGATACCGACCGTCGCTCACCGCGTCGCCTCGAAGAGGAACCAGGCGCGATGCTCCGCCTCGTCGATCCAGTTCTCTATCAGGCTCGCGGAAGCGACATCGCCATACTGATCGCAAAGGGTGTGTGCGTCTCTTAAGCTCACTGCCAATTGCTTATTGTCCGTTCGAAGTTCCGCGAGCATGTCGTGGGGCGCAACTGTTTCTCTGTCGTTATCAGCGATGCGTTGAAGTTGGGCGATGTGACCGATCGAATGCAGGGTCGCTCCGCCGACTTTCCTGACACGCTCAGCGATCGCATCGGTTGCAGCGAGTATCTGCGCACTCTGCTCGTCCAAAAGCAGGTGATAGTCGCGGAAATGTGGGCCCGACATATGCCAATGGAAGTTCTTGGTCTTAAGATAGAGGGCGAACCAGTCAGCGAGAACGGTGTTCAAGGCGGAGGAAATTTCGGCGACCGCGTTTGGCGCAAAATCTGCGGCCGAGTTGAACGACTCCAGCCGCGGAAGTTCTGTTTCTCGAAGGTTCATGGTTGGATCTCCTGTTGCAGCACTGTGATTGCCTCGCCGGCTTCTCGTGCCGGCGGATACACGATCGAACAAATCGACGGATAGGGGAAATGGATGTTTTCTATTCTTATAATAGAGACAGTCTATCGATGCGGGAAAACTTGCACCCCCACGACCTGACTGTAGAGGAAGCCATTCGCGACGCGGGGTTGACGGTCGATCGCGACACCAGAGGCGTTGCGGGAACCCCACCGAATGTAGCATGTCGCCAACTGCCGACGTATTGCCGCCACAGTGGTCGGGTGATTATCGTTCCCACAAGCATCTAACTGCGTGGCCGCCATTCCCTCGCCAAGTTTCACAAGACGCTGCCGGTATCAGCGCGAAAATTGCCATTGCTGCATTTGGGTTCGCACAACACTTAAGAGCGCTAGGAATTATGCACATGGAAAGATCGGATAGGGACGTTGGTGACCTTGCGCGAACGATTAACGAAATGTCGGTCAGCATTGACCATCATCGCTCTGTTATCGAGGCATTATCAGGGGTCGACCGGTTGCTGCTGCGCAGTTCTGCGCTTGAACCGATTCTGGATATTGTACTGCCCAGCATCGCAACTGTTCTTAAGTGCGCTTCGGTGTCGGTGTTTCTGAACGACTTCGATAGCAATAAACACGCGCGGGCTTACGATTATTATGCCGACGCTCCGACCAAACGCCCGGCGCGCCGAATTGAGGTCGACGTCAAATCCGTTGCCAACGCATGCCAGCAGACTCTGTGCTGGTGGGCGACGCCGGAGGATATTGGCACAGCCCCGTTCCTGGCGCCGCTGCTCGACTCCGGCGCTGTGAGCTTTCGGCTGTGTTCGCTGCATCACGACCAGCGCGTTAAGGGACTGCTGGGAGTTGGCTACAAGGAAAGTCAAAAGGCACTGGTGCCGCATGATTTCGGAGTCACTGAATTCGCCGATCGATTGTCGGTGGTGCTAGCGAACAATGAACGAGCGGAACAGCTCCATCGCGAGGCGAACTTCGATGCCTTGACCGACTTGCCCAATCGCCGTCTGTTTTATGACCGCATGGAGCGGGAACTTACCCGTATTCTGGAGACGCGCGAAACGGGTGCGCTGCTGTATATCGATATTGATCACTTCAAGAGAATCAACGATACGGCGGGTCACAGCGCGGGCGATGCGGTGCTGCGATTAGCAGCCCGCCGTATCGGCCACTGTCTGAAGGATACCGATACGCTCGCGCGACTGGGAGGCGACGAATTTGCGGTGTTCCTAGCGCGACTCCCTGACGGCAACGCCGCGCACCACATTGCCGAGCGTATTCTGCAGTGTCTGCAGCGCCCGGTGACTGTCAGCGGCAGGGATTACCAGATTAGCGCCAGCATTGGGGTGACGCGGGTTCCGGCAGACGGGGACTCGATCGAGACGCTGCTCAAGCGCAGCGATATTGCCATGTATCGCGCGAAGGAGTCGGGCCGGGGCCGAGCGGAATTTTACGCTGCCGAGATGCAGGATCGGATGAACAAGCATACGGGCTTGGAAGCAGCTGTGCGTCGAGCGGTGCAGCAAGAGGAGTTTAACCTCGCGTTTCAGCCGATTGTGCAATGTAGCTCGCGCCGCGTCGTGGGACTGGAAGCGCTGCTGCGCTGGCCGCATGCACCGCAAGGAGCATGGAGTTCGCCCGCGGTGTTTGTGGCCATTGCGGAGGAGAGTAGCCTAATTGTCGATTTGGGGGCGTGGGTGCTGAGCACCGCCTGCCGACAATTCGCGGCTTGGCGTGCGCAAGGCTGTCACGTAGACTTTTTATCGGTCAATATTTCCGCGCGTCAACTACGCGAACCATCGCTGCTCGAGGCGATTCACGCGACGCTCAATCGATTTGGAATCAGCCCAAGCGAACTGCAGGTGGAGATTACCGAGAGCGTATTGGCCGATGGCCCGGCGACGGACCGGACGCTGCGCGACCTGGCCGCTTGTGGCGTTCGACTAGCGCTCGATGACTTCGGCACCGGCTACTCGTCGCTTAGCTACCTTAGAAGTTATCCGATCCATACGGTCAAGGTCGATCGTTCGTTCATTGCCGATCTTCCCAGCGAACGTTCGGCCTGTCGCCTGGTCGACTCAATCATTGGAATGTGTAGGGGTCTCGAAAAGCAGGTTATCGCCGAGGGTGTTGAGACGCACGAGCAGCTAGACTTCCTAGACTCTGTCGGCTGTGGAGCCGTTCAGGGCTATTTGCTCGCTGTGCCATTGGCGGCCGCAGATGTAGGCGGATATCTAGCAGCCAGTCGGTACTAACGCTGCGAGTCTGCGCTGATCAACTCCTGGAGCGCGCAATGCCGGTATCGAAAAGGTCGAACTCGAAGTATTCACCGATAATCTCGGCGCGGTGCGGCTTTACGAATCCTTGGGCTTCAGCGAGGAAGGCCTCAAAGTACGCGGCCGAAAGCTGGAGAACCGGTACCAGGACAATAAACTGCTGGCCCGATGGTAGTGAGTCCACGGCGTGACGAGTTGTTACGGTGTGCGGCTTGCGCCTCGTTCATCGAGCTTCTTGCGCATCTCTTTGAATAGCTCTGCATCCGGCTTGGGTGGATCCTTGCAGACTCTTACGGTTTGCAGCATCCCGTAGATTGTTACGCCATGCGTAGTCCAGTAGCACTTCTCGTTTTCCCATGTGATCACCTCGCCGCCCTCTGCACGTTCACTGTCGCCCCATTTATGATGTTCGCTGGTAACTGCAGCGTTGTTCCTTGCCCAGTCGAGTTGGAAATCCGACGGGCCGGCTAGATTTCTCCGGCGTCTCTCTGCCTCCTCATTATTGACCTTTCGTTGTGCACCTTCTTTGGCTTCAGCGTCCCAGTCGATATAGGGCACCGTAATGGCATTGTTTGGCTCGGCCATTGGGTTCCGATCGATAGCCTTTGAGGAATCCCTCTTTCGGGGGTTCGATAAACTTGTGGGGGCTTGTGGAGTCGAGAGGTCCAGAGGACGACGCGGCTCAGCGAATGGCAGGAACGTCAGTGGGATGTACTGCTCGGGGCGTAATATGGCAGTTCGAACGGTATTGGCCCCCAGCATAAGCAATACAGCGCAAAGATGTAGGCCGACGACCGCGATAAAAACAGCGACGCGCCATCTCTTCGTTCCAACCGGTTGACTGAACAGCATCCCTCTGTTTCCCGGTGATAAGTGAGCTTTGACTGGCATCTGAGTGCCAAGTTCCAGAAGGGGAGGTGCTTGAGCCGGATGGCCTCGTTGTAATCCTCAATGGCGCTATCGTATTGGCCCTTAGCACGGTAGGCATTGCCACGGATACCGAGCATAGCCCACCGACCTTGTCCGGGCAGACCCCTGTTCAATGCAATGGTAGAAAGCTGGCCGGTAGGTGCCTGATCGACGGTCGCATTAGGTGAGAAAAATGGCTCGCGCAGCTCAACATCGGGCCGAAATCGCCGCCTATCTCTATGTATCCCCAGGGGCGGCGTGGCGCCGGCGGCCGCACGATGTCATCGATCCGCGCGGCGTCCAAACCGGCGAACGCTGCCAGGGTACGCGGTGCGATATTGCGCGTAACAGCGTGCGGATTCTACGTATTGATTGATATTACATTGAAGTGTGCAATGCACCGAAGCGACCGCTGTCGCTCGTGAACGCCGAAAAGAGAGGGCAAAACATGAATGTCGCGAACGGAACATGGAAACTCAATGTGGCCAATTCGAAGTACACTCCCGGTCCACCGCCAAAGAGCGCAACAATCACCTACGAGGAAACCGTTGACGGCATCAAACGGACGGGCGGAAGCGTCGATGCGGGAGGAAAGACAACGCCATTCGAGTACAACGCCAAGTACGATGGCAAAGATTATCCGGTAACTGGACAGGATTTGTACGACACGATCACGATAAAGCGGATCGACGACCAAACTGCCGAATCCACCCTGAAGAAATCCGGCAAGGCAGTCAGTAACGTCCGGCGAGTGATCTCTAAAGACGGCAAGGTGATGACGCTAACGATCACCGGCACCAACCCAAAGGGCGAGAAGATGCAAAACGTCGCCGTCTACGAGAAACAATAACGACACCGGCGCAATACGTGAAATCTGCGCCCAGGTACAGGGGGCATGGGAAAAGCGGGTGGCTCGGCACTTCATGTTCGCGTGCCAATTTCGTGTGCTTAATACGACGCTCCACGGCGTTCAACATTCCATGTACCTCACTGAAGTTGCGGGTCCCGGCCCGATGTCTCTCATTGACCCACTCCAGACCCCGGCGACTGGCGGCTTAGTGGCGTCGGAACTTCCGATCTGGCACCCTGCCCGAAGCAGGTTCCTGCAGCGGCGGGAGCGACGGGCATCGCGCGGCCCGCGCAGCATCTCGAGCGCCTCATGCGTTCTCGGAGGTCCGTGACTAGCATAAGTGATCAATCGCCACCGACGGACGCCGCGGCGGCACGGTCGCTGGGCTCGGTGCTTCGATCTGTTGTAGGTCATCGCGGTGTCCAAACCGCTGCCGCCCTGTGGGTCGTCGGCTACTTCGTCGTGCTCTGGCTCGCGCGCGGGTCGCTACCATTTGATCGACCGGCGGTCGCTCGATTCCCATTCGCCGTGCAGATGGCTGCGCCGACCATCACATTGATCGAGATCTTTGTGCTGATGGCGTTGACCTTCCTTCTGACTCGCAGGCGGGTCATCCCCGACATGTCTGCCCGCGTGCCCGAACGTCGAATCGCCTTGGGCGAGACTATCCTCGTACTCGGTTACGGGGCATTCGGTCAGATCGGTGGCTGGATCTTGGGGCCAGCCCTGGGCTACCGCGCCTTTAGCTTCCACATTGCCGGCACCGTCTTCGGCTGCAGTGCGACACCAGAACGTGCTGAAGTCTGGATCTGAGCGCTTTACAATTTTTTGGTTTTTGCGGCTGTACCGTACGTGTACTTTCGACGTCGCTACACGAACACCGAACTTAATCTTCGCTCAACCAACCGTCGAAACGACGCCCTACTGATCTTCGTCGTCCTGGCCATCGAATCCGCCTTCGAGTTGGCCGTGTTCGACAAAAACATCTTCCGCCTGAGTCTGCATCAGGTGCTACTCGGCGCGCCGCTGACTTTCGTGATTTTCTTCGTCGGGACAGTATTACCGACGATGGTCTTAATCTATGCGATCTTGCTTCCGCGCTTTCTCAAGCTGCCGGGATCACCTATTAGTGCCGTATTGCTCGGCGGACTTACATACGCTGCCATGCATATCGTCGAAGGTTGGTCGGCATTTGATTCGCCGCGGGACACGGTACTCTCGCTGATTTTCGTGCTGCTCCAATATTTTGGACCCGGGATGATCAAGAGCGTGCTAACGCTGCGTACGGGCAATGCATGGGTGCATGCACTCAGCTACCACGCCGTCGCGCCACACGTGATCGTTGACACGCCGCTTATGACGAAGATCTTCGGAATCACGTGAGCGGCTGCTATTGGACAGGCACTTCAGCTTGCTCTGTGACCGGAGTTGGCCGGCCAGAAACCGTCGCCCGGCGTCGGTTGCCATCGATCTTCACGTTACCCGGTAAACCCTGGAATGTGCGCCAACAGCCGCCCGCACTGTGAACCGGCCCGCGTCCGCCCGTGGCGCGTCCTAAGATTCAGGTTTCCACACTTTTCGGTGTGTATTTCTGTTCGCTCCGAGCGCTCCAGCGGTACAGGTTTTCATCCCCACAATGAGGGCATTTGATCGCAGTCAATTGATCATCGAAATCCGGCAACGCTTTGCCGCCCGGTGCTGTAGCCGCAATCGCGATGACTCGCCCGCACGATCGGTTCTTACACAGCCATCCTACGTAGACCTCGCCCGGCACCATCTGCTGCGGCGCCCTGACATCGACGTGGCGCAACGGGGCTGACGCGACCGGTTTGTGTGATGGCGTACCCTTGGCTTTTGTTGGACGTTTGATCGCCATTGGCGCCTCTCCGCTGATGACCATAGGAGAGCCTACCGCGGCCGCGATGCCTCTGCCAGCCCCGACTCAACGGACGAGATCAGAACATCATTTCCCGGCATTACCCGTTGGCAGATTTCGATGTTACGATTTGACAGTGCCGGCGCTTGCTGCAGGTCTCGCCGGCCTCCCG
>Ga0209890_10001531_pt1 | contig 10469 bp, 5 predicted proteins | sample OrgsoiDNA2013049_FD_185799 | JGI IMG/M metagenome (GOLD analysis project Ga0209890, IMG submission 185799) | Permafrost soil microbial communities from the Arctic, to analyse light accelerated degradation of dissolved organic matter (DOM) -... | ecosystem: Environmental > Terrestrial > Soil >... | reverse complement strand
GTTCTTGCACACTCCCGGGGGGTTATTGGACGGGCGGTTTAGGTCGGATATCCGAAGAACTAGCCCTACGCGGGGAATTCCCAGCCTTCTTCTTTCATTTTGTGGTTGGTCCAGTGCTGGAGTTCCTCGAAGATGGCGGGTTCGATGACGGCAAACCGGATCCCGACGCGCCCTTCATCGCCGATCCACATGAGGCGTGCCTTGGCCTGGAACAGGATCTCGGTTTCAGGCAAATTAAAGCTGACATCGACCAATCCAGCGAAACGCAGCGGCTCCTTCAGTCCGTCGAGGCCCATGCCTCCGGTGCTGAGGTTCACACCCTGCACGTGGATTTCTTCGCCCTGAGCGCTCTTGATCGTGACCGGGATCTGCACCCGCGCGCGGAAAAATTTCTGCTGCTCGTTGCTGATGAAGCCCAACGACGCGCTGCTCTCTCCCGGAGCGAAGTTGATGCTGTATTCCTTGAGCTTGCGGCTCAACGTGCGGCGGGAAATGCCCAGTTGTTCGGCCGCCAGCGTGCGCTGGCCCCCCGTCCGCTCAAGGGCTTTAATGATCATCTGCTCTTCCATGCTGTCGAGATTGCTGACGGGCATGGAGGCAGTTTGACGGAGTGCTGCCGGCTCTCCGGTAAGCGCAGCGTTAAGCCGTGGCAGGTCGATTTCGGAACCGGAAGATTCCATCGCCATCTTCGCAACCAGGTTGCGCAATTCACGAATGTTGCCTGGCCACGCATGCGAGAGCAGAGCGGAAATGGCCTGCGACGAAAAATTCTTGCTGGGGGCCTTCAGCCGCAGAAAATGTTCGGCCAGTGCAACAATGTCCTCGGGGCGCTCGCGCAGCGGAAGGACGCGGAGCTGGAACTGGCCAAGCCGGTGGAAGAGATCCTTGCGGAAACGGCCGTCTCTGACTGCGGCTTCCAGATCCTGGTTCGTCGCCGCGACAATGCGAACATCCACTTTGATTTTGCGGTGGCCGCCGAGACGGTAGAAGGGCTGGCCATCGAGCACCCGCAGCAGTTTCACCTGAGTCTGTAGTTGCAGCTCGCCGATTTCGTCGAGGAAAAGTGAGCCCTTGTCGGCGAGTTCGAAGAGACCCGGCTTCGAGGCATCGGCTCCACTGAAGGCGCCCTTTTCGTAGCCGAAGAGTTCGCTCTCCACGAGGTTCTCAGGAAGCGCGGCGCAGTTGATGTCGACCCAGGGACGGCTGCGGCGATGGGACGATTCGTGAACGGTGCGAGCGATAAGCTCCTTGCCGGTTCCAGTCTCACCAGTAATAAGGACGGTTTCCGTGTGGCTTGCGACGCGGTCGACCAGAGTCATGAACTTGTGCATGACGGGGCTGGCAAGGATAAATAGCGTGCCATCGATCTTGCGGGAAATTACGCCGGGCGCTATGGCCGATTCTGCCGGCGAGCCGAGGTTGCTGGACGCAGCAGAGCCATTCGTTGGTTCCAGCGGAACGACCACTGCGAGCAACGCCGTGGGCGCAGAGCCGAGAATCGTGGCCGAGAACTGAACCGGAAAACTGGGGCCAGTCTTGGGCCGCGCAAACAGCCGGCACTGATAATCGCCGGGTGTGGATATGGCGGAAAGAATCGCCCTCCGCAACTGACCGTGGTCCTCGCCGTCGGTCTTGTCGGTCTTCCCAAACAGCGCGGAAAAATCCCGGCCGAGAAGTTCCTTGGAGGAATATCCGAAAAGCCTGCTGAACGCGGCGTTGCACGCGCTGAACTGGCCCTGCAAGTCCGCGGAAAAAACTGCCATCTGAGATTGCTTCGCCGCCCCACTCGCGCCGCCGTCGGGCGCTGCGCCGGCAAGCGGTTCGTGCTGGTCCGAACTGCGGTGCGGAATCGGCATATGGACGTTTGGGAAGATGGTGACACAGGAAGGACGGTTCGACCGAGAAGCGTGTTACGAAGGGCATGACGAAGGTAATGCACATCGGGAGGGGACGTGCCCCTTAGCAGGTGTGCCGCGCTCGATTCTTATTGCGTCTCCTGCGATACGAACAGGCTCGACACCTGGTAGTACCCGGTGTAGGCGTAAGAGCGCAGGTCGTCGGTGACGAACAGTTCCCGGACAGACAACAATCCGGTGCGATCGGCGGGCGCAAACTCCTTGAACAAGTTGCGCCGTCCGGTCGACAGATCGACGCGCTCGAGGCGGCAGGGAATCTCGGCGCGGCGGTAGACCAGTACGAACCGGCCGTCCGCACTCCACTGGGCAAGGACGTCGGCCTCGGTAAGGCCCGGCACGGGACGTGGCGGTTCAGTCGTGTCTCCATTCGAGATCGGATAAGTAGCGTATTTTCCGTCGGGTCCCCGCGCCAGAACGAATTTTCCGTCGGAGGAGAGCAAGCCATCGCGTGTACCTTCCGGAGTCACCGGGCGAGCGACCCCTCCTCCGATGTCCTGCACGTAGAAGCGGGTTCCTTTCCCAGGCTCATTACCGCAGATAAGCAAGCTCTTGCCGTCGCGGGACCACTGGGCGCTGACGTAGTTCTCGATCTCGCCGCGTTTGAGTTGCTGGGTTTGACCGGCCCCTGTCGGATAGATCACGAGCTGCGGCGGACGGGACTGGACCACCGCGAGCGCCCACTTACCGTCGGCGGAGAGATCCGCGGGCCACCCCTCGCCAAGACGGACCACTGGCGATCCCGCAGGTGTTCCGCCGGTCTTGCGCAGGCACACGGCATAGTTGGTTCCGAGGCCGGTCTCGGCGAAGAGCAGCGTTTGCCCGTCCTGAGAGAGCGCGCGGGCATGCGATGTATTGAGCCACGAGAGATCCCGATCGTCCGCATCGCCGGAGGTATGAACCATCGCTACGTAACGGTAGTCGAGGCGGGTCGTGAGCCATCGCCCATCTCGAGCAACGTCCTGGATGGTGAGGCCGCCCGGCGCTTGGGAGGCAATGCGCCGCTTGCCACCGAGGGTCAGGCCGTAGACGGTGTAACTGCCACCACTGAGGCTGGCGGAAAAAAGGATCTCGCCGCCGTCGGGCGCCCAGGCGAGCCCGCGCGCGCTCCAGTAGCCGTCGGAAAGAACGGTATTGTTTCCGGCAAGGTCGATCACGTTCACGGCGCCGCGGTCATCCCACTTGCGAGGGTGCTCGAAGTACGCGATGCGATCTCCGCGAGGGGAGAAACGCAAATCACTCATGTAGCCGCTGACCTCGCGAAGAACGTGGCCAATCGGATACTCGAGCCGATCCTTGCCCGCGACTTCGCGAATGATGGCGAGTTGCGAGCCGTCCGGCGAAAAGTCGGCCTGCCGCACGCCCTCCTGTACCTCGCGCGGAGCGCCGCCGCCAAGAGGCATGCGCGCCAGCGTGCCGGTGAACAGCCGGTACCAAACGTAGTGGGCATCCAGCAGGACAGCTAGTTCACTCTGAGATGAAACTGCAAGTAACTGCATACCGCGCGGGCCCAGCGGCTGCGGCTCAGGATAGTCGGGCCGCACGATAAAGATCTGAGGCGTATTGCCCCAGGCTGCGGCGCTGTACACGATGGTCTGCTTGTCGGCTGCAAACGCAGCCTGGAAAATCGCCTCGCGCCGGAAGTTCAGTTGGCGAAAAGCAAGCGATTCAGAAGCACGCCCGGAGCGGAAAGCGAACAGCAGCGCGACTACCGCAATCACCGCACACAACGCAGCTAGCATCCATGGGATGCGCGAGCGACCTATCCGTCGATTCGGGCGCACGATCGGCAATCCGTCGGAAGTTCGCGACCCCGTTCCGGACGTCGCTCCGGTTTGGGAGCCGCCTTCGGAAATCCACCGCAGCTCTTTCCACAGATCGCCCGCCGACTGCCAACGGTCGTCGGGGTCCTTCGCCAGACAGACTCCAATGGTGCGTTCGAGGGCTGGCGGAGTGAGAGGCTGCAGCGTGCTGATCGGGTCGGGATCGTTGTGCAGAATGGCCGACGCAACACTGAACTCGCTCTTGCCCTGAAACGCGCGGCCGCCAGTCACCATTTCGTAAAGCACGGCCCCCAACGAAAAAATGTCGCTGCGGGCATCGATTTCGTTACCCTCGACTTGCTCCGGCGACATGTAGGGAACGGTTCCGAGAACCGCCCCGTGCTGCGTCATGGGCGTGGCCCGCGGAGTCATATCGGTCAGCGTCACTCCCGTGGCGGCGTGCAGATCGGCTTTCGCCAGCCCAAAATCGAGCAGCTTGGCGCCGGATTTCGTCAGCATGATGTTGCCGGGTTTCAGGTCACGGTGCGTGACGCCGCTGCGGTGAGCTTTGTCGAGCGCGCTGGCGATCTGCGTCCCATACTGAAGTACCTGCGCCACGGGCAGCGGTCCTTTTTCCAGCCGCTCCGCCAGCGACTCGCCCTCCAGGAACTCCATGACGATGAAATCGACGCCATCTTGCCGGCCGACGTCATGCAGCGTGCAAATGTGCGGATGATTCAGGCTGGAGACGACTTTGGCTTCGCGCTCAAAGCGCTGGCGGCGGGTTACATCGTCGGAAAGATGGTGGGGAAGAATCTTGATGGCGACCGTGCGGTCGAGACGCGTGTCACGCGCCCGGTAGACCTCACCCATGCCGCCCGCTCCAATTGGCGCGAGGATCTCATAAGGTCCCAGTTTGAAGCCAGCGGTCAGTGCCATGGATGCGCGAATTATAAGCTAGCAAAAGAACGCGCGCGGCGAAACAGGTCGCGCAGGAAGTCTCTACCCCGAAACCGAATACCTCAAGAGACCTCCCGCTGGTTACTTCCGTAAGCTTTAGAACCCCTAACGCTTGCAATACGATTCGGGCAGGCTCGAACCGGGAGAGATGTCTTCCACGAGGGCCGAGCGCGGGCTGAGGAAGCCCGCGCAGTAAATTATTGTGTGTTCGCGGGAGGATGACGAGGCCGTCATCGGGGACAACGCGCTTCGAGGCCGGAAGGGCCGCAGTCAGGTTGTACATGGAACCAGAGACGGACGGATTGTCGATTCAGACGAAGGCATTCGTCGGCATCGCTGTGTCCTTGGGCATGGTGGTGCTGGGGCATGCCCTGTTGCATTGGCAATCGCACGATCTGATGCGATTCCTGTGTTACCTGGCGGTGGCCCTGCTTGCATCGGGACTCAAGGTGCAACTGCCGGGAATCGACGGCACGATGTCGGTGAACTTCTTGTTCATCCTGCTGGGCGTCCTGGAACTGAGCCTTCCCGAAACCCTGCTGATTGGCTGCACGGCGAGCCTGGTGCAGAGCGTCTGGCAGGCGCGCAAGCGACTCGATCCGGTCAAAGTCCTGTTCAACGTCGCGGGCATGATGGCCAATGCCAGCGCGCTTACCTATCTGAGCTATCACTGGCTGGCCGCACGATTCGGATCCAACAAGCCGATTCTGTTGATGGTCGCGGCGCTGGTGTTCTTTTTTGCTAACACTCTGCCGATCTCGATCGTGATCGCTCTGACCGAAGGGAAATCAAGCCGCAAAGTTTGGTCGGAGTGCTATTTCTGGTCGTTCCCGTACTACCTGGTGGGAGCGGCCGCCGTCGGACTCGTGGGAGTTGTGAACCGGTCGGCGGGATGGGAAACTTCCCTGCTGGTGCTGCCCCTGATTTATTGGGTCTACCGATCATACCGGCTGTATTTGGGCCGGTTGGAAGCAGAGAAAGAACGGGTCGAGGTCGAAAAGCGGCACGTGGAACAGATCGCTTCGCTGAACATGCGGACCATCGAGGCGCTGGCGCTTGCGATCGAGGCCAAGGACCAAACTACGCACACCCATCTGCAGCGGGTACGAACCTATGCAGTGGCCGTGGCCAAGGAGTTGAATCTGCCGGAGGGCGAGATCGAGGCCCTGCGCGCTGCCGCCTTGTTGCATGACATCGGGAAACTGGCGGTTCCCGAGCAAATCATCAATAAGCCAGGAAAACTCACACCAGAAGAATTCGAGAAGATGAAGGTCCATCCGCTGGTCGGAGCGGAAATTCTGGAGCGGGTGGCATTTCCCTATCCGGTAGCACCGATTGTTCGGTCGCACCACGAGCGCTGGGACGGAACTGGGTATCCGGAGGGGTTGAGCGGCAAAGATATTCCAATTGGAGCGCGCATTCTGGCCGCTGTGGATTGCCTGGACGCGCTGGCCTCTCACCGGCAGTACCGTCCGGCGTTACCACTGGGCGAGGCGATGGCCAAAGTGAAAGAGATGGCCGGGAAGTGGTTCGATCCACAAGTGGTCGCCATTCTTGAGGAGCGCTACGTTGAATTGGAGCGGGTGGCGCAGATGTCGGAAGACACCGCCGCTCCCAGCGGGCTTTCGAAGATCGTGCGAGTGGAACGAGGACTGGCGCCGGCGGCGGGGTTCGAACGAACGGAACCCACCCACGGGACCGCGGACAGCGCGGACTTCCTCACATCGATTGCTTCGGCAAGACAAGAGGCGCAGACGATGTTTGAGCTCAGCCAGGACCTGGGCGTGTCTCTGAGTTTGAGCGAGACGTTATCGGTGCTGTCGATGCGACTGCGGCGCATGATTCCCTACGACTCGATTGCCGTGTTCGTGAACCGGAACGGATGGCTTCTGCCGGAACTCGTCAGCGGCGAGAACTTCCGCATGTTGTCGTCCCTAAAGATCAAAGTAGGCGAGGGATTGTGCGGATGGGTAGCGGCCAACTGCAAACCAATCGTGAATGGAAATCCCCAGGTCGAAGCGGGCTATGTCGTCGACCCCGGAAAACATACGACGCTGCAATCGGCGCTGGCGGTGCCGCTCGAAGGTCTAAATGGCGTGGTTGGCGTGTTAGCCATGTATCAGGCGAATCGCGACGCGTTCACCCCCGATCATTTGCGAATCTTGCTGGCCGTGGCCTCCAAGGTCGCGCTCTCGGTCGAGAACGCTTTGAAATATCAGCAGGCGGAAAGTTCGGCGACCACGGACTATCTGACGGGCCTGCCGAATGCGCGTTCGCTCTTCGTCCATCTGGCGCAGGAAGCGGTGCGCTGCCGGCGCATGAAGACGTCACTGGCAGTGTTGGTATGCGACATCGACGGCTTTAAGCAAATCAACGATTCGTTCGGCCACCTCGAGGGCGACAAACTGCTGCGTGAGTTTACGACGCGCCTGAAGGATGTTTGCCGCGGCTACGATTATGTGGCGCGCATGGGTGGAGACGAATTTGTCATCACCGCTCCCGGCCTGACCGCGGAAGCGGCGAAGGAGAAAGCCGAGCGCCTGAACCAGGCTGCGATCGAATCCGGACGGCACGTTTGTGGACGGGACCTAATCACGCTGAGCGTGGGAATCTCGTACTGCCCCGAAGATGGGTTTGATGTCGAGCGTCTGCTGGCAGAGGCCGACCGAAGAATGTATTCCATGAAGCAGATTCATCACGCTGCCGCGGCCACGCAAGAACTGGACACCAATGCCCGCGGAGCAACGGCGAAATAAGGAGACCTGAAACCATGCTGGGGCGGAAAATTGCGCGGCATGGACTTGCCATCGTCGCTACGGTCTTGCTGGGAGGACTGCTCTCGGCTGCTCTGGTGCGGTTGGCTCCAGGTTTCGATGTGGATGAAGCTCAACTGGATCCCCATTTGAATTCACAAAGCGTTCAGGCCTTGCGCCAGGCGCGGCTGGAACAGCACAACATCTTCCGTTTCTATTTTCATTCCTTACAGCGTGCGGCCCACGGGGATTTGGGAACGTCCATCTCGTTGGGCCAACCGGTAAGCACCTTGTTGCGGGAGCGGGCTCCGTTGACGCTGCGGCTCGTGGGGGTCGGCCTGTTGCTGAGTTGGGCCGTTGCTTTGTCCATGGCTCTCAGCGCAGCCTGGCTGCGGTTATCGGCGTATGACGCCGTGACGACCATGATCAGCGGAACTTTTCTTTGTATCCCGGCGGCAGTACTGGCGCTGTTGTCGGTGCTGTGGAACGTGCCCGGGGCGCTGGCGATTGGACTCATTGTCTTTCCGCGCGTGTATCGCTATGCGCGCAATCTGCTGGCAAAGTCATATTCCCTGCCCCACATCATCACGGCGCGGGCCAAGGGTTTGGGCGAGTTTCGAATTTTATTCTGGCACGTGATTCCAGTGGCCGGACCGCAATTGCTGGCGGTGGCCGGCGTGTCCGTTAGCATCGCGGTCGGCGCGGCGATCCCGGTGGAAGCTTTGTGTGGGCTGGCCGGAGTCGGACAGCTGGCGTGGCAGGCGGCGCTGGCGCGTGATCTGCCCTTACTCACGAATCTGACCATCCTGGTGACTCTGGTAACCTTGCTGGCCAATTCAGGGGCAGATGTAATCGGACATATGCTTCGAGGCCAGGAAGCATGACGCATTGGCGCAAGGTGGCGTGTGCTGTGTTGTTGCTCGTAGTCGGCATGTCGCTGGCGGCAAGTTGGCTGGCTCCGGCGGGTTATGCGAGGCAGTATCGCGAAGCCGCAGGCGCGGCACCCTCCCGCCAACACTGGCTGGGTACCGATGAGATCGGGCGGGACCGGTTCGCGCGCGTTTTGTACGGGACGCGGATTTCGCTTCTGTTAGCACCTGCTGCAGCCCTGCTTTCAACGCTGATGGCGGCGCTGATCGGCGGCTTGGCGGGGTATCTGGGCGGCGCTTGGGCCCGGGTCGCAATGGCGGTGACAGATCTGTTTCTGTCCCTGCCATGGCTGTTCTTGCTGATCACGGTTCGCGCGGTGATGCCTTTGAACGTTTCGCCACTGGTTTCGGTGCTGGTGACCTTCCTAATGCTGGGTCTGTTGGGATGGACAAGCGCGGCGCGCGTGCTGTGCACGACGGCGGGGTCGTTGCGGGACTCGGATTTTGTGCGCCAAGCGCGAGCCTCGGGAATTCGCGGGGCGCGCCTCTTCTGGATTCACGTGCTGCCGAATCTGAAGCCTGTGTTGTACGCGCAGTTCTGGATTTCGATTCCAGCATTCATCTTGAGTGAGGCGAACCTGGGGATCCTGGGGCTGGGCGTGGCCGAGCCCATGCCTTCGTGGGGAAGCCTGTTGAAGGAGTTGGAAGGGCTGGTATCGATCGGCGAAGAGCCGTGGAAGTTCGTTCCACTGGTGTTGCTGGTGGTGGTCGTGACATCGTTTCAGCTGGTGCTTTCGAAGCAAGAGGAGTTGTCCGCATGACGGACCTCCAGGGAAGGTTGGCAGTGATGGGAACAACGTGCAGGAGAGCATTCTTCATAGCGGCGGTCTGCCTGGGAATTCTGGCTGGCTCGGCGGCGGCGCAGGGCGAACTGCGGTTTTGCCTGCACTCGGAACCGAAAACATTTGATCCGCTCAAGGTGGAAGACGATGCGTCGGTGGCGATCCGGTATCTGACTGGAGGCGTGCTGCTGCGCATGAACCGGCAGACGCAGGCTTTGGAACCCGAGCTGGCCCAATCGTGGAAGGTTTCGAAAGACGGAAAGCAGATCACCTTCAAACTGCGCAGCGGCGTTTCGTTTTCCGATGGCACGCCGTTCTCCGCCGAGGATGTGGCCTACACCGTACAGCAGTTGATGGATCCGGCGCTGCATTCGCCTACGGGAGACGCATTCCGCTCGGGTCCGGGCAACGTCGACACGAAGGTCCTTTCCGCCACCCAGATTTCGATCACGTTCCCGGCCGCGGTGGCCGGACTCGACCGTGCCTTCGACCAGGTAGCGATTCTCTCGGCACACTCCGCCAAGAAAGAGATGGCCGTGCTGGGGCCGTTCGTCGTTGCGGATTACAAGGCTGGCGCGACGGTGCTGCTCAAACGCAATTCGAACTACTGGAAGACCGATGCACAGGGACGGAAGCTCCCGTATCTGGATTCAATCCGGCTCGATATTCAGCCGAATCGTGATGTGGAAATGTTGCGCTTCAAGCGCGGCGAAATCGACCTGATCAATTTTCTGGATAGCGAGTACTTCGACAAACTGGCTGCAACGTCCCCTCAACTGGTGCACGATGCGGGCCCGTCGCTCGACAGCGAGCAGATGTGGTTCAACGAAGTGGGCAAGTCTCCTCTGCCCGCCTACAAGAAGACCTGGTTCCGGTCAGCGAATTTTCGACGGGCAGTTTCCCAGGCGATCAATCGCCAGGATCTGGCCCGGGTGGTGTTTCGCGGACACGCGCAGGCAGCCGTGGGTCCGGTATCTCCCGCCAACAAGTTCTGGTTCAATGCCAGGCTGAAGGGCGATACCTATTCACCCGATACGGCACTGAAAGCGCTGCAAGGCGAAGGCTTCCGGCTGGAAAATGGAACCCTCAAAGACAAAGACGGGAACGCTGTGGTCTTTTCCATCATCACCAACTCGGGGAATAAATACCGCGAGCGCATGGCGACGATGATTCAGGAAGACCTGCAGAAAATCGGCATTCATGTAAACCTGGTGACGCTCGACTTCCCTTCCCTGATCGAGCGCATGACGCAGACCTTCGACTACGAGGCGATCCTGCTCGGACTCACCAACGTAGGACTTGATCCGAATGAGCAGATGAACGTGTGGCTGAGCTCATCCGAAAATCACCAGTGGAACCCTTCGGAGAA
>Ga0209890_10001527_pt1 | contig 10490 bp, 13 predicted proteins | sample OrgsoiDNA2013049_FD_185799 | JGI IMG/M metagenome (GOLD analysis project Ga0209890, IMG submission 185799) | Permafrost soil microbial communities from the Arctic, to analyse light accelerated degradation of dissolved organic matter (DOM) -... | ecosystem: Environmental > Terrestrial > Soil >... | reverse complement strand
AATAAGATGGCAACAAGCAAAGAGAGAGACAAAGAACACGGGAAAGGGCATCTTGCGATGAACACACCCCCGATCGTGTCGCAGCAGAAGTGGGAGGCTGCGCGCCAGCAGCTCCTCGTGAAGGAGAAGGCCTTGACCCGCTCCCGTGATGCGCTGGCCGCCGAACGCCGGCGGATGCCTTGGCTGGCTGTGGACAAGAGGTACGAGTTCGACGGACCCAAGGGCAAGGTAAGCCTGCTCGATTTGTTCGAGGGCCGCCGTCAGTTGATCGTCTATCGCGCATTCTTCGAGCCCGGGGTGTTCGGCTGGCCCGAACACGCCTGTCGCGGCTGCTCCCTGGGCGCCGATCAGGTCGCTCACCTGGCCCATTTGAACGCCCGCGACACCACCCTCGCCTACGCCTCACGCGCGCCGCAGGCGGGCATCGCGCGCCTGAAGGCGCGGATGGGCTGGGAGATGCCCTGGTACACCATCACCGACGGCTTCGACGCGGACTTCGGCGTCGATGAATGGCACGGCCACAACGTGTTCTTCCGCGACGGCGAGCGGGTGTTCCGCACATACTTCATCAACGGACGCGGCGACGAGGCGATGGGGACCACCTGGAGTTACCTCGACATCACGCCGCTCGGCCGTCAGGAGACTTGGGAGGACTCGGCAGAGGGTTACCCCCAGACCCCGCCGTACAAGTGGTGGAACTGGCACGACAACTACGACGCCGAGGCCTCGCCTGACCGGAAGTGGGTCGAGGTGTCCGACGCTGGAGAAGCCGCCTTCCGAAAGCGCGACGCAGAGGCGAAAGCGAGCTAAAGAAGGGCGGCCACTTCGCCGCCTTCGAGTAAAAATCGGGCGAGGCGATGTCGGCTGGGTGGCATTTCCCAGGGATTTTCAGCAAGCTAGGTGCGCAGGGGTTTCTTATGCAAGCGGCGTGCAATGGATGCTTTATTAAGTCAAAAGGTCCAAATTGCACTTGTTACTGGACACAGACATTTGGCTAACCGGAGATACCTGCGCGAGGATCGCAGATACCACAACTGCCGGAGACCACTCGATGTCGTTCATGACCTATCTCGTCGAAGGTCTCTTTGGACTTACCGCCCTTTCTTCACTTGTCGGTTTTGTGTTTTATCTACTAACCGGAAATCCTGATATGGCACTCGTATGTTTTGTGGGAATCGGCGGAAGCGCAGCGATCGGTTGGATGTTCAGCACCTGCCGATGCGCGCAGGACTCGTATCGATCGTCTTGCGCTTTACAAACGTCGAAGAGCGGTGCTGCGCTAGCAAGTGTAGATAAGCAATTGAATTAGGAAGTCGTGGTGTAGCTCGAGCTAGTCATGCGGCCGCCGCCCCTGCTGCTGAAACAGCTCGCGCCCCTGATTTGGTTAGCGGAATCCTCGTCCACGCCCGCTCAGCCTGATGAGGCGGGCCCCTTAAATTTCAGAATGGTTCGGTCAACGTGGTCACCTGGGGTGCATCGTCGCCCGAGAAAGATAAAACGAGGATCTGGTTGAAGACCTGAGCATCCCAAGGATCGGGATAGCTGCCCGCATTCGCTCTTAACGCGTGTGCCATCGAAGGTAGGTTGCCGTGATGCCAACAGACCACGATCAAGCTACCCGCATCTGCAAAGCGTTGGTCGGAGAGCAGCTGACTGGCCAGGGCGCCGTAGTCTTGATCAGCGTATGTTGAGTCGATCGGAACGCCGATTTTCGCTGAAAGGGGTTCGATTGTTTCAATGGGTCGGACGCTATGTTTGGAGATTGATGTTGCAAATAAAAACTGGGGAACACCTAACGTATCCGGGACGTATTCGGCGAGCTTGGCAGCCCTCGCATAGCCATCCGACGAGAGATGCGGGTCCATTGGATCCGCGCTCTTCTCAGCATGGCGCATCAATAAGACGCGCGCGTTTGTCATCGGCCTATCTTCGCTTGAGATGTAGGCGCCCGCCAGGGGTTGATGATCGCAACCCGCGCTCTTAAAGGCACAAAGTCATCAGTTTAACGTCCTGCTTGGCGCCGCGGGGCTGCGCGGATTGCGGCGTCTGCCAACGGATCCATGATGAGGTAACCCGGGAGCGATGGATGCACGCCATCGGGGGAGAGATCGGATCGCATTCCCAGGGCGCCATCTGTCAGCGCAGTGTAGTAGTCGACATAGATTACGTGCCTTGCGTGCGAATAGCTCTTAAGCCATTTGTTAAGGGCGACGATCTTGGGTCCTGGATCGATCCCCGGGTGCCAGCTAAAATCTTTTGCGGGCAAGACTGAACCTATCACGACTTGGATGCCGTTCGCCCGGGCGAGATCGACCATGGAGGCAATGTTAGCCTCGGTCGCCGGCAGATCCATCGGGCCGGTGTTACCAGCGATATCGTTGGTACCGGCCATGATGTGCACAACCGCAGGTTTAAGCCCAACCACATCCTGGCGAAATCGCAGCAACATCTGTAGCGTCGTCTGGCCGCTGATCCCGCGATCGATAAATTCCGCGCGGGCAAAGAATTTTGGATCGACCGTCGCCCAGGAGTCGGTGATTGAGTCACCCATGAAAACGACTCGTCGCTCCCCTGGGTTCGGCGGCGGCAGCGTCGCATTGGCTGGACCGTAACGAGCGAAGTCGGCCAAATCATGAAACATCTTTTCGCGCGCAACTCTATTGCAATCAGCCATTTGCTCCGGGGTCGGCGACGACTGGTCCGGCGCCGGGGGTAACGTCTCCGCGAAGCTCGAAATGCTAGTGCCCAAGGTGCACCACAGCAGCAGCTGAGGAATGCAGGCAGCTGCACGAGAAATGCCGGCATGTGCGAGTGCAGGAGTTAGGTTAAGCGGCGACATACGTGATCTGGGCGTAGGGTATGTGCCAGAGACCACTTTGACAATTGGTGTTCCATTGCGCGTCGATTCAAGAGGTATATTCGACGGGTTGGGGCTTTTCATCGCCGCCGTTTCCCAATTTTGGATTTCTTTCGGGCCTTAGTGGCCGGTGGGCGTCGGGGTTGGGCGGGCTGATGTTGCTTTTTGGTGGTTGGCTTCGGCCGGGCCTTCGTTCGGGCGGGCGGTTTGGCGCGCGCCGAGAGCACACCTTCAAGGGCGGCGATGCGTTTTGCCTGCGCGGCGCGGATGGCTTGCTCTTTGCGGAGCAGGAGCGTCAGTTCGCGGAGCTGCAGGTTGAGGTCGGCGATGGTGGTCTCGCGGGCGCGTAGCCGGGCGTCGAGTTCGCCTTCGCGCAAGGTAAGGACGTGAGAGCGGACTTCGAGCGATTGCTGTTGTTCGGTCGCGGCGCGTTGCGTGGACTTGAGCTCGAGCAGGGCGCGGCGGCGGCCTTCGTCGAGGGCTTGCATCCAGAGGGCTTCGGCGACGTGGGCGACGGATTCGGGGAGTCGGTGCAGGGCGGCGGGGCCGGCGTCGAGGCGTGCGGAGAGCCTTTTCCACCACGCGTCGAGCAGCGGATTGATGGTGTTCGGGGAGCCGCCACCGAGGCTTGCGCGGATTTTTTCAATCGTGGGGCGCTCGCCTAATCGAAGGAGGGCGTCGGCGGCGCGCTCGACTTCCGTCGAACTTACGCCCCGCGACGGCGGGGCAATCCTTAAGCGGGGATCGGTCGATTCCGGCATGCCATAATAATACAGCATATGTATTGTATATGAATAACTATAGTACGACCAATGATAACGGCACGTATCGACGATTGGACGCGCGCATCGTGCGGCCGGGGTCTCTGATCCGACGGCGACCGAGACGGTGAAGCTGTCTTAAAGGAAATGAGCCGGACGGTGCCGGCGCGGCAGACTCAAGCGCGGGGGTTGGTGTGGAGCGAGATTGCGCAGTATCTGGAGTTCGATGCTAGGCACTTGCGCGACATCCGCGATCGGGCGTTGGTAGTGGTGGCGTACGACACGATGTGTCGGCGCGAGGAGTTGGTGAATTTGCGGATTGAGGACATTGCGGATTCCGGCGATGGTTCGGGCAGCGGGCTGATTCGGCGTTCGAAGACCGACAGAGCGGGGGAGGGCGCGACGGCGTATTTGTCGGCGTTGACGATGAAATTGGTATCCGAGTGGTTGCGGGGGTCAGGATTGAAGTCGGGGCCGTTGTTTGCGCGAGTGGTCGGATCCAATGGCGTGGGCGACCCGTTGACCGCGCAAATTGCCACGGACGCTGGAAGGATACGCGGATGCCGATGCGGTACGGCGAAAAAGTGTTGGCTTCGCGCGGCGCAATGGCGCGAACTGCTAAACGCCAGGGGCGAGCCTGAATGATTGTTCTTAGAGAGTATGTTGACTCCGATCTCGAGAGGTTGGTTAGACTCGCTAACAACGAAAATGTCTCCCGATACTTGGTGTACACGTTTCCGTATCCGTACACAAAAGCCGATGGCGAATGGTGGATTAGCACGGGGTCAAAACAGAATGGTGCAATCACTCGAGCGGTCGAATATGAAGGCCTGCTCGTGGGCAGTGTGGGTATCACACCGCAGAGCGGCTGGCGGGAGCATCTTGGGGAAATTGGCTATTGGGTCGGTGAAGAACACTGGGGCAAGGGCATAGCGACCGCGGCGTTAAGGCAGATGACCGACTACGGCTTCAATAGTCTACAATTCCGAAAATTGTACGCTCCTGTATTGGCTCCGAACGTGGCTTCTATGAGAGTACTCGCCAAGGGCGGCTACGCGCCCGAAGCTGTTCTCAACGCGGAAGTCCAAAAAGGCCAGCGTTTCTTCGATATTCATCAATTTGCCAGACATCGTCCACCCGGGCTTTAAGAATGGTCGTCGCCGCGTGCAGAGCGGCTCATTACTAAGGACGTGTCGGCCGGTCCGCACGCGAAGCAGGACAGCGAAGCGTCGCGGCACGAACAGCCCGGCCAGACGGAGAATAGACGGTGGAAGAGTAATAGAATGCCGGGCTGTGGGGCTTATTAACTAGCTTTAGGGAGGCGCGCAATGTCGAAGTGGCGGTCGGTGGGCATGATTGCCCTGGCGGGTGTGTGCGGCGCGGCGTACGCGGACGAACGCCCGCGCGCAGAGGAACCAACCCATGCAGTCGAGCAGCCGAGCCCCGCAGCGGTTCTCACCTCGCAGCTGTGCAGGATCGATATCAAGGGCGAGAAGAAAGATCAGTGGATGCGGCTGCCGAAGCCGGAGAGCTCGGTTACCCAGCATCGTTTCGGCGTCGGCGGCAAGTCATTTGACTACACCGCCACCGCCGGCACGCTGATCGTCCGCGACGACGAAGACAAGCCGATCGCCAGCATCGGGTACGTCGCTTATGTCCGGCACGATCTCAAGGGCGGCGGCGCGCGGCCGGTGATGTTCGCGTTCAACGGCGGACCGGGATCCTCATCGCTGTGGCTGCACATGGGCGTGCTCGGACCAAAGCGCGTCGTGGTGTCCGATCCGGCTCCGACGCCGGCGGGCCCGTATCGCACGGTGGACAACGAATTCGGCGTGCTCGACAAGAGCGACCTGGTGATGATCGATCCGGTCGGGACGGGCCTGAGCCACGCGGTCTGCGATCACAAGGACAACGAATTCTGGGCGGTCGATCCGGACATCGATTCCGTAAGTCGCTTCATCGCGCAGTACGTGAGCGACAACAATCGCTGGACCTCGGCGAAGTACCTGTTGGGCGAGAGCTACGGCACCACGCGCGGGGCGGCCATCGTCAACTACCTGCGGGGACGACGCTCGTTCGCCTTCAACGGCCTGATACTCGTGTCCGTCGCGACCGACATCGAGGCGATATTCGCCGAGCTTCCCGGGAACGACCGGCCTTACTCAGTGTACCTGCCGGGGTATGCCGCGGTGGCCTGGTACCACCACATGCTGCCCAACCAACCTGCGGCGCTCGAGCCGTTCCTCACCGAGGTGCGCACCTTCGCCGCCGGCCCCTTCACTGCGGCGCTGCTGAAGGGCGATGCGCTCTCCGAGGCCGAGCGCGAGGCCGTGGTGGAGAAGATGCACGAGTACACCGGGTTGTCGGCCGACTACCTGAAGGCCGCCAACCTGAGGGTGTCGGAGATTGCCTTCGCGCACGAGCTACTGAAGGCACAGCGCAAGACCGTTGGCCGCCTCGACGGGCGCTTTGTCGGACCGACCATGGATCCGCTGGAAAAATACACCGACTATGACCCGCAGTCGGCGGCGATCAGCGCCGCCTTTGCGGCGGCGTTCCTCGACTACTACCACGGGGATCTGAAGTTCGGGCAGGGCAGCACCTACCACACCACCAACTTCAGCATCGGGGACCAGTGGAAGTGGACCCACAAGACCGAAAACGGCGAACAGCCGATGGTCAATTCAGGCGTCGACCTCGCCGAGGCGCTGGTGAAGGATGCGAACCTGCGCGTGCTGGTGCTGAACGGCTACTACGATCTCGCCACGCCGTTTTCCGCGACCGAGTACGTCATGGTGCACCTGGGTCTGCCACCGGGGCTGGGCGCGCGCATCGAGATGAAGTATTACGAGGCCGGCCACATGATGTACGTGCATCCGCCGTCGATGGCGAAGATGAAGCGCGACCTCGACGCGTTCATCGACTCAACCGCGCGGCCATGAGCTAAGCGAGCGGCGCACCCACTCCCCGGTGATTTCAGATTCCGATCTGTTCGCGTGTCAGGATCCATTTGATATCTTTGCAGGATAGATCTCCGACAATCCAATGCCTAACATCGTCCGCCAGGCCGAGCGTGTGGCACCCGGTCAGAGTGCAGGCGTGCGCGCCTTCATCGATCGTAACCACCGATCCCTCGGAGGTTTGATCAATCGTCACCGTAATAAAGGCTTTATGCTCGACGCCGGCGCCCCAATGAACGGGATAGGCTCGAACCACAAACTGAGATGCTGCCAAGGGCCGGCCGGAGACTTGAATGCCTTTTCGGACAGGGTTCACTTCAGTCTGCCAACACTTCTCAGCTTGAGAATTGACCAGGTTATACGTTTGCTGCGCAGTACCTGGAGTATTGATCGATGCCACGCGGACCGGAGTGGTGGAGCATGCCGACAGGATTGCGACAATCACTAAGCAGCCAATCACTATTTTCTTGCGGGATCTCGCCAATGGTAAAATCGAACTGGTCAGCAGCGAGAATTGCGGCCCATGCCTACTTTCTCGGAAGTGGCGCGATAGGTGTCGGATTCACGCGCTTGAGCGTGTCGTCGTTTCCCCACGTTCCGAGCGGCAAGAGAGAGACGACCGTTTTGTCTTTCAGTTCCGGGTAACGGCTGTTGAACAACTCAATATCCTGTTTTTGCCTATCGCGGACCTCGGCCAAGCCATCGTTCGTCATCTCCATGCCGAAGATGTTATGACCCAGGCCGACTCGAGCATGCAGGTTCCCGAGATAGGTGACTTGTCCATCGACCACACTGAACTCGAGTGGGGCCAGCGGACGATCGGGAAATATATGCAAATTATGGCCATTCATGATTTGCCAGCCTGTGATTCGATGTCGACCGGCAGGAAGGGGCACGACGTAGATCTGCCCGTAGGTGTCTTCGAAGTCACTACCGGTCTTCACGCCCATCACTTCATTCAAAGAGGTCAACGTTTTCCTATTTAGATCAATAGTGGATCCTGTTCCGTCGAGATAAAAGATCGCTGTCGTAGCCCGGCCGCCGGCAAGATCGTGCGACACAGAAAGTAACGCGATTCCCTCGCCAGGATGCTGACTAATTTGATAATCTTTGCGCACGTTGCGCGCACCGCAGCTCGCAAGGAGGGCGGCAGATGCAATCCCGACGATTGAGATACGAGTTCGAGCGCTAATGACGGCGGCAACGAAGTTAAATGCCCGTCGAGTTGCCATCGAAAACCCAAACCGATAGAGCATCCCTAGAAACCCCGTAAAACCCACCATAGCGTGGTGGTAGTCTTCCGACGTCCGTGAAAAATTGAGGTCCATCCGGCGCCTCCATGCTATTTGTGCGCATGATAGCCGATATACAGCCAAATCTGTCGAGCGGATTGCCAATATTTGCCGTCTCGCTTCAAGGTTCGGAACGGAAAATCAAGAATCTCTGTCGTCCGGCAGAATCTGGAAAGGGTGTGTGATTTGTTTATCAAAGCACCGCCTCGAGTTATTTCTGACGCTGTCGTGGCGATTGTCATGACGGAACGTGATCGCGGAAGACCTGTGTTTCTGCAAGTTTGAAGTGTTCCAACTGACACGTGGCGGCCGATGCTGGCCGTTGTTTCAGAAAATTGAACGTGTTCACAGATTCCACGTTGATGTCGGAGGATACTGCCGCTGCGAATAGCGCGTCTCACGGCGAGGCGCCGTTCAGCACAAAGTTGCACGGATCGCGCAGCACGGACATGGGTGACACGCGGGGCCGTGCGCTCCCCTGCGCACTCACCTAGACGAAGGAGTACGGTATGAAATCGCTTAGCAATCGCACAAAAATCCCGAAGTTAAAGGTCGTTCAGTTTTGCGCGCTGGCCCCTGTCTTGATAGCGGCCGGGCTGGCTGTGAGCGGGCCCGCGGCAGCGGCCGAGGAAATTTTCCTCAGGCTCGATGGAATCATTGGAGGCGCCACTGCTTCCGGACACCCAAACGAGATTGTTGTCTCCACGTACAGCCAGGCATTCTCGAACACCGCGAGCGCCGTGACCGGCGGCGGGGTTGCAGGGAAGGTCAAATGCGGTGAAATCATCGTCATGAAGAACATCGACAAGTCGAGCCCGAAGCTGATCGGTGCGGTCGTCACCGGCAACCACATCGCTACTGGCGATATCAAGTTTGATAGCACCAGGGGGAACGGAACGCTGGTGGAGTCCTACCACGTCGCTCTAACGGACGTCGTTGTCACCGACATCGCGCAAATGGATCATACGCCGCAAAGCGTGATGGAACAGGTCACGCTGAGCGCGAGACAGTTCAAGTTCACTTTCACGCCCACCACAAATTCCGGTGTCGCAGGCGCCCCGATTACCTTTAGCGTCGATTGCAGTACCAATCAGGTGAACTGAGGACGCTTGGCAATGCATCGCTGCACGCCTTGGTTCGCCATCCGTGGCGAGAGACGAGCGCACCCCTAAGACAGCGAGGAGCAGGGGGGTGACGCTGGGCGAAATTTCGACGAGGTAATAATCTAGTCGGGCCGGAGGAACGCTCGCCCGCTGGTGAGCGGCACCCCGGTGAACGCCGCGACACGGGAAGGCGCGGCAGGTCCGCTAGCGAAGCAGGGCGGACCGCAGCGAGCCAAGCGTTGAGGGCGTAGCGCGAAAAGTTTGCGTAGAGTATTGAGCATTACTTTCTGAAATCAGACCCGTACTCTTGCCGCGAGCTCATTACGCTCACTTTCGCTCAAGTCCCAGTGCCAGTCATGGCACTCAGCGTAAACGCGAATGGGTCTGTTGTTGTCGAATGCGTCCAGAATTTCACGCTTAGTGCGCTGGGATGTCCATTCCTGCTTGCATATCGGACAGTGCACGGGGAATCGGATGAACACTTCAGTCATAGCAAACACCTTGAGGAATACGATGTTTCAGCATTGTCGGGGGATCGCTGTCTAGGGGTCAAGGTCGATCGGACCGCTCAACGCGAACGTTTTGGCGCGGCGCGTTTGCCGGTTACACGGCGGGCAATTATAGCAGTCGCCTTTGCTTTTACGTGTCGGCGAGCGACGCCTTGTGGCGGGTGGGCGGCTGACTGACCGTCTTGAAATTGGCCGATGGAGGCGCGAAGCGCCACTGCAAGAGCGCTTTCTCCGCTGACCAGATCCGGCCACTTGAGTTCCACCCCGAGGCGATGCCCTTTCTGGGTTATTTTAAGCGCATCAGGGGTGAGGGTGATCACGTAGTCGCGCCCATCGATCTTCAGTGCGCGCTTCAAGGATTTATCGAGAGGCGTCATTTCCCGTATTCTAGCGCATTATGAGCGACGGACTCGGCGGGCGAAGTGTCTTCGAGCGAGCGCATAGACGTGCGAATGGCTCGGCCAGACGTAGAACTCCCGACCCGGACGGAGAATGTCGTTAAGTTGTACTTAACCGGCGGTCAGGTATTGCGTTTGTTGTGCATCGGCGGGCAGTGCATTGTGTTCATTGTTCGATCGATTTAATCAACGGAGAATGCACATGACAAACGAAATACTCACCGCCCGGGTCGCGCAGGCTCTGCTTGCCGTCACCGCCACGGTCGCTTCAGTTCTTGTTGTCCAATTTGCGATGCTGGTGGGTTAGTTCGCGACCCCCGCGCTCTCAGGCTCATAAGGCTTCGTTCGGCTGACGATCCCGCCGACGTTTCGCACGACGATGCCGACCGTTTTTTACCGGCTGCGGGATTGGTGCGAATTCGCGAGCTGGTTGACCGCTAACCGGCTTCAACGCGGGGCCGGATATCGGCATCTTGGACGTCACCCGCTGAGCGGTTTCGACACGGTTTTTACACGGTGAGTGCCTATTTTCGACGGCTAATTTATGGCCGGTGGGTTTACCGTAGGCATCATGAATACCGCGATACTCCGCGCTCGCCAGATGAGCCTG
>Ga0209890_10001526_pt1 | contig 10491 bp, 10 predicted proteins | sample OrgsoiDNA2013049_FD_185799 | JGI IMG/M metagenome (GOLD analysis project Ga0209890, IMG submission 185799) | Permafrost soil microbial communities from the Arctic, to analyse light accelerated degradation of dissolved organic matter (DOM) -... | ecosystem: Environmental > Terrestrial > Soil >... | reverse complement strand
TGGCGCCCTCGTCGAGGCCCGCGGTGTCGATGATGGTGAATTCGAGATCGCCAAGACGCCCCTCGCCTTCGCGGCGGTCGCGCGTGACGCCGGGTTCGTTATCGACCAGCGCCAGCTTCTGTCCGACCAGCCGGTTGAACAGCGTCGATTTTCCGACATTGGGCCGGCCGATAATGGCTATCGTGAAGGACATAAGCGATCCGTGCGCTCTTTATGAAGCGCATGTCAATGAGATGAGAAGCCGAAATCAGCGCGTGAACGTACCGCTCGGCACCGGCGCCGGGAAAGCGGATTGCTGCGGCGATGGCGCGGGCTGATCGGGATCCGGCGGCGGCGCGGTGGTGCGCCGCCGAACGATTTTCTTCGGCTTGGGAGCCGGCGGCGCGGCCGCGGTGCTGCCGTCTTCCGCAGTCGCCGCATCGGGATCCGGCGCGGCTGCAGGCTCCGGCGCGGCCGTCGTGCTGGCGGTGGCCGGCTGCTTGCCCTTGCGTGCGGATTTGGCGCCCTTCGATTTCGTCGCCTCGGGAGGCGGCGCAGCGCCGGCCGCCGCGGCCTGGGCGTTCTGCTGATCGATCTGCTCCTGCCGCGAGCCCTTGTACAATTCCTTCGGCACACCCTGCTCGAGGCCCGGCACGCCGTCGGGGAACACCGGCTTGCGCTCGCCCGGCAGCTTCTTCTTGGTGTCGAGGAAATCGAGCAGGTCGGTCGGATCCCAGTTGCCGAAACCGCTGGAGCAGCCGGCCAGCACGCCCGACAGCGCGATGACGACAGCGGCGGCGATCAGACGTTGCGAACGGCGCATGGTCGATTTCTCACTCAATTTTTTTTCTGCCGTCAGCTTTTCGCGACCGGCGGAAGCAACGCCTGCAGCGCTTCGGCGCGCGAGCGCAAGCTTGGCGGCGTCTCGCCGTCGTTGGCAATCAGATCCAGCCACTGCCGCGCCGCCGCGGTGTCGTTGGCGCGCCATGCCGACAGCGCAAGCAATTCACGCGCGGTATGGCGAAACGTCGCCGCCGGCGCCGTGGCAGGCTCGAGGCGCGCCAGCATGTTGGGATAGCTGGACGTTTCCAGCAGCAATCCGGCCGCGCGGACCTTGGCAAGATCCTGCTCCGACACGCCGATGCTGCGATCGGCCGCCATCTCGTCGTAGAGTTTCACCGCCGCCTGCGGATCGCGGTTGGCGACTTCCGCCGCGGCGCGCAGCCGGGCCAGCATGCGATATCCCGAGGGCGCCTTCGCGGCGAGGTCGGTAAAGGCCGCTTCGGCCTCGGCATGCTTGTTCTGCTCGGAGAGTTCCGAGGCCCTGTCGAAGGCCGCGCCGGCCTCGGCCGCCTTCTTCGCCTCCAGATATTCATAGCCACGCCAGCCGCCCACCGCGGCGATGATCAACAGCGCGCCGGCGACGATATAGATCGAATACTGGTCCCACAGCTTCTTGAGCTGATCGCGACGGACGTCTTCGTCAACTTCATCAAATAATTCAGACACTTAAAGCTATCCCATCCCCGATGAGCCGCAGCCATTCCCGGTGGTACCCTACATCAAATCCCGTGTGGCGGCGGCGTTACCCTAGCGATATGGCGGCGGCAAGGCAAAGCTAGCCGGATCAAAGCGTTACCAATCAAAGCGTTACCCAAGGACATGCATAACCGGCAATGGACGCTGCGGCCACCCGCCGCACCGTCCATTGCCGCATCATGGCGCGTGTCCGCCCCGAACGAAGCCGGCCAGCGGTCCGGTTTCGACGGGTCCAACCAGCGCTGTTGCGGCGGCGATACATCATAAAGCCGCCGGCTGCAAAGCCGAAACGCTCATGTTGACATCGCGGTTCAAAAATTGGCGTAATCTCATCGCTTTGTTTGGGTTTTTTCGTCTGGTTTTGCAGGTGTTTCATGCTTCGCCGCGCGTTGATTGCAATCCTTGCTGTGAGTCCGGCAGGCCTCCCCGCAACGTCGCTGGCCTACGATATCAAGCCGAAACCGCCCGAGTCGGCCTTCACGGCAAAACTCCGCCCGGACATTCTGGGGATCTCGACGGATTCCACGGCGGACGCCGCACGGACCATTTTCGAATCCGTTTTCAAGGGACGCAGCGACGCCAAGACCGACATCCAGCTGCAGAAATTTGGCGGCACGACGATCAGCTATATTGCAGGGCTGACTTCCGGTTTTCCGTCCGGTCCGAAACAGGGCGGCGAAGCGCTTGCGAGCAGCTTCTCGTCGCCCGCCAGCGCCAACCGCGCTTTCTTCGTTGCCCGAAACCTGATGTTTGCGCAGGACCAGCAGCCGTCCAAGACCGCGATGATCAAGCAGGTGATGGACAAATACGGCAAGCCGACCATCGTCGGCGATCAGCACCTCTATTACATCTATCGCGCCGGCAAGATCGTGTCGGTCGGCGCGAAATACAAGGAAGCGAGCGCACTCGACGCCATCGACCGGCCGCTCGATCCGAGAGTTGCGATCAAACTCAACGGCGCCGACGGCCGAGGCAGCTGCGTGGCCGTTGTCAAACGGGCGCAGGCCAGGGAAAAAACCCTGAGCGCCATGCTGGACGATGCAAAGGGCGCCAATTGCGACGGCGCGCTCAGCGTGCAGCTGACACCGGGCGTGGCGCCCGACCGGGTCGGCAATGCCGAGTTCACGCTGTTGGACCTCAAGCGCATCGTCAGCGCCGCCGCAATCGACGGCGACGCGCTTGTCGCGGAAAAGAACGAGCGCAATCCGACGCCGCAAGGCACCGCGCCGAAACTTTAGCCCGCGCCGTCGGGCTACGATTGCGCCGCGGCCCACGCCTCGCGCAGCTGCTTTTTCATCACCTTGCCATTGGCATTGCGCGGCAGCGGCTCCGCGGTGAGGTCCATCGTTTCCGGCACCTTGTAGTCCGACAGCCGCTCGGCGCACCAGGCGCGCAAGGCTTCGTCGCTTACGTCGGCGCGCCGGGTCACGATCACGGCGTGGACACGCTCGCCCAGCACCGGACATGGCTTGCCAATGATCGCGCTCTCGACGACATCGGGATGGCCGGCGAGCACGGATTCGACTTCGGCGGAATAGATTTTCAGCCCGCCGCGGTTGATCATGTCTTTCTGCCGATCGAGCACCCGCACGAAATTCTCATCGTCGATCAAGCCGAGGTCGCCGGAATGCCAGAAGCCGCCGGTAAAACCTTCGGCCGTCGCGGTCGGGTTGTTCCAGTATCCCCTGATGACCGAACCCGAGCGAATCCAGATTTCGCCGATCTCGCTGCGCGGCAGCTCGCGGCCATTGGCGTCGATCACGACGATCTGCGCACCGGGACATGGCAAGCCGACGCTGTCGATATGGCTGGCGGTCAACTCGCCCGGCATGATGGTCGAAGGCGACGTGGTTTCGGTCGAGCCGTAGCAATTCATCAGCTTCAGACCGGGGATCTTGGCGTTCAGCTTCGCGATGGTGGCGACCGGCATCGGAGCGCCGCCAAAGCCTCCGATGCGCCAGCTCGACAGATCGCAGCTTTCGAAATCCGGCTGCAAGAGGCAGAGATTGTACATCGCGGGCACCATGACCGTGTAGGTGACGCGCTCGCGCGCGGCGACCTTCAGATACTCCGCCGCCTTGAACTCGGCCATGATAACCAACGCGCCGGCGCAACGGACCATGGTCATGATGTTGGCGACCACGCCAGTGACATGGGCGAGCGGCACGGCGGCGATCGAACGGTCCGCCGCTGTAAGCTGCAGACAGCAGGCGAATATCATCGACGAATGGACGATGTTGCAATGCGCGAGCATTGCCCCCTTGGGCCGGCCGGTGGTGCCTGATGTATAGAGGATCATCGCGGTTTCTTCTTCGCCGACAGAAGCGGGCCGTGGCGAAGGCTCGTTATCGAGCAAGCCTGCGAATTGCGACGCGCTGCCGTCCTCGACGGAGATGCGATGCATCAGGTCGGGAACGTCCCGCGCGTCGGGCAGACGGTCGGCCAGCGCGGCCTCATGAATCAAGAGCCTGGCGCCGCAGTCCGATAGCACAAAGGCAATTTCCGGCTTTTGCTGACGGGTGCCGAGCAGCACCGTCACAAGGCCAAGATGCGCCGCGCCGAACATCGCCAGCACGAATTCGATGCGATTGCCGAGCAGCAGCGCAACGCGGTCGCCGCGTCGCAGGCCCATCTTCCGCAATCCCGCCGCCACGCCTGCGGATGCCAGCGCGACCTCACGCCACGTCATCCGCCTGTCGCCGCAGACCAGCGCTTCGCCATCCGGATTTCCGGCGGCGGCTTCCGCGACCATCGCCCAGATGCTTCTTGGCCGTTCGCAGAACGCCGGCACCACGCGATCGCCGAACCGCGCCTCTAGCTGCATGGCTGGAATGGAATATTGCGACCAGTCCATGGCAGCACCTCGTCTCAGCTTTTGGTCTTCATGCCATAGACGTGTTCGGGCCCCGGGAACGCGCGCGAGCGCACATCCGTGGCATAGCCCTCGATCGCGGCCTCGATCATCGGACCAAGATTGCCGTAGCGGCGGACGAATTTCGGCGTCCGCGCCGACAGACCCAGCATATCCTCCAGCACCAACACCTGGCCGTCGCAGGCCGCACTGGCGCCGATGCCGATGGTGGGAATGGCGATCGTCTCCGTGATCTTGCGTGCCAGCGGTTCGGCGACCGCCTCGATCACCACCGAGAACGCGCCGGCTTGCGAAATCGCCCGCGCGTCGTTCTCGATCGGCTCCCAGCTGCCCTCCTCGCGGCCCCGGGCGCGAAACGAGCCGAGCGTGTTGATCGACTGCGGCGTCAACCCGATATGGCCCATCACGGGAACGCCGCGCCCGGACAGAAACCCGATGGTCTCCGCCATCCGCTCGCCGCCCTCCAGTTTCACCGCGCCGCAATGAGTCTCTTTCAGGATTTTTGCGGCGGAATGAAACGCCTGCTCTTTTGAAGCCTCATAAGAGCCGAACGGCATATCCACCACGACCAGCGCGTGTTGCGAGCCGCGCATCACCGCGCGGCCCTGCAGGATCATCATCTCCAGCGTCACCGGCACCGTGGTCTCGAAGCCATGCATCACATTGCCAAGGGAATCCCCGACCAGGATGACGTCGCAATAGCGGTCGACCAGGGCGGCGGTATGGGCGTGATACGACGTCAGCATCACGATCGGCTCGCCATTCTTGCGAGCGCGAATATCCGGCGCGGTCTTGCGCTTGATGGTCGATTGAACTGACATTTCAGACTCCGAACACGGGAACGCCGATCACGACGGGATGAAACGCAAAGCCGAGCGCCAGATAGGCGACGACCCCGACCGCGACCGCAATAAAATCGTTGCCGCGGCCGCCGACCGGGATCGGCGGCGCGCCGTCGTCGGCACGGTGTTTCAGCGAAATCCGGTCGAATACCGCCCAACCCAGGAACGAGCCGAACAGGATGATCGAACCGAGATCGCCATTGGCGATGAGATGCGCCGCCGCCCATAATTTGACGCCGGCCAGCATCGGGTGTTTCAGCGTGGTGTAGATGCGGCCGCGGATGTAGGACGCCACCACCAGGATCACCGCCGGCAGCATCAGCGCCTCGGTGAGATGTTTCAGCGCCTTCGGCGGATACCAGACGTCGATCCACCCCGTCGCGCGATAATCGGCAAAACCCCAGACGATCAGCACCAGGCCCAGCAGCGACACCAGCGCATAGCCGATCTTGTAGCCGCCCCCGCCGGTCGCGGCGACCAGGCGCGCGCGCAAGCCGCGCTGCGTGGTCAGGGTATGGACGCCGAGAAACAGCACGAGGCCGAGGATCATCACCAGCAGTCCCATGATGTTCTCCTGAACGGGGTTGGCCTTTGCCAGCTTCGCGTATCACTTTAGGGGCTTGGGCCGCAATGCGCGAAAATGCGCGGCGCGCCTTTAAGCCGAGGTGGCGCGCCATATTCAGCCGTCATACGCGGGCTTGACCCGCGTATCCATCGTCCGCATTAGCGGAAAATTTCCAATGGCTTATTCGAAGAAGGATGGATTGCCGGGTCAAGCCCGGCAATGACGAATGTAACGTCGAGGCGTGGAACATTTGGGGCGGCGGGCTATTGTCTCTTCGACTCATCAGGAGAAACAGTCATGACAAAATTCGGAACGATAGCAGCTGCCTGTCTGGCGGTTGCAATGGCAGCATCGACCCCGGCGCTCGCACGGGGCGGAGGCGGCTTTCATGGTGGCGGCGGTTTTCACGGCGGCGGCGCGCACTTCGCGGGCGGCGGTTTTAGAGGCGGTGGATTCCGCGGCGGTCACGGCGGGTTTGGACCCGGAATCGCGGCCGGCCTGGTTGCCGGCGCGGTGATCGGCGGAGCCGGCTACTATGGCAACGGCTACGGCTATAGCCCCGGCTACTACGACGATTCATATGCCTACGATAACTCCGGTAGCTCATACGGCTACGATAACGGCTACAACGGCGGTTACGACAATGGGTATGCCGCCCGCAATGGCTTCGTGTGTCAGCCCGGAACCTGGTTCCGTGGTGAAGACGGTCGCCGGCATCTCTGCCAGTAATCGGTTGCTATTTGCGAAAAAGGCGGCCGGATCGGCCGCCTTTTTTTGTGACTAATTATTTGAATGGCTTGATTGGCCCAGTTCGCGATTGTCGACGTAGCGGATTGCGATCGGCCTTCCTGCCAGTGCGCCACCGAGTCCGCCCGTGAACTTCATCGGCACACAGCCATCGAGCGAGGCGTTGATGGCCTTGAGATAGGTCGCGCGGGTATCGGCGGAAACGCCCTGCGTGGCGAAAGTCAGGCGCGGGGCCGCGATGATCTCGCCGGTTCGCTTGAAACTGAAGCGCACCGACATCTGCATGCCCTCGCGCGCGGCATCGGCCGGCGGCGGCGACCAGCAGGACCGCAGCGCCGCGAACAGGTCGCCGATGGTGTCGAGATCGTGATCGGGTTTTTGGTATTTTGCGGCGTCGTCATGCGAGGGCACGCTTTCGATCGTGAGCTGCAGGTTTTCGCCATAGGGATAGTCGATCTCGGGAATGCAGGGCCCGTGATTGAACACGCTGCAGAACGACGGCGTGCAGGGCTGCCCATCCAGCACGCTGCAGGGCGCATGGGAAAACGGCGTCGGATTGATTTGATGCCGCTGCCGGGCATCTGCTGGTCCGGCCAGAATGATCCCGGCCATGGCAATGACGAGACAAAAAACGATGCGCCGGAGCATGAGGCGTCCCTCGCGAATACGGTATTCTCAGATAGTGCCCCGAAAAAAATTGTCATCACCCGCGAAGGCGGGTGATCCAGTATTCGAGAGCGATTGTGATGAATCGTGAGGGCCGGCGTACTGGATATCTGCATTCTCGGGTATGACACCGTCCGGTTGCACCGCAGTGCGCTCGCCTCGGAGGTTCACATCCCCGCGTTCATGGCCGCGAGTTCGGCGATCAGCGCCTTCTCGCTGGGCTGGTCGAGCACGCCTGCGGCGTAAAGCGAAATGCCGCCGTGAAGCGTGATGTAGATTTTCATCACCGCGCGCCGCCGCTCCGCCGGCGTCTCGATATCCCGGCAGAAAATCCGCATCGCCTCGGTGATGACCTTATGGACCGCGCTCTGCAAAGGCGGATTGTGTTTCATGGTGGCGTGCGGCCGGCTGGTCATCAGCGCGTAGATCGCACGGTTGGCGAGCGCGAAACGAACATATTTCGCGGTGTAATCCTGTGGCGTCCGCACCTTCACCAGCAGCGCGGCAAGCCGCGTGTAGGCCTCGGTGGCGACGGCGTCCAGCAGCGCCTCGCGGTCTGCGAAATGATTGTAGAGCGAACGGTGCGTGACGCCGACGGTGTCGGCGACCTCGCGCAGGCTCAAGGACTCATGACCGGCCTTCGCCACCAGGCCAAAGGCTGCCTTGAGTGCCGCGGCTTTCAGATTGCCATGGCGGTAGGTGGCGCGGCGCGGTTCTGCTGTCATACGCCTCATACAAAGCGACCGGCAAAAACGCCACTGCCGGAACACGCCGCGGCCTTTCTCTCAAGCCGACGCCCGGCTGGCGGCGCGATCCGCGCCGTATTGCGGGGTGATGTCCTCGTCGATCATGGCTCGGATCATTTTGATGACGGCGCCCCGCGCGCGGGCCTTGGTGGCGGCGTGGGCCGCCATGTTGAGCGTACTCAGTGCGCGGGCGGTCTCCTCGGCGGCGCGCTCCAGCTGATCTGCCGGGACGATGCGATTGAAGAAGCCGGCGGTGACTGCTTCCGCAGGTGCGAACATTTCGCCCGTCATCACCACCCGGCTGAAATAGGCCGGCGTCAGCCGCTGCCGCGCGATCTCGATGGCGAAACGCGGCACCGTGAGCCCGATCGCGACTTCGTTCATGCCGATCCGGTAATTGCCCTCGGCGGCGATGCGGTGATCGGCCGACATGATCAGGAAGGCCCCCATCGGAAAGGCATTGCCGTGGCAAGCCGCGACCACCGGCGTCGGAAACGACAGGATGCGCAGCGCCAGTTCGGCGCCGGCCTTCACCATCAAATACTGATCCTCGGGGTTGCCCTTGGTGAAAACGTTGAGATCGAAGCCGCCTGAAAAATGTTTGCCGCGGGCTTTCAGGATCGGGACGGTGTTGTCCTTTTCGGCCTGGTCGAACGCCGCATGCAGCGCATTCAGCATGGCCAGCGACATCACATTGGCCTTGCCATCGTCCATCACGATGGCGCCGATCGGGCCCGAGCGGGAATAGGTTGCGAGACTGGTCATGGCGGGCTCCCTGTTTTGCTAAAGCATCCACTGGATACTTTATCGGTTCCGTGGAAGGAGCAAGGGCTTTTTTCGCAGGAACGCATGTATCCCTTCATCGCAACCTCCTTTGCCGAAGTGTTGCGACGACCGGTTGAATCCGCCCAGTATTCCAAAGCGTTGGTGATCACTTGAGGGGCTGCGGCGTACTGGGTGCCCCGGTCAAGCCGGGGGACGACCGAGGTGAAAGCACCCTCGCCGCCTCACGCCTTCTTCTTCACGTCCTTGATGCTGGAAAACGTGATGCCTTCGGCGCGTTCGCTGACGTAGCCGAGGTAGAATTCGTTCTTGGCCAAAAACACCGGATCGCCATCGACGTCGTCGGCAACGCCGGAGCCGTTGGCGGCGATGAACGCCTCGAGCTTCTTGCGGTCGTCGGCGGAAATCCAGCGCGCCAGCTGAAACTCCGAGACTTCGAATTCGACCGGCAGGGTATATTCGGCGTCGAGCCGGGCCTTCAGCACGTCGAGCTGCAGCGGGCCGACCACGCCGACCAGCGCCGGTGCGCCGTCGCGCGGCCGAAACACCTGGACCACGCCCTCCTCGGACATCTGCTGCAGCGCTTCTTTCAGCTTCTTGGCCTTCATCGCGTCGGTCAGCCGCACCCGGCGAACGATTTCCGGCGCGAAGCTGGGCACGCCGACGAAAGTGATATCCTCGCCTTCGGTCAGGGTGTCGCCGATCCGCAAGGTGCCGTGATTGGGAATGCCGACCACGTCCCCGGCAAAGGCCTCGTCGGCCAGCGCGCGGTCCTGCGCGAAGAAGAATTGCGGGCTGGAGAGCGACATGTTCTTGCCGGTGCGCACCAGTTTTGCCTTCATGCCGCGGGTCAGCTTGCCCGAGCACAGCCGCGCAAAGGCGATGCGGTCGCGGTGGTTCGGGTCCATGTTGGCCTGGATCTTAAAAACGAACGCGCTCATGCGCGGCTCCGCCGCCTCGACCTTGCGCAGATTGGAGTCCTGCGCGCGGGGTGGCGGCGCGAAGCGCCCGAGGCCTTCCAAGAGATCGCCGACGCCGAAATTGCGCAGCGCGCTGCCGAAATACACCGGCGTCAGGTGGCCCTCGCGAAACGCATCGAGTTCGAACGGCTTGCAGGCCTCCGATACCAGCGCAAGCTCGTCCTTGATCGCGCCGACATCGAGATTGGCGTTGCGGCCGGCGAGATCGCCGATGTCGATCTGTTGCGCGGCGCCGGTCTTGGCGCCGCCGCCTTCGAGCAGCCGCACGCCGCCGGTGGCGACGTCATAGGTGCCGAGGAAATCCCGGCCGCGGCCGACCGGCCAGGTCATCGGCGTGGTGTCGAGCGCCAGCGTCTTTTCGATTTCGTCCAGCAGATCGAAGGTGTCCCGGCTTTCACGGTCCATCTTGTTGATGAAGGTGATGATGGGAATGTCCCGGAGACGGCAGACCTCGAACAGTTTTCGCGTCCGCGCTTCGATGCCCTTCGCGGCGTCGATCACCATCACCGCGGAGTCGACCGCGGTCAGGGTGCGATAAGTGTCTTCGGAAAAGTCTTCGTGGCCCGGGGTGTCCAAAAGATTGAACACCAGGCCCTCGAATTCGAAGGTCATGACGGAGGTCACGACGGAGATGCCGCGGTCGCGCTCGATCTTCATCCAGTCGGAACGGGTGTTGCGCCGCTCGCCCTTGGCCTTGACCTGGCCGGCGAGATTGATGGCGCCGCCGAACAGCAGCAATTTCTCGGTCAGCGTGGTCTTGCCGGCGTCCGGA
>Ga0209890_10001525_pt1 | contig 10492 bp, 9 predicted proteins | sample OrgsoiDNA2013049_FD_185799 | JGI IMG/M metagenome (GOLD analysis project Ga0209890, IMG submission 185799) | Permafrost soil microbial communities from the Arctic, to analyse light accelerated degradation of dissolved organic matter (DOM) -... | ecosystem: Environmental > Terrestrial > Soil >... | reverse complement strand
ACGAATAACGTAACCGAAGCAGAAGACCTGGCACAGGATGCCTTCATTTACGTCTTCCGGAAAATTTCTACCTTTCGTGGCGACTCAGCTTTTGCCACCTGGATTCACCGGGTCACGGTGAACACCGTGTTGATGCACTTTCGCAGGAAGGGTAAACGACAGATTTCTTTGGATCATCCCCATCCCGAGGATTCGGACCGACCCAAGCCCGAGTATGGACGCGTTGATGAACGGCTTGTCTCATGCGCGGATCGCATGGCGCTGGTTCGCGCGATTAAAGAACTTTCTCCCGGCTACCGCACGATCTTTATTCTGCACCAGGTGAAGGGGTACGAGCACAAGGAGATCGCGGAACGGCTGCACTGTTCGATCGGCAATTCGAAGTCACAGCTACATAAGGCGAAGGCGCGGCTGCGAGAGTTGTTGGCGCCTCAGGGCTACACTTTCCGGCAAAGGGTTGCGGCAAAAAAACCAAGCGCTGTTCGCACTCCAGTCTTGATGAAGGCGGCCAATCTCCATCTTGTACAGCCTTCCACCGATGCTTCGCCAGAGCCCGGCAACCGAGTGTCCGGAAGCGATGGCAATGAACTTATGAGCTTTGTTCCTGGGCGACCGACTGGTGCGGCTGCGTCAGCTTACAAAAAGCCAGCGAGTGGCCACGAAGACTTAGCTCATCTCTCAATCGCCACCAATCCGCAAATCATGCTGCCGGCGATTCGGCGGCCCGATGCTGGCTTGATGGCGGAGAGCGCTTCCTGATTCTGAAAGTTGCAACTAGGACACACTGGGAGTTGATCGAATGCAAGTGGGCGCGGTTCTGGTGTTAGGTGGATGTATCGGCAATGACGTAAGCCAGTCGTCGGGGCGGAAATATTTTCCGCAGGCGATGCCGTCTTTCTTCGGCTCCCCCGCGGCCATGCTCGATTTGCTGGGAGAGCCCATCCTGTACCGGATCATCGAAAACCTGCAGAAATCAGAAATCGGACCGATTTTTCTTATCACCGACGATGTCTTTGCAAACCATGCAGTGGTGAAGGACATCAGCCGGTGGCGGGTTCACGTGAGGAATGCTCCGCAAGAGGAGCTCCGAACAGCAACCCAGTCGGCTCTGACAACCTGCCGGGAAGGTGGGGCGCGTACCGCGATCGTAATGCAAGCTTCGGCGTATGTGGAACTCGATGTCGCTGAAATGCTGGCTTTTCACGCGGCGAGCGGCCAACCGGTCACCTCGGCTCAGGACGCCAGCGGGCCGCTAGGCATCATGATGGTTGGGAGCGACTCCACGGGAGGGATCGCTCTACCCGGACGACGACCACCCCAATCACAAGCAACGCCGCTCGATTACACGCATCGTCAATACGCGAATCGATTGAGTACGCCCCTGGATCTCCGGCGCCTGGCCCAGGACGCGCTGCTCCAACGATGTTCGATTCGACCCAATGGCAAAGAATTAAGGCCGGGCGTGTGGGTGGTGCCCAGCGCTCGCGTTCATCCTCGGGCCCGGGTAGTGAATCCGTCGTACATCGGGGCCCACACGCGGTTGCGGTCCGGCGTAGTGATCACACGCGGCACGAATATTGAGCACCACTGCGAGGTCGATCGCGGCAGCGTGGTTGAGAACGCGAGCATCCTGCCACACACTTATCTGGGATCGAGCCTCGATATCGCTCATTCGATTGTGAGCCGCAATACGATGGTTGATGTGAGGCTGGCGATCGAAGTGGAAATTGGCGACCGCTCGCTCATCGGTTCCACGTCTCCTCTTCCCAAATCTGTGTCGGAGCTGTCGCCGGTGAGACCGCTTCCAGTAGTTGGCCATTCACCACGGAGGACATTGAGCGAAGCGTGCAGTGCTTTTCTCCCCCAAAGGCCGCTTTCATCTCCAGCCTCGGTGCGATTTTCCTATAACAATTCTGAGACTAAGCCAGAGCTTGGAGAATTACCTAGGACTGGCGACTCCCGTATTGCGTGAGGTTAACCATGAACCCGTATTCATCTGTCGTAGTTAAAACCCTGGCGGCACGGCTTGACCGGAACCAAGTGGCAGCGTTTCGCCGAGGAATGCAAGAGTTGCTGCGCATGGACCGACCACGAGTGGTTTTTGATTTCTGCTCGGTCACGCACCTGGATTCTGCCGGCATCGAGTTCCTTCTCAATTCTTTATCCGCAATCGTGAGGCGCGACGGCGAGTTGAAACTTGCAGCTTTGTCTCCGCAGGCAGCGACGGTCCTCGAGATCACACGGGTGGCTCGTTTCTTTGAGATCTTTCCGACCGTTGAGGATGCGGTTCGCAGCTTCGATGCTTTCCTTCCGATCACCCCTGACTCTCCGGAGCCATGGGATTTGTTTCGCACAGCATCGGACAACCACAAGCCGGTTGACAATCTACCGGGGGCCGCGCCCCAGCAGATCTAAGAAGGAAATCAGCGACCAGGAGGCGCCCGCATGAACCCACGTACACTGCAAACCATCGCATTCGCGCTGGGCTGCATACTTACACTCCAGTCCGCCAGCCCAGCCCTGGCGCAGAGCACCGCACCCAGCGCTAACGCCGAGCCCCAACAGCCGGTTGCGTCCACACCCGCTGCGACCTCAGCTGCTGCGAGCCAAGCCTCAGCCAGTGGCACCGACAAAGGAAGTCAGGAAACGTCCGCGTACCCAGAAGCGCCCGCTCCCCAAACGCCAGACGTCAAAGAATCGCTACGGGTGCAGCAGACCGAACAGGCCGCAAAGACTCAGCATCCCGATAGCGACGCGTTGCTGCAGCCTCAGGGTGCGGCCGCAGCCCGGGTACAGCCCACAACCGGCACTGCGGCTGCTCAACCGGCGGGAGCCGCCATAGCGCCGGTCAAGCAAAAGCGGTCTCGTTCATTTCTGATCCGCATGGGTGTTTTGGCTGCCGCGGGCATCGCTGTAGGTTCTGTAGCCGCGCTGTCCAGCGCTAGTCCCAGCAAGCCTCCGGGCAGCAAGTAATGGGGCAGAAGGAACAGAATGCTCAGTTGGGGCATGCTCCGCCGGAGCGAGCTAGTTCACGGACACGTCCGTTACTCATTACTTTTTCTGGCATCGACGGTTCCGGAAAGAGCACAAACATCGCGACCCTCATCTCGTGGCTCACGGGAGCAGGGCTCCGGGTGCGTGCGGCGACCTTTTGGGATGACGTGGTGGTTCTTCCCCGCTTGCGGGACAAGTTCACACGCGGGTTGTTCCGCGGGGAAACCGGAGTCGGCGCGCCGGAAAGGCCGGTCCAGCGCCGCGATAAGAACCTTCATCCCTGGTACGTAAGTTTGGGGCGCTGTGTCTTTTTTTTGCTGGACGCAATTCACCTGCGGCTGTTGACGAAACAAATGCTCAGTTCCGAAGCAGACGTGGTCATTTTTGACCGATATCTTTACGACCAGCTCGCAATTCTGCCCATCCGACAAAGAGCCGTGCGAATTTACGCGCGGCTGCTTTGCAAACTGGTTCCCAGGCCGGACATCGCGTATCTGTTGGATGCAGATCCTGAAGCCGCGTGCATCCGGAAGCCCGAATATCCGCTTGAGTTCATGAAGCAATATCGCCGCTCGTATTTTCTAGTGCGGGAACTGGTGGGAGAGATTGCGGTGATTCCCGCTCTTTCGCTCGACGAGACCGCCCGTAGTGTGGCAGATGAGTTCAGGCGGGTGGGCATTTGTCCGCCAGAGCACGTCGGTGATCTGCAACGCGCTTGAATCGTCTCGAATGGCGTCAGTCTTCCCTGCGTCAGACACGGTTCTCGTACAACATCTGAGGAGCCACGCCCATCCAAGAGTCGCTTGCCTGGCGCAATTGCCGGGCGGAAGAAATCTATGGGCGACAAACTTGGTCTCGTCATACCTACGCTGAACGAAGAAGCAAACATTGGCGCGTTGCTGGACCGCGTTCGCACGAATCTCAATGTCCTGCAAATCGACTATGAACTGCTCGTGGTGGATGACGACAGCACCGACGGCACCGGAGAAGTGGTCCGCAAGTATTCCAGGTCGGATCCACGCATTCGTCTGCTGGTGCGGCAGGGATGCCGCGGGCTAGCGGGCGCAGTGCTTCATGGTTGGGACCATACCGACGCCAATCTGCTAGGTGTGATTGACGCGGACCTGCAGCATCCCCCTGAACTGCTGTCCGCGCTGGTCACTTCCGTACAGGAAGGTCACGACATGGCCATCGCCAGCCGCTACTCCGAGGGGAACGGCATCGCCGGCTGGAACCCAGTTCGCCGGGCAATCTCCCAGCTGAGCACTTGGATTACAGTGCCGCTGCAGAAGCCAGGCATACGAGTGAAGGACCCTCTTTCCGGATTCTTCGTGCTGCGCCGCACCTGTATTGCGGGAGTCTGCTTGCAACCGGAGGGTTTCAAGTTGCTGCTGGAGATTCTGGTGCGCGGAAACATCCGGTCGGTGGCCGAAGTTCCATACCACTTTGGTCTGCGTCACGGCGGCAAGAGCAAAGCCAGTTTGCGCGTCGGCTTCGATTACCTTCAGTTGTTGGGACGTCTTTCAAGAAGCGCCTTCTCGAGGTCAGCAGGCTCCTCGTGAAGATTTGTCTGGTTACCGCCTTCCCTCCGAGCCGCGGGGGTTTGAATGAGTATGGGCTACATGTTGCCCGGGCATTGTCGAACCTTCCGCGCCTCGATCTCACCATTCTGGCGGATCAATTAAGTACTGCGGAACCCGAACTAGACGGGTTCCATGTGTTTCGTTGCTGGTCCTTCAATGGTCTGACGAATCCAACCCGGATTCTGCGCGCCATCAAAGATCTGAAACCTGACGTGGTGTGGTTCAACCTGGGATTCGCTTCGTTCGGCAACCGGCCATTACCGGCTTTCTGCGGCTTCCTTACTCCGGCGCTGGTTCGTCTGCGGGGTCATTACACGCATGTCACGCTGCATCAGATCATGGACATGATGAACCTGGCTGATGCCAATGTGAAGCATCCGAGACTTTACCGGCTAGGCGGTTGGATCGCGACCCATTTGTTGCTAATGGCGAATTCCATCTCTGTGCTCATTCCGGCCTATCGCAGCGCACTCATCGAGAAATATCGCAGAAATAATGTGCACTTCCGTCCTCACGGAATCCTCTGCGGACAGCCCGAATTCCCCGACCTCGCACGCCGAGGTGACCCGGAACATCGCATTCTGGCCTTTGGCAAGTGGGGAACGTACAAGCGGCTGGAACCTCTGATTGAGGCATTTAAAAAGGTGTCGGCTGAGCAGGCGAGTGTGCGACTCGTCATTGCCGGCGGCAACCATCCAAACACTCCTGGCTATGTGGAGTCGGTGGCCGAGCAAGTTGCTAGCGACCCACGCATCGAGTTCACGGGTTATGTTCCCGAAGAGGACGTGGCGCCACTGTTCCGCAGCGCTAGCCTCCTGGTCCTTCCTTATACTTCTGCGGCGGGATCCAGCGGCGTAGCTCACCTGGCTTGCGAATTCGGCCTGCCCATTGTGGCATCCGATTTGGCGGAATTTCGTGACATGGCGGCCGCCGAGGGACTGGCCATCTGTTTTTACGAGCCGGGAAATACGAGTCGATTAGCCGATGCGCTTACTTCGGTACTGCAGCATCCGGACTGGCAGCGCAAGATGGCGGAACGGAATTTCTCCGCTGCGCTCCGCATGACCATGCCTATCGTCGTCCGGCAATATCTGCGTCAATTCGATCTGGACCACCATCGGCAGATATTTGCTCCGCAACTGCGCGCCCGCCGGCTACCCCGCTGGTTGCCGTGGCGGTCGGTGTGGGCCTCCGTGGTGTCGCGCAATTCGACGTCCTGGCACTACGACTGGCCGGCGGAATAGATCGCGCGGTTGGCGTTACTGACGATGTGTGTTGCTCTATTCCGTGGGATGGGCCAGCACGGTCACACTCTCAGCTACGTAGCCTTGACCGGTGAACCGGGCAGCGATGGTGACACTGGTGCCTTCCTGCAGACGTGCCCTGGTGTCGGCTTCGATCGCCGCCGGATTGAACCGGATTTCGTACCGGTTGTCGTCACTTGCGTTGGCCACTACCAGTTGGTGAGCAGGGAGGTCGAGGAAAGTAATCCGTCCTGAGAACGTGAAGACCGAGCCAGGAGCTGCCAGCACCTGAATCTCGCTGACCAATGCAGCGTCTTTATCCTTGCCCGGCAGGAAGCTGATCTGCACCAGCGCACCCGGACCGACGCCAGCCCCAGTGATGATCGTCTTTGAGTTAATGCGAAACTTCACCGGCTGCGAGGAAAGTTGATCGCGGATGCTGAGACTTCCCTGCGCGGCGTCGTAGGCATAGGCGATGACCTGGCCCACCGCCGTCCCCAAGGCTGCGTCTTTCGGCAAGTGGACGGTCTTGGCGAACACTGCTGTTCCGTCCAGAACCGTTTCCACGTAAACCCGGTCGCCGGGATGCATGTCTTGCACGCGCACCACCTCGGCGCCGCGTACGAACTGAGTCCGCGGGTCAAAAGCAATTGTGAGCTTGCCTCGTCCAAACGGGCGGAGGACGAACCGACTCTGCACGCGGTCGATCCTTTCGAGGAAGCCCCCGATCAGACTGGCCTGGTTGTGCTTCAACGGCGGCAGATCAAGGAGCTTGTCCGGCGCTTGATTTGGCGGCATTAGCGCAGTTGGTTTCAGGCTGTGATCCGCCTGCACGGGCGCGTCGTGGGCAAGGGAATTGGGTATGGAATTGGGGCTGGGAGCGGCCTGAGACCACGCCGCATTGAGCATTGCCAGTAATATCCCTATGCGTACCAGGGCAGCGAGAATCATGACTTGGAAGACTCCTACTAACACCCCTTCGATGATTTTCCTGGGCCTGGAGTTAGCCTCAGATCAACTTAAAGGGCCTTCCTCGGAGCAACCCCGCGCCCGGCAATTCATCCAAAGAGTAGCCATTTGATGGACCACTGCCAGGGATTGACCATGTCGAGATATGTCTTGTCCGCGGTTGCGAGTTCCGCGGTTATGATCGGCGGACTGTTCTTACAAACCGCTCAGGCTGGAGACTTGCGGATAACGCTGCCCAAGGGATCGACCACAACCCCAGTGCAGCAGTTGAATCGCGAGGGCGTCGAGGCCATTAACAAGCACAATGTGGCCAAGGCGAAGAAACTGTTTTATCAGGCCTACCTGCTCGATCCCGATGATCCTTTCACTCTGAACAATCTCGGATACATCTCTGAGCTGGAAGGATCGGGCGACCGTGCGCAAAAATTCTACGCCCTGGCTCGGGAGCAGTCCGTCGGTGCCGTGGTCGACCAATCCAGCAAGGCCAACCTGCGGGGCAAGACGGTTGCTCAGGCGGCAGGGATGTTGGATCGGGACACGCAAGTAAACCGGGCGAATCTGGAAGCGATGCAGCTATTGCAGAAGAACCAGGTATTGGACGCGGAGCAGCAGTTACAGAATGCGCTGCGGGTGGATCCGAACAACCCGTTTACTCTGAACAATCTGGGACTGGTCAAGGAAAAAGAAGGCGACTTGCAGGGGGCGCTCGACAGCTACCAGGCTGCGTCCAGCCGGAATTCCAAGGAGCCGGCAATCGTTACGCAGGACAAAGCCCTTCGAGGTCGTCCCATCACAGAAGTCTCGAACCAAAATGCCCTGCGCGTGAAACGCCGGCTGCCGGAGCAGGACCGTGTCGAGAATAAAACTGCTCGGCTGAACTTCTTAGGCGTCTCCGCAATCAATCGTAACGATCTTGGAAGTGCCCGCCGATACTTTGAACAAGCAGTCGCACTCGATCCTCAAGACGGTTTTGCCCTGAACAACATGGGTTACTTGTCGGAGATGGACGGAGATCAAGAAACGGCGGATCTGTACTACCAGAGAGCCCAGACGGCAGAGCGCTCGGCGTCGCACGTCACGGCTGCCACGCGCCGCGATGCACTGGGCATGAAGCTGGAACAGTTGGCACAAGACAACGACAAGAAGGTAAATGCGTCGATTGACGCCGAACGAGAAGCAAAACGCAGCCACCCGGTTCCGATTCAACTCAAACGGCGAGACAACACTTCTGTGATCGAGCCCAAGCCGGCGACTGCAAATCAATAAGCTGCCTGGATAAATCTTCTACGTCTCTCAAACCTCGGGTGCAGGTCGCATGAGTTCGTCGAGAGAGTTGCTATTCGTGGCTCTGGTATTGCTGGATTCTGAACAGCATGTCCTCAAGCGCCGCGTCGCGATCGCTATACAAATATCGGACGGTATTTTTCGTGTAACGCAGCAGAGTGGAAATGTCGGTCTTGTACCAGCAACATTCCACCATCCGCGGTGAAAACCCGCAGATGAACCGGAACCGCTGACAGACGGTCCGAGGGGAAAGCAGCATGGCTGCAACCATGCGGTGGTTCCCCTCGATGATGGTCAGGGGACTGGTCTCATCGATTCCGATCATGAGGACCACAGTCGCCGGCCTTTTTTCCTCTCGCAGATGAGTACTGAGGGAGCGGACTTTGGCGAGGAAGGTTCCGTCCAGGCCACGGCGGGCGCGGGCGCGGATATTTTCCGCGATTTCAGCCAGCGCAAAGCTGCCATTGGCGATTTTGCGCCAATGGGAACGGGGGAAAACGCACACCCGCGCCAGGTCCGCGGGATCCAGTTCTACTTCCCACCACTGGGTGTCGGCAGGGAGTTCCCGCCACATTCTTCCCCGTCTGCGAAAAAGCAACGCCCGTCGCAGGGCATTTTGGTCCGCATCCCGGAAGTCGGGGGCAAAGACAATCTTTTCCAGCCGCTGCCAGTAACGGTGAAATTCCGGGTGATAAAACTCGTTCCGGAGGAACCCGGCAATCACTTCATCTTCGTCAACTAGCCGCCGTTTCAGGATCGGTGTATCCGATGGCTCTAACGTCGGTTCTGAATACGGCACAGACCCCAAGCGTAGCAACGGGATCGAGACGCAGGCCAGCAACAAAAGCATCAATATCAACTGCACCATGATGACCTGGTGCAGGCTGCCATGGAACCAATAGATGCCAACGGCAATGGCGCCGCTGAACGCCAATTGCAACCAACCAGTGTTCCCGATCTTTCTGGACATTTCGTAGGTAATCAACACCACGCTGAGGCAATACAAACTGGTGGCGGCGACATAGAGAAGAGGCAGCGACGCATATCCAGTTTGCGCGCTGAGATGGAATCCCGCCCCGAAAAGCCCTCTCCAGACCACATTGGGCAGCAGCCAAAGACCGACCAATGACAGTGCGGCAATCGATAGCACCAGCAGGAGCGGCGTGATCAGCACCGTGCGGCGATACGGTTCAGGGCGCTCTACTCCGGCCGACAGGGGGAACATGCTGCTCACCACAGCCCACGAAGACATGTAGACGACCCTGCCCACGACAGCGATGGCGGCATACAGGCCGGCTTGTTCCGGCGGATAGAAATGCTTCACCAGCAGAATGTCCACGTTGTTGATAATGACCTGGCCGACGAAAAATACGATTGCTTGAACACCCTCAAGGAATGACGCTGGAAGCCCAGGCTGGGGTGCGACTTTCAACTCCGGACTGGGGCCGCCAAACAGGTAGGCCGCCACCACGGAGGCCGACACTGCCGCAATCACTCCTTTTACGCCGAAGCCGAACGCAAGCAAGGCGATGGTTGCGCCCAGTTTTACCACTACTTCGAGAATGAAGTTGATACTGAGCCGCCGAAACTTGTACATCCCCTGCAGCAGCCCGCGTCTGACTCCGAGCGGGATGTAGAAGGCAGTTCCCACCGCGAGCAGAATGATCAGCCTGGGGTCGGGAAGATTGAGGTAGCGTGATATTGCCGGGCTGGCAACGGCCAAAGTAATTCCGACAAGAGCGCCCGCCTGCCAGGAGCGGCGGTGCAAAACGGAGTACACCGCGGCTTTGGCGGCCAGCGAATTATTCTTAGCAACAAATTTGGAGCAGACGAACTGGAACGATAGAGTGACCGCCGACAACAACATCAAAAGGGTGTAAACCGAGACTGCGTGGCCGAACCCGGTTGCACCCAGCACGCGAGCAAGCAGGATGTTGTAGACCAGGTTGATGATGCTGACCAATCCCGACCCGACCAGCAGAATCATGCTCCCGCTCAAGATGGCGGCGCGCAGCGAGTTCGGCGCCCGGAGTACAGGCGGAACGCCGCCGACTGACGGCGGGTCCAGAACGACATCGGGGTTCACTGCGCTCATAAGACCCATTTCCTAGCAGGCTCTTTCGTGGCATCCGCCTGCAATTGGACATGCATCATTTCTTCAGTAAATGGTCCGCTGTGCCGCGGACATCCGCTCAAAAGAAACCCAAGCGGATTACCGGGAAAAAAGCGCTGCTGGAACTTCCCGAGAAGTTATAAAAGGTCTGTTGCTGGATGCCGAAAGAGAAACGCAACGGGTACGCCACCGGGACTTCCTGGCCTCCTTCACGGAGCGCGCCGCGCAGCGGTTTCACGTAAGAAACCAGAAATCCAGTTTGCACATTGTCATAGGTATGAAAGCCCTCTCCGCGAGACAAAGTG
>Ga0209890_10001524_pt1 | contig 10499 bp, 5 predicted proteins | sample OrgsoiDNA2013049_FD_185799 | JGI IMG/M metagenome (GOLD analysis project Ga0209890, IMG submission 185799) | Permafrost soil microbial communities from the Arctic, to analyse light accelerated degradation of dissolved organic matter (DOM) -... | ecosystem: Environmental > Terrestrial > Soil >... | reverse complement strand
GCGACTTTACCGCGACTTACAATGGCGCCACGACGGTGCTGCCGGCGCTGATCGACTCCGGTACCGACGACTACGCGTTCGATGATCCGACGATTACCGTATGCTCGACCGGCAACTTCGTCGGTTTCTACTGCCCCGCCATGCCGCCGCAAAACGTATTCGCCGTCAATACCGGCGTGGGTGCGAACAACGCCACCAACACGGTCAAATTCGCGATTGCGGACCCGAATACTTTCGTGGCCGGCGCGGCCGCATTCGAGGGCCTCGCCGGCGGCGGCGGAGCGACCAACTTCATTTGGGGCATGCCGTTTTTCTACGGGAAAAAGATCTACATCGGGATCGACCAGAAAGTGACCGGCGCCTTTACCGGCCCGTACTACGCCTACTAGCTTGTATTCTTCACGGAGCAGGATCCGGAAGGCATGCCTTCCGGATCCTGCCCTTCAGCCGTTCCCGGCCAGATCCTTCACAATCGCTGCAAACCCGCGCCCGGCGGCGACGTCGCCGGCCGAAACACCGGCGCTGTTTCGCAGCCCCTTGTCAGCCCCCGCCGAGAGCAACAGGCGGCAGATGACCGTGTAGCCGCCGCGGCTGGCGGCGATCAACGCCGTGTCGCCGGCCTTGTTCTGAAGATTCAACTCCGGCGTGCGCGCGAGCAGTGCTTGGACGACCTCGGTGCGGCCGGTCGCGGCCGCGATCAGCAACGGGGTCTCGCCGCCGGCGTCGCGCCGATTCACGGACAGGTCGGCCGCCAAGAGCGGGACCAGCACGTCGGCCTTTGCCTGAGCGGCGGCGGCATGCAGCGCCGTGATTCCGCGCGCGTCGGTCACCTTCGGATTTGCGCCGGCAGCCAGAAGCAGGGCCACCTCGTCGCGGGAACCGAAGGCGGCTGCGTACAAGATCGCCGTGCGGCGATCATGATCTTCGGTGTCGGTTTTCACGTGGCGCTCGAGCAGCATTTTCACGACCGCCACCTCGCCGCCGGCGCATGCCAGCATGAGGGCGCTGCGGCCTTGTGCGTCGGTGGCTTCCGCATTGGCACCGGCGGCAATCAGCAGCTCCGCAGCGTCCGGGTGGGTTGCGCGCAGGGCCGCAAGCAGCGGGGTCTGTTCGGCGGCCGCGTGCGTGTCGGGCGCTACGCCGGCTCCGAGCAGCGCCTTGACCACTGCGGCGTCATTGCGGGTCGCGGCGAGCCACAGTGCGGTGTGGCCCGAGTGATCGGCGGCGTTCGCATTGGCGCCGCCTGCAAGAAGCAGCGGCAGACTCTGTATGGCGTGCGCATCGGCAGCGACCTGCAGCAGCGAATCGCCCTGCGGCAACCGCAGCTTGGCATCGCCCCCCGCCGCCAACAGCTTCTGAACGCTCGCCGTATCGTTGCGGGCCACAGCGAGTGCGAGCGTCGGCCAGCCTCGGTAGAGTTCACCCGGGTGCGCGGCATCGAACTTGCCGCTCTGCCGCGCCGGGTCGACCGTGACCCGGTTGGCGTGCACGCCCAAAGAGCGCAGCTGTGCCGCGGCCTCTTCGGCGCCGACGACCAGCGCCGCGTCGAGGGGGTTGTAGCCGCGGGTGTCCTTCGCATCGAGCATCGCGCCTGCGCGATGCAGTGCGCCGACATTTGCCGCACGATTGGCTCGGGCCGCATAAAAGAGCGCAGTGCGCTGCTCCGCGTCCACCGGTTGCGGATCGGCCCCATGCTGCAGCAAAAGGCCGACCATCGCCGTATCGGATCCCGCAGCGGCAATCATGAGCGCCGTGGTTCCGGCCTTGTCCACGGCGCGCACATCGGCGCCGAAATCCAGCAGCGCCGCGGCGGCTGCGAGTGCGCCGGCCGCGGCCGCATGCGACAACGCGCCGCGGCCGAACTCATCCCGCACGGACGCGGTCACGGGCCCCAGCCGGCGTAATTCAGCCGCATCGTTCTTGCGCGTGACGTCGATCACCCACGGCGTGAGCAGCGTGGGATCGGAGGCCCCCACCGACTCACGATCGAGCAAGGGCCGTCCGGATTTCAATGCCTCGAGCGCGCGGTAATAGCCGATCTTTGCGGAGCGCTCCAGCCACTGCCGCGCCGATTCCGGCGCCGCCGCCGGGTCGCGCGCCAGCTCACCGGCAAGCACATAGGCCGCCGCACCCTGTCCGTGTTCGGCGGCGCTCTGCAGCAGAGTGCGGCCGCGCGCCGCATCGGCCACGTGTCCCACGCCATTCAAGTACATGAGTCCGAGCAGGTACTGGGCGTCGGCATTGCCGGCGTCGCCTGCGGCACCTAACAGCGCGATCGCCTTGTCGAACTGCAGGGTGCGCAGCGCCGCGCGCGCGGGCTCCAGCGGATCCTTGGGCGCAACGTGTTTGGCGGGAGCCGCGGCTTTGGCGTGAGCCGGGGCCGCGGACAGGCTCATGGCGCAGCACAGTGCGGCGATCAGGAATTTCATCATGCGGTGCCGAACTTGGTTGCGACATCGATACCGATCGCTTTCAAAAAATCATTCGGCAGGATGCCGCCCGCGCTCACGATCACGGCGTCGTTGCGCAGCGTCAGTTCCTTCCCGGAGTGCTTCATAATCACTTCCTCGGGCCGGATTTCACGGATCTGGGAATTGAGCAGAACTTTGAGCTGGCCGCTCGCGCTCGCGGCGTCGACGCGCTGGCGGTTGCGCTGCTTGGCGCGTTGGAACGCTTCGCCACGGTACGAGAGGTGGACTTCGGTATCGCCGAGCTCGGCGATACTGGCCGCGGCTTCGAGCGCGCTGTCGCCGCCGCCGACCACGATCACCTTCTGACCGCGGTACTGCTCGGGATCGATGAGCCGGTAGACCACTTTGGGCAGCTCTTCGCCCGGCACGCCGAGCTTGCGCGGTGTGCCGCGCCGGCCGATTCCCAGCAGCACGGTCGATGCGACATACTGCTTGGTTGTGGTTTTCACATGAAACGCGCCATCCTTTTTTTCCACGCTCTCCACGCGTTCCTTGTAGTGGATGTTGAGGCCGTTGCCGTCGCACGCCTGAGTCCAGAATTTCAGCAACTCTTCCTTGGAAGTGTTGCGGAACTGCACCTTGCCGACGATCGGTAATTCCACGGGAGCCGTCATCACCAGCTTGCCGCGCGGATACTGGAAGACGGCGCCGCCGAGAGCGTCCTGTTCCACGGTCTCGTAGGAGAGTCCCATTTTCTTGGCGGTGAGCGATGCCGCGAGGCCCGCGGGTCCCGCGCCCACGATCAGCACGTCGAGCGCTCCCGGGCGCTTCAGTCCCGCCTTGGCGATTGCTTCCAGCGCCTGCTGACCCTGTGTGAGAGCGTTCTTGATGAGCCCCATGCCGCCGAGTTCGCCGGCCACGAAGACTCCCGGCACCGTGGATTCGAAATTCGGCTTGAGCACCGGGATATCCAGGCCGCGCCGCTCGGTGCCGAACACCAGTGTGATCGCATCGAAAGGGCATGCGGTCTTGCACGCCCCGTGGCCGATGCATTCGGTCGGGCCGATCAGCACCGCCTTGCCGTCGATGAGGCCGAGCACATCGTGGTGCGAGGTCTCCGGGCAGGCCGTGACGCACGCCCCGCAGCCTAAACATTTGCTTTCGTCGATGAGCGGATGCAGCGACGCCGGTTCGGTCATGCCGGAAGCGACCGTGTCATCGAGGACCTTCTGCATACGCGCGTGCGTGCGGCGCTGGCGCAACGCATAGACGACGGTGATCGCCGCGAGCGGCAACACATAGACGGCGATGGATAAAAAATCCGTCATAAGTCCTATTATGTAAACTCTACAATTTACGGAAAATATGTTAATTGAACATGAGGGAGCCGACCTCCGCAATCCGCGAGTGTCCTTAACTGTCGGACCGTGCGAAAGTGTCGCGGATTGCACACATTGTATTCATGTAATTAATGGGGATTACAATCCCCTACGCTTGAGCAAAAAGCGCGCTGCAGCGGACGTCCCGTCAGTAGGGCGTACAGCCTGTTCACGGAGTATTGCAATGCCGTTATTTTGGTTTTTGGCCGGTTCCCTGACAACCCTCGCGGCCCTCGTCGTGATGCTGCCGCGGCTGCGCAAGGTGCCGCGCTTCGAGGCGCTGCCCGCCCTGCCGTGGCAGGCGTCGGCGGCAGCGGTACTGATCGTCGCCGCGACCTTCGGATTGCACCACTGGCTTGGGAGTGGGGGTTCGGCGGCCCCGCTCACTGCGTCGGCCGCGAGCACTGTATCCAAAAACTCGGCCAACGCATTCAGCAATGCCACCAAAGTGTTCGCCGACGCGACGAGCGCACCGGCGCCAAAATCCGCCGCGGGCTCGATGGGGAGCGCCATTGCAAGCCTGGAATCCCGGCTGGCCAAGGGCGGCGGAACGGACGGCGACTGGGAATTGCTGGCGAAGTCATTTGAATTTCTGGGACAACCTGCGGACGCGGCCAAGGCTCGTGCGCACAAATTGCCGCCGGTGCCCGCGGATTCGCCCGCGCCGATGGATTCGCCCGCTCCAATGGCGTCAACGGCGCCGGCAACGGCGCCGGCCGCATCCGGCACCGCGGTCAGCGGCGAGATTACCTTGGCGCCCGCCTTGAAGGCCAAAGCGGCCGCCGGGCAAACCTTGTTCATCGTGGCCAAATCCGTCGACGCGCCCGGCGTGCCGGTGGCCGTGTTCCGCGGCAGCGTCGGCAGCTGGCCGTTGAAGTTTACCTTGGACGATTCACAATCGATGTTGCCGGGCCGGAATCTGTCAAACGCGGGACGCGTGACGATCGAGGCGCGAATATCCCCGAAAGGCCAGCCGCTGCCGGCTTCCGGAGATCTGCAGGGCTCCACCGGAGTGATCAATCCGGCCGACCATCCGCCGCTCAAAATATTGATTGACCGCGTCATTACGTGAACACTGTCACAACATGAACACCGTAGCGGAGAACCTTCCCTCGACTGTCTCGCCCAAGGCGCCCCGCCTGCACTGGCCGCTGATCTGGACCATCGTAACCGCGGCTTTGGTCGTGTGGGGCATGCATGCGCACCTCGAGCGCTACATCACACCGCAACGCGGCGTTGGATATTGGTTGGGAATCACCGGCGGCTCGTTGATGCTGGTGCTGCTGCTGTATTCGGCGCGTAAGCGCTTCAGCTGGCTGCGCTGGCTCGGCGGAATTCCTGCCTGGTTCGAATTCCACATGGTCTTGGGTGTGGTCGGCCCCATTCTGATTCTGTTTCATGCCAACTTCAGTCTCGGCGCCACCAACAGCAATGTGGCTCTGTTCAGCATGTTGTTGGTCGCCGGCAGCGGCGTGATCGGCCGTTACATCTACACGCGCTTGCACGCGCGCCTGGAAGGCCACGAGGACACGCTCGAGCAATTGAAAACCGTGGGCGAGAAGCTGCGCCTGCAAACGACCTCGATTTCGTTCCTGCCCGGCCTGTTGGAAGGCATCGACCGGGTCGAGCAGAGATTGATAAAGGCTCCCAAAGGCGGCGTTGCGCGCTTCATGCATTTGAGCACGGGCGCCGTGCGCATGGTGATAGCGCGGTGGATAGTACGCCGCGAAATCATGGAGGCGGTCCACAAAGCGCGCCGCAAGGAATCGCTGATCGTCGCGCGGCATGCAACCCGCCTCGGTGAAGTTGCCCGCCAATACGCCTATCGGCGCTTGGATGCCGGCCGGCGTATGACCGAATACAAAATGTATTCGCGCCTGTTTTCCTTTTGGCACGTGCTGCACATACCGCTCTTTTTCATGCTGTTGATCGCCGGCTTCGTGCACGTCATCGCGATCAACGTGTACTGACCGATAGGCGTGCCGATCGATGAAGTGTCTCGCAATGCAGACGGACTGACTCGGCGGCAGCGCAAACTTATACTTTGCGTGCAAATACTCGAAATGAACCAATGGTCGTGGGAGGGAGGGTGAGCGCATGAGGTTGACCGGCAGCAATGCATTATGTCTTCTCGCGAGCGCAGTGGGTTATCCTGGGCCGCCGTGCGTCGTCCCTTAAGAGCCCTACTGGCCATGTCGCTCGTAGCAGCAATTTTCGGAGCAACAGCGCGGCCTGTTCGGGCCGCCAATGTGGAAACGCTCCTCATGCCCGGCAAGGTGACGCAGGCGCATATAAAGCAGGAAGAGACCTGCTCGAACTGCCATGACCGTTCGAACGTCCGCACCCAGAGCTCGCTGTGCCTCGATTGTCACAAGGATATCGCCGACGACGTGCGGCAGCATCAGCGCTATCACGGCCGCATGACCAACTCAGGCGTCGGCGAATGCCGCGCCTGCCATACGGAGCACAAAGGCCGCAGCGCCGACATCGTGCAGCTCAGCCGCCCGCAGTTCGATCATCACTTCACCGACTTCGCGCTCGAGGGAGCGCATGCCGCGCTCGACTGCGAGAGTTGCCACAAGAAAGGCCAGGCGTGGCGCAAAGCTCCCGCGACCTGCGTCGGCTGCCACAAGAAAGACGACGTCCACCACGAACAGTTCACGCAATCGTGCGGCGAATGCCACAGCTCCTTGAGCTGGACCGGCGGCAAGTTCGATCATGACAAGACGGACTTCAAACTGACGGGCACGCACGTGACCGTGAGCTGCGATGCGTGCCACGTCGGAGGGCGGTACAAACAGACGCCCAAGACCTGCGTGGGCTGCCATAAAACCGACGATGAGCATCGTGGATCGCGCGGCGATGACTGCGGCAAGTGCCACGTGACCAAGGAATGGAAGACGGCGAAGTTCGACCATCTCAAGGAAACGAAGTACGCACTGCTCGGCGTGCACGATGAGATCATCTGCGTCGCCTGCCACCGCAGCGGCAATTACAAAGACAAGATCCCGAAGGACTGCAACGGCTGCCATCAAGCCGACGATGCGCACGCGAGGCGCTTCGGCAAGAAATGCGAGGACTGTCACGACAACGAGCGCTGGCAGATCAAGGACTACGACCATACCGGGAAGCACAAATTTCCGCTGATGGGCGCGCACGCCAAGATCGATTGCTACGCCTGTCACACGGCCACGATAGCGAGCCAGAAGCTCGCCAAGGACTGTGCCGGCTGCCATCGCAGTGAGGATCCGCACGGCGGCAAGCTCAAGGGCGGATGCGAAACCTGCCACGGCGAGCAGTCGTGGCGCTCCGACATCGTGTTCGACCACGACCTGACCGATTTCCCATTGCTCGGGTTGCATCGGGTGGTCAGCTGCCAACAGTGCCATGCGACGCTGGCCTTCAATAATGCGCCCCTGACCTGCGTCGACTGCCATACGCATGATGACGTGCACAAGGGCGGCCTCGGCAAGAAATGCGAGAGCTGCCATTCGCCGAACGGCTGGCCCCTGTGGGCGTTCGATCATGCGAAGCAAACTCCGGATCACTTCCCGCTGATCGGCGCCCACGCCAAGCTGCAATGCGCCGATTGCCATCACGAGCCGCCGGGCTCGGTGAAGACCTCGCCGCTGTGCGGGAACTGTCACCGCAAGGATGACCGCCACCTGGGTGAATACGGTGCGCAGTGCGATCGCTGCCATACGACCTATTCCTGGAAAGGCGCACGGATTCAATAGACATGACATTCCGACGCAAATTGGGATGGATCGCGGGCCTGCTCGCCACGGCGCTGTTGACGCTCGCGCCGACGATGCAGATCGAAGCGGCCGGCGCGCCGCCGATCACGGTGCCCTTCGACCACCTGACCACCGGCTTCGAACTCGACGGCGTGCACCGCGACCTGCCGTGCGAGTCGTGCCACTTGAACGCAATTTTCAAAGGGACGCCGAGAAACTGCGGCGTTTGCCACATCACGGGCTCGACCTTCAATGCGACGCCGAAGACGGCCACGCATATTCTGAGCACGAATAACTGCGCGGCCTGCCACGACACCACGTCATTCCGGCCCTCGGTGCACTTCACTCACGCCGAAGTGATGGGAAGCTGCGTCAGCTGCCACAACGGCACCATTGCCCAGGGCAAGGATCCAAAAATTCACCCACAGACCAATGACGCGTGCGAAGCCTGCCACACGGTCATGAGCTGGAATCCGCCGAAGACGGTCGATCACACGCAGATTCCGCTGTCGGTGCAGGGCTTCTGCATCATCTGCCACAACGGCGTGCAGGCGGCGGGCAAGAATCCGGGCCACGTCGCAACGACTCTCGAGTGCGGCGACTGCCACCTCACCACCACCTGGCTAGGCGCCAACTTCGATCACACGGGGATCAGAACGGGCTGCGCGAGCTGTCACAACGGCACCAAAGCTGTGGGCAAGCAGGGCAATCACATGCCCACCACCAATCTGTGCGAGAGCTGCCACACCACCGGCATCGGCACCAAGTCGCCCGCCTGGGCGCCCTCCGGTTTCGATCATACGCAGATGGCGGTAACGACCTGCCAGACCTGCCACAGCGGCACCGTCAAGATCACCACCGGCTTCGTTTCCGGACAGCCGTCAAATCACGTTCCGCCGATTCCCTCGGTCATCGACTGCGGCGTTTGCCACGGCAACACGCCGGCGGCGGAAACCTGGACGGTCCTGGCCGCGAGCATTTCGGTGCTGCACACCGGGTTGAACGTGAGCAATTGCATGCTGTGCCACGGCGGTCAGACCTTTGCGGGCGTGCCTCTGCCGTATATCCCGATGTCGATTACCGGCGTGTCGCCCACCAAGAAAACCCCGCTCGCGCCGCCGCACATCCCGATCCTCGCCGGCACCGATTGCAGCGCCTGCCACGGCGCGGCCTACCAAGCCGGCGGCTTCGGCCCGGCAACGGCGATGAGCGCCGCCAAGCACGCGTTCGTGAGCACGACCTGCGACACCTGCCATGACACGGGCAAAAGTTTCTACGTAGGCACCGGCACGGCGCTGCAGCTGCGGCCGGCCAATCATGTCACCAGCAGCGATGTGCGCATGGCCACGGGCGACTGCTCGGTGTGCCACACCACCAAGGACTGGGTCAGCAACACGATGCCGATCGGGCACATGCCGAATCCGAGCAACCTGGCCTGCAGCACCTGCCATGCGTCGGCACCCAGCGATTACACGGCTGCAACCCTGGCGGCGAACTCCGTCCTGCACACCGGCATCGGCGGCAACTGCGGCCTGTGCCACGGCAACAACGTCGCCGCGCTGACCTGGGCCAACAATTTCACGCCCAAGGATGCGCTGCTCACGCCCGTTCACATTCCGTACCTCTCCGGCACCGACTGCAGTTCCTGCCACACCTCCGGCACCTACGCGGTCGGCACCTTCGGCCCGATGAACATGACCCAGGCCAAACACTCGTTCGTGCCGACCTCCTGCGACACCTGCCACGAAGCGGGTTCGAGCTTCTATATGGGCGCTGCGACCCCCGCCCTGCAGGGCCGCCCGGCCGATCACAACATAGGACAAATGGTCGCGCCGAACGACTGCAGCATCTGCCACACCACGGCCAACTGGAACAGCAACGCGCTGCCGGTGGGGCATATGCCGAACCCGGGCAATGCTGCCTGCAACGTCTGTCATACGACCGCACCGGCGGATTACCTGCCCACGACGCTGGCCGCACTACCGGTACTGCATACCGGCATCAACGGCGGCTGCGGTACCTGCCACGGCGGTACCACGGTGCTGACCTGGTACAACAATTACGTGCCGAAAGATGCGCTGCTCACACCGTCGCATATTCCGTACCTGTCCGGCACCGACTGCGCCTCCTGCCATGCGGCGACCTATGTAAGCGGCGGTTTCGGCCCCACGAACATGAGCGCCGCGAAGCATGCCTTCGTGCCGACGACTTGCGACACCTGCCACGAGGCCGGCTCGAATTTCTATTTGGGCGCATCGACCCCCGCGCTGCAGGTCCGTCCGGCCAGCCACCTCTCGAGCACCAACCCGCAAGAGGTTTCGGGTGACTGCTCCGGATGCCACAACACGACCGATTGGACCACCACGGCCAAGCCGGCCAACCACATGCCGACTCCCGGCACGCAAGTTTGTTCGGTTTGCCATACGGCGATCGGCAACACCGAGGCGAGCTACGCGACCCTGACGACCAGCATGCCGGCCATGCACAGCGGCATCACCGGCAATTGCAGCCAGTGCCATGGCAACTACACCGCGGCACTGACCTGGTACAACAACTACACGCCGAAGGATGCCATCCTGGCGCCGTCGCATATTCCGTATCTGGTGGGCACCGATTGCAGTTCCTGCCATGCTTCGAACTACGCCTTGGGGGGCTTCGGTCCGACCAACATGAGCCCGGCCAAGCATGCCTTCGTACCCACGACTTGCAACACCTGCCACGACACCGGCAAGAGCTTCTATCTCGGCGCGTCGACGCCGGCTCTGCAGACCCGGCCGGACGGCACCGGGGCCACGGCGGCCTACGACCACATTCACAACCCCAGCCTCCCGCAAATGGTCGCGGGTGATTGCTCGCAGTGCCACACCACGACGGCGTGGACCACTCCCAAGAATCTGCCGGGCGGTCACATGCCCATCCCCGGCACGCAAACTTGCTCGGTCTGCCACATCGGAGGAACGAACTTCGCCATT
>Ga0209890_10001523_pt1 | contig 10500 bp, 9 predicted proteins | sample OrgsoiDNA2013049_FD_185799 | JGI IMG/M metagenome (GOLD analysis project Ga0209890, IMG submission 185799) | Permafrost soil microbial communities from the Arctic, to analyse light accelerated degradation of dissolved organic matter (DOM) -... | ecosystem: Environmental > Terrestrial > Soil >... | reverse complement strand
CGGCCCCGAAGCTGGTTGTCTATGCGCCGCGATTCATGCCGCTCGGTGCCGATGATGTGCAGGCCGCCGGCAGCGATCACCGCATCGTGCCGCACCTGCCAGGCGCTGCGCAGCTTGGTGATCTGCAGATCCTTCTCGGTCTGTGCCAGCGCTTCGTCCTCACGCAATGCGAGGACCTGCGGCTCGACCGCGCCGCCGAGCACGATGTCGGTTCCACGGCCGGCCATGTTGGTCGCGATCGTGATCGCCTTCGGCTGGCCGGCCTGCGCCACGATTTCGGCCTCGCGCGCATGCTGTTTCGCGTTGAGGACCTCGTGCGGAAGCTTTTCCTTCTCCAGAAACCCCGCAAGCAATTCGGAATTCTCAATGGACGTGGTACCGACGAGCACCGGTTGCCCGCGCTCGTGGCAATCCTTGATGTCCGTGATGACGGCGTCGACCTTTTCCTTGAAGGTGCGGAACACCAGGTCGTTCTCGTCCCTGCGGATCATTGCGACATTGGTCGGAATCACCATCGTCTCGAGGTGATAGATCTGCTGGAACTCGAACGCCTCCGTATCCGCAGTACCGGTCATGCCCGCGAGCTTGGTATACATGCGAAAGTAGTTCTGAAACGTGATCGACGCCAGCGTCTGGTTTTCGCGCTGGATCGGCACGCCTTCCTTGGCCTCGACCGCCTGATGCAGCCCGTCGGACCAGCGCCGGCCCGACATCAGGCGCCCCGTGAACTCGTCGACGATGATCACTTCGCCGTTCTGCACGACGTAGTGCTGATCGCGGTGAAACAGCGAATGCGCGCGCAGCGCGGCATACAAATGGTGCATCAATGAGATGTTGTGCGCGTCGTAGAGGCTGCTGCCTGCCGGCAGCAGCCCGGCGTGGCCGAGAATCCCCTCGGCGTGCTCGTGCCCTTCCTCCGACAGCAGCACCTGGTGCGCCTTCTCGTCGACCCAGTAGTCGCCCGCCCCCGTTTCTTCCTTCTGGCGGACGAGTTTCGGCGCGAGTTCGTTGAGGCGATAGTACAGATCGATGTTGTCGTCCGCCTGACCGGAGATGATCAGTGGCGTGCGCGCCTCGTCGATCAGGATCGAGTCAACCTCATCGACGATCGCGTAGGAGAGGTCGCGCTGCGCCCGCTCCGACATGCTGAACTTCATGTTGTCGCGCAGATAGTCGAAGCCGAATTCGTTGTTCGTGCCGTACGTGATGTCTGCCGCATAGGCAGCCTGCTTGGCCTCGTGCTCCATCTGTGAGAGATTGACGCCTACCGTGAGCCCGAGGAAGCGATAGATGCGCCCCATCCAGTCGGCATCGCGTTGGGCAAGATAATCGTTCACGGTGACGATGTGAACGCCGTTTCCGGTCAAGGCGTTGAGATAGGCCGGAAGCGTGGCAACGAGCGTCTTGCCTTCGCCGGTACGCATTTCCGCAATCTTGCCGTTATGCAACGCCATGCCACCCAGCAGCTGGACGTCGAAATGGCGCATCTGCAACGTTCGCTTGCCGGCTTCGCGGACAACGGCAAACGCCTCGGGCAGCACGGCCTCGATGTCTTCGCCGCCGGCGATGCGTTCCTTGAATGTTGTGGTCTTTGCCTTGAGCTCCGCGTCGGAAAGGCTTGCCATTCCGGGCTCGAGAGCATTGATCTGCCGGACCACCTGCGCGTATTGCTTGAGCAGCCGCTCGTTGCGGCTTCCGAAAATCTTGGTGAGGATATTGGGGATCATAGAACCTGTAACTGACGCCCGCAGGGCGAAAAACAAGGGGTGAGGACCACCTCACCCCTTACGACAACGCTCGGCCGGGAACGCGGTTAGGCGCTAGCCGGTCGTCTGCAGAAATCGCGCCGGATTTTGCGGCACGCCGTTCAAGCGTACTTCAAAATGAAGATGCGGCCCCGTCGAACGTCCGGTCGTGCCCACTCGTCCCACCTGCTGGCCGCGAACGACAAGGTCGCCCTCCTTGACCAGCAAGCTTGAACAATGCGCGTAACGACTGACCAACCCGTTGCCGTGGTCGATTTCGATCATTTTACCATAGGCAGGGTGCACCTCCGCGAAGATCACCTTGCCGCTGGCTGCAGCGACGATCAAGGTTCCGACTTCCGACGGAAAATCGATGCCCTCATGGAAGCTTTTCTGACCGCTGAACGGGTCGATCCGCCATCCGAAGTTGGAAGAAAACCAACCATCTTCGATCGGCAACAGGGAAGGGAGGAATTTCCGGTTTGCGGAATCGGTCACCAGCAAGGCCTCCAGCACGCCGAGCTGGTCGGAGCGCTGTTCGACCTGGCGCGACAGGTTGGCCAGCATCGTGCTGAATTCGTCCACCGACAGATCGCTATGCAGCGTCGGTGCCGGGCCGCCCCGCCCCGGTATCACGCCGGGTTGCAGCATGGGTGGCAATTCCTGCGGCTTCAAGCCGGCTAGTTTTGCCAACCGCTCGCCCAACCCGTCGAGCCGAAGCATCTGTGCCTGCAACTCGCCCAACTTTACCGCCATCAGGTTCAAATGACCTTCGACGACTTCCTGGGTTTTTTGCGCTTCCTCACGCTGGTCGGCGAGGACGATCGCCTGCAGCAAGGGATGATTGATCGACGCGGCATAGCGCAGCGTGACGTAGTTGAACAGCAGCGTGAAGCTCAGGAACAGGATCAACAAGGAAATTGCGCCGCCGGTCCAGTGACGCCAATCCACGGTCAAGCTGCGGGCGCGCGCAGTGGCGCCGGAAACGAAGATTATGTTCAAATGGCCTCTCCCTTCGGTTGCCGGACCGCAGCTCCGCGCGCTGGCAAATACGGACCTTCGATGACCATGCGCCGCCTCCAGCAAATCATGACCGGTGAGTCGGTTATGGCTGAACTGCTAAAACGCAGGCAGCACGAACATGCACTCGAGGCGCGCGTCAAACGGGCGCTGCCTCCTTCATTAGCGGCTTGCGTTGCTGTTGCTGACGGCCGCTCGACTGAACTCTTGCTGGCGGCGGTCAGTGGCGCTGCCGCCGCCCTTTTGCGTCAGCGTGCCCCGGACCTGCTTCGCACACTCGTTGCTGAAGGCTGGGAATTTACTGGAATACGGGTGCGCGTGCAAGCCCGCTCGAAGCCACCATCGAGCGCCTTTTCATCAAGAAAACAAATAGATGCGCTTGTCGTCACACAACTCAAGGCCACCGCCGAGGCCTTGGGCGATTCGCCGCTGGCCGATGCGCTGAACCGGCTTGCCCGGCGCGCCGCCATGCCGGACTCAGAGCAGCAGGAACGCCCGCCGAAGCGCAAGAAACATGAAGACGAGGAGCAGTAGCACGATCGAGTACTTGGCGACTTGCCCGATGAAGCGCAGATAGCGCCGGTCGCGCTTGACGATGTACATGGCGAGCGCGCCGGCGATCGTGGCCAGCGCGGCGAACAGCAATACGCGAACAATGATCACTGAGGAACCGGGGAAACGGTGCTAAGTTGAAGCGTTCGACGCGGCGACGGTGGCCGGGCAAATAAATGCGCGGGTGCCGACGCCCCCGTCGTCAGGCCGGCTGCAGTTGCCAGTCCTGAAACGCGCTCGGCACGTCGGCCGTGGCAGCAAAAGTGACCAGTTCCCAGGCATCGGTGCGTTCGAGAAGAGCTCGCGACACCGCGTTGTTGAGCGCGTGGCCCGACTTGAATGCGGTGTACTTGCCGATCAGCGGATGACCGAGCAGGTAAAGATCGCCGATCGCGTCGAGCACCTTGTGCTTGGCGAATTCATTGTCGTAGCGCAGACCTTCGCTGTTGAGCACCCGTGTTTCGTCGAGAACGATCGCATTCTGCAAACTGCCGCCCAACGCGAGCCCGGCGGAGCGCATCGCCTCGACGTCCTGCATGAAGCCGAAGGTGCGCGCGCGGCTGACTTCCTTGGTATAGGAATGCAGCGCGAAGTCGATCACAACGTGGCGGTTTTCCGAGCCGAACACCGGATGCGGGAAATCGATGGTGAAATCGAGCACGAAGCCGTCATGCGGATCGAAGCGTGCCACCTTGTCACCCTGGACGACCTCGACCGGCGACTTGATGCGCAGGTAGCGCTTCGGTGCGTTTTGTTCCTCGATGCCGGCCGACTGCAGCAGGAATACGAACGGGCCCGCGCTGCCATCCAGAATAGGAAGCTCCGGACCAGCAACGTCGACGTTTAAGTTGTCGATGCCCAAACCAGCAAGCGCGGACATCAGGTGCTCGACCGTCGAGACCTTGGCACCATCCTTTTCAAGCGAAGACGACAGGCGTGTGTCGCCGACGTTGCGCGCATCGGCCGGGATGGCCACCGAATGCGGCAGATCGACGCGATGAAACACGATGCCTGTATCGGGCTGACCCGGGCGCAGCGTCAAGTCGACGCGCGCGCCGGTGTGCAGGCCGACGCCGGTCGTCTTGATCTGGGATTTCAGTGTGCGCTGTTTCAGCATGGTCGCTTCAGATCCCCTCGTCGCGCCCTCGGCATGGGAGGCTCATTCACTTGTCGGTTCAAGGAGTTAACGGCTAAGCATACCACAATTGTGGCAGCCTTGCCGAGACCCCGCCGTCGTATCTGCTGCACCGCACCCATCGACGTCAATCCGCCTGCTTGCGCAGGAAAGCCGGAATATCGGAAGGATCGAATCCGGACGCTCCCGCGCTCGAGGGTGGCGGTGCGCGCCCGCGACGAACCACCGCTGGAGTCTTGTCGAGTGAATCGTAATCGATGTGCTCGACGTTGAGCCCGATGCCGTCGGTGCCGGTGCGCTCGAGCACATGCTCGACGACTTCCAGGCGCGGCTGACGCTGCTTCGCGACCACTCCGCCCAGCCCGGTGGCAATCATGGTGACGCGCAAATCGTCGCCGATCTCGTCGTCGATCACGGTACCGACAATCACCATCGCATCGTCGGCCGTAAAAGCCTTGATGGTGTTCATGACGTCGTGATACTCCTTCATCTTCAGGCCCGATGACGCGGTGATGTTGACCAGCACGCCGCGCGCGCCCGACAGATTCACTTCTTCGAGCAGCGGGCTCGCCACTGCGCGTTCGGCCGCGATCTTCGCCCTGTCCGCGCCGCTGACGGTGGCCGACCCCATCATCGCCATACCAACCTCCGACATCACGGTGCGCACGTCGGCGAAGTCGACGTTGACCAGCCCCGGGTTGTTGATGACTTCGGCGATTCCGGACACTGCGCTGTGCAGCACTTCGTTAGCGCTGGCGTAGGCGTCCAGCACCGACACGTCTTCACCGAGCACCTGCATCAACTTTTCGTTGGGAATGATGATCAACGAATCGACGATCTTCTTGAGTTCCTCGATACCGGCGTCAGCGACTTTCTGCCGCTTGCCCTCGAAGCTGAAGGGTCGCGTCACGACGGCGACGGTGAGGATCCCCTTGTCCTTGGCCACCTGCGCCACGACCGGCGCGGCGCCGGTTCCGGTGCCGCCACCCATGCCGGCGGCAATGAACACCATGTCACAACCGTCGATCATCTCGGCGATGCGATCGCGGTCTTCCATCGCCGCATCGCGGCCGATTTCCGGTCGCGCCCCCGCACCGAGGCCGCGCGTCAGGCTGCTGCCCAGTTGCAGTTGCATGCGCGCGGTCGAACGCTTGAGCGCCTGCGCATCCGTATTGGCGGTGATGAAATCCACGCCGACAACGCCCCTGCTAATCATGTGCTCGACGGCGTTGCCGCCGCAGCCGCCGACGCCGATGACTTTGATGACTGCTTCCTGTGGGTCTTGATCGATGATTTCGAACATTTTGCTTCTCCTGTCTTAGGTGTCGATGCCCTGATCTGTTGGTGTATAGCGCTGATTGCTTTTGTTGCAGCCCCGATTCGTCGCGTCCTAGAAATTTGCCTTGAACCATTGCTTCATTTTTTCTCCGACATTGCCCAAACCCTTGCCTTGTTCGCGCGCCAGTTCGGCGCGCAGATATTGTTCGCGTCCATCGAGCAGCAGGCCCACCGCCGTCGCGTAGCGCGGGCTGCGGACGACGTCGGCAAGCCCGCCGACGTACGCCGGCACGCCGATGCGCACCGGCAGGTGAAAGACCTCCTCACCCAGCTCGACCATCCCGGCGAGCATCGCCGAGCCGCCGGTCAGGACGATTCCCGAGGAAAGCATTTCCTCGAGTCCGCTGCGGCGCAGTTCTGCTTGCGCCAACGTGTAGAGCTCCTCGATTCGTGGCTCGATCACCTCCGCGAGCATTTGCCGCGACAACTTGCGCGGGCCGCGCTCGCCGACGCCCGGGACCTCGATGATGTCGTTCGGATCGGCTAGCTGGCGCAACGCGCAACCGTGGCGAATCTTCAGCTCCTCGGCTTCCTTGGTGGGCGTGCGCAACGTCATCGCAATGTCGTTGGTCACCTGATCGCCGGCGATCGGAATGACCGCCGTATGTCGTATCGCGCCGCCGGTGAAAACCGCGAGGTCGGTCGTCCCGCCGCCGATGTCCATCAGGCAGACGCCGAGGTCCTTCTCGTCGTCGTTCAGCACCGCCAGCGCGGACGCGAGCGGCTGCAGCATCACGTCGCTGACCTCGAGCCCGCAGCGCCGCACGCACTTGGTGATGTTCTCGACCGCCGACACGGCGCCGGTCACGATGTGCACCTTGACCTCGAGCCGCACCCCGCTCATGCCCAGCGGCTCGCGCACGTCTTCCTGGCCGTCGACGATGAATTCCTGCGGCAGGATATGCAGCACCTGCTGGTCGTTCGGAATCGCGATGGCCTTCGCGGTCTCGATCACCCGGTCGATGTCGGCTTGCGTGACTTCCTTTTCCTTGATGGCGACCATGCCGCTCGAATTCAGGCTGCGGATGTGACTGCCGGCAATGCCCACGTACACCGCGGCGATCGTGCAATCGGCCATCAGTTCAGCTTCCTCGAGGACACGCTGGATCGAGCCCATGGTCGCTTCGATATTGACGACGACACCTTTCTTGAGCCCGCGCGAAGGCTGTGTCCCCAGGCCGATGATGTTGAGCCGCTTTTCCGGCGTGATCTCGGCGACGATCGCGACGATCTTTGAAGTACCGACGTCGAGACCGACGATGAGATTTTTGGCATCCTTGACCATGCGTGCTTTCCCCTAGACCTTGCCTCGGACTTGATCCGGTGCCGGCTTTTTCGCCGGCGTTTCCCTGAATCCTGGTACGCGCGCCGCAAAGCCATTGCGGTAGCGCAAATCTATCCGTTCGACACGCGTGCCGGCGCGCTGCAATTTCGCCACCGTCCCCGGGTAGTACTCGACGAAGCGTGCTAGCCGGGCACCGGGGTCAACGCGGCCGAGCTCGAGCATCAGCGGGTTGGGGCCATCGGTCTTGATTTCCCAGGCGGCGCGCTCCGACAGGCGGATTTCGGCGAGCGACAGCCCAATGGGCTTTAGCGTCTGCCCGAAATCGCGGAAATGTGCGGTGACGTCGAAGGCGCTGCCTTCGGGACCGGAAAACTGCGGCAGTTCGCCGTTGTAATCTGCGGTGAAGGTCTCGCCCTGCACATTGACGAGCGAGCCTTCGTTCCAGCGCGCCAGGGGCTCGTGCTCGGTCACGATGATTTCGAGGGTTTTCGGCCACGCGCGCCGCAGCCCGACCGCGCGCACCCAGGGCACCCTGACCAGCGATTCGCGCGCTTCGGCCAGACGCAAGGTGAAGAACGTCCCCTTCAGTTCTTCGCGCACGACCGCCTCGAGATGCGCCGGATTCGCACGCGTCAACGGTCCCCGGATCACGACCTCCTGCAATGCGAACACCGGCTGGCGAACGGCCCACAGCGTTGCCGCGTAGCCGAGCATCGCCACGGCCGCGACCGCAATCACGAGCGCGACCTGGTTCAGCTGGCGCGTGTTATCCCACATGCGCGCCTCGCAGAATGTCCACGCAAAGATCGGCGAACGTGAGACCGGCTTGCTTGGCCGCCATCGGCACCAGGCTGTGCGCGGTCATCCCTGGCGATGTGTTGACTTCGAGAAACGTCCATCGCCCATCGGGCTTGAGGATCAGGTCGAGTCGTCCCCACCCGGCACAGCCGACGATGTGAAACGCTGCCAGCGACTGCGATTGGATCGCCTGCTCGATCGAGGCGTCGATTCCGGACGGGCAGAAATACTTGGTGTCGTACGAAAAATACTTGTTGTGATAATCGTAGTTCCCTTCCGGTGCTTCGATGCGGATGAGCGGCAGCGCGCTCTCGCCAAGGATCGAGGCCGTGAGCTCGATGCCGGTGACGAACTCCTCGACGATGACCAGCTCGTCGTGCTTTGCGGCTTCGGCATAGGCTGTCGCCAGTTCCTGATGATCGACCCGGGTGACGCGCGTGATGCCGATCGTGGAGCCTTCGCGGGCGGGTTTGACGATGAGCGGCAGACCTAGTTCGGCAACGACCGACCACCAGTCGGTCTGCGCGTCGACCACACAGTAACGAGGTGTCGGAATGCTGCTGGCGAGCCAGACAAGCTTGGTCCGCCACTTGTCCATGGCCAGCGCCGACGCCATGACGCCGCTGCCGGTATAGGGAATGCCCAGCACCTCGAGCGCACCCTGCACCGTACCGTCTTCGCCGAAGCGGCCATGCAGCGCGATGAACACGCGATCGAAGCCGTCGCGTTTGAGCTCGTACACTGACCGTTGCGCCGGGTCGAACGCGTGCGCGTCGATGCCTTTGCCGCTCAGCGCTGCGAGCACCGCGTTGCCCGACAGGAACGAGATCTCGCGCTCCGCGCTGGGTCCGCCGAGCAACACCGCAACTTTGCCGAATTCGCTCACGGCGCGGGCACTCCGACGATGCGCACTTCCGGCTCCAGCCGCACTCCGGTATGATCGGCCACCACCTTGCGCACGTTTTCGATCAGCGCCTCGATGTCCGCCGCCTTTGCCTTTCCTTCCGCGTTAACGATGAAATTCGCGTGCTTTTCGGACACCCGGGCACCACCGATGGCGTAGCCTTTGAGCCCGCATTGCTCGATCAGGCGCGCGGCGTGGTCACCTTCGGGATTGCGAAACACGCTGCCGGCATTCGGCAGGTTGAGCGGTTGTGTCGCGACGCGCTTGGCCAGCAATTCCTTGATGCGTGCACGTGCTTGTGTCGCGTCGCCCTGCGGGAAGCGGAACCACGCGGCAGTAAAAATGCCGTCGAGCGCGTCGTCGTTCGCAAGGCGCACGCTGCGATAGCCGATCGCGTAGTCGGCGGGGGTGCGCACCACGAAGCCGCCATCGCGCAACAACACTTCGACCCGAGCGACATAGCGCCACGTTTCGCCGCCGTAGCAGCCGGCATTCATCGCCAGCGCGCCGCCGACTGTTCCGGGAACACCGGCCAGGAACTCGGCGTCGGCGCAGCCGTGCGTCGCGGCAAAGCGGGCGAGCTTCGGGCTCGCCACGCCGGCTTCGGCGTAGACCAGTCCGTCGGATACCGCGAGCACACCGCCGGGGTTGTGGAGCAACACGACGGCGCCGCGCACACCGCCATCGCGCACCAGCACGTTGCTGCCCAGCCCGATGGCCATGAGGGGCTCGCCCGGCGCCAGCTGCCGCACGAACGCCGCGAGATCGTCGCGGTCCGCGGGAACATACGCAACGTCCGCCTTGCCGCCGCAGCGCCAGCTGGTATGTTTCGCGAGCGACTCGTCGCGGCTGAGCGTGCCGCGCAGGCCCGTGAATCGGAGCGGTTCGGTCATCATCATGTCGTCGCCGCGAGCAATGGAGCGACCTGACCGATCGATCCGGCACCCATCGTGAGCACGACGTCGCCGTCCCTGGCGATGGCGTGAAGCTTTGCCGGAATGTCGGCAATGTCTTCGACGAACACGGGCTCGACCTTGCCGGCGACGCGCACTGCGCGCGCCAGCGCACGGCCGTCCGCGGCGACGATCGGCGCTTCTCCCGCGGGATAGACTTCGGTGAGGAGGACCACATCGACGGTGGAGAGCACGGCGACAAAATCTTCGAACAGATCACGGGTGCGCGTATAGCGATGCGGCTGGAAGACGAGCACCAGCCGCCGCCCGGGAAAGCTGCCGCGAGCAGCGGCGAGCGTCGCCGCCATCTCGGCCGGATGGTGACCGTAGTCATCGACCAGCGTGAACCGGCCACCGTCATCGAGGCCGATTTCACCGAAGCGCTGGAACCGGCGTCCGACACCTTTAAACTCTGCCAGCGCTCGCGCGATTGCGGCGTCGCCGACACCTATCTGACGGCCCACGGCGATGGCCGCGAGGGCGTTGCGCACGTTGTGCTCGCCGGCAAGGTTGAGGTCTACCGCCAACGGCGGCGAATTCGCGCTGGTCGCCACGAAACGCATGCGGCCCCCCGCGTGCGTAACGTCGGTCGCGCGCAGTTGCGCGTCGTCCGAAAATCCGTAGCTGGCAATCGACTTCGTGATCGAAGGCATGATGTCGCGAACGTTGTCGTCGTCGACACACAGCACGACGACGCCATAGAACGGCAGACGCTGCGCGAAATTGACGAACGCAGCTTTCAGCCGCGCGAAATCGTGGCCGTAGGTCTC
>Ga0209890_10001521_pt1 | contig 10502 bp, 8 predicted proteins | sample OrgsoiDNA2013049_FD_185799 | JGI IMG/M metagenome (GOLD analysis project Ga0209890, IMG submission 185799) | Permafrost soil microbial communities from the Arctic, to analyse light accelerated degradation of dissolved organic matter (DOM) -... | ecosystem: Environmental > Terrestrial > Soil >... | reverse complement strand
GGCTCCGGCGTCGGTGCCGGCTCGGGCTCCGGCGGCACGGGGACCGGTTCAGGCTCCGGCGGCACGGGGACCGGCTCGGGGATGGCCGGCCAAGGGGGAGATCCCTACGCGATCCCGACCTCGCCACCGGCATCGGTGCTGGTGCCGACGTCCCGTCTGGCGCGGCTGAGCCGCCAGCAGTGGTCGAACGCGGTGCGCGACCTCCTGAAGCTGACGGACATTTCGGATGTCGACAGCAACGTATCGGGTGATGCGTTGAGCGGCTTCGACGACGAGGGGGACGCGCTGTACGTGACGGAGCAGCTGCGCGCGCAGCTGTTCGATGCGTCGGAGCAGTTGGCGAACAAGGTGACCGGCGACGCGACGGCGCTGGCGCGCCTCATCCCAGCCAATGCGCCCACCGACACCGCCGGGCGGGGCAAGGCCTTCATTACCGCGTTCGGGCAGCGCGCGTTCCGGCGGCCGCTGACGACCGCCGAGGTGACCACCCACGTTGGGCTGTTCAATCAGGGGCCGACGCTCTATCCCGGGGTTGACGCTTTCAAGGCGGGCGTCAGCCTGGTGATCCAGGCGATGCTGCAATCGCCTTACTTCCTCTACCGGACCGAGCTTGGGACGCCCGCGACGGGTGCCAGCCAGGTGGCGCTCAACGACTGGGAGGTGGGTGCCAAGCTGGCGCTCTCGGTCACCAACACGATCCCCGACGACACGCTGCTGGCGGCGGCGGCGGCGGGGCAGCTGCACGACAAGACCGCCGTGGCGACCCAGGCCAAGCGACTGCTGGACGGAACGACGGGCACGGCGGGCGTCAGCAACTTCAACCTCCAGGTGTACCGGCTCGGCGTGTACGACGGGATCATCCGCGACCCGACGGTGTTCCCGGACTTCACGACGAACACCCCTGCGGCGATGAAGCAGGAGGTGCTGCAGTTCCTGAGCTGGATCTTCACCCAAAACCGAGGGATCAAGGATTTTTATACGACGCCTGTCGGTTTTGTGGACTCGCTGTTGGCGCCGATCTACGGCGTGACGGGCAGCTACTCGAGTGACCCGGTGATGCTGACGAAGGTCGACCTCGATTCGAGCCGGCGGTCCGGTCTGTTGACGCAGGCGGGGTTCCTGTCGTCGTACATCTCGGTGGGCAACGAGCCAGACATCATCCACCGCGGTGTGTTCATCGCGGAACGATTGTTGTGCAAGACGCTGCCGCCGCCGTCCCCCGCGGCGGCCGGGGTGATGATCCCCGTTACCCCGGGCCTCACCAACCGACAACGTGTGGAGATGACGACGGGGAAAGGGACGTGCGGTGAGGCATGCCACTCGGTGTTGTTCAACCCGCTCGGCTACGCCTTCGAAAACTACGATGCGATCGGCGAGTACCGAACGACGGACGTCGGACAGCCGGTCACCGCGGCGGACAGCTACACGCTCGACGGACAGCTCAAGAGCTTCAACAACGGCGTCGAGCTGTCGCACCTGCTCGCCGACGCCAAGGAGACACATGCCTGCTACGTGCAGAACATGATGACCTACCTGCACGGGCGGGCGCTCACGGCCGACGAGCAGACGACGGTGGACTACTACGCTCGGCTGTCTCGTGCCGGAATGGTCTCACTCCACGACCTCGAGCTCGCCGTCGTGACGAGCGACGCGTTCCTCAACCGCCTCCCCTGACCGAGAGAGACGCCATGAAAAAACCGGGATCACTCGAAATGAATCGAAGGATGGTGCTTCGCGGGGCCGGCGGATTGATGCTGGGGCTGCCGCTGCTCGAGACGTTCATGCCCCGCAAGGCCGCGGGCCAGACGGCGACGCGCTCGCCGTTCGTGCTCATCGTGGTGGGGGACAACGGCGTGGTTCAGGCCGGCGTCAGCTTGAGCGTGAGCTCCGAGCCCGAGATGTTTTGGCCAACGGCGACGGGGACGTTGACCCAGGCCGGCATGACCACCGACAAGGCGACCCGGTCGACCGGCGAGCTCGCCTCCTACGCCGACAAGCTCCTCATCGTCCGCGGGATCAATCTGCCGTACAGCTCGAACGGCTGCTCGCACTCGGCGGCCGACGCCCAGATCCTCACCGCCTCCAAGATCACGGCGGGCAGCACCAACTGCAAGGCCATGGGAATCTCGGTCGACACGGCCATCGCGAAGGCGAAGAATCCAGCCGGGCGAGACCCGCTGGTGATGCACGCCGGGATGTTCTCTCCCGGCGGGACCGGCTTCGACATCCCCGGCTACGTCTCCTACGTGACGCCGCAACAGCCGCGCGTCTACATCGACTCGCCGTACAAGGCGTACCAGGCCATCATCGGCGCAATCGGGACCGGCACGACGGCGACCTCCGCGGAGGCCCAGGCCCAGATGCAGAGGGCGTCGCGCAGCAAGAGCATCAACGACATTCTGCGTCCGCAGATTCAGGCTCTGCTCAACCGCTCGGACCTCAGCCAGAGCGACCGCGATCGACTCGACCAGCACCTGACGGCGATCCGTGACATCGAGGTCCAGATCTCGACCACGACCATCACCATCCCTGACGCCGACGTGGCGTCGATGAAGACGATCGACCCGAAGCCCTACGACCAGTCGACGCGCGACAACTCGGTCAAGCTGTTCATGGAGCTGATGGCATTCTCAGCCGCCGCGGACTACAGCCGCGTCGCCGTTCTGAAGATCGGCGACCGGATCGACGATCACGTCTACACGTACAACGGCCAGTCCGCCAAGTTCCACGACGTGTCGCACCGGCAGGTCTCCAATGCGATCAATTTCCACAATTACATCGATCGCATGATGCTCAACTACTACAAGTACCTATTGGATACGCTGTCCGCGTACAACACGCCGACCGGGCCGCTGCTCGACCAGGGCGTCGCGATCTACTGCAATCAGTGCGCGACCGGGGCTCACTCGTTCAGCAACATCCCGTGGATCCAGGCGGGAACGGCCAACGGTTACTTCAAGAAAGGACAATACGTCGTCGTCGGCAACGGCCAACAGCCGACTGGCAGCCAGGACGGCAAGGGGGGGGATGGCTCGGTCTCGGGGGTGAACAAGGTGCTGAACACCGTGCTGACCGCGGCAGGCGTCACGGGCACCGGGGGTGCACCCACCGACAATTTCGGAGACTCATCGCTCCCCAAGGGAATCTTCACCGAGATGGTGGCCTGAACGGGCCGCTGATGCCGGACAGTGGATCCGGCCGGCAATGGCCTCGCGGCGCGGCCCGAATCGTCGGCCTGCTCGGCGTCGCGGTGAGCGTGGCGGCGTGCGGTGCACCCGCGGCGCAGCCATCGACCAGGGCCGGGGGCGGGGGTGCGCAACGTAATGCTTGACCCACGAGCCATCATGACCCCGGAGCGACCAGTCCAACTAACGTCGTGGACTTGGCCCCGACCGCTATGGCTCTTGGCCCTCAGGGCAAGCTTGCCATCGTGGGCAGTAGCGCGCCCTTTTCTTTTTGAACGGGAGCGACGGAACGGGGCCATGACGGCGCTGTCGGACTGCAGTTAGCGCCTTGCTTTACATCAATCCGGAGGACCGTTTCATGCGTATGGCCAAGTTGCCGAAAACGAATTGGGTGAGCGTCGGCCGATGCTTCGTGGTCATCGCCCTCAGTGGCCTTGCGTTGCTTCCGATTGTCGGTTGCGCCGGCGGAAGTGGTGCTGGAGCGGGCACAGGCGGAAGTCAGGCCGGATCCGGCGGACGTGCTGGTGGACAGTCCGGCTCGGGTGGGTCAGCGAACACGGCCGGTGCCAACGGCGGCGGCGGAGCCTTCGGCGGCAACGGATCGACAGGGGCCGGCGGCGTAACGGGGCAGGGAGGTACGTCGGGCGCTGGCGGAACGTCGGCGAGCGGTGGCGCGGGCTCTGGCGGCGCGGCGGCCTCGGGTGGTCGCGCTGGTAGTGGGGGGGGCGCTGGCGGAGGCTCGGGTGGAGCTTCAGCGAGCGGCGGACAGTCGGGTTCTGGTGGATCCTCCGGCATCGGTGGTGTTCGCCTGATCCAAAACTTCAACCAGTCCTGGAAGTTCAAACGAGCCGATGTCTCGGGCGCGGAGGCGACCGCCTTCGACGATTCCTCGTGGGGCAACGTGGGCCTGCCGCATTCGTTCAGTCTGCCCTACTTCATGGCGCAGACGTTCTACGCCGGCTACGGCTGGTACAGGAAACACTTCGCCGTTCCGGCGTCCTGGTCGGGCAAGAGCGTGTTTCTTGAGTTCCAGGCAGCGTTCCAGCAGGCGCAGATCTACGTCAACGGCAAGCAGGTCGGCCAACACATCGGCGGCTACAACGGATTCTCGATCGACATCACGTCCGCCATCAGTGTCGGCGACAACGTCGTGGCCGTTCGATTGAACAACAACTGGAATGCGCAGATCCCGCCCATCTCGGGCGATCATACCTTCCAGGGCGGCCTCTATCGCGACGTGTTTGCTGTCATTACCGATCCGCTGCACATCGCCTGGTATGGCACCTGGGTCACGACGCCCACTCTGGCGACGAATTCGGGCTCGTCCAGCACCGTGGAAATCAAGACAGAGGTGCAGAACAGTCGCTCGGCTGCCGTCAACGCCACGCTGAAAACCGACATCGTGGACAATACCGGTAAGGTGGTCACCACCATTTCGTCCCAGCAGCAGATCGCCGCGGGTGCGACGGTGACGTTTGACCAGACGACGCCCGCGGTCACCAGCCCATCGCTGTGGCACCCCGACCATCCCACGATGTACCAGGCGCTTTCCTACCTTTCCGACGGCAAGGGGAACGTGGACACCTTCACAACGCCGTTCGGGTTCCGCTGGTTCAGTTGGTCGGCGTCGCAAGGCTTCTCGCTGAACGGCTCGCACTATTGGATCCAAGGCGCGAACGTCCATCAGGACCACGCAGGCTGGGGTGCCGGCGTGACGGACTCAGCTCACTACCGCGACGTCAAGATGGTCAAGGACGCGGGAATGAACTTCATTCGCGGTTCGCACTATCCCAAGGCTCCAGCTTTTGCGGACGCCTGCGACCAGCTCGGGGTCTTGCTTTGGTCAGAGAACTGCTTTTGGGGCGGCCTCGGCGGTACGTGGGGCTCCTCGGGCGGGTACCCGAGCAACTCCGCCGACCAGGCCGCGTTCGACACCAACATCCTCGCGAGCCTCACGGACATGATTCGCATCCATCGCAATCACCCGAGCATCATCGCGTGGAGCATGGGCAACGAGGACTTCTTTGCCGGCCCTGCGGCCAACGTCATCGCCTTGCTCAAAAAGGAAGTCGCCTTGACCCACCAGCTCGATCCGGCGCCGACGGGCCGGCCCGCGGCCATCGGTGGCGCGCAGTCGGCCATCGGCGGCACGCAGCCTGGCCCGCTCGGCGACTTGGCCGGCTACAACGGCGACGGCACGGGCTACGACAACCCTGGCATTCCCAACATGGTGTCGGAATACGGCTCCAACACGAACGTCATTCGTCCGGGCAGCTACGATCCCGGCTGGGGGAACTTGACGGTAACGAACAATATGCCCGCCCAACCGGCGTGGCGCAGTGGAGCGTCCAAATGGTGCATGTTCGATTACGGCAGCCAAATGGGCACCACATACATACACACGGGTATCGTCGACTACTTCCGTATTCCGAAGCGGTCGTACTACTGGTATCGAAATACCTACGCGAAGATTGCGCCGCCAACCTGGCCAACCTCGGGCACGCCAGCGGGGCTCAAGCTCACGTCGAGCACGACGACGCTCTCGGCGGTAGACGGCACGCAGGACGCGTGGCTGCTGGTCACCGTCGTGGACTCGGCCGGCAACCCGGTCAGTAACAACGTGAAGGTGACGCTCACGGTTACCTCCGGGCCGGGCGAGTTCCCGACCGGGCCGAGCATCACGTTCACCCCGTCGGGCGGCGGTCTGGCGTCCGACATCGCGATCCTCGACGGCCAGGCCGCGATCGAGTTCCGCACCTACTACTCGGGCACCAGTGTCATCACCGCGAGCGCGTCCGGCTTGACCTCCAGCAGTGTCACCATCACATCGCAGGGCAGCCCGGCCTTTGTGCAGGGACAGACCCCGCCCGCTGACTCGCGACCATATTCGGGTCCGTAGTCACGCGAAGGGATGGTGCACGACACCCTCGCCTGTCTCGGCCACAACCTCATGAAATGGCAGGCAAGGAACGTCGCCGCGCAAGCCAGCGCCAAGGAGAACCTCGAAGAGCTTCTGCCTAGCTCGGAAGATGCTATCGACTGTGAATTCGCGATTGGCGCCGAGATCGTACTGAGTGAGATCGAAGTCCTCTGGCAGCAGCGACAGCACGCTAGGATCGCCTCTCGGGTGCCGCGACGGCCCGGTCACCGTCGGGGACCGGATCAGATCCAGCTCGCTACGGAGTATTTGCGCCCCACAGGGCCCTTTTTCCGTTTGAACCGATATTGAGAGCGAGTCCACCTCGGGCACCGGTCAGGCGATATTCTTCGATCATTTCGTATTTCATGATCGGCGTCGAAGGGGAGGCCTATGCCCGGCCGTTACTCGATGGTCTCGTTCGGACCGATCTTATTTCCGGCATCGGCGGATCCGGAACGTCCGGGAGCACCGGCGGCAGCGCGGCAAGCGGGTGCAGTTGCGAGAGCAGCCCCGGTCGCGGCCACGGCGCCTTCGGAATCTTGGCGCTGCTCTCGGCGGCGATTTGCCTGCCGCGACGAGAAAATCGTTCTTCGGCGCGCCCGCCACGCAGCCGGGCGGCGCGCCGATCTCCGTCAAGGTCCGAACGTATGCGGATCAAGGAGCATCTGCCAGAGACTTGACTGAGCCAGCGGTGCCGCGATTTGCGTAACGACCCAGTCATTGCCGTTTGGATCGGGCGCCAGGGGCGGTCCTGCGGTCGAATCGAATCCGCCTGACGTATCGGGCGACACTCGCTGGGCTGAAACCGTGAAGCCTGGCAGCCCCATCGCGAGAAGCGCGACCTGATCTGCAGCTTGCGGTACCCCGATGATGTTGGGCTGCTTGGTCGCAATCCGTTTGCCGAGCGCGTTTTGAGGCAGGCTCGGGAGATCCGTCGTCTTGACGTCTGTGGTCTGGTCGTAATAGGCGCTGACCTGGATGTAACGAAACCGCTGCGAGACAATCCAGTCGGCCCACGGATCCATGTCGCCGTTGGGTGCGTCCATCGACGCGTTCGGCGCGCTGTAGCCGCCAAGCGCCGCGATGACGATCACGCGGTCGACGACTGTGTGATCGATGAGGTAGGCGTCCGCCAGATCTGTCAGCGAGGTGCCCGATACGATGACAACCGGGAGGTCGGGCTTGCTTAACTGGCTCGACCGATCGCGGATGAACTGAGCGCCCCGGGAGCTGTTCGGGGTGGTCGAATCGATCTGACCGTTGGCCGGCATCGTCAACGGGGGGCCCTCGCTCGACGTGACGTCCGGAATGTTCTTGAGCCCGCTCGATCCCGCCGCGCTAACCAGATCGTTCCATCCGGACGTGTTGATGCTCAGATCGCCCCAGATCTTGCTGGCGTTGACGATGATGCCGGCCAGGGGAGGGCCGCCATTGCTGGCGAGCAAGACGGCGTACTCGCCCAGCCAGTCTCCCGACCAGTCATCCTGGTAGAGAATGACGGGGTTCGTCTGGTCGATGGGCAGTGGACCGTGCGGGCGGTTGTATCCTGCATCGAGCGTCTCGGTGCAAGCAGCGAACAACAACACTCCGATTGCAGCCACGGCGAGTCCCTCAGGGCCGAGGTAGCGACTGCGGCGCGGACCTTCTCCCGCAACCGAGCAAGAGCACGCTCCCAGGGCATCGCCTGGCGAAGGCCGCCGCCAGGCAGCTCGTTCGAGCTCACCCTTGGGAGTCGGAGGGGCGGAATGGATCTGCCGAAGATAGCGCACGACTCACTCGAACTGTCGGAACGGGCCCCGTTGTTCACCTCAATCGAAAGGCAAATCCATTCCGCGCAGCGATTCCAAGCTGGCCTGGGTTGGACGCCTCCGCGCTTCGCCGCGGTGTTCCGGATAGATCGTGGCCGCACGATTGCGGTGAACAAACGAATCCGCCCCAGGCAGTGTGATACATGGGACATCTTCGGCAGGCCCGTTCAGTCCCTCCTAGCTATGAGACCGAGCCGACCTGCCTGGGAGCCTACGAGAGAGAGCTCGACTATCTCCACCAGTCGCTGAGTCGGCTCGGCGCGAACCCACGCGAGATCGAAGATCTCGCGCAAGAAGTCTTCCTGGTTTTGCACCGCAACTGGTCCAGCCTGGACCTCAGTCGACCGCTCCGACCGTACATCTTCGGTGTCGCGTTCCGGATGGTCTGCGCGCACCGACGGCGTCGGGGCCGCGAGGTTCCCTGCGCGTACTTGGAAGCTGAAGACCAGGCCATTGGCCCGGAAGGATCAGTTCAATCGAAGGAGTCGGTAGAGCTTCTCATGGCCGCGCTCGATACGGTTCCTCTTCAGCGTCGAGCAGTCGTCATCATGCATGATCTCGACGGCCTCCCGATCGTGGAGGTCGCGGCCAGGCTGGCGCTCAGTCGATTCGGCGCCTATTCGAGGCTGCGAAAGGGGCGAAAGGAACTAGCGTGGGCGTTTCGGCGATTGTTGCGGGCGGGACTCAGGTGACGAGGCTTCGTGATCGGGTATTGGAGTTGGAAGTGGTCACGGAACGCATGCGACAGGTGCCGCCCGCGCCCGACCTGGTCCGCGCCCGGCTGCTCGCTCGGGCGCGTGCCGTCGTCGCGGCAGCCGAGCCAAAGCAGCCGCCTGCGGCGATGGTGGTAGTCCGGCCCGCGCCGCAGCGACAGCGAATCGCCGTCGCCGCGGCTGTTATTCTGGCGCTCGGCATGGCGGGCGCCGCCGCCGCGCTACAAGCGCGCGTTCCGCGCTCATCCGTGGTCGATCCGACAGTACGCCGGAGTCCGGAAGCACCGCCCGTTCCCGCCTCCGCGCCCCGACCGCCGACGGAAGAGCCGGCGTCGGCATCCGTCCACAGCGCGAGACCCGCGCGTCTCCATCGATCGGTCCCGCAGGAGTCGTACGCGGCGGAGCTGCGACTTCTTGAGCGCGCGCAGTCCGAGTACACCAGCCAGGACTTCCCGGATGCCCTCATGCTCGTCGCGGAGCACGCTCGTCGGTTCCCGAACGGACGCATGGCCGAGGAGCGAGAGGCACTGCGGGTGCGGTCGCTCGCGGGTGCTGGCCGCAGCGGCGAAGCCCGCCGCGCTCTCTCCACTTTCGCGGAGCACTTTCCCCACAGCGCGCTCCTGCCTCGGCTGCGGCAAAGCGTTCAGACCTCGGAAGAGTAGCGGGTTGTGCCTCGCCAAGAGGTCATCCGCGCCGCCCATTTCTCGATGGTGTAGCCATGCTGGGGCCGCTATGGGTCCGCCATCGGGCATCATGACGCGATGGCTGAACTGATCCTGAGCATCCTTGGAGCGCTGCGATCTGGCCTCGGTACCCGCGCGGACTTGACCATCGAGAACCTTGCGCTTCGCCAACAGTTGATCAACCTGCGGCGCACCTCGAGCCGCGCCCATCTACGCAATTGCGACCGTGCGTTCTGGTTGGTCCTATCCCGCTTCTGGTCTCGCTGGGCGGACGTGCTGGTTGTCGTCAAGCCGGACACCGTGGTCCGCTGGCACCGCGCCGGCTTCCGCCTGTTCTGGCGATGGAAATCGCGCTCCGGCAGCCCGTCCGATGGCGGCATCTCCCAGGAGACCAAACGGCTCATCCGCCAGATGGCCGAGGCCAACGTGGGCTGGGGGGCGCCCAGAATTCACGGCGAATTGCTGAAGCTTGGTATCGACATCGGCGAGCGAAGCGTGTCCCGCTTCATGCCGCCCAAGCCACGGAAGCCGCCCTCGCAAACCTGGCGCACCTTCCTCGACAACCATGTCGGCTCGCTGGCATCGATCGATTTCTTCACGGTTACCGACGGTGACGTTTCGCGTTCTGTATGTCTTCTTCGTCTTGGCCCATGATCGCCGCCGCGTTCTTCACTTCAACGTCACCGAGCACCCCAGCGCGACCTGGACCGCCCAACAGATCGTCGAGGCTTTCCCCGACGACACGGCGCCGAGGTTCATGCTCCGCGACCGCGACTGCATTTTCGGCGACCAGTTCCGCCGTCGCGTCCAGGGCCTCGGCATCGAGGAGATCCTCACGGCACCGCGGTCGCCTTGGCAGAATCCATACGCTGAACGCCTCGTGGGATCCGTAAGGCGGGAGTGTCTCGACCACGTCATCGTGCTCGGTGAGCGTCATCTCCATCGAATCGTGAAATCCTATTTCGCGTACTATCACGAGGCACGGACGCATCTGTCTCTGAGCAAGGATGCGCCGGAGCCGAGGGAGGTGTGCCCGCCCGCCATGGGCGAGATCGTGGAGCGACCCGAGGTCGGCGGCCTGCACCACCGGTACGAGCGCATCGCCGCCTGACCGGAAGTCCCCCGCGGTCTCCTTGCGGATGACGATGGCAAACGGCTGCCCGGTCCACGACGGCACGCTCCGACGGCCGCGT
>Ga0209890_10001520_pt1 | contig 10503 bp, 11 predicted proteins | sample OrgsoiDNA2013049_FD_185799 | JGI IMG/M metagenome (GOLD analysis project Ga0209890, IMG submission 185799) | Permafrost soil microbial communities from the Arctic, to analyse light accelerated degradation of dissolved organic matter (DOM) -... | ecosystem: Environmental > Terrestrial > Soil >... | reverse complement strand
GCCTTCGCTCCTGCAATCCAGTTCGCGGCTTCTTCCCGCGAATCCTGAAAACTGATCTGGATATGATCGAGTCCAGCGTCCACCAGCGTTTGTAGACGCTGCTCGTTCAGGCCAAGACCTGATGTGATGAGATTGGTATAAAGTCCAGCGGCGCGCGCGGCAGCGATCAGTTCCGTCAGGTCGGTGCGGGCCAGGGGTTCGCCGCCGGTGAAGTGCGCGTGCAGCATGCCAAGCTTGCCCGATTGCTGGAAGACGCTCGTCCACTCCTCAGTCGAGAGTTCTTCTTTCGTCCCCGCCAGCTGCATCGGATTCGAGCAATAGACGCAGTGCAGCGGGCAGCGGTGCGTGACTTCGGCAATGAGGGCGAGAGGATTGGGAACCATGTTCAACCATTCGTAGAGACGTAGCTTGCTACGTCTCGGGTGGCGTCGGCAGAGACGTTGCAAGCAACGTCTCTACGATTAGACACGCCTAGTAGTCGACGATCCGCTTCTTCTGCAACTGCTCCAGAAACGCGCCGATATCCGCGCGAATCTTCGCTGGATCTGGCGCGCCGAACTGCTTCTGCAACTCTCCGATGATTTCCCCGAAAGTGCGCTGTCCGTCACAACGCTCCAGCACCTGTCGTCCAGTGCCCTGCAGCTTGATGGCGCCTTCGGGGAAGAGGATGACGCGGTCCTCTTCGGAACCGCCCCAGCGGCATCCGGCGGCAAGGCGCGGCTGGGTTGCGTCGGAAGGAAGAGCCATCGTCAGGCTCCTCCTTCCTTCATGAGAAATGCCCCAGGCGGCGGCCAACCCGGCTGCACGTAAGCGAAGTAGAGCGCGTCGAGCTGCGCCCAGAGAATGTCGCACTTGTCGCGCAAGGCTTGGATCGCTAGTTCCTGCTCGGCCCGTGTCTTCGCATTCTCGTAGACGTAGTGAATGGCAAACTTCGCGTCTTCGGGGGCTTGCGTCAGGCGCGCTTCGAAGTAATCCAAACCGCCGGAGAGCCACGGATAATGTTGGCGCAGTTTCTCCATGCGCAGCGAGATCAAGTCGCGCGAGAACAACTCGGTCAGCGACGATGCGACCGCTTCCAGCAGAGTGCGGCTGCGCACGATGTTCAGGTATTCATTCACGGCAAAGCGGGTCGCCGGAAGGATTCCGGTTCCGGCGCGCACTTGATCTGCGCTCAGTCCGGTCGCTTCGGCAAGCTTCAGCCAGCGCTTGATGCCGCCTTCGCTGGTCGCGTCTCCATCGTGATCGACCACGCGCTTGCGCCAGGCGCGGCGAAAGACGGGATCGGGGCCGCGCGAAAGGATAATCGAATCCTTGATCGGGATGATGCTCTGGTAGTAGTAGCGGTTCAACGCCCAGGCCTGTAGCTGTCCCCGGGTGAGGCGGCCTTCATGCATCATCAGGTGAAAAGGATGCTGGTGGTGATATCGCTCTTCTCCGACGGCTCGCATCTGGGCGCGCAGCCCGTCGAACGAGAGCAGATCCGCGCTGGCGTCTACAGGTCGAACTGACATCCGTCCTCCGCGATTTCCCATCCTGCCTCGCGCACCTGGCGGTATTCGGGACCCGATTCATTCAGCATGGGATTCGTGTTGTTGATGTGCAAATAGATTTTACGTGGACGGCGCAGTCCCGCCAACCTGCTGAGACTCCCTTCGCTAGACGAGACCGGGACATGTCCCATTTGTCTGGCAGTTTGCCCGCTGCCTTGAATGCGGATCAGTTCATCGTCGCTCCAGAATGTGCCGTCGAAGAGCAGAACGTCGGCGGAATCAAACTCCTTCAACAGGGGCTCGTCGATCTGCGGGACAGCGGGCAGATAGGCAAGACGCTTGCCTGACGGCGCTCCAATCATCAGACCCAACGATGCTTCTACCGATGAGAGCTGGGATTGGCGCTGTTGGGAAACGTAGGCGGGAAAGTGCGTGCCCAGTGAGAGCGCCCGGCAACGCAATCCAGAATCTTCGCCGGAGGGGTTTTGCAGGGGGAAAGTCGTTCCCGGCGAGAAGCTGGTCCAACTCATCTGATTGGGAATGCGCTGCAGCATGGCGAACATGGAATTGTCTTCCGTCAAAATGCGGCGGATGGAATCGGTCGCATGCACGCGCAGCGGCTGCAGCTCGCGCAGCAGGAGCAGGCCGAGCACGTGGTCGATGTCGGCGTTAGTGAGAACCGCTCCGGCGATGGGCGATTGACGAACGCCTTCCCGCGGATGCAGTGCGGGAGTGGCTTCGATTTGCGCCCGCAGATCAGGAGACGCTCCAAGCAGAAACCAGGCGCGATCGTCCGCGCTGATGGCGACCTGGGCTTGCGTGCGGGCTTTGCCGTGGAAGGTTCCAATGCGCAGCGCGCGGCAGTTCGGGCAGGCGCAATTCCACTGGGGGAATCCCCCGCCAGCGGCGGAGCCGAGGATCTTCACGCGCATAGTGAAGGAAGTGTAGCAGCCGCCGTGGGAGTTCCGGTTTTAGGAAATTTACTGGTTGATAACCTCACCCTCGGGAATCGCCTCCCTTTTTTTGTGGCGACGTCCTGCCAAGAACGGCGAGGAGGGGCACGGTTGAACCAGCATCGTTTCGCCGAGGGGTGACAGAATTTGCATGGTTTGTGCCGTGTGGGTGCAGCAAAAGTGAAAACGGGATGCTCACTAAGCGCATACGCACCGTTTCTTGTTGCGTTTGCGGTGCATTGGGGACATACTCGATATGCCCCTCTGATGCGGGCTTCAGCCTTCCCCCGCCCTCCCCGCTTCTCCATCCCTTCCAGTCTCATACCCATGAGTAGGACCTGAAGAGAATTACTGCGGTCGCGAGGAGTGTTTACTTCTGGTGGGCCCTCGGGTACTCAACTCTACCCTTGGCCTGCCGCAGTGGTGCAGCGGAGCGGATCGAAGTCCCAGAATTGGACGTCTTTGGTGAGGTTCTCGACGCCGACTTCTCCGTGCATGTCGGTGCCGGGCTTACCGAGCCAGACGATGCGGAACTGGGCCTGAGTTCCCTGATATTGGAGATCGACGACGTCACCCGGCTTGAGTTGCGCGTTGACGCCCTGCAACGTAGCGCCGTGGCCGCTGATGGTGCGCAGGCTGGCGGGCTGGGTGAAGGGGCGGGCATATGCGTCCACACCCCAGATTTTCACGGGAAGCTCGACAAAAACGCGCTGCTGGCGGCGCCGGTCCATAAGTGGCTACCTCGTCTGGCTTTGAGGATCGTAGAGTGCGAAGTTGGGGAAACACAGGTAACCGGGGTCACTGGGAAGAAGTTCCGAAAGTTTGGCGTAGACGGGTGGGCCGAGTGTGCTCGGCCGAAGCGTGCCGTCAACGAGTCGCTCGCTGTCATACTCCCGGAAAGTTCACGACCGTCAACTGCAGCGGTGGACTTGAGACTGGCATCGAACCGGCGGGCGCGAGGGCGCCGGTGATTGGATCGAGGGTGAAGATCAGAATGCTGCTCGCAGTGGTGTCGGCGACGTAGAGATACGGCGGAAAGGGCAGGATCCCGCCGGTCGCGGTGCCGGCAGCAACGGGCGAGCCGATGGCGGTCAGCACACTATTGCTTGCGATGCTGAACGCGGAGACTGTGTGGTTGGCCGTATTCAGCACGAAGAGGTGGTTGAGCGAGTCCACGGCTAGGGCCACCGGAGCGTTTCCCGCGGCAAATGGCGATCCGGGCACGGGTGTCAAGCCGCCGGAACTCTGGTCAATGGCCAGAACGGCAATACTCCCCATATCGGTGAGAGACGCCATACTGGTGAGCGACACGAACAGGTGCGGGCTCGCCACGAGAACTGAGTTCGGAGTTGCGTCCGCCCAGGCGGAGAACGGGGAACCAGCGACCGGGGTGAGGGATCCGGCGCTGTCGATGGTGTAGGCAAGAATGCTGCCGTTGGGGTCGCCTGCGTCGGACGCGTACAAGGCATTGGCGCCAGGACCGGAGGCAGAGAGCGTCGCCACCGCCATTTGCGAGGGCGCAGCCCCGGCTGCGAAGGGCGAATTGGGAACGGACCCCGTGAGTGTGCCATTGCCGGGAGCGGTGAATCCCACGATGGTGCCGTTGGGCTCGCTGGCGTAGAAGAATCCCAAGGGCGCGGCCAGGATGCTGGTGGGTCCGCCGCCAGCCGTTCCGAGAGGGAACGGCGATCCCGGAACCGTCATCAAAGTTCCGGGACCGTTGATTTGATCGCTGTCCACTTCGTTCGAGGACGGGTCGGCAAACATCAGAAACAATCCCACGCTGGCAATGCTGCCCGAGTTAGCGGGGCCGGCAATGGGCGTGAAGGCGGTCAGCGATCCCGTCGAACTGATGTTGAAGGGCAGGATCTGGTTTGAAGTCGTGGTGGCGTAGAGAAAAACGTTGGGGTTGGGGCAAAGGCCTGCGCCGGAAGAGGCCCCGCAAACGACGGGTTGCTTGTTGCTGCCGCATCCTGCAAGGAGGAGGCACAGGAGACCAACCCAAGCGAATTTTGCAGGGGACCCAAGGGCGCTCGTACGCACAGAATCCTCCAGGGTTGGGGCGCTATTTTGCGGCGATGCGCCAGGACAGGTCGCGTACTGTGAACCCCAGGCGGAAGGGGAAGTTGTCCGGGATCAAGAGAAAAAGGAAAGCTCAACGAATGGAGGCTCTACTCGATGAGCCCATCCCATTCGCAGCGCCCCGTACGACGAACAAACGGGGCGGAACAGGTTAGAACTTGTACGCATGGCGAGTAGCGCCACACCCAGCGAGAAATGCTAGGCGCTCACCCGAACGGATTCCAACTCGGGGACGCACCGGGAGTTTTGCAACGATTGAATGGCATCTTCGGCTGTGAATCGGCCCATCACGAGTGCCAGCTTACGGTTGGTGGTCATCTGCATGGGAGTTGAATCCATTCTCTGCACGTATTGCGGTGCACGTGTACCGCCGCGGTTGATCTTCACAACAAATTTGATGTTTTTCATGTTTGTCCTTTGTCGAACCCAGCAGCGATTGATTTCTACACCCTAACGATTACCGTTTTGAGATGTTGGCCACGCCACACTCCAGGCAACGAGGATTGAGTCGAGATGTGATCAATCCGCAAGACGGACACATCCTTTGCGATCGAAACCCGATGGCCTGTGGTTTCAGCTTGCGCATCCAGGTGAGCAGCAGAATCGTTAAGATCACGATCAGCAGACCGAAAGAGAGACTGGTTGCGGTCATAAACGCGACCCTTCTGGGCAAGTCTTGCTTCGAGCCATTGATCGACTTCGCGTACCAGCGCGGCCAACGGCGCGAGCAAACTCTCGCTGAAAAGCCTAAGGATGAGAGAACTTCAGATGGACTGGCTTAGGTCAGAGACCTGAAAGAGGAGAAAAACGTAATCGCCCCGTTACCCATTATAGCAGGGATATTGCGCATTGGGGTTGCCCTGGCTCAGATATGTGACCACCGTGTTCGCTGTTATAGCAGTCCGCCGGTCTGGATGGCGAGAGCATTCAGCGCCATCTCCAGTTTCGTGATGGCCGCGCCGATTTCCGGATGCTCTCCGACCTTCTCCTGCAGCGCCTTCAGGATCTGCTGAGCGCTGGCAATATGCACTTCTGCTTCGGTTGGATTTGGTTTGGGATTGGTTTTGCTTGGCGTTTCCATGGCAGAGGGATCTCCCGGATCCGAAAACACTTCTCTTCTCAATTCTACGCATCGGGAGACATCGGCAGCGAGCGTTTTCAACGAATCCGGAGTCTAAGGCACGATTTCAAATACGGTGCCGCTGTCAAACTCGCCAGCGTTGGTGCCCCCCATTGCCGCTGTTCCGGAAAGATTTCCCGAGGCGTCCTTGAGCAACCCTCCGCCAGGATACACTCCGTCGGAACCGCTGCCGAAGTTATGCAATATGGTTTCGGTCCAAGTGCCAGCATTCGGTGTCAGCTTGAACACAGTTCCCCCGTTGTAGCTTCCCGCGTAGCCGTTGTTGCCGTAAAGATTGCCGGCGGTGTCAACAACAACGCCTCCATACGTTACCAGTCTGACGGCAAGAGGCCCTGCGGACGAGGGCCACACTTCTGAAAGTCTTAGGAGAGCACCGCTTCACTCCCGGCGACGACCCGATTCCGCCCCTCTCGCTTTGCCTGAAACATTCTTTCGTCCGCCAGAGCGAATAACTCCGCGGCATTCTCTCCGTCCTGAGGGAAGGTGGCCAACCCAGTGCTGATTGTCATCTGAATCTTCTCTGCGCGTGTGCCCAGCGCAATTGGACTGCTGGCCACCGACTCGCGCAGGGATTCCAGCTTTTGCTGTGCCGCTGCGATGTCGGTCTCCGGCAGGATTACGACGAACTCTTCGCCGCCATAGCGTCCAGCCGTGTCACTCTGCCGGAAGGTGTCATGCAGGAGCTCTCCAATTTTCCGTAGTGCAATATCTCCTGCTAAGTGGCCATGCGTGTCGTTCAGCGACTTGAAGCGATCGGCGTCGATCACGGCAATGGTCAGCGCCTTGCCATAGCGGCGGGCGCGGCTGAGTTCGACGGCGAAACGATCGTCCACGTATCCCCGGGTGAACAGACCGGTCAAAGGATCCTTGGTCGCAAGTTGCAGAAGCTTCTGGCTGCGCGCCACCAATGAGAAGCTCAGCACCGAGGCGGTGAGCATGATGATCAACCGCGAAACTTGCGCCGACCATCCGAACACGCCGTAGGGATAGGGTGCGTACGCCGGACTGTTGAGATCCCAGTGAGTGGCCGCGAAATAGACGAGCGCCAGGTATTCGCTAAACGCCAAAAGGCCAGCGGTGATGCAGACTCGCTTGTCGTAGCGCAGGCTGGTGCTCGCGATCGCCAGAAAGTAACCCTCGAAAACCACTTTGCTGTTCACAGCGGTGTGCGGCTCATTCAGCACAAGAAAAAGCGCAAGCGCGCTGCTCACCAGCGTGACGTCAAAACTACTGCTGGCAAAACTCAGCCATGAGGGATTGAATTCACGCGAGATCAGGAGATAGACGACGACCGAAAGAAGAAATGTACCGGAGGTCAGGGTCAGGCCGACGATGGCCTCCTTGGGCTCATAGGGAAAAAACAATGTGTCGATCAGAGGTATGAGCAAAAGAGTTGAAGCCAAACCCAAGCGGATTTTCGCCACCAATAATTCGCCAGCCACGGCGGCTTGACCGAGGACTGGGTCGGGGCGCGACCACAGCGAAGCGAAGAAATTCCGCAAGGTAGAAGTCATAGGATTTGCAAAACAGGGCCTGCGCCTGCTCTCGTCCGGGCGTCTGGGGATAGAGGCCCGGAACGAGTTTCAGACTCGAACGTGGGAACTAGGATAGAGCCACCAGAGCGCGGAGGCAACGAGAATTACAGTCGACGTACCAACAAAGCAAAGCGGCGCCGGGCACCGGGATTCCGGCCGATGAACCTCCAGCGCGTTTGCTGACAGCTACGATGCTAGCTGTGGGCGGAAGGGTTTCGTGGCCCGACGTCGGCGCGGGTACCGGCCCGATCTAGTTCACGTCGCCGAGCGAGCACGCGCCGGGCCCGCGGGGATCGCCGCAGGATCCGCACCCGCGCGATGGCGATGCCGCAGGCGACGAGCCCTTAGCCGATACCGCAAACACCGATAGCTGCGCTTCCAGTTTCCTGGTGTGGCACTTCGGGCACTCGGCTTTTTCCTTGCCGTAGACGAGGGCTTCGAACTGGTGATGGCATTCCTTGCAGATGTACTCAAAGATGGGCATGGGCGACTCCGGATCAGTCTCCATTAGAATCAATTTGTGCCGAGTTCGCAAATCCCGGATTCTCCCGGTCGAACGGCATGGGCTGCGCGTACGCCGTTTCGGGCGCGCCGGTGGCTGGGCGGCGGGCATGTGCAGACGATCGCCAGCTTTCTGCTGCCCCGCAAGATTCATTTACCCCCGGCGGAAGAGCGGCTCGTCGAAGTTGCGCCCGGCATCAAGGTTCGCTGCTGGTGCTACTGGCAGGGTGCGAAGAGGGGCGCGGAGAAAGGCGCGGAGCGGCGTCCCGAGAAAGAAGATCGCGCGAAGCCGCTGACCTTGATCGTCGTCCACGGGCTCGAAGGGTCCTCGGATTCGCAGTACATGCTGGGGGTAGCGCGGAACGGGCTGGCGGCCGGGATGAACGTCGTGCTCATGAACCAGCGCAACTGCGGCGGCATGGATCATGTTGCGCCCACACTGTACAACTCGAGCTTGTCCGGGGACGTGGCCGCGGTCGTGCGAAACGTGCTCGAGAACGATGGCGTCTCACAGTTCGCGCTGATCGGATTCTCGATGGGCGGCAACTTGGTACTGAAGCTGGCGGGAGAGTGGGGAAGCGACGGGCCCACACAATTTCGGGCCGTCGCGGCGGTGTGTCCAGCGATCGACTTAGCGGCGTCTGCCGACGCTTTGCATGAGCCCGCCAACCGGATTTACGAGTACTACTTCCTGCTGCAGCTGTTCCGGCGACTGCGGCGCAAGGCCCGCCTGTTTCCCGGCAAATTCGACGTCTCGCGGCTGCGCGGGATCTCCACGTTACGGATGTTCGATGACCGGATCACCGCATACTACTGCGGATTTACCGGCGCCGATGACTACTATGCGCGGGCCGCGGCGGCCAATGTAGTGGATCGGATTACCGTTCCGGCGCTGATTATTCATGCGGAAAATGATCCCTTCATCCGGATTCAGCCGCAGACTCTGCGGCGCATCGCGGCGAATCCGAATATCACCTACATCGAGACGGACGACGGCGGCCACTGTGCATTTCTCGGCGAACCGAACGGCGGATGCAATGGCGATGCTCCGGACGATGGGCGCTGGGCCGAGCACGAGGTCGTGGAGTTTGTGGCTGGTCATTGACCCGAATCGTGGTTGGACTGGGGCCAGGAAATCCATCCCCCACGGCAAAAGGTCCCTCACGAAACGAAAGCCTTTCCCGGCATTCAAGTCCGCGCAGGTGCCCGGTGCAGCCACGGCATCAGTTCCACTCCCCGCCCCTTCGTTTTCGTGCGCACGTAGGCCAGCGCCAGCATCGCGAGCGAAATCACCAATAGGCCGACCGACGCACCGCCAATCCCCATCCTGTGCTTCGGCAGGATCGAGACCCTCCCGTAAACGAATTCGATGTGTACCCAATAAACTAGCAGCGACGCCTGCCCCAGCAGGATGACCGGGCTGAATCCCCACTGCGCGGCGCCCCAGCGGCACCAGGCGTAGCTCGCGGTCAGAATTGCCAGCAACATTCCCACGCGGACCAGAAAGAAACTCGGACTCGTGTGCCAGTAGTCATTGACGGCATAAAGTTGGCGCGGCTGAGCTTCCAGCCAGCGGGCAAACTCAATCAGTACGCCGCCGGCCAGCCCCAGAGAGACAAATGCTTTCGCCTCCCGCTCGCGCGCCCACGTACTCTGCAGGATGAATCCCGCGGCCAGGCCGGCGAACGCGAAGCCCGTCCACGGAAACACGGGGAAAAGCCCGGCTTGCGGAACGCCCAGGTTGTGTACCCCATCGACATACGTCTCGATCGGCCACGGAAGCCAGGTCGGACGCCATGTCGTCCACAGCGGCGGGCTCACCAGGGAAATAAGCAAGGCGGTGCCCCCGGAGGTCAGCACCAACGCCAGCCGCGTCTGCGGACCGCGCCGCACCGCCAGCACCAGCCAGCAGACAATGCCCATCAGCATCATCGACAGGCCGATGGTGTTCAGCACGTCCACTCGCAGCAGATCGCTTTTGGGCGCCCAGCCCCACGAGACTACGTATTCTTGCAGGCGGAAGAGCATGCCGTAGGCGAAGATCTCCGCGCCGCGCAGAATCGTCGTGCGCGCGATCTGCGCCGCCGGCAGATCCTTCCGCCAGAGTTTTTCCGTCACCAGCGCAAACGACATCCCCGCCAGGAACAAAAACAGCGGCGCGGGAAAGGTTCCCCCCAGCTGCGAGTACATGAAAAAGCGGCTTTGGCGAGCCTGGGGGGTAAGCCAGGAATCGTAGCAGTGCGTCTGGAACATCAGCAGGCAGGCCAGGCCGCGCATCCAATCGATGTAGGCCAGGCGGGATTTGGCGTCATTTTGCGGGGACATGCGCGGCAGAGATTTGCAGGGGCAGTATACGGCAGCGCGCGGGGATTCCGTGATTTTCAGGCTGCGATCCCGATTGCGCCCTCAGGATGCGGCTCTGAACGCCATATTTGGCGCGGAACGCCGGAAATGCTGCATTTTGAATGCCTAACGCTTGTTAACTTTCTGTCTTCCGTACAACCTTCCAGGCCACAGTCTTGATCCAATAGGGATTACCCGTTATAAGCTTAAACTCAGCTAATGATTCCGATCCGCCCCGGAGCTTGCATGCGAATGGTGAAGTTGTTGTTGCCCGCACTCTTGATTGCCAGCCTTTTCTCCAGCCTGAGCTATGCCGCCACGCCCGACCGCATCCCCGGCGCCTTGAGCAGCGGCGCGACTGTGACGCTCAAGGGGAACATCCACCGCAAGGCATTGCCCCAGTACGATCAAGGGCCCGCGGATCCTTCGCTTCGTCTCGGTTACATGACCCTTTTGAC
>Ga0209890_10001518_pt1 | contig 10509 bp, 9 predicted proteins | sample OrgsoiDNA2013049_FD_185799 | JGI IMG/M metagenome (GOLD analysis project Ga0209890, IMG submission 185799) | Permafrost soil microbial communities from the Arctic, to analyse light accelerated degradation of dissolved organic matter (DOM) -... | ecosystem: Environmental > Terrestrial > Soil >... | reverse complement strand
CGGCCGCCGCTGTGGGCCTCGGTTCACCTGGCCGGTGGATTCCGGGCCGCGCCGATGCTCGACACGACGCTGGCCGACCTGCGCGGGCAGCTGGAGCTGAACCTGACGACGGCGTTTCTCTGTTGCCGAGAGGCGGCCCGCAACATGCGCGCCGGCGGGCGCGGCGGACGGATCGCCAACGTGAGCTCGCGCGCGGCGGCCATTCCCGCCGGCGGCGCCATCGCCTACACCGTCGCGAAGGCGGGCGTTGCGGCGCTCACCGCGGCGCTCGCCGACGAGCTGCGCGAGGACCGCATCCTCGTCAACGCGATCGTGCCGTCGATCATCGACACGCCGGTGAACCGCGCAGCGATGCCGACCGCCGACCACGCGCGCTGGCCGAAGCCGGCCGAGATCGCCGGGGCGCTCGCCTGGCTGATCTCTCCCGCCAACGCCGTCACCTCTGGCGCGCTGGTCCCGGTCTACGGCGGCGCCTGACCACCCTCTCGTCGGTCGTCAATCAATAGCCCGACAGGCTCGCCGCTTCGGTCCTTCTGGGGCGGGCGCTCTTTTCGACCGGCGGTTTCAGTGCGTTGACGTAGTCGGCCAGGATCTGAACGCCCTCATTCAAGATGATGTCATCTGTGGTCGTCCGGAGCTTGGTGTCGCTGTCCTGATCCTTCGCAGGAGCGCTGCTCGCGAGCGCCAAAGGCGACGGTAGGCCGGGCGACGAGGCATTCTTGAGCGTGATCTCGTAGGTGGTGGTCTCCGTCGCCCGTATGGCGCGCTCGTCGCTGGCGAACGCGGCTTCGCGAGCCTTGGACTCCGCCATCTCTTGCCGGCGCTGCGCCTCGTTCAGCGAAAGGGATTTCGCGACCAGGCTCTTCTTGAGCCGGGCGACATCGTCCACCAGGTCGGCGAAGGGCTTTTCGGTCGCGCGCCGGCGGTCGGAGCTCGCCCGCAGACTGGCGACGTAGGGTTGCACGCGATTCAGCTGCTCGTACGGCGCGGCGGGGACCACGTCCCACGGCAAAGGATCCTTGAGCGACGCCTCGCTCACCTCGCTGAAGTCGCTGGCCGACGGCAACACCACGTCGGCCGCCACGCCGCGCAGCTGGGTCGAAGCGCCGCTCGGTCGGTAGAACTTGCTGGTGGTGATCTTGAGCGCCCCCGGATCATAGGCGTGGCCGAGACCGACCTGGTCCATGTACGGCGCGAGCGGCACGATGTTTTGCACGGTACCTTTGCCGAAGGTCGACGAGTCGCCGACGACGATCGCCCTTCCATAGTCCTGAAGGGCGCCGGCCAGGATCTCCGAGGCGGAGGCGCTGAAGCGGCTGGTGAGCAGCACCAGCGGTCCGTCATATTGCACGGTCGGATCGGTATCCTCGTCGACCACGACCTTGCCGTCCGAGCCGCGCGTCTGCACGACCGGTCCTTTTCGAATGAAGAGGCCGGTGAGGCTGATCGCCTCTTCCAATGAACCGCCGCCGTTGTGCCGCAGGTCGAGCACGACGCCGCGCACCTGCTCGGCTTGCAGCTTGACCAGGAGGCGCGCGACGTCGGCGGTCGCGCTGCGCCGTCGACCGCCGCCCATGTCGGCGTAGAACGACGGGAGATCGATCACGCCGAGCCGCACCGTCGCGGGCTTGGTCGCGCCGCGGGTCGCGGCCTTCGTCGCACCTTGGGTCGCTCCCTTGCCGATCGGCAGGTCGACGATCCGGGCCTTGGCCTGCTGGTCTTCCAGGGTGATCTCGTCGCGCACCAGGGACGCCGTCCTGGTCGCTGCTGCAGCGGCGCCGCCGGCGGGGATGATCGTCAACGTGACGGTCGAACCCTTGGGGCCACGAATCAGCTGCACCGCGCGCGTCAGCGGCATGTTCACGATGTCGACGGGCTGCTGGCCGGCCTGCGCCACCGCGACGATGCGATCGCCGGGCTTGAGGAGGCCGCTTCGCGCGGCGGGCCCCCCCGGCACGAGCGCGAGAACCTTGCACGCCCCATCCTCGCTCTCGAGAGAAGCGCCGATTCCGAACAGCGAGAGGTTCATCGCAATGGAGAGGCTCTCCATCTGTTCGTGCCCGAGATAGTCGGAGTGGGGATCGTAGACGTGTGCCAGCGTGTCCAGATAGACCTCCAGGATCTCGTCGCTGCTGAGCGCCGTCATGGTGCGCAGCGCCTGCTCGTGCCTGTGCGTCAGCGTGCCCACGATCTGGTCCGCCGGCTTGTCGTTCAGCTTCTCCTGCAGATACTCGGCCCGGAGGTGTTGCCACCAGAGCGCCCGAGCCTCCGCCGGCGTGGCCGGCCGTGGCGCGTGCTCGCGATCGAACGAGTAGCTGTCGTGACTGGTGAAGTCGAACTTTGCGGTCCGCAACACGGCGGTGTCGTACGCCGTCTGCTGACTCAACCGTTCGAGGTAGCGCGCGAAGATCGCTTTCGCCGCGCTGGTGTCGCCCGCGCCACGGGTCGCCTGGGCCAGGGTCGCGCGGTAGCCCGCGAACTCATCGACGTCAGACTGAAGAAAGACGGAACGAGCGCCATCGAGCGCGTCGAGGTAACGGTCCAGCACGTTTCCGGCCAGCTGGCCGTCGAACGGATGGTGGGCGAGCTGGGAATGCTCGAGCAGGCCTGTCGTGAGGCGCGTGATGTTGGCGTCCGTCGTGCGAGCGTCGACAGCGGCGGGTACCGGGCGCCCAAGCTGAGCCCCAAAGCCTACCGACGACAGGGCCACCGCGAGCGCAAGCGCCGCCAACGACGAAATCAGCCTACTTTTTTGCTTCATGTCGAACACAGGATGACGAAACGCGACCATGGACCCGCACGATGTGCCTTCTCTATACCTATGGCCAGCCACAGATATTCCTGGTTGCCCGGAACTTGAGCAAAGACTGCAAGCCTGCCGGACTTTGGACGACGAAGACGGCGCTTGTTCCTCCTGGCCCGGAACTCTTAGGATGAGGCCATGAAGAAGGCGCCCGCCAGCGAAGGCCAGTCGGCGTCGGAGCTCATCTCGAACAGAATCGCCGAGCTCGGGGACTGGCGCGGGAAGACTCTCAGCAGGATGCGTAAGCTCATCAAGGAAGCAGACCCGGACGTCGTCGAGGAGTGGAAGTGGATGGGCACTCCGATCTGGTCGCACGACGGCATCATCACCACGGGTGAATCCTACAAGCAGGTCGTGAAGCTCACCTTCGCCAAGGGCGCGTTTTTGAAGGATCCGGCCCGTCTGTTCAACTCGAGCCTCGAAGGGAACTTACGCCGCGCGATCGACATCCCCGAGGGCACGGAGGTCGACGCGGCGGCCTTCAAGGCGCTGGTCCGTGAAGCGGTCGCCCTCAACAGCGCCAGCAAGTCGAAGAAGCCGTCGACCAAGGTGTCGACGAAGCCGTCACCGAAGCCGTCGAAGACGCCGTCCGCTAAGCCGTTGCCGAAGCGCAAGTAGGCCGCGGGAGCGGTTTCAGGCTGGCGCAGGTGGCCCGACGACCGGCTGTTAATATGACTTGACGGGCATATTACCAGCTGGCTATATGTCTGATGTGGAATCATCGTTTGCCATCGTCGCGGAGCCCAACAGACGGGCGATCCTGAGCCTGCTGCTCTCGGCTGAGAGCTCCGTGGGCGAGATCGAGCGCGAGCTTCGACTGTCGCAGCCGTCCGTCTCCAAGCACCTGCGTGTGCTGCGAGAGGCCGGCTTCGTGGAGTCACGAATCGAGGCGCAGCGACGCCTCTATCGACTGAGACCGGAGCCGCTCATGGAGCTCGATGCCTGGCTCGTCCCCTTCCGGCGCTTCTGGTCGAAGCACGTCGATGCCCTCGCACAACACCTCGACAGGATGGACGAGGTCCCCTCGCGAATGCCCTCAGTGAAAGTTCCATCAGTGAAGAAAGGAAAGAAGAAGCAATGAACAACCACAGCCGCGAGCCATACGCGCCGGGCGCCGCAAGTGGCGCCGAGATTCGAAAAGACGGAAAAGACGGAAAAGATGGCGAGAAGTGGACGCTCGTCTTGGTCCGCGACCTCCCCCACCCTCCCGCCAAGGTCTGGAAGGCGCTCACCGAGCCCGAGCATCTCCGCGAATGGGCCCCGTTCGATTCTGACCGCAGCCTCGGCGCTGTGGGCACCGCGCAGCTCTCGACGGTGGGAGCGCCGACGCCGCTCGTGTCCGAGACCAAGGTAAAGCAGGCCGACGCCCCCAAGCTGCTCGAATTCAACTGGGGTGGCCAGGACATCCGCTGGGAGCTGGAGCCGCAGGGAAGCGGCGGCACTCGGCTCACGCTCTGGCACAACATCGACCGTCGGTTCATCTCGATGGGCGCCGCGGGATGGCACATCTGCTTCGACGTGCTGGAGCGGCTGCTCGCCGGTCAGCCGATTGGACGCATGGTCGGACCCGAGATGATGAAGTTCGGCGGCTGGCAGCGATTGAACGCCGAATACGCCAAGCAGTTCGGCGTCGAGCTTCCCAGCTGGCCCGCAGCCGGCAAATGAGAAGTCAACAGGTGGACATGCCCCGCTCCAAAGGAACGATCATCGGCTTCTGGATCGCCACCGCGCTCTTCTGCCTGCAGATAGGCTTCACCGCCTACGCGCAGCTGCGCCTGCCGCAAGTGGCGGAGATGTTCACCCACCTCGGCTTCCCCACCTACTTTCGGGTGGAGCTCTCGTGGGCCAAGTTCCTCGGCGTGGTGTTGCTGCTGGCGCCGGTGCCGGCGCGGCTCAAGGAGTGGGCCTATGCCGGCTTCGCCATCACGCTCGGCTCCGCGCTCATCGCTCACTTCGCGCTGGGCGACGAGGTGAAGGCGTGGGGCTGGGCGGCGGGCACCGGCCTGCTCTGGGCGCTCTCTTACTTCTACTGGCGCCGGCTGCAGGCCGCGCCGGCGAGCGCCTGACCGGGGAACTCGAACGCTCCCTGTCCTTATCCGGTATCCGTGCGCATGATGGGTGGACCATGGGTGACAAATCTCCGAAGTCGAAACACAAGCAAGCCGATCAAAAACAGAGCAAGACCGACGAAGACAGCCGCAGGAAGCAGGCTGCCGTGACCGCCAAGCAGGTGGCCACCAAGAAGAAGTGACCCCCGCTCACCGGTCGACCGCGACGGTGAGGCGCCGGGCGCGCTTGCACATGCGCGCGGAGAGATCGACGCCGATGGCGTCCAGGCCGAGGGCGTTGGCCACCGCGAGGGCGGTCCCCCAACCGCAGAACGGATCGACGATCGTGCGGGTGGTGGTCTCGTTGAGCACGAACCGGCAGGCGTCGATGCAGGCGAGCACCCCCATCGCCTTGACACCTGGCTGAAAGCCGCCGTCGGGCAAGAGGTCGGGGGTGGCGCGCCGGAGCGTCGGGCGGAGCACCCGCGCGAAGCCGAGCAGATGCGAGTAGCTGGCGCGGCCGTGCGTCAGCGTCCCGGGCGGTTTTCGGCAGACGATCTTGTGGAAGAGCGCGCCCATCCCGGCGCGCTCGGCGGCGCGCGACACCATGGCCCCCTTGTCGACCCAAAGCCCGGCGCGGCGCACGTCACTCTGGAAGAAGATCGCCACCCCCTCGTCGGGAACGCTCTGCATGGTCAGGACCGCCGCCTCGTCGAACCAGCGACGCCACCCGTCGAGCCCCAGCGCCGGCAGCTCGGAAGAGTCAGGCAGCGACGTCACGACGCTGGCCCCGGACAGCGTGCCCGCGGCGCGCAGCCACGGCAGCGCGTCGCCCTGATGAACCGTCCGCGTCGGGCCGATCGGCGGAGGTGTGGCAGTTGTGGCAAGTGTAGGAAGTGTGGGAGGACCGGTCACGCCGCGAAGACTATGATGTCTCGACCTCGCAGGCGACGCGCGCGATGACCGGTCGTGGTAGGCAACGGGGCGCGATGCGCATGGAGGATCAGGTCGTGATCGACGACGACGGTGAATCGGACGAGAGGGCGCAGTCTTCGTCCCTCGCGGCGCCGCCCGAGCTGGACTGGAGGACCCTGCTCGTCGGCGAGGAGACCAGAGCGCGGGCATCGCAGGCGCGGACGATTTCAGCGATCCCGGGCCAGCTTCTCTATGTCGTCGAGGTCGACAAGACGCGGAGGACCGGAGAGCTGACGATCGCGCTCCGAGCTCGCGCGCCGAAAAAGGGCGGCGGTCTCAGCAAGGACAGAAGCGCCTCGGTGGCGATGAGCGCCCTCGAAAACCTCCCCGACGAGCGCGACAGGCGGGCGCTGCCGCTCATTCAAGCGGCGGCCGCGATGGGGAACCGAACCTCGTACAACTACGACTACACGCCCAGTTACGGCGAACGTTGTTTTCCGTCCGAAGCGCCCATCCCGAGCGCGCTCGCCAGGGAGCTGATGCCGCTGTTGTCGAGCACCGGGCGACTCTACGTGCGAGCCGGCGCTGGGATGGCGCTGGTGCTCGCGGTCTATGACGGCGAACCGCCCTGGGACTTCGTGCTCGCGCTCCGTCGGCGGCAGGAGGCATCCGGGAGCGAGATCTCCGGTCTTCTTCGGCGGGGCTCGGAGAGTGCGGACCTATCGGCACCGCTGGTGGTGACCGCATCGGGGTGGCTGGTCTTCGAGAAGAGTGTCGGGCGCCTCCGTCACTTTGGCGCCTTCGGGATCCTCGGCTCGCTCCGGGGCCGGCCGACGGTGGCACTTCCCGCCTCCGAGGAGGGGCCATTTCTGGAGAGCCTCTACGGGCTGTCGGCGCTGCCGAAGCTGGACCTCCCGGAAGCGCTCGCGCTCCGGGAGATCGCCGGCGCTCCGCAGCCGCACCTGGAGATCGGAGCGCCCGACCCGCTGAGCTGGTCGGGCAGCGCCCCGGACCGCCCCGTCGCCGAGCTTTCGTTTCGCTACGGCGCTGCCTCGGTCGCCTTCACAGATCCCCGCGAAGCGGTGGCGCGACTCGACGAGCGTCGCCTTTTTCGACGAGATCGCGTCGCCGAGACGGCAGCCGCCGCCAAGATGCTCGAAGCGGGATTCCAACGCACCCCCGGGCGGTACGGCGAGGCTGCCGACGCGGGCCGGTACGACATCGCGCCGGCGAAGTTGCCGGCGGCGGTCGGGCTCCTCGTGGAAGCAGGCTGGCGCGTGGAGGCCGAGGGAAAGCTCTATCGGCAGGTGGGGCGTTTCAATCTTTCGGTCACGAGCGGGGTCGACTGGTTTGACCTCCAGGCCGAGGTCGACTTCGGCGGTGTCTCCGCCACCCTCCCCGACCTTCTGCGCGCGCTCCGCCGCGGCGACAACATGATCGTGCTCGGCGACGGGACCTTCGGGATGCTGCCGGAGGAGTGGATCAAGCGGTTCGGCACGCTGGGCGACATGGGGGCGGTCGACGGAGAGCGGATTCGCTTTCGGCGGGGGCAGCTGGGCCTGCTCGATGCGTTGCTCGCCGCCGAGCCACAGGTTTCGGTCGATGCCGCCTTCGCCAGGGCGCGCAGCGAGCTGAACCGCTTCGCTGGCGTTGAGCCGATGAAGGCTCCGGCCCAGTTTCGCGGACGTCTGCGTCCTTATCAAGAGGCCGGTCTCGGGTGGCTCGCCTTCCTGCGCCAGTTTGGCTTCGGTGGCTGCCTCGCCGACGACATGGGCCTCGGCAAGACGATCCAGATCCTGGCCATGCTCGCCGGGCGGCCCCGCAAGACCGTCGGACCGTCGATCGTGATCGTACCGAAGTCGCTGGTCTGGAACTGGCAGCAGGAGGCAGCGCGCTTCGCCCCCGACCTCCGCCTCATCGCCCACGTCGGGCCCGAGCGCGCCATGAACGCGCAGACACTCCGCCGGAAGCTTCAAAAGGCCGATCTCCTGGTGACCACCTATGGCGTGCTCCGCAAGGACGTCGCCTTCCTGCGTGAGATCGAGATGGACTACCTGATTCTCGACGAGGCGCAGGCGATCAAGAACTCCGACTCCGAGTCCGCCAAGGCGGCCCGGCTCCTGCGCGGCCGGCACAAGCTGGCGCTGTCGGGGACGCCGATTGAAAATCATCTCGGCGAGCTCTGGTCGCTGATCGAGTTCCTCAACCCAGGGATGCTCGGCACCGCCCGCGCGTTCGCCCAGACGGCGGGCGCCAAGCGCCCGGATCCCCAAACGCTGGCCGTCCTGTCGCGGGCGCTTCGCCCCTTCATTCTGCGCCGCACGAAGGAAGAGGTCGCGCCCGAGCTGCCCAAGAAGCACGAGGAGACGATCCTCTGCGAAATGGAGCCGGAGCAGCGGACCCTCTACGACGAGCTGCGCGCGCACTACCGCGGAAGCCTCCTCGGCAAGATCGCGGCCGATGGGATCGGCAAGGCGAAGCTCCAGGTGCTCGAGGCCCTCCTCCGTCTTCGGCAGGCGGCTTGCCACCCGGGCCTGATCGACGAAAGACGCCGCGCCGAGGGGAGCGGCAAGATGGAGGTCCTGCTGGCGCGCCTCGACGAGGTCCGCCGGGAGGGCCACAAGGCGCTGGTCTTCTCCCAGTTCACCAGCTTCCTGACCCTCATCCGCGCCCGGCTCGACGCCGCGGGGGTTCCGTACGAGTACCTCGACGGCCAGACGCGAGATCGGCAGGCGCCCGTGACACGATTCCAGACCGACGATGCCTGCCCGCTGTTTCTGATCAGCCTCAAGGCGGGTGGTCTCGGCCTCAACCTGACCGCCGCCGACTACGTCTTCATCCTGGATCCCTGGTGGAACCCGGCCGTCGAAGCGCAGGCCGTCGACCGCGCCCACCGCATCGGGCAAAAGAAGCGGGTGTTCGTCTACCGCCTGCTTTGCCGCGACACCGTCGAGGAGAAGGTGGCGGCGCTACAGCAACAAAAGCGCGACCTGACCGCCTCCATCATCAACGCCGACGCCAGCCTGCTTCGACAGCTCGATCGCGAAACGCTGGAGTTGCTACTTTCGTGATGGTGACGTTCACTCCGAGGTTGGGGTGCTCGGTCAGGCAACCGGCTGCGACTTGAAGTCGCGCTGATACATCCGCACGAGCGTCAGGAACAGCGCGACGACGAGCGGGCCGATGATCAGGCCGACGGCTCCGAAGGCGCCCAGCCCCCCGATGAGGGAGAAGAAAACGACCCCGGTCGACATATTCATTCCCGCCTTCACCAGCAGGGGTTTGAGGACGTTGTCCACGAGGCCCACGACGAACAGTCCCCACAGCGCCAGGAACAGCGCCCAGTAGGGGTGGCCCGAGAGATAGAGAACCGCCGCCGCGAACAGAGACACACTGGCCGCGCCGACGGCCGGGACGAAGGCCACCAGGAACGTGACGGCCGCAAAGAAGACTGGATGAGGAACGCGGCTGACGAGATAGCCAATCAGGCCCGCCAGGGCCTGGACGGCCGCCGTGACGACCGCCGAGACGATGACCGAGAACGACACCTTCTTGAACTCCGCGAAGAGCTCGCGCGTCTGCCCTGGCCGCAGCGGCGACGCGTCGTCCAACCAGGCGAGGAGCTCGTCCCCCTGCACGAGGAAGAAGTAGAGGGCGATCAACATCATCGCAACTTCGAACAGCATCGACCCGGTCGCCGAGGCAGCGGCCCAGATTGTCGCAGCGGCCTTTCCGCTCTGGGCCCGAACGAGCTTCTCCACCACCTTGTCGATGTCCGAAAGGCGTTCCAGCGCCCGGGTGGCCACTGACTGAAACGAATCGGGAAGCTTCGACAGGACGTGTTCCACGCTGTCGCCTCGCGCAATCTGCGTGACGAACTTCAGCCCCTCGTCCCCCTCCTTGAGGAGAAAGGCGACCAGGGCGACGAGCGGGCCCACCAGGACGACGACCACCGCCAGCACCATGAGGCCGGCCGACAGGGCACGCCGTCCTCCCGCCTTGGCCGCCAGGCGCGCATGCAGTGGCCAGATCACCCCCGCGAGAACGGCGGCCATGAACAGCGCGCTGGCCAGCGGGCGAATGACGATCGCCAGCAGCACCGTCGCTGCGACGAGCAGAACCACGAACGAACGGCGCGCTGTACGATCCTCTGCCATCACCCCTCTCCTTCCCAAGGATTGTGAACATCATAAGCATGCAAAGCGGCGCGCCACGGTCCATGGCGCGCGTCTGCCCGGGGAGGCTAAGGTTGGTGCATGTCCGAGCAGCCACCGCCCCCCTCGAAGCCCTCGCAGCCCTCCAGCCCCTCGCCCACCACGACAGGCACGGCCGCCTCCGACTGGGCCGCCGCGCGCGGGGAGAAGTGGCGCGCCCAGGTCTCCAGCATGGAGGCGATGCTCGCGCCCGTCGACGAACCGTTGATCCGGGCGCTGCAGCTCGACGCGCCTTGCCGCATCGCCGAGATCGGATGCGGCGGCGGCGGAACGGCCCTGGAGATTCTGCGCCGGGCGCCGCCGGGAAGCGTCGTTCACGGTTTCGATATCTCGCCGGGTCTCATCGAAGTCGCTCGCAGGCGCGCAGGGCCCGAGCACCACGCCATCGCCTTCGAGACGGCGGACATGGCGACGGCGGCACCGCCCGGAGAGCCCTATGACCGGCTGGTCTCGCGCTTCGGCATCATGTTCTTCGACGATGCGCCTGCCGCCTTCGCCAGCCTGGCCCGCTGGCTGGCGCCGGGCGGTC